>Ga0209267_1002116_pt1 | contig 13024 bp, 12 predicted proteins | sample GraSoiAngelo_137_FD_185894 | JGI IMG/M metagenome (GOLD analysis project Ga0209267, IMG submission 185894) | Grasslands soil microbial communities from the Angelo Coastal Reserve, California, USA - 14_0929_09_30cm (SPAdes) (version 2) | ecosystem: Environmental > Terrestrial > Soil > Grasslands ... | reverse complement strand
TGAACTTCTAGAGGGTTATAAGTAATTGCACGCTGAAATTGCAGCACTCCGTCCTTGGAAACCTCTGCTTCGATCACCGAAGCGTCCGCTGGGGCGGCATTTCTCAGCCGTTGGAGTTCGTTCTGGGCGGAAGTGAGACTCTCGCTGAGTAGTTTTTGCGCGAGCTCGATGGAATTCGAAGCAAGATACGACTCGATCCGGGACTTGTTTTCGAACAGGCGGCTAATCAGAGCTGAGTCAGCGCCGCTCTTGCCCAAATTGTCGAGCAGACCATCAAAGCGTTTCAAATCTTCATCTGGCGCCTTCAGGGGCGGCGGCGCGGCTGGCATAGGCGGCGCTGCGTTTTTTGCGGACGGAACAGTTGTGGAACCCGTGGGTGCGGCTGCGGCTTTCGCTATAGGCGCCGAAACTGCAGGGACCGAAGCGGCGGTTGGTCCGCTTCCCGCTGCTGTGACCGGGGGCGCATTCGGGTCCTGGGCTCTGGCTGTGATAAAGAGGTACGGGCTGAGATCGGCGCCCACCACGGTAGGCGGCAATGTGAGCATGGCACGCAGTCCACTTTTTGATCGGTGCAGCTGAATGGCCGCTGCCAGTTCGGACGGCAGCAATGTCGGATCACCAACCGCTTTGTAGTAATTTTCTAGTCCGGCCAACAAGCCAGGCATTTCGAGTAGCTCGGCATACAGCTCCGGCCACCGGTACTGCAGCACCACCAGCTTGGCCAAAATGGCGGGGACAACCCGCTTGGCGTAAAGGTCCCCCTTTTCGTCAGCCAGCCTGGCCACGAAACTGAACGTGCCTACCGCCCGTACAACCTGCCGCGGATTGGCAAGCAGACCGGCGGCGAAGATCTGTGAGTTGTCCCGAACTAACGTGTCCTCGGCAAAGCGGGCGTCGATGAACCGATCGATGCGGTCAACCTCAATAGGCGGAAGGTTGAAAGGAAGCTGCACGACTTTTTCTAAATATTCGTGGCCGAGCTGAGAGAAACGCTCCTTCCGGGGTGAAGGATCGTCCTTGTCCTTCAGCGATGCGTACATTACGTCGATGGCCCGCTCGATGAACTCGCGGTCGGCGCCCACGACGAATGCCACCGGGGTCTCATCTCCAACAAAGAGCTTAATCGCTTCCAGCACTGAGACGGCCTCTTCAGGCAAGCAGCGGTCAAGATCATCGAGCATGAGAACAATAGGATTACCAGCGCCACGAGCAATGGTCGTGATGTCCTTGAGCTCTTCGCTGAACTCCGTCAAGAAAGCAACATGGTCACTATAGGAGGCCTTCTTGCGGTACTTCTCGAAATCCATGTCGGCCAGAGGTGTGGATACGTTGGCGCGCAGCCAAGCACCCGCGACAGCAAGCATCGAGAGCACGCCCGTGGCGGTAGCGGCAGCATGAGTTACTTGCATGGATGCGCTGTTGGGCACTGCAAGACGGGCCAGCCAGGAACCTGCCAACCCTGCAGCCAGAGCTGCCAATGCCTTACCCGCCGTTGGGAGGAGTTTCCGAGCAATATCCAGGGCACCCGATTTCCACTCGATGCTGCGCTTCCATAATTCCCACTTAATACGAACACGTTTGCCGCCGACGGCGTGGATTCTCAGTTCGCTAAGCAAGCGCTGCAGGAGAGCGGCCCAGAGTTCCTTCTCATCCGCATATTTCCAAGCATTGAACCAGATGATTTGGAACTGAGGGACTTCGGCCGAGGGGTCGCTCGCAAGTGAGCCGGGCGAATTACCACCGCGAAGAGTGCGCCAGGCCTGTAGTGGAAACCGGACGACCTCTCGCGGGAACATGCCCAAGACGCAGCCCGCCACGTAGAGCATACTTAATGACAAGTACGACCCGGTGATCAACGATAGCGCTCCGGGAGTGTAGTTCAGAGCCAGAAACAGCATGCCCCCGGCGGCAAAAGACGCGGGTGTTGCGCTGGCGATTCGGACAAGCCCAAGCGTATCCAGATCGTTTTCCACTCGGCCATGCCACCAGGTGGCAAAGAAGGCTCGAGTCAATCCTCCAAATGCCACGAAACTCGCGAAGAGCCAACCAATGGTCGCGATTTCCGGTTTGGTATTGAGCCGCAGCGACCACCAAGACCCGAGTCGCGGCGCCAATACCAACGCTGCCAGGATGAGTATGCTGTACAAGCCCTGCAGCCTCCAGAGAAATGGAACCAGGAGTTCGGCTGAATCCCGTTTCACCTGCGTCTGAGGGATGGGCTGGCTCGAGCGGTCGAGTTCGGTCTCTACCATCTTCATGAGGCTGGTCTTGCCCGACCCCCAGCGCCCGTAAATGCCGATGGTGAGAGGAAGCTGATTGCGTAAGGCAGCATCGCGAATGGTGCGGGCTATACCGGCGGCATAGACGCTAAATCCCAGGCGATCATCGGTGGTGGGACTGTCGATATTGGCGAGTCGATTGTTTTCCACAGGGTTCGCCCCTTACCAGAAATGGAATTTTCCCAGAGATGTTCGTTCCAACTGGCCGTGGGAATCCGTCAGTGATTACCCGGAAGGGGAAGAGAAACACATTGTGTTCCCCACAAACTGAGAAGTCAAGTGGAAAGGCAGGGGCTAGGATGCCCTGTTTGCATCTTGGCCAGTCCCATAAAAGGGCGATGTCAAGAGAGAATATTTCTCCCTTTCCGCAAGTGTCCGAGCCAGCTACTGCACCTTGCGATCAGAAAAGTATTCACCGAGAGAGTCGCGGCCGCTGGTCGTGCTCGATCAGCTGCATGCCAAAAAAAATCCGAGATAGTTCTTGAACGATGGTATTCGTTCTTCTCGAAGAACCTGATCGCGGCTGCGCTCGAGGTTTTGACAAAGTTCTAGGCAGCCAACATAGGGTTTCCCATCTTGGGAATCTTAGTAGCAGGACGGATTTTGGTTGACCTCACTTTTGGGATTCGGGATCATAGTTTGTGTGAGCCGAGACGGCTGAGGAGGCCCCTCCGACGGGATCGTCCGAGGGGGCTTCGTGTCTGGGACAAGCCATCCCGATCGCAAAATGCGCGACAAGCCCGGAGCACCGGCGGATTCCGACGTTTTCGTGGGGGGCCAGCTGCGAACGGCTGGGGATGGCGTGAAAGTGATTGGTTTTCGGATACAGGGAACGGAGGATCATGAGCACTGGGGTGGTGATTAGAGATTTACTGGCGGTGGCGGATGTTGGGGCGGTCTGGGCGAACGCGGGCGCCGGCGCCACACGATCGGTCACGGGGAAGCGGCGCGGGGAGATGGCGGAGGCGAAGTTTCTGGCAAAGGCGTCCGAGCTGGGATTCGGAGTGGCAAAGCCCTGGGGCGACAGCGATGCGTACGATTTTATTGTGCAGACGGGCGGAAAATTGTGGAAGGTTCAGGTGAAGTCGGCCCATGTTGCGTGGAAAGATGGGAGCTACAGTTTTCGAGCGCATGGGCACTTGTATAAAGCGTACAGGGCTGACGAGATTGATCTGTTGGTAGCCTACGTTGTGCCGGAGAATGCATGGTATGTGTTTCCGGTGAGAGTGATCCAGAGGATGAAGTCGCTTAAGCTGTTTCCGGGCAGCCGGAAGAAGAGGTCGAGGTTTGAGAAGTATCGCGAGGCGTGGTGGATTCTGCGGCGGAAGTAGAGATTGTTGATTGAGGTTCCCACCCTTTGGCAACAAGGTGGGGCACGCGTGCGTGATTGGAACTCCGGCTTATGCGGGGACGGCAGCATCTTCTCTGGGAGAAACACTACCGATTGCATCTTCCATGGCGCCCATGTGGGGCGTGAAATCGTCGCGGACGGTACCCAGGACTTACGTCCTGGGCTAGATTTATGCCGCCCCTCCGGCGCTTGGCAGATTACGGTAAATGTGCTCCCTGGCGGACAGGAGTGTCCGCGCGTTGGGATCGTCGAGCTTCGCTCGACCGGACAGCCGAGGGCGGCTGTCCCCACGTGCTCCTGAATGAGCGTTCAAAAGCTATCCCAAGTTGTGGGTGGTGGCGAACATGGCTAGCTCCAGGCGACTGGAGACGCCGAGCTTGTCGAAGATGTTGCTGAGGTGGCGCTTCACAGTATCTTCGCTGATCGAGAAGTGCTGTGCTATGTCTTTGTTACTTTTTCCGGAGCGAATCTCGGAAACAATTTCCAGTTCGCGCGGGGTGAGGCCATAGTCTCTTTGAGTGGCGCGGGCCCAGGTGGAAAGGGAGTCGCGTCCGACCCAATATTCTCCGGCGTGAATCGCCTTGATGCTCTTCAGCAGAAGCTCGGGAGGCGACTCTTTCAGCACCACACCCCAGGCGCCGAGTTGCAGGGCTTGCAGAATCTCCGAGCGCTCGATGCTCGCGGTCAGCAGCAGGGTACGGATTTTAATTTGGTTGCGGTTTAGCTCGCGAAGAGTTTCCAGGCCGGGGACCTTGGGCATGGCGACATCGAGCAGCAAAACGTCGGCCTTGACTTGCAGAGCTAATTGGACCGCCTCATGGCCGTCACCCGCTTGGCCCACGACCTGGAAGGTGGGCTCGGTTTCGAGCAGACGCTTTAGGCCATCGCGAAAAATAGTGTGATCGTCGGCGATGATAATACGGATGCAGTCTTGGTCGTCGTTGTTGTTATGCATGCGCGGCAGTTTTCACCTGTGGGAAAATTATTTCAAGACGCGCCCCGCGGCCCGGACGAGAGTCAATGGTGAGGTCACCGCCAATGGCTTTTACGCGCTCTTTTATTACCGTTGGGCCGTGGCGGTTGTTGTCGAGTTGAGCCAGCGAGAAGCGTCCCACGAACTGGAAACCTTTTCCATCGTCGTCGATTGAGAGCTTCCAGGCGCGCTTTTCCGGACTTAACCGGACGACAACGTGTTCTGCGCCGCTGTGGCGGGCGACGTTTACGAGCGCTTCGCGGACAATGTGCCCCACCTCGCGCGCAATTTCTACCGGCAGCACCAGTTCGCGAACGTCAGAGATGAAACGCACACCGATGCCAGTATCCTGGCGGTACTGATCGATGACGGTGCTCAGCCACTCGATGAAGCGGTTGGGATCGAAGTCCACCGGCTTGAGCTGCTGAATGAGCTGCCGCAGGTTAGAGACCTCGCGTTGCACCAACTGCTGAATGTCGAGGAGTTCGCTGGGAACATCCTGAGGGAACCGGGGCGCACGGACGCGCAAGGCATAAAGACGAAATGCGATGGCGTGTAAAGACTGGATGACACCATCGTGCAGGTCGCGAGCCACGCGGGCTCGTTCATCGGCGGCAGCTCGCGACCGCAGCCTGCGCAAGAGGTATATGTTATAAACCGCGGGCGCGACATAGCGGGTAAGATCGCGCAGGAAGCGCACCTCATCTTTGTGGCCCAGGCCGGGATGTGGCTCGAATAGGAAGAGCCGCGCGGAAACAGCCGGTTCAATAACAAAGGAATTTATCAGGGCGATGCGAAATGGGTGTTCGGAAGAGAAGCCTGCCGGCACGGCGGACGGGCGAACCACTGGAGCGTCTTCGTCAGAAACAAAATCGTAGGTTCGACCGCTGCGAGTGCGAGATAGCCGTAGCGTATCTGCAGGTAAAGCGAAAAAATAGCGGCTTCGCTCAGATGGGTCCAGGGCACGCCAGGTCAGAACTAAGCCTTCGGCCGTGCTTTCGGGTCCAGCCGTCCATAAAAACGCACCACTGACATCCTCGAATGCCAGAACCGCCTGCTGGGCGCGAAACAACTGGACGATTTCGTGCAGCACCGATCGTAGGGTGCCCTTTAATCCGAGTTCGAAGCGAGCTTTGCTGCTAACGCTGGTCAATGCTAAAGCTTGCACGCGCAGACGCTTTTCCTGCTCCGCAAGATAGCCGATCAAAAAAGCGATTATCGCAAGGTACGATGCGCGCATAATAAGGGTATTCACATCGTACTGTCCCTCAAGCAGATTTGTAATTGAGCCGGAACGCAACGTGGCCGCTTCTGTCAACAACACGACGATGCACGCTACGCCGGTGGCCAGAGTTTTGATCATTCCCCAGCGATAGGCTGCGGCCAATAACACGAACCCAAAAAACAGAAAGAAAGGACTGTTCGGACCTTCGGTAAACAAGGTGATGATGCTGGGGAAGAGAATGTCGATTGCATGTATTGCAAGAGCTGCGCGGCTGGGCACAACCGAGCTGCGGCGAATCGCAATGTAGACGCCGACGGCGTAACCCGCATACATCAGCAGAAGGCCATCAGCAACGCCGGCATAGCGGCTCGGTTGGGTTGAGCCGTAGTAGACGGCGACGAGGGCGCTCACAGCCAGAACTATTCGGACTGTGGCCAGTACGCGCTCTACGCGCCGGGGCTCACCACCGGTTCCGAGCAGCGAGACGCCCGGAGAAGACCTTACGGTTGGAAACAGCGCACCCATGACAAATCGGGGGAGATTATATATCGCTTTTGTGCGTGGGCGACGCCCAGATGCGATGCGGGATTCGGATATGAGGGAGGACAGTTGGCCGTTACATCTCGGCTGTTAACTCTGGGGCTTCAGTCTTGGCTGTTGGCTAGTTGCCAGTTCCCAGTTCTCAGTTTCCAGTACGTCAGTTGGCGACGGTTTTTTCGACGGCAGCCCGAAGGGTTTCGTATGGCAGGACTCCAGGGTGATATAGGGCGACGCGACCGGAGCGGTCGAGCAGGACGAGAGTTGGCGTGGTGCTGCAGCCATAGTTATTGAAATTTGCCGTGCTTATGGGGATGGGAATCCCACCAAGCCCCGGGTAGAAGTGCTGCCAGACGCGGTCGATCCAGGCAAGCTCGGCTTGGGGCTTGGCTGGCTCTCCTTGGGCGGCGTAGCCGTAAAGCTGAGTCGGCGCGACGACGGTAAGGCCCTTGGGCCCGAACTCGGTGCGGAGCTGGGTGATGATCGGGCCTTCGGACTTACAGTCGGCACACCAGTGCGCCCAGAAAAAGAGCAGCACGGGTGATCCTTTGAGCGCAGAGAGATCGTTTGGCTTTGGGCCCAGATACTGCGCGATGTTCAGCGGGGGCGCAGGCTGTCCGCTGAGGCCGAGGAGATTGAGATTTTTCTGCAGACGGGCGCGGATTGATGTAGCGCGATAACGTGCCAAGTTACGGCGAAGCAGCGCGATGGCTTGGGCACGTTGGCCGCGGGACAGGAACACCTGCGCTTCGACTTCTATGGCGGCTCCGAGGGCGTTTGGCAGATGTGGCTCGGTGTCGAGCTGGCGCTTCAGGAGTTGCTGACGGGCCTGAGCTTCGATCCGCTTGGCATAGTTTTGGGCGCGGTCGGGCTGATTGCCGTTCAAATAGCCACGGGCCAGCCAGGAAAGAGCGTCCAGGTACTCGGGCGTTTGTCCGTGCTGAACGAGGTACGTCTTGAGCGCGCCTTCGGCCCAGTCCAGACGATTTTGAACAACAGCGGCGTGAACATCTTCTGCGATTCCAGCCGAGCACAAAGGCACGACAGCCAAAAGAAGACCTACCGCGGAGAGCGCGAAGAGGAGCCGTGAAGAACGCAAGGAAGTACGCTTCATGCAGAAATATAGATGATGAGAGTTGAGGGAGAAAGTTGCAAACCGGCTGTGCGACGGCGTGGGGTTACTCTTGCTGTCTTCGGAATTGCGTGTACGGAATGTGGCTCTCGGTTTCGGATCTGTTCGATACCCTTACATCCTGTTACGAAACCTAGCTTTCGCGGAATCAGGAATAAGTGGATATGGTTCAATAACTTGCACAAATGCTTCTAGCTATTAGGCAACAATTAAGGTACAATTATAATGCGTTTGATCTTGCGGTTTTTTGCAATTCGCAGTTTCTCCGCTCCACAGCGTGACCTGCCTGCAGAAGTCCAGCGAGTAATTCAGCGCGATATCAACACAAAGGAAATAAGCAACACCTATGGAAACAGGAACAGTAAAGTGGTTTAACGACGCCAAGGGCTATGGATTTATCAGCCGTCAGAACGGCGAGGACGTGTTTGTACACTTCTCGGCCATTCAGTCGAATGGATTCCGCAGCCTGCAAGAAGGTCAGCAAGTGCAGTTCGATGTGGTCAAGGGCCCCAAGGGGTGGCAGGCCGAGAATGTGAAGGCGCTGTAAACCACTACCAGTAAATTCCGCAAAGAGGGCGGCCGCGAGGCCGCCCTTAGTTTTTGGGAGCAAGCACGGTCCGGGACGCATGCTGAAAGATCCTAACCGCCAGGCTCCGGGAGCAACCGCTAAGAGCGCAAAGAAAAGCTTAAGTGTGATAGGCCAGACTTTACCTTGCACACCTTGCTGTCGGATTAGGTCAGGCGCGTCAGAATGTGCTAGACCGTTTTCATTACTTCCTGTTAGCCCGTTAGAACGAAGCCGCTCGCGCGGCGGACGCTAGCGCGTGAGATGCAGGCGTTTGAAACGGTGGTCTGAACTGTGGTCTTGAATAACAGACCGCCCCGCGCTACGATGATCCAGATGAATGCGAGAACCACTACATCGATGAGCATCAATAACAACGTTTTTGCCGAATCCCGCTTCTGGCAATGATTTTCAGGCGAAAATCGATTGAATTTCCATAGACCGCGTCCGCCGCACCCGCGAGCGGCTTCCTTCTAACGGCTGTATCGAACGCGCGCCACATCGCCCGCCTCACCTCCAACTTTGTCGTGAAAGCGCGCCTCCGATACAGCACTAACGTGACTCGGGCGTAATCCAGAGATATGTTTTCCTGTCGTGTGCACCCACCACACCACAGTGGTAGACTCTACGCCCGGACTCTAACGTTTTCTTCGCAAGGTTGGCAGATGCGATTTGTTGTCAAGCGTCTCCTTTTGGGGCTCGTCCTGATCATTTCAGCTTCCGCGGCACTCCTTTTGTCCGATCTTGGACGGCGAAGCACCAGTGCCCGGAACATACCACACGTCGGACTTCTTCAGCATGCTTCGACAATGCTGCTGGATGAGGGCACTCGGGGCGCCATAGACGGCTTGGCAGCGAATGGATTTATTGAAGGAAAAACCATTGTCATAGATAAGTTCAACGCGCAAGGCGATATTTCTGTCGGGAGTTCCATCGCCAAGGAAATGGTCAATGCCCGTTATGACTTGTTGCTTACGATGAGCACCTTGTCGCTGCAAGCAGTTGCCAATGCGAATCGTGGCGACAAGACGATTCAAGTGTTCGGCCTGGTTGCCGATCCGGTGGTGGCAGGAGTGGGGATCAGTCGCGACAACCCACTGAATCACCCGCGCAACTTGGTGGGCATTGGCAGTTTCCTTCCGGTACAAGATGCTTTCCGAATCGCGCGGGAGATGTTCCCAAGCCTAAAGAGAGTGGGCGTGGCCTGGAATCCGGCTGAAGCTAATTCGCGGGCCTTTGTCGAGAAAGCGCGCGAGGTTTGCCAAGGATGGAGTATTGAGTTATTCGAGGCCAATGTCGAAAATTCAAATTCCGTGCTCGAAGCCGAAGATTCACTAGTTGCCCGAGGAGCAGAAGCCTTATGGATAGGCGGCGATGTGACAGTCAGTGTTGCCGCCGACTCAGTGGTTTTGGTCGGGCAGAGAGCTCATATTCCGGTGTTCAGTATCACACCAGGTAAACCTGATCGCGGGACCTTGTTCGATTACGGCGCTGATTTTTACCAGATCGGCAAACAAACGGGAGAATTGGCCTCGCGAATTTTGCGTGGCTCCGATCCGACTCAGATACCAGTCCGGAACGAAATCCCTATTCATTTCGTCGTGAACACGGCGGCGCTGAAGGGTCTCAAGCAGCAGTGGCGGATTCCAGATGATATTCTACGTCGCGCAAACGTCGTCGTAGACGAAACGGGGATTCACAACCAGACGATTGGCCGGGTAGACCAATCGACAAGGTAATGGCCCAAAGTAAGAGAAATGCAAATTACCAAACAACTCCGCGGCGAAACGGTCGAACTTAAGGTCGAAGGACGTGTCGACGGCTATTGGGCTGATCATCTTGCCGCAGCCGTTGATCAGGAAATCCGGCAAGGCTCGCACCATATTCAGTTAGACCTTTCACGAGTGGCCTTCTTGAGCTCAGCCGGAATTGGCACCCTGGTAAGGCTCTACAAGGATTTGAAGAGCATTCAGGGATCGTTCGCAGTCTCGAACTGTTCGCGCAACGTCCTGAAAGTCATCCAGCTGTCGAAGCTAGAAGACGTGCTTGTCGCGAAGGCAATGCCGGAATCTTTGCCACCGAATGAGGCTAGCGAGAGTCCGAAAGTTGAAGCACCCGCTCCCAGAGCGATAAGGCAGATTGAGAGTTGCGGAGTCATATACGAGGTCTATCCACTCGCACCGGAGTCCAAGCTGGAGTGCCGCCGATTGGGAAATGCCAGCCTGCTCGAGCGCTGCGGATTTGCCAAAGAACACTGCCGGACGTTGCAATTCTCCGACTCCACTTTCGCGATCGGACTGGGGGCGCTCGGTGAGCATTTTGAAGATTGCCAGGGACGTTTCGGAGAATTCATCGCCGCCGGCGGGGCGGTCGCCTACCTGCCGACGGATGGAACAAATGTCCCAGATTTTCTGCTAGCCGGTGGAACAACGCTTCCAGAGGTTCAGGTCTGCTATGGCATCGCTTGCCATGGAGCGAATCCGCAGCCATTCAGCGCCTTGATCCGCTTTGAGGCAAAGAAGAACGGTGAGCCTGTGGCGCTTAGTCTTTTGCTTGAGTCATGCCTGGATCTCTTCAATGCCCAGCAAATCGGTATTGTTATGATCGCGGAGTCCGCAGGCTTGATCGGAGCCGCGTTGCGCCGCTCGCCGGTTGTGGCCGCTTCTGAACCTAATGCTTTCCAATTTCCCCGGATTCGCGATTGGCTCAGCTTCACAGCGGAACGTGCCTACACGAAAAGCGTGGTCCTTTTGGCTGGCATCGCCGTGCGCGGGAGTGCTGGGGCTCTGGCACCCGTTATTCGTCCGTTTCCGAACGCTTCGAGTTCGGAGCTCGCAGTTGCTGGGCATTTCCATGCCGCCGCGTTCTCTTATCGTCCCGTGCAGAGGGGCCAGATTGACTTAAAGGCCTCGATCAAGACGCTCTTTGAAGGGCAAGCGCTGGAAGGCATCCTTCACTTGTTAAGCGATGATCGAGCCCTTTCCGGCAGCGGACAGAGCGAACTCGTTCGTGGCGCATGCTGGATCGCGCCCATTTCTAACATCACGGCGGAAGGCGCCGAGGCATGAGTCTCCTGCTGGGAGCGCTAACGCTGGGATTCATCTTTTCGTTGGTCGCGCTGGGCGTTTTCATCAGCTTTCGAATCTTTGCTTTTCCCGACATCACTGCAGACGGATCGAGCACACTTGGCGCCGCCTTGGCTGCCATGCTCCTCGTTCATAACGTGAATCCGGTACTGGCGACGTCTGCTGCTTTTGCAGGCGGCTTTCTTGCAGGCACTTTGACGGGAACCCTGGCGACAAAATTCAAAATTAATGGCTTGCTTGCCGGCATTCTGGTGATGACAGGGCTGTATTCCATCAACCTGCACATTATGGGCAGAAGCAACATTTCGGTGCTGGGATCTTCTACCTTATCGACCTACGCTGAGCGAGTGGGCATGGCACTGGCGCGTGACCATAATTTGAATGTGATGGGATGGGAGATCACCCCACTGGAAGCGTCGCTTCTGGTGGCTTCACTTTTGTTTATCGTGCTGGCGGGTTGTGTCATGTACGTCTTCTTTCACACAAATCTTGGAACCGCAATGCGCGCCACCGGGGATAACAATGAAATGATCCGCGCGCTGGGAGTGAATGATGAAAACATGATCATCCTTGGGCTTGCGATTTCCAATGGCCTGATCGCCTTAGCCGGAGCCTTCATTGCGCAGTATCAAGGTTTTGCCGATGTGCAGATGGGTATCGGCATGGTGGTATGGGGATTGGCCAGCGTCATTATTGGTGAGGCATTGGTGGGAACACGGCAGCTTGGGCTTAGCATCACCGGCGCAGTGATGGGCTCAGTCCTCTTCCGGCTCCTGGTGGCAATCGCATTGCGCTTGGGATTGAATCCCAATGACCTGAAACTCGTCACTGCACTGTTCGTCTTTTTGGCGCTTGTAGCTCCCGGGCTCCTGAAACGGCTTAACCTGCTCAAGCCCCGATCATCCCATGCTTGAAATCCGTACGGTCAGCAAGACATTCAATCCTGGCACGCCCAATGAACTGCACGCACTGCAGGCGGTCAACCTGACGGTGAATGATGGATCGTTTGTAGTCATCATCGGCACGAACGGTTCGGGGAAATCCACCTTGCTCAATGCTGTGGCCGGATCGTTTTGCGTCGATTCTGGCGCAATTTTCCTCACTGGCGCGGACATCACCAAGTGGCCCGAGCACAAGCGGGCGAAGCTCATTGGCCGCGTCTTTCAAAATCCATTCAGTGGCACAGCGGCAAACATGTCCATAGCAGAGAACCTGGCGCTTGCCGCATATCGCGGGAAACCGCGGCGGCTGGGCTGGCCGTTGCGGAAACATCTGCTCAGCCAATTGCGTGATCGTGTCAGTCAGCTGAACATGGGTCTTGAAGATCGCCTGAAAAATCCGATTGGTTCGCTCTCAGGGGGCCAACGGCAGGCATTAACTCTGCTTATGGCAACATGGCTGCGCCCGGAAGTGCTGCTTCTCGACGAGCACACGGCTGCGCTGGACCCCAAAAGCGCCGATCAGGTGATTGCGCTCACCGCTACCATTATCAGGTGCGACAAGCTGACGACCCTTATGGTGACCCACTCTATGCAGCAGGCCGCAAACCTTGGCGACCGCCTCATCATGATGCACCGCGGCCGCATCATTCAGGACTTCCACGGAGCCGAAAAGAAGCGGCTTCGCGTGGATGATTTGCTGGCGCGTTTCGAAGAGGTTCGGCGTGCCGAATTACTCGACGAGAGCGCCGCCGAAATGCTGCACCGCGTCTACATCTGATAAGCCAGACTCAGCGGCACGATCATCACTGCTCCGGTCGACGCGAAATAGGATTTATTATGTGTGCCACTGTTCTCCACCATCAGTAGGCACAATCGAACTGCATAGAACATTCGATCCCGCTGTATAGAACATTCGATCCCGGATGGTCGGCTAA
>Ga0209267_1002113_pt1 | contig 13028 bp, 14 predicted proteins | sample GraSoiAngelo_137_FD_185894 | JGI IMG/M metagenome (GOLD analysis project Ga0209267, IMG submission 185894) | Grasslands soil microbial communities from the Angelo Coastal Reserve, California, USA - 14_0929_09_30cm (SPAdes) (version 2) | ecosystem: Environmental > Terrestrial > Soil > Grasslands ... | reverse complement strand
CTGGCGTTGAATGACGAAGGAATAACGAAACCCGAAATGATTAAAAAGAAACACTGGGCGTCCTTCGTCATTTGAGCATTTAGGTTTCCTTCGTCATTCGAGCTTCGTCATTTGCGAGCGCTACGCGTTCGCTTTGCGTTTGTGAACAACAAGCTTGTTGCCATCGGGGTCACGGAATTGCGCCATCCAACAAACAGGCGTCTCGGTCTTGGGGATATCGAAGGTCACGCCACGCGATTTTAGTTTCTCAATCGTGGCGTCGATGTCGTCCACTTCAAAGGCGACCGTCGTTCCATCACGCGATGGTTGCCAGGCCGGATGACAACCAACCCCAATAGTGGTTGGGCCAAAATCGTATTCGACCCACGCTCCTTCCATTTGCGTTCGAGCCGGTTTTAGCTCGAGCGTTTCCTGGTAAAACTTTCGGGCGCGCTCGGCGTCCGACACGGCAATGGCAACGAATGCGACTTCTTTAATCATAAGCACGGTTCTTTCTCATTTTCTGGTTTCGATTTGTGGATGACGATGTTGTTCCCGTCAGGGTCCTTGATGATCGCCATCCAACAACAGGGACTTTCATACGCCTCCACCACAAACGGTATGTTTCGATTCTTTAACGACTTTACTGCCTCGTCGAAATTCTCTACCTCCAATGCCGCGCCTGTCCCTTGATCGGAAGGAAGCCACTGTGGACCAACGCTTGCGATGGCGAGCGTGTTAGTTCCCAGCGAATACTCAACCCATTTTCCGCTCATCATTTGCTCTGAGACTTTCAAGCCGAGCACACCTTCATAAAAGGCGCGTGCACGTGGCATGTCCGTGACGGGAATGCCGACGAAGGCTAGGCCCTTAATTCTCATTCTCGAAGCTCCAAATCCCAAACCCCAAATCCCAGGCAAAACTTAATTCCCAACTCAAAAAAAGTGCTCATGGCCCACCGTTCTTCGAGATTATCGACGAAAAGATGAGCGTTAACTCACGTGCTTCAGAAGCCCGGGCGTCACGGTCCGTCCCGTTATTTTTCGTTAATCCGGTATCGACCAATCGCAAAAACAAGCGGCTCTCTTTCGCTTCCTTGCGACAAATTTTCACTCGCATCAGGAAATCTTTTTTGCTGAGAGCTTCGTCGGCTTCGACCCAATTCGCCGCCACGGAGCCTGAAGCGCGAATCAGCTGCCGAACGTCCTCGGTGTTGCCAATCGTCTTTAGTAGCCGCTTCACGAATCCGCGAACCGATTCCGCGAAAAGGAATGTTCGATCCTCCAGGTCGCGCGGTTTTTCTCCATTTTCCATTTTGGTGATTTGGGGTTTGAGATTTATTTGAAATTTGGATCTTGGGATTTGGGATTTGCCGCGGCGGCGTCTGACTTTGCGGCCGCCACGGCCTTTTCCGCTGCGTCCGCCAGATCATCTGCGGTGATCAAGGCGACACCGCTTTCCTTTAGCAAGCCCTTTCCTTTTTCGACATTTGTCCCTTCCAGTCGAACGACCAGCGGCACCGAGAGATGCACCGTTTTTGCGGCGTTGATAATCCCCTGCGCGATTACGTCGCACTTCATGATGCCGCCAAAAATGTTCACCAGAATGGCCTGCACTTTTTTGTCCGCGATCAAAATCTTGAAAGCTTCCGTCACCTGCTCCTCGGTGGCGCCGCCGCCGACATCGAGGAAGTTTGCGGGATTGCCGCCGTAAAATTTGATGATGTCCATCGTTGCCATGGCCAGTCCAGCGCCGTTAACGAGACAGGCGATATTTCCATCCAAGCCGATGTAATTGAGTCCGTGTGTCGACGCTTCGACTTCCCGCGGATCTTCCTCCGCGATATCGCGCATGGCTGCGACTTCCGGATGCCGAAACAAGGCGTTGTCATCGAAATTAAATTTCGCATCGAGCGCCAGCACCTCCCCCTTGGGAGTAACGACCAGCGGATTGACTTCCACCATCGAGCAATCGAGCCCAATGAAGGCGCGGTACAATCCGTCGAATAATTTCGAGGCGGCTTTCAGTTGGGACGATTCAAACTGAAGTTGTTTCGCCAGTTTGCGCGTTTGAAACGGTTGCAGGCCGGCCAGTGGATGGATGGATTCGCGGATAATTTTTTCTGGCGATTTCGCAGCCACGGCTTCGATTTCAACCCCACCTTCAGTGCTCGCAACAATCAGCGGCGCGGCGGTGGCGCGATCGAGCAGAATGGCAAAATAAACTTCGCGCGCGATCTCGGCCGACTCCGCCACCAACACTTTGTTGACCACGCGGCCAGCGGCTCCGGTTTGATGCGTGACCAGTGTCTGCCCAAGCATCTTGCGCGCGATCGCGCGCGCTTCCTCCGGCGTTTTGCAAAGGTGGACTCCGCCTTTGAATCCATTCGCGAATGTCCCCTTCCCTCGCCCACCCGCATGAATTTGGGCTTTCAGCACAATCTCAGCCGGTGCGATTTCGCGCGCGATTTGTTCTGCTTCCTCTGGCGAAGAGGCGACTTTGCCGCGCGTTGTCGCGACCCCGAATTTCTGCAGCAACTCTTTGGCTTGATATTCGTGAATATTCATTCCAGGCGAAGCACGACTAAGCGCGGAACTTTCATCCATTCAATTGAATTTCTTCTCCGCGCGCTTGCTCCGTCGAATCGGTGGACGGACCGGGATCAACGATCCCGCCTACAAGGGACCTTCAAGAGAGTCGTGGCTGCAACTCGCGCATCTATAATAGCAAGGCATTGGGCGCTGCGATCGGGAAGCGTCGGGCTTGGGCAACCCGGCAAAAGAATCAAACAGCCAAACTTTGCGGATTTCATCGCCGGTTGTCGCCAAGACCGCGCGCATGAGAATTCCACAGCCACCTCGCCAGACGCCAGTTTCGACGAAGTCTCCAGGAATCCCCTCTTCCAAAACGGTGCAACAACAGTTTTCCAGATTCTCCAAACGTTTGGTACCAACCATCGTCACCGCTTCCAGCGGCCAATCTCTACCCTGAGCCCGAAGCGCCGGACCAAACGGCATTAACTGCAAGGAACCGCTGCTCATCTCATAGCGCGCATCGGGAAAGCGGTCGCGGCCGAGCGCGTGCCGCAACAGATCCAAATAGCGACGCGCGTCACTGTTATTCGATGCGGGCATCGTCATACACCATGCTCTTAAACCGCACGCGGATAAATCCTGCGGTGGGAGCAAAAAGGGAAACGTCTTTCCATTTCTTCACCATTGCGGCTAATCCCTTACTCTGAACCATTCTCAAATTCTTTCTATGAAATCACTACTTTTAATCACAACGCTTTTGATCATTCCGGGCCTTTTCGCACGTGCCGCCAACGCAGAACAGGAGAAAGCTTTCGTCGAGAAATACAAAACCGCGCTCGAGGTCAATGACAGCGCGACACTGCAATCGGTTCTTTATACGACCGGCGCCGATCCGATGATTGTTGGCTTTTACAAAATGATGCAGTCGAGCGGGGCAGGCGAGAAAGTTTCCAAGATCGAGCTGGTAGATCTGACGCCAGACGATGCAAAGAAGGCGAGCGCGCCGCAGGATTCTCCCTCCGGCGGAAAAGTTTGCCTCAACCTTAAGCCGACGAAGAAGCTCGTGATTGTGATTGAGAAAAAGGATGAGAACGGCAGTTCAACCAATACGACCGACAATTTTATCGCCGAGAAAGACGGCAAATTCGTCATCCCGGTGCCAGGACCCTGTAAGTAACGCGATCATTCAGAAGTGAAGATTGTTTAGCGAGCCGCCAAAAGTTCGAGCCGGACTGGCATTACACGCGAGACGCGTATGTTTCCCGGCGAAGACAGACGCGCGAAAATCGTCACAACTTTTGAGGCCGCTAACCAGCATTTTAGCGGCGCCGCGCTTGCAAAGCCATTCCGCATCGGAATGATAGCGGGCACAATGCCGAGTCTGCTTGAGCAAATCGATCGCGCACTCTCTGATGGAAAGCTACGCGCCGACGCCGCAGAAAATATTCGCAGAATTTTGTCCGGTACAGAGAGCGATTTCGCAGCACGCGTGATCAGCGAGCTTAGCCAGGGGAACCAATGGGAAGAACTAAATGATCGCTTTTACAAAACGCTCGCGTTTGGCACCGGCGGACTGCGTGGGCGCACCATTGGTAAGATCGTGACCCCGTCGGAGCTCGGCACTCCGACTGCGCTCGGCCGCCCCGAATTCCCATGCGTGGGAACCAATGCCATGAACTACTTCAATGTTGGTCGTGCCACGCGCGGGCTGGTCCTTTACGTCCAGAAGTGGCGATCGCGGCAACGGATGCAAGGTCGGCCGAAAATTGTCATCGCGCATGATAGCCGGCACTTCTCACAAGAGTTTGCCCGGCTTGCCGCAGAGACCGCGTCGGCTAACGAATGCAATGCCGTTATTTTCGAAGACCCACGCTCAACACCGGAACTTTCCTTTGCCGTTCGATATTTAAACGCGGATGCCGGAATCGTCATTACTGCCAGTCACAACCCACCACACGATAACGGCTACAAGGTTTACTTCAGCGATGGCGCGCAAGTGGTCGAACCGCACGCCAGCGGGATCATCGCGGAAGTAGACAGGGTTGGAAGGAAGGGCTCGGCCTCGTCCCAAAAATCGCGGGACGACAGGGAGGTCGTCCCTGCAAAAGGTGAAATCGTCATCGCGGGTGACGAGATCGATCGCGCTTACATGGAGCGGCTCGAAACCTTGATCCTCAAGCGCGAATTAATCAGGCGAGCGCACGATTTGAAAATTGTTTACACGCCCCTTCACGGGACCGGCGGCGTTATCGTCAAGCCGATGCTAAGGAAGATCGGCCTGAATTTTTCCGTGGTTCCCGAGCAGGACCAATTCGATGGCCGCTTTCCCACGGTGAAGTCGCCGAACCCGGAAAATGCAGAAGCGCTAAACCTCGGGATCTCGCTCGCACAAAAGGAAAATGCCGATCTTGTCATTGCGACCGATCCGGACTGTGACCGCCTGGGAGTGGCAGTGCGGACATCCTCTGGTGAAATGAAATTACTGAGCGGAAATCAAATCGGCTCATTGCTGGCGTGGTATCGGGCCAAAACATTTTTCGAGCTCGGTATTATAAATAAACAGAACGCGAGTCGTGGGGTAATCATCAAAACCTTTGTCACGACCGATCTGCAAAAAGCGATCGCAGAAAAGTTTGGATTGCGCTGCGTAGAAACGCTGACCGGTTTCAAATATAACGGAGCTAAACTAAAGCAGTACGAGGAGCTGACCGATGCGCCTAATTACCGTGAGTTGCCGGAAGAAGAAACGCGCCGCCTGCGTTTAGAGAAATCGTCCTTCTACATTTTCGGGGGCGAAGAAAGCTATGGTTACAGCGGCGCCGATTTCGTGCGTGATAAAGATGGCAACGCCGCGGTGATTATGTTTTGCGAAGTGGCGGCTTACGCCAAATCACGCGGGCTGACGCTCGACCAACTACTCGACGAAGTCTTCTGCGAGTTCGGTTACTTCGAGGAAAAGAACCACTCGCTGTATTTCGAAGGCGCGGATGGCGCGGAGAAGATTCGCCTACTGCTCATTTCCTACGACGAAAATCCACCGGACCAGATGCTGGACAGTGCGGTCACGCGTGTCCAGAACTTCGAGAAGGAAATCATTCGCGACGTCGACGGCGATGAAATTCCGAAAGAGAAAATGTTGATCTTCGAGTTGGCGGACAAAACTCGAATTGCGGTTCGTGGGTCGGGAACCGAACCGAAAATCAAGTATTACGTTTTTGGCGCACGCTTGCCGAAGAATGGAAAGTTATCGCGCGAGGAATTAGCGCGCGCGAAAACGGAAATCGACAACCGGCTGAACGCGCTTTGGAATTGGCTGGAGAAAGACGCGAATCAGCGCCTCGCCAAATAACTCACTCGACACGGCGCGATTCACGGTAAGAATTGCGACGTGGGACATCAGATCCAGTTGAGCGGAGGCGAAATTACAATTCTGAAAGCGATTGGCCTGACCGGTACCGCCATAGCAGGAAAATTCTTGATCGATCGAATAGAAGAAGTCGAGGCCGGCGAACTTATTGATACGCTTCGAGGGTTGCTGGCGATGGGCTACCTCCTCGCCACTAAGGTGAATGTTCGGACGTTGGAGGATGTGAAGCGCACTTCCTTTCGCGTGAATCCATCTTACGTGCATGACCTGAAAGATGCGCTCGATCCGAACCGGCGGCGCGAAGCGGAAAAACATCGCCGGCGGCGGCGTGGTTGAAGTGAGCAAGCGATTGCTGCGGCTATGGCCGTGGCTGGCGGCGATCACCAGTGGCTTGCTCGGCGCGGCAGCTTTACCCCCACTCGATCAAACATGGCTCATCTGGATCGCCCTCGTGCCTTTGTGCGCGACGATTTTATTTTCCGGTGAAAATACCAGGCACCGCTGGTTGCGCGATCTCCTCCTCGGATACGTCGCCGGACTGACGTTCTTCTGGAGCTGTTTTTTTTGGCTCACGACCGTGTCCGCACTGGGCTGGTTCATCCTGCAATTTTATCTGGCCCTTTATTTCGCAGTCTGGGGCTGCTTTTGCGGATTGATGCGACCGCGACCTCGCAAAATTGTCGCGCGCGATAAATGGAGCGAAATGCTTGCGCGCGCGAAACCGGAACCGTTGCCGGCGAGTTCACCGTGGCTGAGCTCCGGCCACAACTTCTTTCTCGCACTTTGTCTGACGGCAGCATGGGTGGCGCTGGAATGGACGCGTGGTTGGTTGATGTCCGGATTCGGTTGGAACGGGCTCGGCATCGCGCTGCATGGAACATGGCCGCTGATCCAGATCGCGGAATTTACCGGCGTCGCTGGCGTAACTTTCCTGGTCGTCTTCTGCAATGCCATCCTGACTACAACAGCACACCGGATTTGGGAAGAAACGCGTAGCCGTGCAATGCGGCCACATTTTGATTTAACCCTCACGCTGGTTGGACTGGTGGCGGTGTTTCTTTTGGGCGTCGGTGCGGTGCAAATGCGGCCAGCCTCGCATCCATTGCGTGTAGCGTTGGTGCAAGCGGCGGTCCCGCGCGCGGAAAAATTCGATGTCCGTTATAAGCAGACAATCTTTGATAAATTTGCGCGTCTGAGTAAAATAGCTCTCACATCCACATCTAACGTCGATCTCGTGGTCTGGCCCGAGAGCGCAATGCCAGCGCCCGTTCTCGAAGATCAGGAAACATTTGATTTTGTGAGCCAGATCGCCAGTTCGAACAGACTTGATGTATTGCTCGGCACGATCGAGGAGGGAGCGCATCAAGTCTACAACGCCGCTCTGCTGGTTTCGCCGCAGAACGAGCCGCAACTTTACCGCAAGGTTCATCTGGTGCCGTTTGGCGAATTTGTGCCGTTCCGCCATTCCTTCCCGCTCTTCGCCAAAATTGTGGGCGACCAGGTTCCCGAAGATTTCGACCCCGGCACGGATTTCACTGTTTTTCAGCTTTCGGATAATCGCGGGAAGGTCGCGCCGCTGATTTGTTTCGAGGACACCATCGGTGAACTGACCCGGCAATTTGTTCTGCGCGGCGCAGACTTTCTGGCTAACGTCACTAACGACGGCTGGTTTCTGCGCTCAGCCGGTTCGCGTCAACATCTGGCTAATGCCGTTTTTCGATGCGTAGAAAATCGGCGCCCGATGGTGCGTGCTGCCAATACCGGAGTCACATGTTTCGTTAATGAATTCGGTCGCGTCACTCAAATCCTGCGCGACGAGCAAGGCAGCATTTTCGAAGAAGGAACGCTTATCGGCGACGTCAACATCGCGGCGGAGCCAAGGCTGACGTTTTACGCGCAACATGGCGAATTCTTCGCCAAAATTTGCACCGCTTTTGCATTCGTGATTTTGCTCGCAAAACTACTGGGACTGCTTCGTCGTCGCCTGCAACGCAAAGGCGATTAACTCAGCCAAATTGCCGCGGCCGACGACCGCGGCTACAGCAAAGAATGGCAGTCGAGCTTCCCATCGATCACCTGGCCGAGGTTTGGCCAGACGAATTGCGGGGCAGACGCATTGGTGCGCTTCTACATCCCGCGTCGGTCAATTCGAAGCTGGAGCACACTTCCCAAATTCTCGGTCGCGAAGACGGGAAGCTGTTTCAACTGCGTGCGCTCTTCGGTCCGCAACACGGCTATCGCGGCGAGACCCAGGACAACATGATTGAATGGCGAAGCTACAAACATCCACGACTTCGGATACCGGTTTATAGTTTGTACGGCGAACATCGCGAGCCGACGCGCGAGATGTTGCGGGATGTCGATCTCCTGCTGATTGATCTGCAAGACATCGGCGCGCGCTACTACACCTTTATTTGGACGATGTATCTGGTGATGCGTGCTTGCGAGCGCCAGGACATTCACGTTGTTGTGCTCGATCGACCAAACCCAATTAATGCTGTGACGGTTGAGGGTCCACGGCTAAATCCGGACTACCGCTCGTTCGTGGGAATGCATCCGATTCCAGTTCGTCATGGCAAAACCGTCGGCGAACTCGCGACCCAATTTCGCGACGAATGCTTTCCCAAATGTGCGCTCACTATTTTGCCGATGAAAAATTGGGAGCGCGCAATCTGGTTCGATCAAACTGGCCTCCCTTGGGTGATGCCGTCGCCGAACATGCCGACACTCGATACCGCGACGGTTTATCCGGGGATGTGCTTGCTCGAAGGGACCAATGTCTCCGAGGGTCGCGGCACCACCCAGCCATTTGAAATTTTCGGCGCGCCCTGGATCGATCCCGAAAAATTTTGTCGTGAATTAAACGGGTTGAAACTTCCGGGGACATATTTCCGCGAGATGTTCTTCCAACCGACGTTTCAGAAATTTGCGGGTGAACTCTGCGGCGGCGCACAATTGCACGTGACGGATCGAGATTCCTTTCGTTCATTCGAAACCGGTCTCGAAGTCATACGCTGCAGTCGGCGCATGTACGCGAATCATTTCCAGTGGAAGCAGCCACCCTACGAATACGAATTCAAACGACTACCGATCGAAGTTCTGCTCGGTGGACCGGTTTCCGAATTTTTTCCCAATTGATTAGATCCTGGAGGGGCGCGCGCATCCAAGTTGGGTTATTCGTCGTCAGCGCTGTTTACGCCTTCGCCGAAAATCCTGAGATGGCGATGGATAAAATGACCGATGACGAACTGCGCGCATTTCGTGAGCAAAAGGTGACCGAGCTAAAACATCGCGCGCACGAGGTTCGCTCCGAACAAGTGGCGGACGGCGCGATTTATCCACGCATTTTTTTCTGTACCGTTTATTACACTCCAAAGGAATCCGGCTTCACCGCCGAGCGCGGATTCGACGCGACACCGATCACTGCGCCGGGCTTGCATGCCCGAAAGTACCCGCGCGATTTTCTTTTGGCCGTAAAGAAAGAAGGCTTCGGTCGAATCAACGAAGCAGTTGACGGCCGAAACTATATCCGCTGGATGGGCCATCACAGATACGCATTCGCTGATGCGCCGGTCGGACGTCGCGGCGAAGTGTTGGTGCCGCGCCGCTCCTGTGCGATTTCGTCACGTAATAAGTTTCTTCGTCAACACGCCCGGCTCAAAATCAAATCGCAGACCGTCAATGAGGAGACCGGCAGTGATGAATGGTTCGTTTGCGATACCGGAGCCGGCGTGCATCCACTGCAAATCGATTTGTATTGGGGCGAAGATGAACCGCGGGGCGCGATCGGGCGACAACGTGCGCGTCCACACGGGACTTGGATGGAATACGCGTTTGAGGTGGAAGTGACGGTGAAGCGCTAAGGGACCGCTTGTACCTACACATTCACTTTCACTTAATGGCGACCGTGCGTTCAGAGTGACAGCGTAAGTAGAGGTCCAATTGTAGAGGTGCTTGTGCCGAGCGTCCCTTATGCGTTATTCGGCGCTTGATCCGAGCGCCCCTCCAACTTGCGGTTCTGATTTTTTTTGCCTTCATCAGCAGCTCGTTCGCCTACGGCCCGCTGGGTCACGAAATTCTCGGCGCCATCGCCGATCGCAAACTAGCCGGGACACCGACGGCGGAAAAAATCAAAACGCTTCTCGATGGCATTCCGCTGGAACGGGCTTCCTTAATTGCGGACGACATCAAGAGTTGGGACAAGAACGGCCCCGATGATCGGCGTGGAATTCATTTTCCCGCGCATCCAGAGATCGAGCAACAACTGCACGATTTTTGGAAAGCGAATCCGCCCAGCCCGGAAGCCAGCGATTTCACGCCGTCCCATCATTGGATGCATTACACCGATGTGCCGGTGCTTGATGCCGAAAAATATGGCGCTGGCAAAACCGGCCGCGGCAACTGGGATGTTGTGCATACGATCCCTTACTGCATCGGTGTTTTGCGCGGCGAAATTGCGGAGGATAATCCGCGCAAGATCACCAAGACGATTGCAGTGATTTTGCTGGCGCATTGCGTTGGCGACATTCACCAGCCACTGCATGTGGGCGCTGAATGTTTTAACGAGACCGGAGAACCAATCGATCCCGACCGCGGTGCTACCGGCCTGGGCGACGAAGGTGGAAACTCCCTAAGTCTGGTGCACAATGCGACGGCGGAGCGCACGCGACATTATTATCATTCGTTCCACGCTTATTGGGATTGGACACGGTGCGCAATTTAACGATCGGAACGCCGGACGAAGTACCTAAAGCAGAGCGTGAGGGTGTTTACGCTCCGGCTAAGGAGAAACTGATTGGCGACTCTGTCGCGAACGAACCAAAAAACTGGCGCACTTCCGGAGATCCAAAAACGTGGGCCGAACAATGGGCTAACGAGATTCTCCCGATCGCGCGGGAGGCACACACCCGCGTGCGATTCAAACACGTTCATCGTGAAGAAAAAGATGGCCACGTTTTTGCCAAAGGCGAAGCACACGAAATCGGGACCGGTTACCTCGATTGGTCAACCGCCGTCGTCGGCGACGAACTGCACAAAGCCGGTTGGCGCCTGGCGGAGCTACTCCAAAAAGTTTTGTAGCCGCGTTCTATTTCAGATTATCCGCCGAGCCCGCGAAGCGCCCAAAAAAAAGCAATAGCCTCTCTTTTGGCGTCCTTTAGCACATTTAGCGGTTGAGATTACGCGGCTGAAGTTGCGTCGCGGGCGCACACGATCTTCATTTTCTTCATGAAAACAAAACTGGCTGAGTCGTCATCGGACGCGATTCGTGAGGAAGTGCGGCAGCGTTATGGCGCCAGCGCGCGTGGGGAATCTTCTTGTGCCGACGATTGCTGCACTTCCACCAGTAGCGATGCCCTCGGTTACTCCGCCGAAGATGCAGCGTTTGCGCCCGAAGCTGCGAACCTCGGCCTGGGTTGTGGTAATCCGCTTGCTATCGCCTCTTTGGAAAGAGGACAAACTGTCCTCGACCTGGGATCCGGCGCAGGATTTGATTGTTTCCTGGCCGCTCGCGCAGTCGGACCAACTGGGAAAGTAATTGGCGTCGACATGACTCCTGAAATGCTGACGAAAGCGCGCGAGAACGCAAAGAGGAATGGATTCGACAATGTCGAATTTCGCCAAGGCGAAATTGAAACCCTTCCGGTGGCAGACGAAAGCGTGGACGTAATCATCTCCAATTGTGTGATCAATCTTTCGCCACAAAAGGAACGCGTCTTTCGAGAAGCTTTCCGTGTTTTGAGAACGGGCGGTCGGCTGGCCGTGGCCGATATTGTCGCGACGGCACCATTACCTGACGAAGTAAAAGGAGACTGGGCTGCCTATACTGGATGCATGGCCGGCGCATCAGAGATCGATGACCTCGAAAAAATGCTGCACAATGCCGGCTTCGATCGAATCAAAATCGCTCCCAAAGACGCGTCGCGATCATTCATTCGGGAATGGCTGCCCGGCAAGCAGGTCGAAGACTATCTGGCGTCGGCAACAATCGAGGCAACAAAGCCGCGTAATTCTAACGGCTGATCGGCCAAAGAAAAAACGCGCCGGGGATTAGCCGGCGCGCTCTTGAATCCTCGCTACGAAAAAGAATCAGGTCTTCTTCGTCATCGTTTTGTCGCACGCAGATTTCAGCTGGGCGTATTGATCTTCGGAAAGGATTGTCCTGGCTTTCTTCATGAAGGCGGCGCGACTCTCCTTGGTGCAACCCGCTTTCATGCACTCATTCTGCCACGCCACCAATTTCGAATTCTGATCGGCGGTCAGATTAAGACTCGCCAAATTCATGCAACTGGCCGTGTCATTCGACGCTTGCGTGCCCTTGGCACCACAACACGATTTCCCGCCGGCAAAGGATGAGGTTGCCGCCAATACTCCCGCTGCCAATAAAGCTAAAGTCGTTTTGATCATGCACCTAAGACAGCATGAATTACGGAATGTTCAATGGGCCATCATCCTGAGCGAAGTCGAAGGATCCCGCTGCGTAAGCTTTAAGGAACCTTCCACGGGATCCCTCGACTTTCGCTCGGGATGACGACTACGCTGTTCTAAACTCGATCGCGCCGTTTTTTGCCTCCGCCCGGATGGTTTGCCCTTCACCAAATTTTCCCTCGAGAATGTTCATGCTCAATGGATCGAGCAGGTAGCGCTGGATCGCGCGCTTTAACGGTCGCGCGCCATAAACCGGGTCATAACCTTCGCGCGCAATCAGCGTTTCCGCCGAATCACTCAACTTCAACGTGATATTTTGCTGGGCCAGACGTTTCGTTAAACGGCTCAGCTGAATCTCAACAATTTTCTTCAGATCCTCTTCGGTCAAGCGATCGAAAATGATGATTTCGTCCACCCGATTCAAAAATTCCGGACGGAAATGCGCGCGCAAGGCATCCATGACTAATCGGCTGCGACCTTCGCTCGATTCTTCCTCGGTGATGAACTGCGAGCCGATGTTCGAAGTCATGATGATGACGGTATTCTTAAAATCCACCGTTCTCCCCTGCCCGTCCGTGATGCGTCCATCATCCAGGACCTGCAGCAAGACGTTGAAAACATCGTGGTGCGCTTTTTCGATTTCATCGAATAACACCACCGAATACGGTTTGCGCCGGACCGCTTCGGAAAGTTGCCCGCCTTCCTCGTAACCGACGTAACCT
>Ga0209267_1002108_pt1 | contig 13053 bp, 4 predicted proteins | sample GraSoiAngelo_137_FD_185894 | JGI IMG/M metagenome (GOLD analysis project Ga0209267, IMG submission 185894) | Grasslands soil microbial communities from the Angelo Coastal Reserve, California, USA - 14_0929_09_30cm (SPAdes) (version 2) | ecosystem: Environmental > Terrestrial > Soil > Grasslands ... | reverse complement strand
CGAGATCGGCGCCATTCTCGGAATAAGCTCAGCGACGGTCGGCAAACATCTCGAGCACATTTATCCAAAGCTCGGGGTAGAAAACCGAACTGCCGCGGCCAGTTTCGCATCGGACAATTTCGCACCGGACAATTCGCCGATCGCGAAGTAGCTATTCAGAAAAGAGTGCTCCAGCCCCATCACCGAAAACTCGAGAGTGTGGAAAATGACCCCGGTTCCCACAAGACCGCCCGACCGGGAGGTCGGCGAAGTTACTTAGCAGTCGTGTTCGGCTCCGCTTGCCGGGCCAGCTTTTCGAAGCGCGGATCGCCGCGGAGTAGATCGAAGTCGGGATCGAGCCGCAACCATGCCGGGGTAACTGGGCGCCGGTATGAGATCGTCAACAGATGCGATAAAATGGAAATCGCCAGGTCCTTTTGGTCAAAACGTGCCGCGATTCTTGCGCGCGTGTATTCATATGTAGGGCCGAGCCAGGCGTCCTTCGACGCGGGCTTCAGACTGATTGCACGGTCGATATATTTCATTGCGAGTTGGCTGTCCCCGAGCGCTGCACATACTTGAGCGAGTTGCTCAGAGATCGAATCCGCATCCTGTGGCTGTTCCCTTAGCGCTTGCTCAAGTTCGTCGCGAGTTTGGGCGTAGTTAGCTTTCGCCTGGGCGACATCACCCGATAACCGCTCCAGATCGCCGAGACATAGACGATAATAATCACGCCAGGTAACTGGTAATGAACCGGCCTGATCCAACCAGCTTCGCAAGACCTTAATAGTATTTGAATACGAACGGCGCAATCTAGCTTGGTAGTAAATTTCGAGGAGGCCCGCTTCATTTTTAACTGTGGGATGAAGCTTCTGCAGTAGTAGGTCTGCCTGATCGAGCTGGCCCAATGACTGGTAAATAGAAGCTTTCCCAGCGATCAGACTGGCTTCGTCTGGCCAGATACGCAGCGCTTCATCGTAATACCGGAGGGCTGCGGCGAAATCACGGGCAGTTTCGCGGACATACGCTGCCTGAAGGCGCAACCAGCGCTCACGCGGATTCAGCTCAATGGCCTTTTCGACATAGGCCCGGCTTTCGCCCCATCGTCCCTGTGTCAAGGTGATCAACACTAGCGTCTGCGGAATATCGGTGTCATTCGGCAACTCGGTTAGCAGCCGTTCAAAATTCGGACGCGCGCCTTCGTAATCGCGCAAAACCCAATATTGATAGAGAGCCTGCGCCAACTGGACCTCCGGAAGGTCCGGTCGTAGCCGCACGGCAGCTTCGAGCGATTTCTGCGCCGCTGCCTGCCGACTCGGCTTCGCTTCGACCCCGAAATACCACAACGAATGAATTCGCGCCAACATCGCCCATGCCATTGCAAAATTAGGGTCAAGACGGACCGCTTCCTCGAACGGCTGGATTGATTTAGAAATATCGTTAATCGTGCCGGCTTCGCCGTATAACGCGATCCCGCGTAGATAAGCATCGTAAGCTTCTAGATTATTTGTTGGCTTTTGCTCCACCGCATGTTGTTCGGCGCTGGTAAACTTCGCCTTCAAGGCTTCCGCAACGGCTGCCGCGATTTCGGCCTCCACACCAAAGATGTTCTCTAGCTTGCGATCGTAGCTCTCGGCCCAAAGATGTTGGTCCGTTGCTGCGGAAATAAGTTGCACGTTGACGTGCACTTGACCGGCGGCCCTCTGAACACTGCCTTCCAAAATGTTCGCCACGCCAAGTTGATGGGCAATCTCGGGCAGATTGTCCGGGCGAGAAGAGTAAGGCCGCGTCGAAACGCGGGAGATTACTTTCAGTGCTCCGATTTTCGCGATCCGAGTCAGGATTTCATCCTGAATGCCCGTGGCGAAATACGCATTGTCAGGGTCTCGGCTTAGATTTTCGAACGGCAGCACTGCGATCGTCTTCTCGGCAATCGTCCCGCTCGCTTGACTTAGAGCCGTGCTTGGATGTGCCCACGGATGCCAAAACCAGTAGGCACTAAGCGCCAGAGCAGCGATTAAAGTGCTGACGATACCGAGCGCCCAGATTTGACGCACGCTCGATGAGACGCGGACATCGCCGTCAATCGACGTTCGTTGAATCCCCTTAATCGTAACGTCAAAAGCCCAGGCGAGCATGAGTGCACACGGGAATCCGAACGCAATCACGATAACAAAAACCTGCTGTGACCACTCTGGTGCATGGAAGATAGGCAAGACCGTCCCCGCCACCTGAACAATCGCGGAGCCAGCAACTGCATAGCCAAGCGCAACGCGATAAACGCGGCGTCTTTTTAGTTCTTCAAAGAATGAGCCGCCAGAATCGGGCTCGTTCATTTTTGGCCTGGCGCTTCGGCGGTTAGTTTTTCGAACCGCGGATCGCCGCGCAGCAGATCGAAATCCGGATCGAGTCGCAACAGGGCTCGGGTAATTGGATCACCGTATGGGATCTTCAACAAATGTTCCGAAGCGGGAATCGCGACTTCCTTCATCCCAAAGCGGGCAGCAATTCGTGCACGTGTTTCTTCAATCTCCGGCCCGAACGACGCATCCTTCGACGCAGGCATCAGGCCGATAGCGCGATCGGCAAACTTTAGCGCGCTCTCGCGATCGCCGAGCCCGGCATAAACTGAAGCCAACTCATTACAGATCCAAGCGGCGTTGTCTGGCTGTTCCGCTAATATCTTCTCATATTCATCGCGAACTTGAGCATAGGTGATCTTCGCAGCTGCGATATCTCCCGAAAGTCGTTGAAGGTCGCCCAGCTCGTGTCGGTACCTACGCGTAGCCGGTGACGACCCGGCTTGAGCTAACCAACGCAGCAAAAGATTGACCGCTTCCGAGCTTCGACGACGCAAGGTAGCTTGGTCGCACATTACGGATATTGCCCAATTGTCTTCGGCAGTCGGATGAAGTCCTTTCAATAATGCATCCGCACGGTCCAAGTCGCCTAACTTTTGATAGACGCTCGCTTTGGCGGCAGTGAAATCGGTGTCTCCGGGCAAGTTCTTCAACGCCTCGTCGTAGGCGTCGAGCGCTCCCGAAAAATCGCGTGTGGCTAGGGGTATCCACGCCGCATCAGCCCACATGATTCGATCACGCGGACTTAACGCCACGGCTTGCTCGAAAAACATGCGAGATTCGCTCCATCGTCCAAGACGAGCATTGATGAGTCCTAATCCCTCCAAGACGTCGGCGTTGTTTGGTAGCGTTGTGCGCAACCGTTCAAAACTCGCTCGCGCGCCTTTGTAATCACGTAAGACCCAATATTGATAAAACGCCTGTGCTAATTGAACCTCGTCGAGATCCGGTTGCAGCCGCAACGCAGCCTCAAGCGATCTTTGCGCTGCCGCACGTTTGGCAGGTGTAGCATCCCAGCCGAAATAATAAAGGGAATTGATTCGCGCGAGCATCGCCCACGCCGCCGCGAAATTGGGGTCAAGCCCCACTGCTTCCTCAAACGATTTTATCGCATTTATTCTGCTAGACGATGGCACACGCCACACCGCAATTCCGCGAAGATAAGCATCGTATGCTTCGGGGTTGTTCGTTAGTTTTTGTTCGATCACTTTTTGTTCGTCGCCCGTGAGTTTTGCTTTCAACGCCTCGGCTACCGACGTCGCAACCTCGGCTTCAACACCGAAGATGTTTTCGAGTTTGCGATCGTAGCTCTCAGCCCAAAGATGTTCGTCCGTTGCAGCGCGAATAAGCTGAGCGTTGATGTGCACTTGCTCGCCCGCCTTTTGCACACTGCCTTCCAAAACGTTCGCGACATTAAGCTGGCGAGCGATCTCCGGTAAATTACCCGGCTTCGCAGCGTATTGCTGCGTCGAAGTTCGGGAAATGACTTTGAGTGCAGCGATCTTCGCAAGCCGCGTCAGGATTTCATCCTGAATGCCCATTGCAAAATAAGCATTATTAGGATCGCTGCTAAGATTTTCGAATGGCAACACCGCGATGCTCTTTTCTAAAACGGGAGTGACGATAGTGCTAACCGATTTCGGCCATTGCCTGTGCCAAAACAACCACATCGCGACCGCGAGCACGCCGACGATCAAAAGTGCTGCAACAACTACCGTCCGGTTTGGACGCGCCGCTGTTGTCGTCGATCGAGGAAGCGTTGCACCAGGTTTCCGTTTGCCTCGCAGGTGTCTGAATTTTTCTGGCGGTTCCGGGTTACCGAGTTCTTCGGTGTGCAAATTCACAACCTGAACGCGCACGCCGTGTTTCACTTCGCACTCGCCGAGATCATGCAACATCGGTTTCCAACGCGCGAATTGCTCCAAATCTTCGGCAACATGTTTTGAAAGGAGAATGTGGCCCGCATCTCCGCAATCCATTACGCGCTGCGCCATATTGATGCCGGCGCCAGCGACATTCGCTCGCTTATTTACATCGATAACGCCGCTGACCGGACCGCTGTGCACGCCCATTCGCAGCAGGAGCGTTGGATGCTCTTTTAGCGCGCGGCTAATCTCGAGTGCGCACTCTACCGGCGCTTCCAACCTGTCCTGAAAAACCAAGGCCATTCCGTCGCCGGTCGGGATCTTGATCAATTTGCCCGCTGCTTCCGCAGTCTGAAATTGCTCTGTGCTACGAACGATCTGGTTGAGCCTCTCAAGTAACGCGTGCTGCTCATCAATCAGCAGCTTCGAGTAACCAACAATGTCGGTGAACAGGAAATACGCGATCTCGAGCTGGATTTCTTTCTTACCTTCGGCGGGCATCTTTTTAAGCGCCCTGATATTAGCCGTTAGCCGGACGTTATACCATCATTCTCGATCCGCGGATTCCAGCGGGCGCGCCAGGGGGACTCAAATGCCGAGATCGGCGCCATTCTCGGAATAAGCTCAGCAACCGTGAGCAAACATCTCGAACACATTTATCCGAAGCTCGGCGTCGAAAATCGGACCGCTGCCGCGAGTTTCGCTTCGGAAGTGAGTAGGAACACGCCGTAGGCATCGCCGGACCCGGAAAGCGCAAGCGCACGAAATCGCAGGCGTGGCCCCTGCCGCCACAGAAGAGCACCGAAAATTGCTGCGCAATAGGGCCGGTTTGCGAGTGAAAACCGATTCAGACCTCCGAGAGATTTTATGCAACGGGGTCAGCGAGCGATCGCAATCGGGTTTTTTCTTTCAACGCTGACGTTGTTTACAGCAGCGGCACTTAGATCGCCTTTTTCATCGCAGACAACGGTAAACCTGACCGCTGAGAACTGGAGTCAGCTCGGCGCCACCACGTTGAGCGAACGCGAGCATGCGAGCGTGGCGTTTAATTCCGCGAATTCGCAGCTCGTCATTTTCGGCGGGGACAATTCGGTCGGCGTCTTGAATGACACATGGATCTTTGACGGCACACGCTGGAACCGGTTGCAGCCGCCGCAATCGCCGCCTGCGCGGACGAGCGCCTCGCTGGTTTACAATTCACAAAGCAAAACGCTGATCCTTTTCGGCGGCGATACCCACACCGCACCGAATGGATTGCTGAATGATACGTGGAGTTTCGACGGCACGACGTGGACCCAATTGCAGCCGCAGCATCAACCGCCGCCGCGGTACGACGGGGCAATGGCTTACGATCCAATCAACAACGAGATCGTCCTTTGCGGTGGTGAGAGCAATAACGGATTTTTGAATGACACCTGGACGTTCAACGGGACCGACTGGACCGATCGGAGCAGCGCGAATGATCCTCCGGCGCGTTACGGGGCAGGGATGGCTTACGATTCGATCAGCAACGCGATGATTTTATTTGGCGGACTCGGAACACCGCCAACGGGAAGCGTGGCTCCATATCGCGCGGACACGTGGGCGTGGAGCAATCATCAATGGACGCAATTGAACCCGACAACTTCTCCTTCGGGTCGTTGGGAACCAGCGATGACCGAAAACACCAGCGGCGGCGTGACATTGTTCGGCGGTTATGCGGACGATGGGCTGCCGCACGGCACAACGACGAAATTCAGCGATACGTGGCTCTGGAATGGGACGACATGGAGTCAATCGACCGCCACCGGACCAGGCGGCCGTTACGGCACGACCATGACAAAAGATCCGGCGCTCGGCGCGGTAATCGTCGGAGGATGTTGCAATTCAGTGGGCGGTTTTTATACCGACACGTGGAGCTTCGACGGCAATTCGTGGACAGAGCACGCGCGCACCGATGCACCATCGGTTCGGAGCGGAGCGGCGATCATCGCGGATATCGATCTTGCAGAAGCTGTGTTGTTCGGCGGTTTTGGTGGTGACGGTTTTCTGGGCGACACCTGGATCGAGAAAAACGGCGCATGGTCGCAATTAACAACGACGACCGCACCGGCGGGTCGGTTCGCATCGAACATTACTTACGACACGCAACATCGCGTAGCCGTTTTGTTCGGCGGCCAGTCTGGTCCGAACAGCGGATGTTCGACGACACCGGACACGCTCAATCCAAATCATCTTTGCGACGACACGTGGACATTTGATGGTGCAAACTGGAAACGCCAGGTAGCGCCGAACTCTCCGCCTTATCGATCGCTTGCGGCAATGTCGTTCGATGCCGACACGAACCAGACGGTTTTGTACGGCGGATATTCCGATCAGAACACACTGGGCGATACGTGGACGTGGGATGGACTGACCTGGACGCAACAATCGCCTAACAACTCACCGCCGGCGTTGGAGGCTGCGGTGATGGCATGGGACCCGTTGCATCATCAATTGATTTTGTTCGGCGGCGAAGGCAACGGCCCGAACGGTCCGCAGCTTTTCAACCAAACCTGGACATGGACCGGTTCCAATTGGCAACAACTCAATCCATCGACGTCGCCGCCGCCATTGCGCGCCGCGAGCATGATCTTCGATCCGGTTGCGGGCGGACTTTTGCTGATCACGGGTCAAGGCAGCGGCCCAGGAATCTTTGGCACTTATTCGGATACGTGGCTGTGGGACGGTACGAACTGGACGCAATTGCAGCCGTCGAATGTTCCGCCGGCGAGATATTTCGCGTCGGTGGCGTTCGATTCGACATCGCAATCGACAATTCTCTTTGGCGGCGGAGGGGATGATGGTTATCTGGACGACACTTGGACTTTCAGTGGTGCTTCTACAACGCCGACGCCCAGCGCGTCGCCGACAGTCTTAGCCAGCACTTATCTGGGCGGTCCTGGATTTGAAATCACATGGCAGTGCGCCACCGATGCGGCAGGCAATGTTTACATCGCCGGTGACACACAAGAGGCGCAATTTCCAGTCACCGCGAACGCGTTCCAGAAAAAATACGGCGATGGCGGCCAGGACGGGTTCGTCGCGAAGTACGACAAACACGGAAATCTGCTTTGGTCGACGCTTCTTGGCGGATCGGGCTGGGACGGCGTCTTCGGCTTAACAGTTGACGCAAACGGCAACGCTGTGGTCACAGGCGTAACTGAGTCAGCAGATTTTCCAATCACCGCCAACGCCGTGCAACGTACTGTCACCGGGGACGCTGCATTCGTCACTGTGATCAGTGCCGATGGAACCAAAGTCCTTTATTCCACCTATCTCGGCGGTACACAATCAGACGGCGGGGTGCCGTTACCGACCAATCCGTTTCACGCCCTGCCGAACGCGAACGTCGAAACGATCGGTGTGAACGTTGCCGTGGGAGCGGACGGAACTCTCTACGTGGTTGGCGAAACGAACACGATCGACATGCCAGTGACATCGGGCGCAGCGCAACCGATCATTGGTGGTGAGACCGACGGGTTCATCGCGCGGATAAAGGCTGATACTGCCGGCCACGCGGGGCTGATGTATCTCACTTATTTGGGTGGCCTAACTAACGATTTCTGTTCGGCCGTCGCCATAGACAACGCGGGGAATGCATTCGTTACCGGAGAAACTCAATCACTCAACTTCCCAGTGACGCTTGGAGCATTTCAGCTCGTGCACGCGCCGGGAACAGCTGGATTCGTCACCAAACTCAATCCGGATGGAACAAAGTTTATCTACTCGACACTTTTGAGCGGCAGCAAGGGCAGCAGCGCAAGCGGCGGGACCAATTACAACGCGCCTTCCGCAATTGTGATCGACCCGGCCGGGCACGCTTACGTTGATGGCGAGACTAACGCCACTGATTTTCCAACCACGCCCGGAGTTGTCCAGCCTGCGAATGCGGGCGTCGATGATGGATTTGTCACTGAATTATCGGCCGATGGATCCTCGCTCATCTTTTCCACTTACCTCGGCGCAAGCGATTATGAGGGCCTTTTCGGACTCAAGCTCGACAAGTCCGGAAACATTTTTGTCGCCGGCTACACTTCGAGCCGCGATTTGCCGCTGGTGCGAGCGTTTCAATCGAATTTTGGCGGGTTCATCGACGCTTGGGTTGCTGAACTTTCGCCGGGAGGCACTACGTTACTTGTTTCTTCCTATCTCGGCGGGAGCGATCAGGAATCTGCCTACGGGCTGGATCTTTGGAACAACGAGCTCTACATCGCGGGCCGGACTGCATCGAATGATTTTCCGGTCACGAGCTCGGCGCCGCAAACGACATATGGCGGCGGCGTGTGGGACAACTTTCTTACCATCGTTGATCTTAGCGGCGCGGCCAGTCCTACTCCCACGCCAACCCCTACGCCGACGGTCACACCGACGGTTACTCCTACTCCGACACCGACGATAACACCGACTGCTACCCCAACACCTAGTCCGACTCCCACGCCTACTCCAACGCCGACGCCCACCGCAACCCCGACTCCAACGCCAACTGCCACGCCCACGCCAACGCCAACTCCCACGGCTACTCCAACTCCTTCACCGGCGTCAACACCGACAGTCAGCGTGGCTGTTTCACCAACACAGATTAAGCAAGGCGACAGTGCGACCTTTACAGTTTCGGCTTCAAAAGCAGTGTCTCAGTCCACCACTGTCCATTACTCGATGAGCGGCACCGCCAGCTTAGGAACTGATTACACCCTCAGCGGAAGTCCGGGACAAGTTACAATTCCGGCAGGCCAGTCTTCAGGCTCGGTCACGCTCAGTGCCTCGAGCACTAACGCGAAGAAGAAAAAGACAGCGACCATGAACCTGCAGTCGGGAGCGGGTTACAAACTCGCTAAACCTAAAAACGCAACAGTTACGATCGTTCCGTAGCGCGATGCCTCGCGGCATCTTCCGACGCAAGATCGACATCGAAGCCGCAGCGTTTGGCACCGCTCGAATCGGACATTTCAGCGTCGAGCACAGGATTTATCGCGTCTGGAAACGGCCGATTTCGCGGCAGTTCCGATTGTAACCAGGAAGGGAAGCATGAAAAGGAATTGCGTGCCTCAATGGGGGAGTCTGAATCCACGCGTTCTGCTGGGTATTGCTCTTTGCTCAGCCGGTATCCTTCTAACCGTGTTCAGCTTTGCGGCGACGCCTTCAGTCGAAACGAGATCCGCCAATATTGGCGTGACGCGTAATCCCGCAAACTTTCCGAGCACACTTAGCAGCGACACCAATCAGACTTTGCCTGGCTTACCGCCCCGTATGCCTTTTGGGCCACAATTTTCCTTCGAGGTCGGCGCGTTCCAGAGCACGCCTTCGCCGTCAGGCGCGCAGAGTCAATGGTCGATTATCATTCCTCCTCAGGCCAAGGGTACCCTGACGAACAACTATCTCAACGCTGTAACCTGTGTGTCGGAATCCGACTGCTGGGCCGTCGGCGCCTATAAAGGAGATGCCAACCAGACGCTGATCGAACATTGGAACGGGACCTCATGGGCGATCATTGACTCGCCTAACACCGACCCGACGTTAGACAACATCCTTTATAGCGTGACGTGCCGGTCGACTTCGGACTGCTGGGCCGTCGGTGGATCACTTACGTCCAGCAGGACTGGTATAAACAGCCTGATTGAGCACTGGGACGGCAGTTCCTGGACGATCGTCAGTTCGCCTAACGCCACTGACAGCGTGTTTGATGTATTGACTGGCGCGACCTGCACATCCACGCAGTGCTGGGCGGTGGGCTTCTCGACTGCTAGAGTTGCACGTGTAGCTGTGAATAATACGCTGATCGAACGCTGGGACCCTACCAGCAATTCTTGGTCGATCACGTCGGCGAATGCGAGCGTAGTCGACACTGCCCTTTTCGGCGTGACGTGCACCTCGGATTCGGACTGCGTGGCTGTCGGCGCTTCATACAATGGGAAGGCTGACCAGACACTGATCGAGCACTGGGACGGAGTCTTATGGAGCACTTCCGTTTCGCCGAATTCTTCCCTGACCTCAGACAATGACCTCTTGAGCGTAACCTGCGCTTCATCATCCGAATGTTGGGCCGTCGGCTACTACAAGGACGCAAACGGCATCTATCAAGGACTCATCGAGAACTGGAACGGAACTTTGTGGGCCATCGCCGGATCGCCGCCTCCACTCACACAGAACAATCTTATCGATGGCGTGACGTGCACCTCCACTTCAAACTGCTGGGCCGTCGGCCGTATCCAGGCGCCACCGTCTGCCACCGGTCTCCAGTCTATTCAAACCTTGATCGAGCGTTGGGATGGGACCGCATGGACGATTGTGAACTCGCCCAACTCGAGCGCGACCGAGCTAAACGGACTTGCCGGGATCACGTGCACCTCGGGTTCCGACTGTTGGGCCGTCGGCTTCCATTATCATGGTTACTATTTTAGCCAGAACCTTACGGAACGTTGGGATGGATCCTCGTGGACTATCGCGCCTTCGCCCGACCGACCTCCGACGGAAGCCTTCAACACTCTAACTGGCGTCACCTGCCTTTCTGGCTCCGAATGCTGGTCCGTAGGCCATTATAGTGGCGACGGACTTACGGAGCAGACCGTGACCCAGTATTGGAATGGAGTTTCATGGGTCATTGTTCCCTCCGCAAACACAGGCGTTAACGATAACGACGTTCTGTCTGCGGTAACCTGTGTTTCGTCTTCAGATTGTTGGGCTGTAGGTCAGTACAGCCCGCCAGTCAGTAATCCATACACTCTCATTGAACACTGGGATGGTACTGTTTGGTCGATCCTGACTTCACCCAATGCTAGTGTCGACAGCTCAACTACGAGCAACAATGGTAATTACCTGAACGGTGTGACCTGTACTTCAGGATCCGACTGCTGGGCGGTTGGATACGCGTATCCCAGTGACCTGGTGGCTGATACACTGATTGAGCATTGGGACGGAACTTCCTGGTCGATTTTCGCCTCGGCAAACCCCAGCACGCAACACAACGTCCTTAACAATGTCACGTGCGCGTCCGCAGCCGACTGCTGGGCGGTTGGCTTCTATTCGGCAGATAATGTCGCCATTCAAACTTTAACTGAGCATTGGGACGGAACGACATGGGCGGTGGTCGCGTCACCTAACGTTACTCATACCAATCGTCTCTCGAGTGTCTCGTGCGCTTCGTCGACCGACTGCTGGGCTGTCGGCTATTATCTCGTCGATACCAACCCGTACAACGATCAGACGCTCGTCGAGCACTGGGACGGAACCTCCTGGACTATCGTTACGTCGCCGAATGCCACCACAAACACGCCTAACGATCTTAACAGCATTACATGTGTGTCGGCCTCCGACTGCTGGGCCGTCGGCCAGTACATCAAACCCAGCAGCAGAGTTGACCAGACGCTGGTCGAGCTTTGGGATGGAAACTCGTGGAGCATTGTCAGTTCGGCAAACACCAGCGCTACCTACGGCAACGTTCTCCAAGCGGTAACCTGCACATCGGCCTCCCAGTGCTGGGCGGTCGGCAACTACAGTGATGGCCACACGTTGCAGGCGCTGACGGAGTTCATCGCGCCGGTCCAGCTGGTTAACGTTGTTTCCAGAAAAGCGCACGGCAGCGTCGGCACGTTCGATGTTGACCTTCCGCTGACCAGCAAGCCGGGAATAGAGTGTCGCAGTGGGGGACTGAATGGCGATTACACGCTCCTGTTTACTTTCACAAATACTCTGACGAGCATTGGTGGTGCAAGCGTTACGAGTGGTACGGGTTCAGTTAGTACCGGCAACATCGATAGTAACGATGCGCATAACTACATCGTGAACTTAACTGGAGTAACTAACGCTCAAGTTATCACAGTTAGCCTAACTAATGTGACTGACTCAGCCGGCAACTTCAGCAGCGCAGTCCCAACCTCGATGGATGTACTCCTTGGCGATGTAAATGGCGATGGGTCGGTCGATTTAGCAGACGTCGATAAGACCAAAGCCGAAGAAGGACAGGGCGTCACAGGTGCGAATTTTCGCGAGGACGTTACGGTCGATGGTGTTATCGATTGTGCCGACGTTTCGGTGGTCGAAGCGCAATCGGGCAGAACGCCTGAACCTTGTCCAAGCGCCACACCGACTCCCACGCCTACTGCAACACCCACGCCCACGGTAACACCGAGTCCCACACCAACTCCTATAGCCACGCCTTCGCCAACCCCTACACCGACTGCTACGCCGACGCCTAGTCCGACTTCCACGCCTATTCCAACGCCGACGCCCACCGCAACCCCGACTCCAACGCCAACTCCGACGCCAACTCCAACTCCTTCACCGGCGTCAACACCGACAGTCAGCGTGGCTGTTTCACCAACACAGATTAAGCAAGGCGACAATGCGACCTTTACAGTTTCGGCTTCAAAAGCAGTGTCTCAGTCCGCCACTGTCCATTACTCGATGAGCGGCACCGCCAGTTTGGGGACTGATTACACCCTCAGCGGAAGTCCGGGACAAGTTACAATTCCGGCAGGCCAGTCTTCAGGCTCAGTCACGCTCAGTGCCTCGAGCAGTAACGCGAAGAAGAAAAAGACAGCGACCATGAACCTGCAATCGGGAGCGGGTTACAAACTCGGCAAACCTAAAAACGCAACAGTTACGATCGTTCCGTAGGCGAGGGCTCAAAAGGAATGCGCATTCATTCATATATGTAAAAGCTGAAATAGAACCAGAAGTAGAAGGGGATCTCCATGAAGGACAATTCATTTTCCCAATCAGGCATGTTTAATCCGCACTTCTTGATCGTGGTGACTCTTTGCTCGATCGGCACGCTGCTAGCACTGTTCAGTTTTACAGGAACGCCGCCGAGCAAGATGACAAGTTTGGCT
>Ga0209267_1002104_pt1 | contig 13068 bp, 10 predicted proteins | sample GraSoiAngelo_137_FD_185894 | JGI IMG/M metagenome (GOLD analysis project Ga0209267, IMG submission 185894) | Grasslands soil microbial communities from the Angelo Coastal Reserve, California, USA - 14_0929_09_30cm (SPAdes) (version 2) | ecosystem: Environmental > Terrestrial > Soil > Grasslands ... | reverse complement strand
CGACCGAGCGGGCGTCAAGCCCGACTGTTCACCGCCCGGGTCTAGTGTTCCTGACGTGAGGAAGGCGGCGCTGGCACCCCGCTTCGCGCGCGAGCGTCTGCGGGTCATCGCATTCATCGCGCTGGCCTTCGTTCCGCTCATCGCGATCGAGCTCGTCGTGCTGCAGGGTCAGCAGCAGGCCGCGCGCGACGGCCTCGCGAGCGCGCGACTGTCGCTCGCGCGGGCGGCTGCCGCCGACACCGATGGATTCATCGACGGGAACGTCTCGACGCTTCGCGCACTCACGCAAACGCGTTCGGTCCGCTTGGCCGATGCGCAGAACGTGAACGCGATTCTCACGCCGATCATCCAGAACGACCCAAACTGGCTCACGATCGGCCTATCCGGCGCCGATGGCTTCAACATCACGAGCTTCACCACGCCTCCGCACACGGTGAGCATCGCCGACCGCGATTACTTCCAGGCCGCGATCGCGGGCCGCACCGGAATCAGCTCGGTCATCGTCACGCGCGGCAATCTCAAGACCAAGACCATCGTCCTCGCGGTGCCGGTCGTCTTCGACGACGGCACACGGGGTGTGCTCTCCGGAGCGCTGAAGCTCGACAAGGTCGACGAGGAGCTCCGCAGCGTCGTGCCGGCGCCATCGATCGAACTGCGGGTCGTCGACCGGAACGGGCAGGAGTTCATCGGGCCTGGCGGCGAAGAGGAAAACGCGCCCGACGTTCATGCGCGTCCGGAGGTCGTCGAGGGTCTCGCCGGGAAGTCCAGCGCGCTCGTCGCGAAGGACCTGCAGGGACGCGATGCCCTCGTAGCGTTCGCGCCGGCGCCGGTCGCGGGTTGGGTCGTCATCCTTTCCGAGCCTGCGGCGGCTGCGTTCGCGGTGCCGAACGAGCTCGGGCGCACCGCCGGCGTTCTCACGCTCGTCGGTCTCGTGATCGCGCTCGCGATCGGCTGGTACTTCAGCGGGCGTCTGGCGCGCTCGTACATGGACATCGAGACCGAGCGATTCCGTCTGAGCGACGCGCTCAAGCACGCGCCCGCGCGGGTTGGCCTCCTTCGAGGGAAGGAGCTCGTGTACACGATGGCGAGCCCTGGCCAGCTGGAGCAGCTCGGCATGCGAGAGCAGGACGTCGTCGGTAAACCCTTCCGCGCCGTCGATCCGGACCCCGACCATCGCGCGATCCTCGAGCGGGTCTACCAGACCGGCGAGCCGTTCTTCGCACACGAGATGCCGAGCTCGGTCCGCTTGCCGAACGGGACGCTGGTCGAAGGCTGGTACAACGCCGCGATCGTTGCGACGAAGGACATCGCCGGAAAGATCGACGGCGTCATCTACTACGCGACGGACGTGACCGACCTCGTGCGGGGCCGGAAGCGTCTCGAGGAGCTCGCCGCCGCGGTAAGCGCGGAGCGCGACGAGCTGCAGCAGATCATGAACGAGCTCCCCGAGGGCGTCGTCGTGATGCGCCGCAACCTCACGACGACGCGCAACAAGACCGCCGACGACCTCCTGGGCCGCCCCTTCAGCGGCGACTTCGAGTCCGCGCGCACCGACTCCGCGCCGCGGCGGCCGGACGGGCGTCCGTACGAGGTCGCCGACTTTCCGGTGATGCGCGCGCTGCTCCGTGGCGAGAACGTCCACGGGGAAGAGATGGAAATCCACAATGTCGCGCGCGGCGAGGATCTGAGCGTGCTGGTGAGCGCCGCGCCGGTGCGACGCGACGGTGAGATCGTCGCGGCGGTCTCGGTCTTCCAGGACATCACCCAGCTGCGCGCGTTCGAACGACAGCGCAGCGAGTTCTTCAGCATGGCGAGCCACGAGATCCGGACACCGGTCACCGCGATCCAGCTGCAGCTCGACCTCATCCAGCGACAGCTCTCAAAAGGCGACGCGACGCAGGTCCGGGAGCTCGTCGCCAAGGCGAAGCACCGCACGAAGGCGCTCACCGCCCTCATCAACGACCTCCTGGACATGACGCGCATCGACGCCGGCCGATTCGGGCTCGAGCTGCAGGACCTCGACCTCGTCGAGCTCGCGAAGCGCGCCGCGAGCGACTACCCCACCGACCCCGAGCATCCGATCCTCGTCGTCGCCTCGACCGGCGAGTTACCGGTCCATGCGGACAACCGGCGTGTGGTCGAGATCCTCGAGAACCTGATCAGCAACGCGGTGAAGTACAGCCCGCGCGGCGGCACGGTCACCGTGGAGATCGGCCGCAGCGGGGACCACGCGATCGTGCGCGTCCGCGACGAGGGCATCGGGATCCCCGAGGACGAGCGCGCGAGGATCTTCGACCGCTTCTTCCGGACGACGGTCGCAAAGCCCTACGGCGGCGTCGGACTCGGCCTCTACATCTCCAAGGAGATCGCGCAGCGGCTTGGCGGCGAGCTCACGCTCGAATCGAGCGGGCCGAGCGGAAGCGTGTTCCGGCTCAGCCTGCCGCTCGTCCGGGCAGAGGTCGGCGCGCCGGCCGCCTCAGGCGTGAATGCGGGAGAGCTCGGGGACCGCTAGCCCAGCTGCTCCAGGGCGTGATGTCGCGAACTCCCCTTCCTCCTCGCGCATGCGCTCCAAGAGATCCAGCGCGAGCCGCGCGCGCCGCACGCGCTCGCGCGAGAGCGCGACGATGGTCGGCTCGAGGTGGCTGCCCGCGGGATAAGGATCGGTCGTGCCGCGCAGACCGAACTTGACGCAACGCGAACGATGTCCGCGATCTCGTGGAAGCGCACGAAGCCGCCGAGGTTGTCAGGGCACTCCAGGTAGACGTCCAGCGGCAGATCGATCGCCGCGCGGATCGCCGCGAGCTGCGCGGTCGTGAGGTCCGTCGGCACGTTGATCGTGCTCGCGCCGAGGTCCGCGACGACCCGCGCCGAAGCCGGGTTTGCGACGGGAAGCATCACCGAGACCTTGGCCTGCATCGACGCGGGAAGATCTCCAGAGCGACGCATGGCCGCGAAGACCGATAACACTCCGATGTCCTGGATGAGCACGCTCCGGATGCCGTGCGCGGCCGCGCGTTGTATGTCCTCGAGTACGGCGACGAGCTGCTCGGTGCCCCGTGCGGCCGGAGCCACCAGCGCACCGACCGGGGCCCGGGCCATCGCCGACGCATCCCAGCCGGCGTTCGGGCGCGCGAAGAGACTCATCTCGACCCCGGAACGCGCGCCGAGCCGCGCCATGTCGTCGAGCTCGGCGTCGGTGTGCATGAACACCCCGCTGCCTTGCGAGACGCGGACGACCGGCACGGCGAGCCGCTCCGCTTCCTCGAGTACGGCCTCGAACGCCCGCGGCCCTTCCGTACTCGGGATCTCGATCCGGTAGTGCGCGCCGTCGGGAAAGCGCCTGGGCGAATCCGGGAGATCGTTCGCGTCGCGGTCGGGAAGGCCCAGAGCGGCAAGCGCCCGGCGTCCCGCGTTACGCGCCATTTCGTACCTTCGCGTAGAGCACTGGGCGCTCACGAGTCGGGACGAGGACCGCGAGCGAGGGGTGATCGCGCCGCACGCTGTCGACCAGATGCGCGGGGAAGCCCAGGTTCTGCGGGAACGTGTCGTAGTGCATCGGCACCAGCAAGTCGACCCCTGCGTCGTCCGCGAGCTGCGCCGCCTCGCGGTGGTCCATGTTCCCGACGATGCCGGCGGACTCGCGGAAGTGGTCGCGCCCGTTTATTGGCAGTAGCGCGACGTCGACGTGGAACGCGCGCAGGCGCTCGGCCATGCCGTCATAGGCGATCGTGTCGCCGGCGTGGTAGACGCGGGCGACGCCGTCGTCGAGCACGTAGCCAAGGTAGCGGTAAAGCCCGCCGGAGAGCTCGCGCCCGAATGTGTACGCGTCGGCCATCCCAACCCCATGCCGCGCCGGCACCGGATGGAGCGTGACGCCATCGAGCGTGATCCGCTCGTCCGGCTGCGCGCCGATGATCCGCGCGAGCGGGACGCCGGCCGCCGCGACGGCGTCGACGAGCGGCCTTGGGATGACGAACCGGGCCGCGGGCGACGCGCGCGCGATCGCCGGAAGCGAGGCGAGGTCGAGGTGGTCGTAGTGCTCGTGCGAGCACGTGACCACGTCGACGCTGGTCGCGTCCTCGGGATCGAACGCCGGCGGCGAGATGCGCTCGGCCATCGGCGCGAGGAAGGGATCGAGCAGGAGGACGAGGCCACCGGCGCGGACGGCGAAGCCGGCCTGGCCAAGCCACCAAAGGGCGACCGTGCCGGGCGCAAGGTCGAGCCCGCGGAGCGCGACGGTCGGGCTCGTCCTGACCTGCGTCACTGCGCCGCCGCTTCCACGCCAGAGTCGCGGTGCGCGGCGATGAGCGCGCGGTACCACTCGCCGCTCGCCTTCACACGCCGGCGCTGCGTCAGGTAATCGGTGTGCACGATCCCGAAGCGCTTGCTCGTCCCGTGCGCCCACTCGAAGTTGTCCATGAGCGTCCAGATGAAATACCCACGGAGCGGGACCCCGGCCGCGATGGCCTCGGCCGCCGCGGTGAAATGGCGCTCGAGGAATCGGACGCGCGCCGGATCGTCGACGCGATCGTTGACGACGACGTCGTCGTAGGCGGCGCCGTTCTCCGTGACGTACATCTCGCGCGGGTGGTACTCCTGGTGAACCCGAACGAGCAGCCGGCGGAACGAATCCGGATGCACCTCCCAGCCGATCGCGGTGTGCTCGCCGGGCGGATCGACCCGATCGGCGAGAAGCGGTCCCTCGCCCGAAGCGCGGACGACGCGGCGCGCGTAGTAGTTCACGCCGACGAAGTCGAGGCTCCCGTCGTAGCCCTCGAGCTCGCGCGCGCGTACGAAGTACGGCAGGTAGAGCGCGGCCATGTCCTGTGGGTATCCGCGCCCGAAGAGCGGATCGAGGAACCAGCGGTTGAGAGAGCCGTCCATCCGGCGCGCGGCTTGGGCATCGGCCTCGGGGGCGGTCGCCGGATCGCACGGCGAAAGGTTGAGCGCGATCCCGACGTGCGCCTCAGACGATCGCGCGCGTATCGCGTCAGCCGCGGCGCGGTGCGCGAGCAGGAGGTGGTGCGACACGAGGATCGCGGTGCGGAAATCGCGGATGCCCGGCGCGTGGACGCCGCTGTGGTGGCCGGCGTACGCGACCACCTCGGGCTCGTTCAGCGTCATCCAGTCTTTGACCCGGTCACCAAGACGTCGGGCGATGAGATCGGCGTACGCAGCGAAGGCCGGGACGACCTCGCGCGACGCCCAGCCGCCCCTCACCTGCAGCGCCTGCGGCAGATCCCAGTGGTAGAGCGTCACGAACGGCCGGATCCCCGCCCGGAGCAGCTCGTCGATGAGGCGCTCGTAGAAGGCGAGGCCGCGCTCGTTGACCGCGCCGGTCCCAAAGGGAATGACCCGCGGCCAGCTGATCGAGAGGCGATACGCGTCGAGGCCGAGCTCGCGCATGAGGCCGACGTCCTCCGGCCAGCGGTGATAGTGGTCGCAGGCGACGTCGCCGGTCTCGCCGGTGGAGATCGCGCCGGGGCGCCGGCAGAACTCATCCCAGATGGAAGGTCCCTTCCCGTCCTCGTCGTGCGCGCCCTCGATCTGGTATGCCGCGGTCGCGGCACCAAAAAGGAAGCTCGCGGGAAACCGGCGGTCGAGCTCGCTCATCGCGCCGGCTCGATCTCGTCCCAGACGAGTCCCATGCGCGCGTTGATCCCGCCATCGACATAGAGGAGCTGCCCCGTGATGTAGTCGGCCTCCGGCGAGACCAGGAACGCCACCACGGGCGCGACGTCCGCCGGGGTACCCATCCGCCGCCACGGCACGCGCGCGGCGGTCCGCTCGCTCGAGTAATCCGGCATCTCGAAGTAGCGCGGCGTCTCGATGAGGCCGGGCGCGACCGCGTTGACTCGGATCTTGCGCGGCGCGAGGTCCATCGCGAGCGCGCGCGTATAGGCGTTGAGCGCCCCCTTCGTCGCCGCGTACGCGGCGTGCCCCGGGAATCCGGCGCCACCGTGTATCGAGCTCACGTTGACGATCGCGCCGCCTCGCTTCGCGAGGTGCGGGACCGCCTGCTGCATGCAGAAGTACGCCGCGCGTACGTTGACGTTGAACAGCTCGTCGTACTCGGCCTCGGTGAGCGCGAGCGGATCGCGTGACTTCGTGACGCCCGAGTTGTTCACGAGGATGTCGAGGCCGCCGAGCTCCGTCGCCGCCTCGTCCACGACGCGGCGGCAATCCTTCACTCGCGAAAGGTCGCCGGAGAAGAGCGTCGCGCGTCCACCGTCGCGCGCGATCTCCATGCACACCTCGCGTGCGCCCTCGGCGCTGTGCGCGTAGTGGATCGCGACCGACGCACCCCGCGCGGCGAGCTCGCGGGCGATGCCCTGACCGATGCCGACGCCGGCGCCGGTGACGAGCGCGCGTCGTCCCGCCAACGTTGGGGGGCTCTGGCGGCTGGGGGGCTTCGCCCCCCAATCCCCCGAGGTCACACGCGCTCCTTCTCGCGGCCGCGCATGTGCCAGCGATCGCCGAAGAGGTTGAGGTGGATGGGCTTGCGCGGGTGCGCCGCGATGACTTCTTCGTCGATCTCGATACCGAGGCCTGGCGCGGTCGGAAGGGGAAACGCGCCGTCGGCCACGGCCGGGATCCCACGCGCCGCCTCGCTCACAAAGGGGTCGACGAAGTCGTTGAAGTGCTCGAGGATCTTGAAGTTTGGCGTCGCGGCCGCCAGGTGAAGCGCGGCCGCGGTCGAGACCGGCCCGCCGACGTTATGCGGCGCGACCATCACGTAGTAGGACTCGGCCCACGATGCGAGCTTCCGCGTCTCGAGGATGCCGCCCATCATCGTGAGGTCTGGCTGGATCACGTCCGCCGCCTGGAGCTCGAAGAGCTCGCGGAACTCGTGGCGCACGTGGATCCGCTCGCCGGTCGCAACAGGCACGGCGACTTTTCGCGCGACCTTCGCGAGCGCTTTGAGGTTTTCGGGTGGTACCGGCTCCTCGATCCAACCGGGACGGTACGGCTCGAGCTCGCGAGCGATCGTGATGGCCTGAGCCGGCGTGAAGCGCCCGTGCATCTCGACGAATACCTCGCCGTCGGGCCCGACGCCTTCGCGTGCGGCCTCGACAAGGTCGATCGCGCGGCGGAGCTCGGCGTGTCCCAGCTCTTGCCACGCGGTGCCGAAGGGGTCGAGCTTGACCGCACGGTAGCCCTTCGTGAGCGCGCGCTTCGCCGCGTCGCGGAACTCGGCGGGCGTGCGCTCCACCGTGTACCAGCCGTTCGCGTAGGTGGGGATCCGCTCGCGTATCGGTCCCCCGAGGAGCCGATACACGGGCTGACCGAGCGCCTTTCCCATGATGTCCCAGCACGCCATCTCGATCACCGCGAGGGCGGACATTGCGATCTGCCCTGCGCGGGCGTAGTCGTCGCGGATCATGCGGCGCGCGAGGGCCTCGATCGCGAACGGATCGGCGCCGATGACATGTGTCGGCACGGCTTCTTCGAGATAGCCGAGGAGCGCGCTGGTGTGGTTGATCATGCGAACCTCGCCGACGCCGCTGATTCCCTCGTCGGTGCGGACGACGACGAACGTGAGGTTGCGCCACGCCGCGCCGAGCACGAGCGGCCGGACCTCCGTGATCTTCATCCCTTGAGCCCCGTCGTGACGATCCCGCGGACGATGAAGCGCTGCGCGAACGCGAAGAAGAGGATGAGCGGCATCACATAAAGGACGACGCCGGCCATCGTGACGGTCTGAAGCGGGTTGCCATGCGGGTCGACGTACGCGTTCGCCATGCGCACCGCGAGCGTGGTGTTGTCCTGGTGGAGGAGGAGCGCCGGGTAGAGATAGTCGCCCCAGACCCAGAGGAACATGAAGATCGCGCTCGCCGCGATCGCGGGTCCGGCGTTGGGCAGGTAGATCTGCAGGAAGATGCGGAGCGGTCCCGCGCCGTCAACCTCGGCGGCGTCGTCGAGCTCGCGCGGGAACGTCGCAAAGAACTGGCGGAAGAGGAAGATCGCGAACGGGCTGCCGCCGAGCGCCCACAGGATCCACGGCCAGTACGAGTTGGTGAGCCCGAGCCGGGCGAAGAGGACGAACTGCGGGACGAACTGGACGAAGGTGGGCACGATGAGCAGCGCGAGCACGAGACCGAACAGCTGATTCCGGCCGGGCGCGCGGTGCCGCGCGAAGCCGTACCCAACGAGCGCGCTGACGATCACGACGATCGTCGCGTACGAGCCCGAGAGGACGAGCGAGTTCAGTGCGAAGTGCATGAAGTCCGCGAGGACGACCGCGAGCTGGTAATTCGGCCACTCGAGCTGCGTCGGGAAGAGCGACGACCCGAACTCCGACTGACGCTTCAGCGACGTGACGAGCACCCAGAAGATCGGCAGCGCGAAGACCACCGCGAAGAACGAGACCGGCACGTAGCGGACGGCGGCCCTTGTCATGCCTCGACCCCGTAGTGGACCCAGCGGCGGCTCGTGCCAAACAAGACGAGCGTGAGCCCGAGCACGACCGCGAACAACAGCCAGAGGAGTGCGGCGCCGTACCCGAACAGCTGCTTGACGAAGATCTCGATGTACGCATGCACCGGATAGAGGTAGTTGTCGAGCGGCGGGACCGTGCCCGGCGAGAGGCCGAGGATCCCAGGCGAGAGCAGCATCGGCTGCACCAGCACCTGCAGCGTCGTGATGATCCCGGTGACGAGGTTGAAGAAGATCACCGGCGTGAGAAGCGGGAGCGTGATGAAGCGCGTGACCTGCGCAGGACTGGCTCCGTCGATCATCGCGGCCTCGCGGTACTCGGCAGGGATGCCCTGCAGACCGGCGAGGAAGATGACCATCCCGCCCCCGGCGGCGCCCCAGATCGTGAAGACCGCGAGCACGAGCGTGGGGTATTCGACGAGCCACCGGATGTTCACATCGGGCACGACCGCGCCGACGAGCGCGTTCACGAGGCCGCCGGAGGGGTCGACGAAGATCTTCCAGACCCAGGCACCCGCCACGACCGGGATGACGTACGGCAGGTAGAAGATCGTGCGGAAGAGATTCGAGAGACGGATCGGCTGGTCGACCATGAGCGCGAGCAGAAGCTGCAGCACGAGGCCGGTCGGGACGACGAGGACCATAAGGAGGAGCGTGCGAAGCAGAGCGTGCTGCGCCTCCGGATCCGAGAACGCACGCGCGTAGTTGTCGACGCCGACGAACGCCACGTAGTCGAGATTGAGGCCGTCGTAGTTCGTCAGCGACATGAGTAGAGCCCCCGCAAGCGGGACGGCACTGAGGAGGACGAAGCCGAGCAGCCACGGCGAAACGAGCAGATAGAACGTGGCAGCGCGACGGACCGCCCGCCGCCGAAGCAGCGCGGGCCGCGGCATCACCCGCGGCAGAACGTGCGTCGCGCCGGCCACTCTAGCCGCCGATGATGCGCTTGCCGTCCGCGATCGCGGTGTTGACCTCCGACTCGATGTTCTGCACGAACTTGTCGAAGCTGATCGTGCCCTTGAGCGCGGGCTCGAGGTTCTTCTTCCAGCTCGTGGAGAAGGTCTCCTCGCCGATGTACGGGTTGAACTGCAGGATGAAGTCGCTCTTGGAAAGCTCGCCCTGCAGCACCTTCTGCACCTGCTTCTGGAAATCGGTCTGCTGCGGCATCTGCGGATAGAGCGACTTGAGACCCGGAACGCCCCAGCCGCTCTTCGCGCGGTCCTGGGCGGGCTTGCCGCCCATGTACTGCTCGAACACCGCCCAGGCGGCGTCGGGATCCTTCGTTTGCGATGAGATGACCCAGCCGGTCGCGGTCATCGTCGGGTCTCGCCGGACGCCGGCCCATGTCGGCGCCGGCAGCATCACCGTCTTGCCCTTCGTCTTGTCGCTCTCGGCCATCGCGCTGAACCAGTACCCGTACTGAAGGATGGCGATCTGCCCTTCGTTGAAGTCCGCGCCCATCCAGTTGGGGCTCGGATCGATCGGGGTTTCGTTCACGCCGTCGGCGGCAAGATCGTAGAGATAGCGGATGACCTTCGTCGCCTCGGGGTTGCCGGAGATGACCAGCTTGCTGAAGTCGTCGCTGTAGAGGTTCTGATTCTTTTCCGCGAGCATGTTCATCGCGGTACGGTCGATCCACTGGTCGTTGTTCGAGTGAACGAAGCCCCAGTACACGCGCTTGCCGCCGGCCTTCTTGTTCACCTTGTTCGCGAGGGTTCGCAGCTCGTCGTAGGTGAGCGCCGTCGTGTCGCTCGGGACCTTCACGCCGGCGTCGTCGAACGCCTTCGTGTATGCGAAGAGCGTGAAGTCAGGCGACCAGTCCTTCACCATGCCGTACAGGTCGCCCTTGCCGATCTGCTTGCCGTCCCACTTGTAGAAGTTGTTCGCGGGCGCGAGGTCGTCCGGCTTCAGGAGCGTGCTCTTTGCGAAGTACGGCTGGAGGTTCTTCACCATCTTGCGCGAGATGTACTGCGGCAGGCCGGCGGCCTGCACCCGGAACACGTCCGGCGGGTTGCCGGCCGCGAACATCGCGTAGAGGGTGGTCAGGTCGCTCTTGACGACCTCGATCTTGAGCTTCGTCGCGTTTTCCAGCGTCTTTCGGTCGTCGTCGCTGAACTCGTTGGGATCGGTCATTACCGTGACCTTGCCGCTCCCGCCCGTCTTCGGCGTCGGCTGGCACGCTGCGAGGATCGGCGCTGCGGCGGCGGCCGCGGCGAGCGCGCCCGCGCCGATCAAGATCTTGCGACGTGTCGTCGTCAGCTTTAGCTCTTCCACGTGAGGCCCTCCCACGATCGGGCCCTTCGCGCCACGGGACGGGCGCGTTCGTCCCGACCTCTGAGCTGCAATGTGACCGGTAACATAGACCGATTCTTGGCGATGTCAAGAGGTTGGCATCCACATTTTTCGCGTAGAGTCGCGTACACGTGAGGAAAGCGCTGACGAGGTCGGGAACGGTCCTGGTGCGATGAAGGGCGCGACGATCCGCGATGTCGCGCGGCGGGCGCGCGTGTCGCACCAGACCGTCTCCCGTGTCATCAACGGCCAGGACAACGTCACGGCGGAGACGCGCGAACGAGTCCTGCGGGCGATCGGGGAGCTTGAGTACGTCCCGAGCGCCGTGGCGCGGAGCCTCTCGTCGCAGCGCACGCACACGCTCGGGATGGTCACCACCGATGTCAGCGATCACTTCTTTGCCGAGGCAGTCGCGGGTGCAGAAGCGGAAGCCCGAAAGCGCGGCTTCTTCCTCATCATCGGCAGCATCGAGGAAGGCTCGGAGGACGACGAGCGGACCTACCTTCGTCTCATGCTGGAGCGGCGCGTCGAAGGGCTCATCATCGCGGTCCCGCGCCTCCGCCTCGCCGAAGACGACCTGCTCGGCGACGCGGTCGCGCGGCTACCCACCGTGTTCGTGGCCTCCGACGTCGAGCTGCCCGGCGCGGATCACATCGACATCGACAACCGCCGCGGCGGAGCTGAAGCGACGGGGCATCTGCTCGCGCAAGGACACCGCGTCGTCGGCACGATCACTGGCCCCCTTGATTGGCCGTCGGCGCGCTCGCGCCTCGACGGTTACCGCGACGCGCTGCGCGAGGCGGGTCTCGCCGCGGACCGCGCGCTTGTCGAGCCCTGCGTCGACTGGGGCCTCGAGAGCGGGCGGCGCGCGGCCGAGCGGCTCATCGCGTCGAACCCAAAGGTCACCGCGGTCTTCGCGCAGAGTGACCTGCTCGCGCTCGGCGCGATCGCGACGCTGCGGGCCCACGGTAAGCGCGTACCGGACGACGTCTCGGTCGTCGGCTTCGACGACATCGCGGTCGCGAGCGTCTTCGACCCACCGCTCACGACGATGCGCCAGCCGATGCGCGAGGTCGGCGAGCTCGCCGCGCAGCTCATCGGCGATCGCGCGACATCAGCGAAGCGCTCAAAGGGCGCGCGGCACGTGCTCCGCGCGCCCCTCGTAGTCCGCGGCAGCGTGGCGCGGCTCGATGGAGCTGCACGAGCGCGCTGAGCAGGCGGCTACCAGCGCCAGAACATCTCCATCAGCCAGCGACCGATCGCGGAGTCCCTGCCGAAGAAGATCGCCAGCCGCCTTAGAAGATCGGCCTGCTGCCCGCCGGTGCCAAGAATGACCGGGGCGGCTACGGCGGCCCGGATCACGCGGCAGCAATTCGCGTCGGGTAAGGGTGTCCACGAGCTCACCTCCCTAGCGAGCTGGGAGCACGTGGACACCTCCTCTCGCTGGCTCTTTCTTGTCGTTCATGCGATCTGGCTTGCCATGCGCCGGCTTCCGCGCGTTCTGAGTCCGAGAGCACCCCGGCGGACCGTCTTCGGACCACGGTGGTGCGCTTCGGTGACGTAGTGACACCCGCGACGATGCGAGCCGATCACACCGCAGAAGGTGCACGCCCAGGCCTTCTTCTTGCCAAGGCGCTCGCCAAATAGCGAGGCCCAACCCGCCGTACGACGGGTTGTCGACAAGGTGCGGCGAAGACCCTTGCGCGCGGGACGCTTGTTCATCTGATCCTCCTTTTACGAAAGATGCTGGTCGGCGGGGCTGCCAACTCCCACACGTTCCGTTCCAAGTCGCGTTGCTCAGCCACGGCGCTCCACCTCGTCGCGACAAGGCATCAGCGCGCCGGGAGGGATCTCACCTCCACGCCGCCGCCTGTTGGTTCCACCCTTTCAGCGGCGCCTCGGTCAGCGGGGCCAGCGCATTGCTCTCGCTGCCTACGGCCTTACGCTCCCTGGTCCTACTCCGGCCTCCCATGCGCTCGGGAGCACCTTCCCCACACAGGTGGGGACTTCAGTCACGACCAGCCAGCGGACGCTAGGACGACCCCGCGAACGTCGTCAATGGGTCAAGGCCCGAATGTGCTGAGATTTGCGCTGTGACGCGCCCAGACGGTCATACACCGCAAGGTGTAGCCGTATGTATGATCGATATGGTGGGACGAACCAACGTGGTGCTTGACGACAAACTCGTTGCCCGGGTCATGCGTCTGTACGGCCTACGGACCAAACGTGAGGCGATCGACTTTGCCTTGCGAACGGTCGCAGGTCGCTACGACCCTCGAGGGCTCCTCGAGCTAGAAGGCATTGGCTGGGTCGGGAATCTTCGCAAGATGCGTAAGGCCC
>Ga0209267_1002092_pt1 | contig 13111 bp, 10 predicted proteins | sample GraSoiAngelo_137_FD_185894 | JGI IMG/M metagenome (GOLD analysis project Ga0209267, IMG submission 185894) | Grasslands soil microbial communities from the Angelo Coastal Reserve, California, USA - 14_0929_09_30cm (SPAdes) (version 2) | ecosystem: Environmental > Terrestrial > Soil > Grasslands ... | reverse complement strand
TCGTCGCTGGGCTTGTTGGTGGCGATGTCAAGGCGCTCGTAGACCTGGCGCGAGTCGGCGACCACGATCTCGCCGTCGAGACGCATCGCCAGCTCGAACGCGACGCGCGACTTTCCGATGCCGGTGGGTCCGACGACAACCGGGACGGGTCTCAGCTCAGTAATTTCTGCGGAAGTGCCGTGTCAGCTCCTGCCACTCGACCAGGAGCCGAGTCGGACGGCCGTGCGGGCAGGTGATCGATTCCTCCGCCGCCTCGAGATCAGCCAGCAGCCGGCGCTGCTCGGCGACATCGAGTGTGTCACCGAATCGCACCGCGGAATGGCACGCGAGCGCCGCGGCCGCCTTCTCGATTGCACCATCGCCCCTGTTCTCGGCGAGCGCCGCCAGGGTTTCCTGGATGGCGGCTGTGGCGCGTCCAGATGGCAGCTCGGTCGGGACGGCGGTGATGCGCAGGCTGCGTGGTCCGAACTCCTCGTACTCGAGGCCGAGGTTCGCGAGCTCGGCGCGATGGTCGGTGGCGGCCGCGATCAATGCAGGCTCGACGTCCACGGCTTGCGGAATGAGCAGCGGCTGGCTGGCCCCGCGGCCGGTGCGCAATCGCTCCAGCAGCCGGTTGTAGAGGATGCGCTCGTGGGCCGCGTGCTGGTCGACGAGCACCAGCCCGTGCGGCCCCTCGGCGACCAGGTACCCGGCTCCCGCCTGCCCGATCGGCCGGAGAACCGCACCGGTCGCGTGTCCGTTGGTTTCGACCGCCGCCACCACCGCAGGTGCCTCGTGCAGCGTGAGCTGAGGCCCGGCCATGAAAGTCGATGCGACTCCGTCCGTTTCCGCTGGGCGATAGCGATACGGATCGCTTCCGTCGAGCGCCGCTCGCACCGCCCGCTGCAGGGCCGCAAACACCGCACCCTCGTCGCGGAAACGAACCTCTTTCTTCGCGGGATGCACGTTGACGTCGACGAGCTCGGGGTCGATGCCGATGTCGATGACCGCCAGCGGGTGCCGGCCACGCTCGAGCCTGCCCTGGTAGCACTCTTCGAGCGCGTAGACCAATGACCGGGCTGACACCGGCCTGCCGTTGACGGCGAGGACCATGCCATCGCGGCTGCCGCGGCTCAGGCGCGGCTGGCTGACCATCCCCGCGACGAGAGGCATCCCCACCATCTCGAGCATCTCAGCCGCGACGGGCGGACCGTACACCGCCGCGATCGCGCGTCGACGATCGCCGTCTCCGCTGCTGCTGACCGCGGCGCGGCTGTCGATCGTCAGGTGGAATCGGACGTGGGGATGAAGGAGCGCAAACGCGCTCACCACCTCTTTGATTGCCGCGACCTCGGTGGCGTCGCTCTTCAGAAATTTCAAACGCGCGGGCACGTTTGCGAACAGGTCCCGCACCTCGACCACGACGCCGGGCAGTACGGGCCCGACTCCTTGTTCCATGAGCTCGCCCGCGCGGATGCGCAGCCTGGCGCCGGCGCTCGAGGACTCCACGTCAGCGACCGCGGCGATGCTCGCGAGGGCCTCGCCACGGAAGCCGAACGACTGGATCGTGATGAGGTCGGCAAGCTTGGTCAGCTTGCTCGTGGTGTGACGCAGAAAGGCGACCGCCAGCTCGTCGGCCGGGATTCCGGCGCCGTCGTCGCTGACGCGGATCGAGGTCTTCCCCGCACCCCGCGCGTCGATGCTGATCCGCCTTGCACCCGCGTCGAGGGCGTTCTCGACGAGCTCCTTGACGACCGACGCCGGGCGTTCGATCACCTCGCCCGCGGCGATCGCGTCCGCGACTTCGGGCGGCAGCATCTGGATCACGGGGTGAGCTTCGCCCGCAGCTGGTAGAGCTTCTGCAGCGCCTCGAGCGGGCTGAGCGAGGCCGGATCGATGTCCTCGAGCTCCTTGCGCAAGGGATCCGAAGCCATCCCGATCGGCAAGCCCAGCGGAACCTCCGGCGGCTCGAGCGGCCGCTGGCGTTCCAGGTCGGCCAGCACGTCACGGGCGCGGGCGATGACACCTGACGGCAGCCCCGCCACGGCCGCGACGTGAATCCCATAGGAGCGGTCTGCCCCGCCGGGAACCACGCGGTGCAGGAAACGCACCGTGTCCCCTTCCTCGAGCACCTCCACGCGTTGGTTGCGCACGCGCGGCAGCCTCTCCGCCAGAGCCGTGAGCTCGTGGTAGTGGGTCGCGAATAGCGTTCGGCACCCTAGCTTCGGCGCGTCATGCAGGTGCTCGACCACCGCCTGCGCGATCGAGACGCCGTCGTAGGTCGAGGTCCCCCTCCCCACCTCGTCGAAGATCACGAGCGACGATCGCGTGGCGTGGTTGAGGATGTACGCGGTCTCGGTCATCTCCACCATGAACGTGGACATCCCCGCGGTGATGTCGTCGTGGGCGCCGACTCGGGTGAAGACGCGGTCCGCGAGTCCGATCACCGCGCGCTCAGCAGGCACGAAGCTGCCACATTGCGCCAGCAGCACGATCATCGCCGCCTGCCGGAGGTAGGTCGATTTGCCCGCCATGTTGGGCCCGGTGAGGACGACGATCTGCGCATCGTCGGGGTCCAGCTCAAGGTCGTTGGCGACGAACACCCCGGCCGGCAGTCCCCGTTCGACCAGCGGATGGCGGCCGCCTCTGATGTTGAGCTGCACGCCGGCGTTGACCTCGGGCCTTCTCCATCCGTGCTCCGCCGCGGCGGCAGCGAGGCTGAGCAAAGCGTCGACCATGCCCATCGCGTGCGCGGTCTCTCGGAGCAGGGGCGCCAATCCTGCCACTGCCTCCCTGAGCCCGTGCAGGATCTCGAGCTCGCGAGCGGCGATTCGCTCCTGGGCGGTCAGCACGATCGCTTCCCGCTCTTTCAGCTCCGGCGTGATGTAACGCTCGCCGCCCACCAGCGTCTGCTTGCGCACGTAGTCGTCGGGCAGCGTGGCCGTGTTCGCGTGGCTGACCTCGATGTAGTAGCCGAAGACCTTGTTGAAACCAACCTTCAGCGAGCGGATGCCGCTGCGCCTGCGCTCGGTCGCTTCGAGCTTGGCGATCCACTCTCGCGCCGCCCGCGACCCGTCGGAGATGGCGTCCAGGTCTGCGTCGTATCCCGACCGGATGACTCCGCCGTCGCGAGCGTTCAACGGCGGATTTTCGACCAGGGCCCGCGCGAGGATGTCCACCAGCTCCGGCGCGGCGCTGACCTGGCCGGCCAGCTCTCGCGTGACCAGGGCCGAGCACTCGCTGAGCGCTTCCTGGACGGCCGGGAGAGCTTCCAGGGATCGGCGGAGGCCGACGAGCTCGCGGGCCGTCGCGTGGCCCTGGGCAGATCGCGAGACAAGCCGCTCGAGATCGCCGACCGGCTTCAACGCGGCTTGCAGGACGTCACGTTGAGGCGCGCTCGAGACGAGCTCGTCCACCGCCGCCAGGCGCAGCTCGATCGACTCCGCGTCACGAAGCGGTGCGCCCAACCAGGAACGCAGCTGCCTCGCGCCGACCGGGGTTGACGTGCGGTCGACCAGGTCGACCAGCGCCGGCAGCTCGAGGTTTCGAACCGTCGCCGCATCGAGCGGCATGGTCGCGTCGGGCGAATAGGTCCGCACGCTGAAGACGCCCGGCCCGACGCGAGTCTGGTTCTGTTTCAGGTAGTCCAGCACGACACCCGCAGCGCCCACGGCCAGAGGCGCGTCCTGGGCTCCGACCGAGGCGGGAAATGCAATTCCCAGCATGTCCTTCAGCCGCTGTTCGCCGCGGACGGGATCGAACCGGTACTCCTCGATCTCGGGAGGCGTGAGGAGCTCGGCCGGGGCGAGACGCTCGATCTCGGACTGCATGCGCTCTCGGGGCAGCTGGCAGAGCAGCAGCTCGCCGGTCGAGACCTCGCACGCAGCGATGCCCGCCTCGGTCCCCTTGCTCCAGGCAGCGACCAGGTAGTTCGGCTTTGACGGCTCCAGGTAAGCCTCTTCGACCACGGTGCCCGGGGTCAGGACGCGGGTGACGTCACGCCGCACGATCTTGTTCTTGCTCGCGGCCTCCACCTGGTCGCAGATGACGACCTTGTGCCCCGCGCGCAGCAGCTTGCCAACGTAAGCCTGCCAGGCGTGATGCGGCACTCCACACATAGGGGCGCGGCCTGCCTTGCCCAGGGGCCGCGACGTCAGCTGCACACCCATGATCGGCGCCGCGACCTTCGCGTCGTCGAAGAAGATCTCGTAGAAGTCGCCGAGCCGGAAGAGAAGGATCCCGTCGGGGTGTCTGTCTTTGGCCTCCCGGTACTGCCGCATCACCGGGGTGGCTGGGGGGTTCAAGCCGCCGGCAGTCCTGTGAGCTGGCCTGCGGTGGCCTGCAGGACGCGGATGTTAACGACATCGCCTGGCGCGATGTCACCCGCGCGTAGGACATTGGCCCGCTTGCCCTGCCGGATCCGCCCGTAAGGACGGTTGAGCTCGTCGCGGCCCTCGATCAAAACCTCAGCGTCGCGGCCGATCCACCGCGCGGTCTTCCGCGCCGCGATGTCGCGCTGCAGCGCCAGCAGGTCGTTCAGCCGACGCAACTTCTCCTCGTGAGGCACGTCGTCGACCAGCCGGCTGGCTGAAAAGGTCCCAGGCCGAGGCGAATACATCGCGATGTGGACGACGTCGAACTGCATCTGCTCCACCAGAGCGCGGGTGTTCAGATACGCCGCTTCCGTTTCTCCGGGGAACCCCACGATGACGTCGGTCACGAGCCCGATGTCAGGCATCAACCGCCGCGCGCGCTCGACGATGGCGCGGTAGTGGCGCGTCTGGTAGCCGCGGGCCATGCGCTTCAGCACGATGTCGTCGCCCGATTGGATCGGCAGCTGCAGCTCGCGACACACCACGTCGCTGGCGGCCATCACCTCGAGCAGCTCGGGCTCGAGATCCTGCGGGTGCGATGTCATGAAGCGCAGTCTCTTCAGACCTGGAATCCGCTCGACCTCGCGAACCAGTGCGGCAAGTCCACCCTGACCATCCGGGTCGTGATAGTCGTCGACGTTCTGACCGAGCAGGACGACCTCCTTCGCTCCTTCCACGACCGCCTGGCGACACTCGGCCACGACGGCTTCGAGGGGCACGTGCTTCTCCCGACCCCGGACGCGCGGAACGATGCAGAACGTGCAGTTGTGGTCGCATCCCTGGATCACGCGCACGTAGTGGCTGACCCCGGTCCGGCCCGCATGCGGGAGGGCCTCGCCTTGCGAGTAGTCATAACGCGCCTCCAGGTTCGCCACGAAGTGCTCGTAGTCGCCGATGGGAACGACGGCGTCGAGATGTGGGAAACGGCGCGTGAGGTTTTCACTCTCTTTCGCCACGATGCAGCCGGTGACCGCGATCGTGCGATCTTGGGTCTTCCACTCTTTGAGCTCGTGGAGCTTCGCGTAGACGCGGTCCTCGGACGCCTGCCGGACGACGCACGTGTTGAGGATCGCGACGTCGGCGCGCTCGAGCGAGTCCTCGACATAGCCCGCGGCAAGCAACCGTCGCGCCAGGCTCTCCGAGTCCGCCGCGTTCATCTGGCATCCGATCGTCCAGATGTGGAACGACCTGGTTTGAACCGCCGTTATCGACTCTCCACCAGCAACCTGATTCCTGTCCTTTCCTCGCCGTCGATCGAGATGTCGATGAAGGCGGGGATGCAGACGAGGTCGAGCCCGCCGGGAGCCACGTAGCCGCGGGAGATTGCGATGGCTTTGACCGCCTGGTTGATCGCCCCGGCGCCGATCGCCTGGACCTCGACGCGCCCTTTGCTGCGAATGACGCCGGCGATGGCGCCCGCCACCGCGACCGGCTTCGAGGTGGCCGAAACCTTGAGCACCTCTACTGGAGCGCGCTCCACAGTCATTGCTGGAACCCCTTCAAATATGTTCACGGTCGACTCGCTGGATCGTGGTAGCCCGGCCGGTAGAAGGATTAATGGTAACCAGAACTGAGTTGAATGTCACGGGTCCAGAGGCCACCACGAAGCGGTTGGGGACCCCGGTCAGGAAGCGCTGGACGACCACGTCCTTGTCCATCCCGATGCACCCGTCCCGCGGCCCGACCATACCCACGTCGGTGACATAAGCCGTCCCCCCCGGCAGAATTCGGGCGTCTGCCGTGGGGATGTGCGTGTGGGTGCCGACCACCGCGCTCGCCCGCCCGTTCAGATACCAGCCCATCGCGGTCTTCTCCGAGGTGGCCTCGGCGTGCATGTCGCAAAACACGATTCGGGTCTCCGGGTGAGCCGCCAGGATTGCGTCCGCCGCGCGAAACGGGTCGTCCAGCGAGTCCAGGAAGATCCGGCCCATGAGGTTCATGACGAGCACCTGATGGCCGCCGGCCTCGACCATGCACGATCCCTGACCAGGAGCCTGGGGCGGATAGTTGGCGGGCCTCAGCACGCGCTCCAGGTTCGGCAGCTCGCCGACGAACTCCTTCTGCGCGAAGACGTGGTTGCCGCTTGTGATCACGTCCGCACCCGCGCCCTTCAGCTCGGCGGCGATCTTGCCTGTCAGACCAAAGCCTCCGGCCGCGTTCTCCCCGTTGAGGATCGTGAGGTTGGGCCGCAGCTCCTTCTTGAGGCCTGGAAGCAGTGCCTTGACGGCCTCCCGACCCGGGTGTCCGACGACGTCGGCGACGAACAAAATCTTGAACTCGCCGTCAGGCATCACCTGATTGTCGAGCAAAAAGAAAAGGGAGCCCTGGTGGGGCTCCCTTGGTCGACTATTTTGCGTACTCCACGGCCCTTGTCTCGCGCACCACGGTGACGCGGATCTGGCCCGGGAAGCTGAGCTCGGATTCGATGCGTTTCGCGATGTCCCGCGCCATCAGCTGAGCAGCGGTGTCGTCGATCTGCTCGGGCTTGACCAGGATCCGGACCTCGCGGCCGGCCTGGATTGCATAGGACTGCTGGACGCCCTGGAACGAGTTGGCGATCTCTTCGAGCTTCTCGAGCCGCTTCACGTAAGCCTCGAGCGACTCCCTGCGCGCCCCCGGGCGCGCCGCCGAGATCGCGTCCGCGGCAATGAGCAAAAGCGCCTCGATGCTGTGCGGTTCCTCGTCGTAGTGATGTGCACGCACGGCGTGCACGACCGGTGCTGGAACCCCGTGCCGCTGCAGCAGGTCCGCCCCGATCACCGCGTGAGAGCCCTCGACCTCGTGGTCGATGGCCTTGCCGATGTCGTGAAGCAGGCCCGACAGCTTGGCGATGCGAACGTCGGCGCCGATCTCGGACGCCATCATGGCGGCGAGATGAGCGACTTCTTTGGAATGGTTCAGCACCTGCTGCCCATAGCTGGTGCGGAAGCGCAGGATTCCGAGGTGGCGAACGACCTCAGGGTGAAGGCCCTGCAGGCCGACCTCCAGGACGGCCGCCTCACCCTCCTCTTTGACCCTTTGCAGGACCTCTTGGCGGGACTTGGCGACGATCTCTTCGATGCGCGCCGGATGGATGCGTCCATCCACGATGAGCTTGTTCAGCGCGACCCTGGCCACCTCGCGGCGGACCGGGTCGAACCCGCTGATGATGACCGCCTCGGGGGTGTCGTCCACGATGAGGTCGATCCCCGTGGCTTGCTGCAGGGCGCGGATGTTGCGGCCCTCTTTGCCGATGATGCGGCCCTTCAGCTCGTCGGTCGGTAACGGGAGCACCGAAACCGAAACCTCGGCGGTCTGGTCGGCGGCGATGCGCTGGATCGACTCGGTCACGATTTCCCGAGCCCGACGCTCGCTTTCGTCGCGGGCAGACAGCTCCGCTTCGCGGACCTTGCGGGCGACTTCGTTGCGCAGGTCCTGCTCCACCTGGGCCATCAGGATGCCCTGAGCTTCCTGGCGCGTCATGTTGGCGATGCGCTGGAGCTCCCTCTCCTGCTGGCGATAGCTCTCCTCGAGCTGGGCCTTGATATCGTCCTGCGCCTTCTGCTGGTTGGACAGGTCGCGTTCGCGACGGTCGAGGTCCTCGCCTTTGCGGTCGAGGTTTTCCTCTTTCTGGAGAAGGCGCTTTTCGATCTGCTGCGACTGAGCCCGGTACTCGCGGGCCTCCTGTTCGGCGGCGGTGCGGATCTTGACGGCTTCCTCTTTGGCCTCCAGCAGCTTCTCCTTGGCCTGGGTTTCGGCCTCGGCCAAGGTCTGCTGGGCCTTGAGCTCCAGGAGAGGACTCCCATCGCTCTGCCGGCGACGGAACAGCACGTAGGCCAGTCCGATCCCGCCGGCGAGGGCCACCACCGCCACCGCCAATAGCAAGACGAATTCGTTGACAGGCATGTGATATGCACCTCGTTAATTCGATTGTCAAAGTGCGTGACCACGGCAGGGCCGGCAAAGCCCCGCCTGGGGTTGGCTCTATGACTTGCGGGCCTCAAAACGGGCCCGCGTGCCTCGAATTCTAGGCTTCGGCGGGCTTCGCCGTCCTCTCCCAGACCGCCCTGCACGCGGCCCGAACGACCCCGGGCGCGAATCCACGGCGGACCAGCTTCGATCCGACCGAGTCCAGCAACTCCCGGTAGCCTGCAAACGACTTCCGGCCTGCCAGGCGCTCGACCAGGCGCGTGGCGGCGCCCACTTGGGCCTCGGCGTCGATGCCCGCCACGGCACGGTCGGCCGACTCCCGGTCCACGCCGCGCGCGGCAAGCTCGGCCGACAGTGCCAGCGGGCCCCGCGTCGCAGAACGCCGCCTCACGTGTCCCTCGGCAAACGATCGGTCGTCCAGGTAACGCAGCTCAACGAGCCGGGCGACCGCGGCATCGACTTCCGCCTCTTCGTAGCCCCGGCGCCCCAGCTTGCGGCGAAGCTCAAATCGTGAGTGGCTGCGCCGGGCGAGGAGCCGGAGCCCCGTGTCGAGGGCCCCGGCCAGAGGTTTCTTAGAGCTCTTCCGCGGCACCGGCCGGGGACCTGACCGGTGCCGAGGTCCGCAGCGGTGCGGCGGCCTCGGCCGCCTTCGCGCGCACCTTCGACTCGATCTCGGCGGACAGTGTCGGATTCTCGCGCAGGTAGTTCCGGACGTTGTCGCGACCCTGACCGAGACGCTGGTCCCCGAACGACATCCACGTCCCGCTCTTTTCGAGAATCCCATACTCGATCGAAGCGTCGATCAACGCTCCCTCGTGCGAGATTCCTTCGTTGAAGAGGATGTCGAACTCGGCGGACCGGAAGGGCGGCGCCACCTTGTTCTTGACAACTTTGACTTTCACCCTGTTGCCGATCGAGTCGAGGCCGTTCTTGATGACCTCGACCTTGCGGATGTCGAGGCGCACGGAAGAGTAAAACTTCAGCGCCCGCCCCCCGGGTTGCGTCTCGGGGTTGCCGAACATGATCCCCACCTTCTCGCGCAGCTGGTTGAGGAAGATCACGGCGCAGTTCGACTTGGAGATCGCCGCGGTGAGCTTGCGCAGCGCCTGGGACATGAGGCGCGCCTGGAGACCCATGTGCGAGTCGCCCATCTCGCCCTCGATCTCCGCCTTCGGCACCAGGGCCGCCACCGAGTCGATGACGATCACGTCGACGGCGTTCGAGCGGACCAGCACCTCGACGATCTCCAGCGCCTGCTCGCCTGTGTCCGGTTGGCTGATCAAGAGGTCGTCGATCTTGACGCCGATCCGCGACGCGTAGAGCGGGTCGAGGGCATGCTCAGCATCGACGAACGCCGCGACGCCGCCCACCTTCTGCGCCTCCGCGATGACATGCAGGGCAAGGGTTGTCTTGCCGGCCGACTCCGGACCGTAGATCTCGGTCACCCGCCCGCGCGGGATACCCCCCACTCCGAGCGCCAGGTCCAGGGGCAGCGCACCGGTGGAAATGGCGGTTACCTCGCTGCGCTGCGCAAAGTGCTCCCCGAGCTTCATGATCGCGCCCTTGCCATAGCTTTTCGTGATCTGGGACATGGCCGAATCGAGGGCTCTGCCTTTCTCCTCGAGGGCCTTATCGCGTTCCCTGTCCTTGTCTTTGTCTTTGTCTCTTTCCACTTGCAGTGAATCCTCCTAGGTCGTTGCGGCGAGTGTTCTACGTCGAGGGTTGGGACTCAACGCTCTTTACAGGCCAAGTTGGGAGAGTCTAGCGAACATGCGTTTGGAGGTCAAGAGGCCACCTGCCGGACGCTACGGACCTCGGCGATCAGCATCCGCAAGGCCTCGTTCGCGGCCTGCCGCCGGTTGGAGGCGCGGTCGCCGTCGAACTTGAACTCGCGCGACGAGGTACGAGTCTCGGAGGCGACGGCGATGTAGGTGAGCCCGACGGGCTTGGTCGATCCGTCGGCGTCGGGTCCGGCGATACCGGTCACGGCGACCGCCAGGCTCGTGCCGAAGCGCTCGCGGACGCCGCAGGCCATCGCTTCCGCGACCTCCCTGCTGACCGCCCCGACGCTGTCCAACAGCTCACGCGAGACGTCCAGCTCACGCTCCTTGACCCGATTCGAGTAAGCGATCACGCCGCCTGCGAAATACGACGAGCTGCCCGGCTGCTCAGTGATCAACGAGCCCACCATCCCCCCAGTGGACGACTCGGCCACGGCAACGGTCAAGCCGCCTTGGCGGAGAGCGTCGCTCAGCTCGCCGGCCAGCGACGGCTCTGGCGCGCCGCCGCTAGGCCCGAGGCGGATCCGCGATGTATCGACTGGAACCAGCAGGTGGCGAAAACGCCAGAGGTAGTCGAGCCCACTCCCCAGCGTGAAGACGACCGCCGCCGCGACGGCGATGTCCGCGATCGGGACCAGGACCGGATACGGCCGCTGCAGGATGAGCAGCGTCACCGCGGCCATCTGGGTCACGGTTTTCGTCTTGCCGAGCGGGGCTGCGGCGATGACCCGCCCTTGGCTCGCGCCCACCGAGCGCAGGATGGTGATGATCAGCTCGCGCGAAAAGATCACCACCACGACCCAGGCCGCGACCAGGCCTTCCTGCACCAGGACGATCAGCACGGCGAGCACGAAGAGCTTGTCCGCGAGCGGGTCCAGGAACTTTCCGAGGTCGCTCACGGTCCCGCTGCGGCGCGCCAGCTGCCCGTCGACGGTGTCGGTCAGCGAGAACGCTATGAACAGCGCGGCCGCGACCTGGTCGTGGCCGGGAAAGCGCAAGAGAAGGAGCGCCATCAGCACCGGGATGGCGACCAACCGGCTGACGGTCAGGGCGTTCGGGATGTTCACAGGGCGCTTCCTAGGGAGAAGTTTGCGACGAGAACTCCCGCGTTGCCACGCCGGCCCCCATCGGCCCGAGGTTGCGACCGTCGACCGTGATGAAGGTCGCCGACGCCTTGCCGCTCGTGATCTTCACGTCAAGCCCTGTGAAGTAGACGAGCGAACCGGCAGGCAGGGTGCGACCCGAATCTCCGTACTGCGGATTGCCGTCGACCAGCGCGTTGATCCAGACCACGTCGGTCACCCGCACTCCGACCACGATCGGACGCGCCTGGATCGCAGGCGACGCGACGGCGTTCGCCGCCGCTGTCGTCACGGCTGGTGGCGACGAGATCGCCGCCGTTGAGCGTTGGTCCGCGATGACCTGACGCCACGCGTAACCCCCGAACATGCCGGCGAGCAGCACCAGACCAGCCGCGGCGACCGCAGGTGTCGTGAGAACCGCGCGAGGCCTCCGCTCGTGTTTCTCCAGGCCAAGGGCAAGGCTTGGCCTGTCCCACGCCGCGGGCAAACGGCGGCTGAGGTCCTCGGCGTCGAGTCCGAGATAGGTCGCATACGTCCGCAGGTAGCCCTTCGCGTACACAGGGGCGGAAAAGTGGCTGAAATCCTCTGCCTCGAGCGCCTGGAGATGCTCGCGCCTGATTCGCGTCGAAGCCGAAACCTGGTCGATCGAGAGGCCGCGCTCGCCGCGCTTCGCAGCGAGGGTCTCTCCGATCATTCGATACCGAGACGCTCCAGCAAATCATCTACGTCCGGAAGCGTCATCAAAACCTCGCGCGACTTGGAGCCCTGGTAGCCGCCGATCACGCGGTGCTCGGCGAGCTGGTCGACGATGCGGCCCGCGCGCGAGTAGCCGACGTTGAACTTGCGCTGGACCAGTGAAACGGACGCAGCGCCTTCTGCGGCGACCGCACGTGCGGAACGCGCGAACAGAGGGTCGAGCTTGCGCTCCTCCCTCCTCTCGCCATCCCACTCGGAGACCGCGCCCTCTTCGAGGATCTCCTCCATATAGCGCGGTCCGCCCTGCGACTTCCAGAAGTTGACCACGCCCTCGACTTCGGGATCGCTGACGAAAGCCCCCTGGATGCGAGTCGGCTTGCCCGCATCGACCGGCTGATAGAGCATGTCGCCGCGGCCCAAGAGCTTCTCTGCCCCGCCGGTGTCGAGGATGACGCGGCTGTCGACCTGCGAACCGACGGCGAATGCGATGCGCGACGGGATGTTGGCTTTGATCAGCCCGGTGATGATGTCGGTCGATGGTCGCTGGGTGGCGATGATCAGGTGGATGCCGACGGCGCGCGCAAGCTGCGCGATGCGGCAGATGAGCTCTTCGATCTCGCCCGCCGCGACCATCATCAGGTCGGCCAGCTCGTCGATCACGATCACTATGTACGGGAGCGGATGCGCCAGCTTCTGCGTGGCCTTCTCGTTGTAGGCCGCGATGTTGCGCACCCCTTCGGCCGAGAAGAGCTTGTAGCGGCGGTCCATCTCGGCCACGGCCCAGCGCAGGGCCGCCGCGGCCTGGTGCGACTCGACCAGGACCGGCAGCGCCAGGTGCGGAAGCCCGTTGTAGCCGGTGAGCTCGACACGTTTGGGGTCGATCAGCAGCATGCGCATCTTGTCCGGCGTGACCTGGAACAGGAGGCTCGTGATCAGCGCGTTGATGCACACGCTCTTGCCCTGCCCGGTCGCTCCGGCTATCAGCAGGTGTGGCATTCGCGTCAGGTCGGCCACGATCGACTGGCCTGACACGTCGTTGCCCAGGCCCAGCGCCAGCTTGTTGGTGCCTTCCCGAAACGCCGCCGTCTCGATGACCTCTCGGATGGTCACCAGGCTCGCCGACTTGTTCGGCACCTCGATCCCGACGGCCGACTTGCCGGGGATCGGCGCCTCGATGCGCAGCGGCGCGGCCGCCAGCGCGAGCGACAGGTCGTTCTGCAGCGCGGTGATGCGCTTCACCTGCACGCCGGGACCCGGCTGCAGCTCGTACTGAGTCACGGCCGGGCCTGGG
>Ga0209267_1002085_pt1 | contig 13142 bp, 9 predicted proteins | sample GraSoiAngelo_137_FD_185894 | JGI IMG/M metagenome (GOLD analysis project Ga0209267, IMG submission 185894) | Grasslands soil microbial communities from the Angelo Coastal Reserve, California, USA - 14_0929_09_30cm (SPAdes) (version 2) | ecosystem: Environmental > Terrestrial > Soil > Grasslands ... | reverse complement strand
GACCGAGGGCTTCCTGCGCGGCACCGCCAAGCTCGACGGCCTCGACGACTTCCGCGGCGCCGGCTTCGAGCTCGCGTTCCAGAACGAGTTCGCGGTCGGCTGGCTGGACGGCGAGCCCCGCGTGATGACGCCCGACCTGATCTGCGTGCTCGATAGCGTCTCGGGTGACGCGATCGGCACCGAGACCCTGCGCTACGGTCAGCGCGTCAGCGTGATCGCGCTGCCGGCTCCACCGGTGCTCCTGACCCCCAAGGGCCTCGAGCACGTCGGCCCGCGCGCCTTCGGCTACGACCTCGAGTTCAAGAGCCTCTTCGCGTGAAGCGGCGAATCGGCATCGACGTCGGCGGCACGAACACCGACGCCGTCCTCCTGGAGGACGCCCGCGTCGTCCACGCCGTCAAGACGCCGACGACGGTCGACGTGACCTCGGGTGTCGCCGAGGCGCTGCGCCGGCTGCTTCAGTCGGCGCCGCAACCGGGCGGCGCTTCTCCTGCGCCGTCGACGCGCGCCATCGACGCCGTGATGATCGGGACGACGCACTTCACCAACGCCGTCGTCCAGCGACGCGACCTGACCCGTGTGGCCGCGATCAGGATCGGCCTACCCTCGGGCGCCTCGCTCGAGCCGTTCATCGACTGGCCGGAGGATCTGGCGGCGCTCGTGCGCGGCGAGGTCGTGATGCTCGAGGGCGGCCATGAGTTCGACGGCCGGCCGCTCGTGCCGCTCGATTCCGCCGGCCTGCGCGCGGCCGCCCGGCGAATCCGCGCCGCCGGGCTCACGTCGGTGGGCGTGGCCTCGGTGTTCTCGCCGCTGAACTCGGCCTGCGAGCTCGAGGCCGCGGCGATTCTCCGCGAGGAATGCCCTGACGTGGCGGTGACGATGTCCCACCACCTCGGGCGCATCGGGTTGCTGGAGCGGGAGAACGCCACCCTGCTCAATGCCGCGCTGGTCGGCCTGGCCCGCAAGACGACGCGCGCCTTCACCGACGCGCTGATCGCGAGCGGGATCACCGCACCGCTCTATCTCACCCAGAACGACGGCACCGTCATGCTGGCCTCGGTCGCCGAGGCGTTTCCGGTGTACGGCTTCGCGTCGGGCCCGACCAACAGCATGCGCGGCGCCGCGTTCCTCTCCAAGCTCACGGACGCGCTCGTCATCGACGTCGGCGGCACCACCACCGACATCGGAAGCCTCCGCCACGGCTTTCCGCGCGAGGCCAACAACGTGGTCGAGATCGGCGGGGTGCGAACGCTCTTTCGCATGCCGGACCTGCTCTCGATCGGCCTCGGCGGCGGCTCGCTCGTGACGGGCGCGCCGCTTGCGGTCGGCCCCCGGAGCGTCGGATACCGGCTCGTCGAGCAGGGGCTCGTCTTCGGCGGAGGCGAGCTGACGGCCACGGACGTCGCGGTCGCCGCCGGGCTCATCGACCTCGGCGATCGGCAGCGCGTCGCGTCTCTTCCGGCGGATCTGGTCAGGAGCGCCGTCGCACGGATGCACGCGATGATCGCGGAAGCCGTGGACCGGATGAAGACCGACGCGGGTGACGAGCCGCTGATCGCCGTGGGCGGCGGCTGCTTCCTCGTCCCCGAGCAGATCGCGGGGATCTCCGAGGTGGTTCACGTCGAGCATCAGGCCGTCGCGAATGCCGTCGGGGCCGCGATCGCCCAGGTCAGCGGCGAGGTCGATCGGATCTTTCAAGATCTGTCGCGCGACGAGGCGATCGCCCGCGCCCGGCATCTCGCCGAGGCGCAGGCCGCGAGCGCCGGCGCCGATCCCCGCACTCTCACGACGGTCGAGGTCGAGGATCTGCCGCTGGCCTATCTGCCCGGCAATTCGTTGCGCGTCCGCGTCCGCGTCGTCGGCGAGATTGCCTGACTGATCGCGAGGTCGCTGGTGCGCATGGCGGCCTTCGATTAGACTTTGGGAGCATGCGGTTGATCGGGCTCGCTCTTGCGCTCACTCTCACACTTGCGCCGCTTGCCGCCGAGGGGCAGCCGCCGTTGAAGATCCCGCGAATCGGGCTCTTCCACGTTGGCCTCGACCACGATCCGCCCGGACTCGCACCACTGCGCGAGAGCCTCAGACGTATGGGTTACGAGGAGGGCCGGAACATCCGTCTGGACTATCGGAACCAGGCCGACGAGGATGCCGCGCGCGCAACCGCACGGGCCTTCGTGCGGGAGCGGGTCGATCTCATGGTTGCCTTCGAGAACCAGGCGGTCCGCGCGGCCCAGACGGCGACGTCAGAGATTCCGGTGGTATTCGCCCATGTGAGCGATCCCGTCGCCGCCGGCTTCGTGAAGAGCATGGCCCGGCCCGGCGGCAACCTGACAGGCGTCGCGGATTTCGTGGGGGAGCTTCAGGACAAGCGCGTACAGATCTTCGGTGAAATGGTTCGGCTTCGGCGGCTGCTCATCCTCACTGATCCCACCGACCCCGCCACACAACGGCTGACGGCGCACATCGAGCGCGTGGCCCCGCAGCTCAAGGTCCAGCTCGTGGAGCGACGCGCGACCACCGAAGCTGACGTCACGAAGATCTTCGCGTCGCTGAAAAAGGGCGCGGTGGACGGGATGGTGGTCATCTCGCCCAAGCTGATCACGAACTTTCCCGCGCTCATCTTGCGGCTGAGCCTGGAGCGCCAGATCCCGCTCACGTCTCACCGCAAGGCGCTGGTGGAGCAGGGTGCACTGTTCTCCTACGGTCCGGACTTTGTGGCGGTCGGCCAGGACATCGCCGGATACGTCGACCGCATCCTCAAGGGCGCCAAGCCCGCGGACCTCCCCGTCCAGCAGACGGCGCGCCTCGAGCTGGTCATCAATCTCAAGACGGCGAAGGTGCTCGGGCTGACGATTCCGCGGTCAGTGCTGGTGCGGGCGGATCAGGTGATCGAGTAGCGCGTGCGGGCGAGGCCCCCCATCCCGCAGAGCAATCCCGAGGAGCGCCCCGGCTTTGCCGGGGTGCTTCCGAGCGCGGGGGGCTTGGGGGGCCCTTCGAGGCCCCCCATGTCATTCAACGCCGGCGACCGCGAGGACGCGGCGCATGCGGCCGGCGGCGAGATCGGGATCGCGCAAGAGCCCTGCCCGATCCATCAGCACGAATTGCTCGGCGAGGTGCACCATCGAGCGCGCGCTCTCCTGCCCACCCACCATCCGGAAGTGCGACTGGTGGCCGTTCAGGTAGGCGGCGAAGACCACGCCGGTCTTGTAGAAGCGCGTGGGCGCGCCGAAGATCAGCCGCGAGAGCGTGAGCGTCGGCGCGAGGATGTCCGCGTACCGGGCGAGGTCGCCGCCGTCGAGAGCCTTGAGCGCCGCGGAAGCGGCCGGCGCGATCACGTCGAAGATGCCGAGCAGCGCGTCGGAATGTCGATCGCCGTCGCCGCGAATCGTCGTCGGATAGTCGAAGTCGTCGCCGGTGTACATGCGGACGTTCGCCGGGAACCGCTTGCGCATCGCGACCTCGCGCGCCTGATCCAGGAGCGAGATCTTCACGCCGTCGATCCGTGCCGCGTGCTCCTGCACGATTGCCAGCAGGGTCTCGGTGGCCTGGTCGAGATCGCGGGAGCCCCAGTAACCCTCGAGCGCCGGGTCGAACATGTCGCCGAGCCAGTGAATGATCACGGGCTCGCGGACCTGGGCGAGGATGCGCCCGTACACCTTGAAGTAGTCGCCCGGCCCCTTCGCGCACGCGGCCAGCGCGCGGCTCGCCATCAGGATGATCCGGCCGCCGCAGCCCTCGATCCACGCGCACTGCTCCTCGTAGGCGGCCTCGACGTCGGCGATCGTCACGCGCGGCCCGGGCTCGAGATGATCGGTCCCCGCGCCGGAGGCGAGCACGGCGCCCGGCACCGTCTTCGCCTCGGCCACCGTGCGCCGGATCAGCTCCTTCGCAGTGCGCCAGTCGAAGCCCATCCCGCGCTGCGAGGTATCCATGGCCTCGGCGACCGCCAGACCGAGCGACCAGATATGGTGCCGGTAGCGCAGGGTCGCGTCCCAGTCGAGCGCGACCTCGAGCGTCGGGTTGATCGTGGCCAGCGGATCGGCGACGACGTGCACGGCCGCCATGCCGACCCGGCTCTTGATAGGCCCGGGCGGCACCGTGATCGGCGCGCGACCCGTAAGCGTGTACGGTGCGAGTAGCCCGTCGCGGCGCGGAAGCTTGAGAACGGCTGGCATGGCCTCACCAGTTTACTCCACGGCGGTCGCATTGACAGGCTCGCACCCGGTTCTGTATGGTTAGCGCACTCTTCACGCGGGTTCCCTCCGAAGGAGGTCGGCATGGCATCCAAGGCGACCGATCGTAATCGCACCAAGTTCCTGCTCGACGAGAAGGACATCCCCACGAAGTGGTACAACATCCAGGCCGACCTGAAGACGCCCGCGCCGCCGGTGCTGCACCCCGCCACGAAGAACCCGATCGGGCCCCAGGATCTGGCGCCCCTTTTCCCGATGGAGCTGATCAAGCAGGAGGTCAGCCAGCAGCGCTGGATCGAGATCCCGGACGAGATCCGTGACGTCTATCGCCTGTGGCGGCCGTCTCCACTCTATCGCGCGCGGCGCCTCGAGAAGGCGCTCGGCACGCCGGCGCACATTTACTACAAGTACGAGGGCGTGAGCCCGGCCGGTAGCCACAAGCCGAACACGGCGGTGGCGCAGGCGTACTACAACAAGAAGGAGAAGGTCACCCGGCTCAGCACCGAAACGGGTGCTGGACAATGGGGCTCGGCGCTCTCGCTCGCCTGCCAGATGTTCGGCCTGCAGTGCAAGGTGTACATGGTGAAGGTGTCCTACCAGCAGAAGCCGTACCGGCGCATCATGATGGAGACCTGGGGCGCGCAGGTGGTCGCGAGCCCGAGCACGGACACCCAGTCCGGCAAGAAGGTGCTCGAGCAGGATCCGAATTCACCCGGCTCGCTCGGCATCGCGATCAGCGAGGCCGTCGAGGACGCCGCGACCCGCGACGACACGAAGTACTCGCTGGGCAGCGTGCTGAACCACGTCCTCATGCACCAGACGATCATCGGGCAAGAGGCGAAGAAGCAGCTGGAGAAGGCCGACGATGCGGCCGACATCGTCATCGGCTGCGCCGGTGGCGGCTCGAACTTCGCGGGTCTCTCGTTTCCGTTCGCAGCCGACAAGCTCACCGGCAAGAACAAGAAGGTGCGGATCATCGCCGTCGAGCCGGCCGCCTGCCCGAGCCTGACGAAGGGCAAGTACGTCTACGACTTCGGCGACACGGTGGGCCTCACGCCGCTGGTGAAGATGCACACGCTCGGCCATACGTTCATCCCGGCGCCGCTGCACGCCGGCGGTCTGCGCTACCACGGCATGGCGCCGCTGGTCTGCAAGCTCTACGACGAGGGCGTGATCGAGGCGACGGCGGTGCCGCAGCTGGCGACGTTCGAGGCGGCCCTGCTGTTCGCGCGCACCGAGGGCATCATCCCGGCGCCGGAGTCGGCGCACGCGATCCGCGTGGCGATCGACGAAGCTCAGCGCGCCAAGCGTGACGGCAAGCGCCGGACCATTCTCTTCAACCTGTCGGGCCACGGCCATTTCGATCTGGGCGCGTACGAGGCGCATCTGGCCGGCAAGCTCCAGGACTACGAGTACCCGGCCGCGAAGGTCGAGGAAGCGCTCAAGAGCGTGCCGAAGGTGTAGGCGGACGGCGCGGCCGGGCGCCGCGCCGACCATCGGATGAGCCGGGTCTTCGTCCGTCGCCTTCGGCTCGGGGCGGCGTTCGTCCTGCTCGCCTATCTGATCCTCCACTTCGCGAACCACGCCCTCGGGCTCGTCTCGCTGGAGGCGATGGGGGCGGGACGCTGGTGGTTCCTTGCCTTGTGGCGGAGTGCCCCCGGCACGCTCGCGCTGTACGGGGCAATCACCGCGCACGGGCTGCTCGCGCTGTGGCTCCTGTACGACCGGCGGACCCTCCGGATGCCGCCGTGGGAAGCCACCCAGTACGCGATCGGGCTGCTGCTGCCCGCCCTCCTCGTGGTCCACGTGGTGAGCACGCGGATCGCCTGGTGGCGCTTCGGTGTCGATGATCCGTATCAGCGCATCGTGCTCGGCCTGTCGCTGCAGTCTCCGGAGTTCGGGGCCCGGCAGACACTCACCCTCGTGCTCGCATGGCTCCACGCCTGCATCGGTGTGCACTACTGGCTCCGCTTCCGGTCCTGGTACCCGCGCGCACTACCGTGGCTCTTCACCGTTGCGCTGCTCTTGCCGACGCTCGCCCTGCTCGGCTTCGTCGTGGCCGGCCGCGAGGTCGCCGCTCTGGCCCGAACACCAGGTTGGACCGAGGCGATGCTGCGATCGGTCCATGCCGCCGGCCCGGCCGAGGCGGCGCGGCTCGTGGCGATCCGACGCGGCTTCCTCGACACCTACCTGATTGCGCTTGTCGTCGTCTTCACCGCGCGCGGTGGCCGCCGTCTGCTGGAGCGCCGGCGCTCGATCCGGATCGCCTATCCGAACGGCCGCGTGGTGATCGCGCCCGGCGGCTTCACGATTCTCGAAGCGAGCCGTCTAGCGGGCATTCCCCACGCGTCGGTGTGCGGCGGACGAGGCCGCTGCTCGACCTGCAGGGTGCGCATCGTGGGCGGGCTCGAAGGCCTGCCACCGCCGAGGGAGGCCGAGCGGCGCGTGCTGGCGCGGGTCGGCGCGGCCCCCGACGTAAGGCTCGCTTGCCAGACGCGGCCCGCCGGCGACGTGGCGGTCGAGCCCCTTCTGGCGCCGTCCGTGGTGCCGGCCGAAGCGTTCGGCACCGACGTGCGCCAGGGCCGCGAGCAGGAGCTGGCGGTCCTGTTCGCCGATCTGCGCGGCTTCACCCGGATGGCCGAGAACAAGCTGCCGTACGACGTCGTCTTCTTCCTGAACCGATACTTCGAAGCGGTCGGCACGGCGATCACCGGGGCCGGGGGCGTCACGAATCAGTTCACCGGTGACGGCGTGATGGCGCTGTTCGGGATCGAGTCGGGACCAGCCGCCGGCTCGCGCCAGGCGCTCGTCGCGGCGCGCGCCATGGTCGAGCGCGTCAACGCGCTTAGCGCCGAGCTGGCCGGCGACCTGCCGACACCGCTCCGGATCGGCATCGGCATCCATGCCGGCCCCGCGGTCGTCGGCCGGATGGGATGGGGCGAGAGCTTCTATCTCACGGCGGTGGGCGACACGGTCCATGTCGCGGCGCGCCTCGAGCAGGCCACCAAAGACTACGCCGCCGAGCTGGTCGTCTCCGAGGACGTCGCACGCCACGCCACCCTCGACCTCTCCCACTTCCCTGCCCACGACCTCTCCGTCCGCAACCGCGCCGGCAAAGTCGCCATCCGCGTCATCGACCACGTCACCAACCTCCCCACCATCTAAGACGCAGCCTCCGCGGCGCGGAGCCACAGGTGTGCGACGGCGCCGACGAGATCCATTTCCCGCAGGGGGACCGCGACTTCATAGGCTCGCGCGCGGGAAGGCCGCTAGATCGGATTCGCGTGCCGGATCGCCAACCGAGTCGAGCGCGAGGCGGCCGGGGTGGGGTCGAACCGGACCCGTTCCCGCCAAGCATAAGCGGGAGTCAAGCGCCTAGATGGAGCCCAGCCGCAGAGCAGCAGCGGACGCGTGCCGCGTGGTCCGGTCGACCCCCCCGGCCGCCTCGCGCTCGACGGAAGATTGGACGTCAGGAAGCGAGAATCCGGTCGTAGCGACCGTACTCCCGCGCCGCGTCCATCATCCACTTCACGCACTCCGGATCCGCCCGGGGCGGCAGCTCGCAGGAGGTCGAGAGCACGAAGCGCGAGCGCGTGCCCGCGGTGTCGATGCAGCGCTTCACCTCGGCCTCGATCTGAGCCTTGGTCGCCCGCTCGAAGATCGTCACGTCGACGTTGCCGATCGCGACCACGCCCCGCTGGTTGCCGAGCGTGATCAGCCGGTCGAGCTGATCGACCTTGAGCGCGGGATCGCCCTGCTGATCGAGGTCGATCGTGATCGCGACGAAGCCGACGTCGACCAGATCCTGATGGATCTGGTGCGTGGTCCCGCAGATGTGAACGGTCGTCCCGACCTTCTTCGCCCGGAAGTAATCGACCAGGTCCTGGTGATAGGGCTTGATGAACTCCCGGTAGGTGTCAGGCCCGACCAGCGAGCACGAGGCGGTCGGATCGGAATAGCTGAGGCCGATCTTCGTGCCGAGCACGGCGTCGCCGACCTGCTTGGCGTACTCGGTGCTGAAGCGCATCAGGTCGTGGACGAACGCCGGGTCGTCGATCGTGTCCAGGCACATGATCTCGGGATTGCGCAGGAGCATCGCGATCGTCCACGGCCCGACCAGCACCGCGCCGAGCCCGCTCGGGAGCCGCGCCGCCGAGAGTGCCTCGCACTGCTCGAGGAACGCCGGCAGGCGCCCGGCCTTCTTGGGATCGGGGATCTCCAGGCGCGCGAGCCGTCCCTTGTCGTCCTGCAGCACGTGCTGATCGATCGACGGGACGACGTAGTCCGAGTACTTCACGCGGCAGCCGACGGCCTCCGCCTCCTTGGCGAGATCGTTGAAGGCGACCATGATGTCCGGCTGGTAGCGCTCGTAGTAGTTGAGCATCGCCCGGACGGCCTTCGTGGGGTTCGTGCAGTATTCCTCGATCGAGAGCCCGTCGAGGCAGCCGGCGAACGATCCCGCGATCGGATACGCCGGCACGCGATCCGCGTAGCCACCCTTGTAGGCGGCGACGACCCGTTCGCGCCCCGTCACGGCCTTCTCGCCCAGCCCCACGCCGTCCTCCGTTTACCCCCGCGCCTCACGAGCTCTCTCGGATTCTAGCATCGGCGCGAAGGCGGTCAGGGTGCGCTCGATCTCGTCCGGCGCGAGATTCGGCCCGATGAACACCAGCGGCATGTCGGCGCCGGCGGCGTGCCATTGCGCGAGACGCTCGCGCGCCTGGGCTGGCGTGCCGAACACGGTCAGCTCCTCCAGCAGCACCTCGGCTTCCGGCGGGACCGCGGCGGCGAAGCGCGGCGTGTTGGCACCGAGCACCAGATCGATCTCGCGGCCGAATCCCTGACGAGCGAGCGAGCGCCGATAGAGCGGCCCCATCGTCGTGAGATAGAACGACACGAACCACGCCGCGCCGGCCCGCGCTTCGGTCGGGTCATTGGCCACCACCGTCGGGATCGACGGATAGACCGACACGCGCCGGTCGGCGTCGCCCGAGCGCGCGGCACCTTCGCGGAGGAGCGCCAGGCCGTGGGGCAAGGAGCGGCGCGGATAGAGAAACGGAAGCCAGCCGTCCGCCAGCTCGCCGGCGAGTCGCACGGACTCGTCGGTGAGCGCCGCCAGAAAGATGGGAACCTCCGTCCTCAGAGCCAGGTTGAGCTTGAGCGGTCGGGCCGCGCAGGAGCGCCCGCACCTGCACGACGGTCCGCCGCATCCGCGCGAGCGGCGCGACGAACGGCACGTCGTGGAGCCCCTCGGTCAGCTGCGCTGTGCTGGCGCCGAGGCCGAGCACGAACCGGCCGGACGAGGCTTCCGCAAGGCTGGCGGCACCCATCGCGAGCGTCCCGGCGCTGCGCCCCCAGACGCCGAGGATGCCGGTGCCCAGCATGAGGCGCTGGGTTCGGAACGCCGCCTCGGCCATGAGAACCGTGACGTCATAGGCCCAGGTTTCGGGGAGAAAGTACGAGTCGTAGCCCAGGCGCTCGGCCGTCGTGGCGACGTCGATGAGCGTGTCGTGGCGGTTCTCGAGGGGCATCATGCTGACGCCGATGGGCATGGCACTCATGATGTCTCCGGGGGCCCCTTGTACGCGGCGGAAAAAAGTGTGCTAACTGTCACTGTCTCGAACTGGCCGGGCGGCGCAGCCGGACCTTAGCAGAGGAGCGCCAGATGATCAAATCGTGCGTGGCCTTAGCCGCCGCCGTGTGCGCGGCGCTGGTCGCGCCGGCGCCCGGCCACGGCCAGGTCTTCCTCGCCTCTCGGCCGCACCCCGATTTCATGATCGGCCCCCTGTTCGTGGTCGCCGGCGTGAGCCAGGGCATCCCGGACATCACGGTGAATCTCTCGTGGAGCCTCACGGCCGGCCCGGTCACACGAAAAGTCGACATGGAGCAAGACCTCTACCTTCTCTGGCCCTCTGAGATCGTGGAGGGCACGGCGCCTGGCCGGGCCGAGCCCCAGCTGATCCGCGAAGTGGAAGGCCGTGGGCTCAGCGTCGTGAGCAGCGGCCGCCTGGTTCTCAGGAGGCGCGACCGCATGCAGCTCGGCACCACCGCGCTCGGCGAGCCGACCGCGGTCAGCCCTTCATTCGTCAACTTCACCCGGCCGGGTGGCCAGACGGGCGTGGTGACGTACGTCAAGATCCCGTGGACACCGAACATGGCCGACCCGCTCTCGATCGTCACGCTCGTCTTGCCGCTCAAGGGTCTCATCGTGCCCAAGTCCGGCACGTGGCTGGAAGATCTCTTCTGGGGCGGCCGCCAGGTTCTCACGATCGGCTTCGGCGATCTGGGCCCGCCCGTGCTCGGTCTCTTCGCGCTCTACTACGAGCGCCGCGACCGGATCGTGCACCTGGCGCGCGACTACTCGCTGCTCATCGCCAATTTCGGCGACTCCGATCACCTGAAGATCGAGGAGATCTCGCCGGCCTCGGCCGTGCGCCGCCCGAGCCGCGTGCGCGCCGGCAGCGAGGTCGTGGCGCTGACGCTCCTGCCCTCGCAGGACGCCACCACGCAGAGCCTGCGCGTGCAGTATCATTACTTCACCGGTCGCATCAACTGGCGCCCGATCGTGATCTCGGCCGCGATCTTGCTGGTCACGAACTTTGCGGGCGTGCTCATGTTCAGCACCGACATGAGCCGCCGGATCCGGCGGCGCCGGCGGGCCCGCCGCCGGTTCGCGGCAGCCGCGGCCTCGCCGAACGGTGGCGTGCCCTCGCGCGAGTCCGTCGTCACCCTGATCCCGGTCGGCACACGCTACGACGAGGTCGTCTCGCGGTTCGGCCGCCCCGACGAGGAGCACGAGCGCGTGACGCCTCCAGGCCGGCGCACGCTGCTCTATCGCGCCAACCACGGCCCCGTCCATCACGAAGTCGCGATCGAGCTCTACGACGACCGCGTCCGCGAGGTCACGTGCATCACCAGTCGCTGAGCCCGCGGGCGCCTGCCCGTGGTCGTGCGTTTTCTAAAGGAGCGAGCGAATGATCAAACCCTACACCGCCGTCGGCCTGATCCCCACCGTGCGCGGCATCCGCAAGCGCGGGGACATCAAGATCAACCTCGAGCACCTCACGCACATGGTGAAGGCGGCGTCCTGGCTCTCGAGCCTCGACCTTCCGGTCCGATTGATCGCCTTTCCCGAGGGAGCTCTTCAGGCATTCAACGACGAGGTGCTCGACCTCGATCACGCGACCTTCGCGCGCGAGTGCGCGATCGATATCCCGGGCGAGGAGACCGAGACCCTCGGCAAGATCGCCAAGGAGTACAACGCCTTCATCATGGCGCAGGCCAAGGCGAAGCACCCGGACCTCAAGGATCGGTACTTCAACGTGGGCTTCATCATCAACCCGCGCGGCCGAGTGATCCTCAAGCACTACAAGGTCTCCCCGCTCTTCCCGGTCGAGCACTCGGTGTGCCCGCACGACGTCTACGACTGGTGGGTCGAGAAATACGGCAAGACCCTCGACGCGTTCTGGCCGGTCGCGGACACCGAGATCGGCCGCCTCGGCATCATGATGGCCAACGAAGGCTCCTATCCCGAGAACGCGCGCGCCCTCGCGCTCAACGGCGCCGAGGTCGTCTATCGCGCCTCGTATCCGCACCCGGCGACCGGCAACGAGATCTTCGAGATCCAGAGCCGCGCTCGCGCGCTCGACAACAACATGTACATCGTGGCGCCGAACATGGGGACCTACTACCTGTTTCCTGAGGAGACGACGCCGATCGATACGTTCGGCGGCCGGTCCTTTATCATCGACTACAAGGGACGGATCGTCGGCCGGCAGGACTACGGCGCCGGCTCGACATACGTCGGCGGCGTGATCGATATCGAAGCGCTCCGCGACCATCGGGCGCGGGCGCAGTGGGACAACTGGATGAAGGACCTGAGGACCGAGCTCTACCAGATCCTCTACGAGAAGCCGATCTACCCGAAGAACCTCTACCTCAAGCGCGCCCCGATGAAGCACGCGGAGTACCGCGAGAAGGTCATCCGGCGGCAGATCCGACTGATGCACGATCGCGACATCTGGAAGCGGCCCTCGCGATGATCACCCGACTCCTCGTCCTGACGCTGTGGCTGATCCCGCTGACGGCGGCGGCCGAGATGCGGCTGCCGCCGGGGTTCACCGCGCAGGTCTACGTGACCGGAGAGGGCTTCGACACCGATACCTCGCGCGGCATCCGCGGCATCCCGGCCACCTCGACGCTCGCGTTCGATCGGTCCGGGCTTCTCTACCTCGCACGGACTGGACGGCGCTACGTCGGCGGCGAGGTCTACGACCTGTGGCCCGTCTTTCGGATTCCCATCGGCGGCGCGCGGCTGAGCCCCGATGTCGAATCGCGCTATTTCTATGGGCCGCCGTTGCCCAACCCGCAGGTGGGCGCCACGCGCCGCGGATACGATCTCTTCGTGACCACCTTCGACCGCGACCGGAAGGTGGGCGCGGTCTATCGCATGATCGACGGTCGGGCGGAGCTCTTCGCCGGCGGAACACCCGAGCGCGGCGTACGTCCCGTCCTCAGACAGCCGGAGGCCTCCGCGGTCGACTCGGCCGGGAACGTCTACGTCACCGATCGCGCCCAGGGAGTCATCGTTCGGCTCAGCCCGGAAGGTCGCGTCCTCGACCCCGCGTACGTCACGATCGCTCGGCCGCGACTCCTCGCGATCGACGAACAGGATCATCTGTGGATCGGCAGCGACGGCAGCGCGGAGGCGCCGTATCAGCCAGGCCCCGGTGAGATCGTGCGCGTCTCCCCGCAGGGCGTTTCCCAGGTCGTCTATCGAGGGCCGGTGGTCGCCGCGCTCGGCGTCGGGCCGGCCAACAGCCTGTTCGTGGCCGATCGCCACGAAAAGCAGATCTTCATCCTCACTCAGGACGGCAAGCGCGCCGAGTTCGCGAGCTTCACCGACGGCGATGTGCCGCGAAGCCTCGGGTTCGCGCCGGTCACGCCTGA
>Ga0209267_1002081_pt1 | contig 13172 bp, 7 predicted proteins | sample GraSoiAngelo_137_FD_185894 | JGI IMG/M metagenome (GOLD analysis project Ga0209267, IMG submission 185894) | Grasslands soil microbial communities from the Angelo Coastal Reserve, California, USA - 14_0929_09_30cm (SPAdes) (version 2) | ecosystem: Environmental > Terrestrial > Soil > Grasslands ... | reverse complement strand
TTAGAGCTTTACCGGACGCGCGCGGAACTACCGGCCCACGTTCACTCCACAGCGAGAACGCGCATCCGGTAAAGCTCTAACGTTTACCAGGACCCAGCGCGACTTCTGCCATAACTTCCGAGTTGCCGACATTACCGGCCAATCTCTGCCCGTTTTCAGGGCGTCGCGAGGGTATTCGATGCGGTGGCAAATCTTCACGCCCGGCCAGGGGGAAAGGATGGTGTTCTTGAGGACGTTTTCCGCCAACTGCGAGAGGAAGAGCAGTGAGTCCCGACAAATTGCTCGCTCAAGAGATCAGAAGACTCGCGCGCGAAAAGCTCTGCGCGTCGAAGGAGCTCTGGAGAGAATACAAGCGGACGTGCCCTTCGGTGTCAGACCGGATTCGAAAGCGATTGGGCCTGATAGGCCTATCCTACGGAGCAGTGATCCTGTTGGCTTTGGCGCGGCATAGTGGCCCGAAAGCTCCGCTGTTGTTGCTTGCATTGTATTCTGCGGCTACCGTCGTGGGCCGTTCCAACGCCCTCTCCAATACACTCTATCGATCCGGTGACCTGGCGTTCTATATGCACGTGCCCGTTACAGACAAACATTTCTTTGGTTATGCGTGGCGGAGCTTTCTCAAATCATCTCTGTGGGTGTGGTTCTACTCGTTCTTGGCATTCGGCTATCTGACAGTGATCTCGAGACTTGGACCTATTGGCTGGACTGCCGCAGTAATCGCGTCCACGTTGCAATGGCTATTGATTGTGAGCCTGGTTGTCGTGGTAGAACTCTTACCTCCCTCGTGGCCAAAGACGAAGATAGGGCTTTCTCTCTATCTGCTTACGTTTGGTGCCATTTTCCTTCCCGAAGCGTGGGTGACAGTGGCATGGAGGGCACTCCTGCCACTTCCGACCGCGTGGATTCCACACATTTTTGAGCGTGGTGTGCTTAACCACGAGTCAGGGAGTCTGTATTTGTTAATCCCGATCCTGCTCTTTCTGGTTTCTCTACCTCTGAGCTCACGCCGCCTGCACGAAACCTACCCTATCGTTGAACCCGTCTACCCACTCGCATCGAATGCTGCTATAGATGTTGAACGAGACGATGATGAAATAGGTGTAACCAGAGAAGAAGATTGGCAGAGCACGAGCCACGAGGCAACGAACAATCTCCGGGTCACTCCGGCACATCTGCGAGGATTAGACTGGAATTGTTCAGGATGGATTGAAGGCCTTGCTGGGCACTTACTTAACGAGCGCGAAAAGAAATCAGCGGACTTTCTATGTGGAGGCCACCTGGGGCTGTGGAGTTCTCTATGGCGTCGTGGATTGAAGGTCGCCGCGATTGGTGTTGTCGTGTTGCTTCTTCCTAGGCTGTTCGCACCTTGGATCGGTATCGCTATCGGAGTGGTTGCTAGCATGTTCGCCCTACCTGTACTCGGGGGACATTGGGAGGGCATGCGGCTTGTCGCGGATTCGGGGAAGGTTAGACCCGCGTGCGCTGGCATTCCGCTTTCCTACACAGAGATGTCGCGCGTGCTTGCAAAGATCAATTTGTTGCGATACGCAGCATGGCTGCCAATTTTTCTAGGTTATGGAGCCATGTTCGCTTGGCGATTGCAGTTGACGCCACTTCTGGGGATTAGAGTTGCGGCAGAGATTCTCGTAGTCTTGATTTCGTTTCAACCAATCCTCATTGTTGGTCATCACTCTTACGGAACAAACGATTCAAAGCGCCTGAATCTCCACTCGATTGTTGCGATCTTGGTTATTGGTTCAATCGGGATAGCTTATGCGGTCTGCTTGACGATCGTTTTTATAGCTACGGAATGGGCTCCAGAAGGCTCACGCGCAGTGCCCGCTGTTGCAGCCGCTATGGGTATGTTCATCTGCTCTCTGCTGATCTGGTTTTGCTACAAGCTGTTCTATAACCGCGGACGCCTGGACACGATGCGCGTCGCTGACAGCTAGATTCATCCTGCACAGGTCCAGACCGGTTCGATCGCCAGAGGTGGTGTTCCTGGAGCAACCCTGACCTGCCTGCAGATAGAGCGGTCCACCCTAATTCGCAACCTTCACAAAAGCCGAATTGCCATATTGTGATGTATAGGTTACAATAAAAAACGTGATTGAGATTCGTCACTACCTCAACCGCGCCGGAAAAGATGTCTTCGACGAATGGTTGACGCAACTGGCGGATGCCCGCGCACAGGCGAAGATTGCAACCCGAATCAACCGGCTTGCCGCCGGGAACTTTGGCGACTGTAAGCCCCTACGACAGGGTGTGTGCGAACTGCGGATCGATTGGGGACCGGGCTATCGAGTGTATTACGCAATGATCGGCCGGGAATGTGTATTACTTCTCTGCGGCGGCGACAAACGAAAGCAGTCCGCAGACATTGAACGGGCGTTGGAATACCTCAAAGATTACAAAGAAAGGAGCGGAACCTCATGAAACGCAAAGCCAGCATCTCGCACGACGAGGCCATTGTTCGACGGCTCCGGAAGGACCCGGATTTTGCCGCCGAGTACCTTAAAGCTGCATTAGAAGATGAAGACGAGCCCCGCGTTCTCCTAATTGCCTTGCGCCACCTCGCCCAAGCCCAGGGCATTGCCAAAGTCGCCAAGGCTGCCGGCATCGAGCGAGAGAGTCTTTACCGAGCATTGTCGGTCCACGGCAATCCTCGCCTGTCCACACTAGTAGCCGTTACCAAGGCGATCGGGTTGAGACTCACGGTCGAAGCCGCGCAATGAGTGGACTAGAAGGCTGGCTGGGCAGTGGGGATCGAAAACAACGACGAGCGGAATTTCAAGGACTTACGAGGAATGCGAAAAAACACTAAGTCATTGAAAAGGAACGAGAGGACACGCAAAGGAATTCTTATTGCTCCCTCAAAGCTCCATCACTTTCCTTGTGTTTGAGATTCTCGCTCTCAACGTCTTCATCCAAGCTTGCAACAAATGTCGGCTTCGGGCCGAAGATTTGCGGCACGGATGGTAAGCCGACGTTTCATTTTTGATGCGGGTGAAGCCAACACCGAATTCGCCTTGTTGCCTTTGCGACAATTCAGGATTCCGTCGAGGGCTCGCTCGGCGCAAAACTCCGGGTTGTCCAATTCAGAGGGTTCTCGAAAATTACTTTGTCGTCGTTACAGGCACAGGTACCGCGCGCGATTTTATCCGGCTTCTCACTGCCGAACTGCTTTGAAAAGACAAAGAGAAAGCCGACTTGCCAGACTCACCAGACTTGCCAATTAAGGGCATGATGAAAATAGCTAATTGATTGTGGCGCCTTGCCTTAGCTTATTTTCCCCACTGTTCGCAACGAGGAGGCCGGGGGTTCGAATCCCCTCTCGTCCACCAGATTCTAAAGAACTTAACCGACTTTTCGGAACTGAATGAGTTGGCCAATTGAAGGGGTTTTGGCCAACTTTTCGCCACCGGAACAGCCCGGAAGCTCGAACCCTATTCCAATCTTCTTGGCCCATTCCAGCCGATAATCACGATCTCGCAGCAGTTTTTGTATCACTCCGAGACGTGTGTTTGTGCATGTCCAGACCAAAAGTGCTGCAGCGGCTTAGGACACTCTGCCGTCCGCAGCTCCGTGATGCGGAAGCGCCGGAAGATGTTAAATCCATCTGCGGCGCGGCGCACGTTTTCTACGAGCATGGTTCGCCGATCGACAAATCAAACCTACGATCTCGAACCGAAGAGTTCCGGCCGAACAGAAAAGAAATCCTTTTCATTTCGGGAACAATGATTTGGCGAACTACAAGTATCGTGCAAATACCGGCCCCGGCACCATCCAGTTTTGGATCACCACATCACGACAAAATCAATCGCACGGTTAACAGACCCATAGCTGGTCGATTCCGCGATCGCGAAAAATATCATCCAGAACTTTTTCCTGAAGAATTAGACTACTGCGAATGTCGCGGATGCCAGGAGTTCGTGCGCAGTCTCACGCGAAAGTTTAATGCTGGAGACACGCTCTGCGGCTTGCCTTGGAGGGCTTGATGAAACGTCGAGATTTCGTCAGTGAATTTCTGGTCGGCGGTACGTTGCTGAAAACGCGCGGCTTCAACATTTCGCAACGGGCCGGGTCTCCGCCACAAGGCGTATCCCCGACCCTCACCGAAGGCGTTTTTGTGGAGCGCGCCGCTTCCGGCAAACCTCATGCCGGCAAAGTACTCGCCGCGATCCAGCCTCATACCGATGATATTCCGATTTTCGCGGGTGGCACGGTCGCGAAGCTCGTCGGCGAAGGATACACGGGTTATCTGATCCGCACCACGAACGATGAAATGGCCGGATCCGGTACGACGGGCCAGCGCGTTTTGGATAATGAGCGGGACACTGAAAACGTTGCCAAAGCCCTTGGCCTGCAAAAGGTTTTCAACCTCGAATATCGCAATCATCAGATGGACGAAATCTCGCGCGTGGAAATGCGCGCACGTCTCGTGCATCTCATTCGCTTTCTGAAGATCGATACCATCGTTTGCTACGATCCTTGGGGAATTTACGAAGAAAATCCCGACCATTACGTGACCGCTCAAGTGGTGGAAGCCGCTTGCTGGATGGCGGGAATGGACCTCGATTATCCCGAGCAGATGGCTGCCGGCTTGCAGCCGCATGCTGTGAAGGGAAAATATTATTTCGCGCGCGGGCCACAAATCGCCAACCGCGTTGTGGACATTTCGCCGTGGATTGATCGCAAAGTGGAAGCCAATCTGGCCAACAAAACTCAAGGACCTTGCGGCGAAAACGGCGCGCGTCTCCGCTCCAGACTTGCAAGCCAGAAATTGCGCCTTCCGATTCTCGGGCCGGATGACGACGCAGCTAACCGCGCGTACATCAAAAACATCGTGCTGGATTACGACTCACTCAGCCAGCGCGGCGTTCTATCCGATAGGGAGTTGGGCCGCCGCTTTGGCCTGGAATGGGCTGAGGCCTTCCACTACATCGGCCCGCAAGAGTCGCAACTCGAGCGTTACATCTCCGAGCGTGCAGTGGCGATCTAACTGAGCGCAAAAGAGGCTGTCGCCACTATGATTCTGGTTTTCGACGCCAGCAAATGGTTGATGCGCGTCAGAAATAAAGTTTCAGCGCCAGCTGCACGTTTCGTTCGCCCTGGGAGCTGCGAATTTGTCCGAAGAGTGGGCTGGTAACAGACATTGTAGGCGAATTAAAAATCGGCGTGTTGGTCAGATTAATGAACTCACCGCGGAATTCGAGCCATTTCGCCTCACTGATTGGAATCTTTTTCCCCACGCCGAAGTCAAACTCGCTGAGGTCTGGCCCGCGCAGAACGCCGTTGCCACAAGAGCCCAGCGTGCCTGCGAGCGGTTCTGAGTAACTCGAGATGTCAAACCAAGTTGCGGCGGGGCCCACACTGCCCAGCTGCCGGGCTGGTCCATTGCAATTCGCGCGCGCGCCGCGGGAATTCGTACCCGAAGCATCGGTGGCGCGAACGGTGAGCGGGAAGCCGGTATGGAAGCTGTAGATGCCACTGGTCTGCCAGTTCCCGAGGAAGGCATTGGTGACGGAATTCCAGCTGGATCCGAAATGCTTGCCGCGTCCCACGGGCAGTTCATAAACGTAGTTGGCGGTGAAGACGTGGGTGGCGTCGAAGTACGACGGTCCCCATTCTGCGCGGGGATTGTATAAGTTCTGCCAATAAGCGGACTGCGAGGCTGCTTGTCCGCCCTCGCCATAATACCCGATGGCATCGCTCATACCTTTGGACCAGGTATACGAGGCTTGGTATTCAAGGCCGCGGTTGGTTCTACGCAAGATATTGGCTTGGAGGCCGTGATAAACCTGACGGCCAATGGAGGAGGTGCCAGAGATCTGCGCGATGCTAGCAAGTTGGGGATTGCCGGAAAGAAAGGGGCTCGGCAGAGTGCACGAAGTCGATTTGGGCACCGGCGTGCAACCTGCGGGCGCGCTGTTCGTAAAAAGTTGCCTCTGGAAATATGGCATGGGCACCATCAAATGAGTGCCATGCTGGCCGACATAGCCGAGCGTCAGAACCGTGCTGCTGGAAAGCTGCTCCTGCGCGCTCACGTTCCACTGCTGCACACTCGAGGGGCGCACGTTGGGGTCCCACAAGCGAATATTGACGTTCGCAAACGGATTGCCCGGCGAGGCGAGGACCGCCAGTCCTTGGTCGGTTGTTGAGCTGGGGAACGTCAGTTTTGTGTAGATATTCTCAAATTCCTGTGTAAACGGCGGGTTGAGCGGCAGCCTGAGGTTTGTGCCTGTGCCTTCGAGGAACGATGACACCGTGTAAGCACCCCGAATAACCATCTGTTTGCCAAGCCAGCCCGGAGTCCAGGCTAATCCCACGCGGGGTTCCCAATCGCGCCAGTAGCTATTGTAGAGCGCGCGGCTGTTGCCGTTTTGGCCAGCGTATTCAATTGCGCCGCTGATCTGCGCGAAATTGACTTGGCGATTTTGATTCTCATACCAGGGCTCAAAATATTGCCAGCGTAACCCCAAGTTGAGAGTTAGGCCGGGCATGACGCGCCAGTCGTCTTGGAAATAAGCACCAATGACGCTGGAGCGGTGGCCCCAAGTACCGGTGTTAGGGCCGCGGCCAAGATCACCGGGAAGCCCGAGAAAGAAATCGGCTTCCGGCAAACCGTTGGAGGTTGTGCCATTGCCGGTGAAGCGCCCGTTGTAGTTTATGAAGCCAGTGCGGCCATTATTGCCTGCGTAAAACGTATTTAGGTCCTCGCGCAGAAGCTGAGCCCCGAGGTGGAAGAGGTGGTTGTTCTTCAAAATCGAAAGATCGTCAGTTCCTTCGGCAGTCGTGTCGGCAAAAAGCTGTTGCGTGCCGATATTGGCGTTGCCGATATTCTGTGCAAGACTGCTGTTGAATTGAATGCTGAGCAGCCCGGGCCCGCGATCATTGCCGTTGGCAATTCCCAGGTCCTGCGCAATATTTCCGCCACCTTTATCTACACCTCCGTTGTGCAGCACAATGCGGTTAAAGCCCACGTGGGCTTCATTGACGATGCTGTTGGTCAGATTGCGGGTCCAGGACACCACGCCATTGTGAAACGGTGCGTCATTAAAGGTATTAAAAATGAGGGGAAACGTACTAAAGCTTGGATTGTGCTGCAGGCTCTCGGAATAGCGGACGCTTAGGTTATTTTTATCCGAGAAGTGGTCGTCAATGCGGATATCGAACTGATCGGTATTGGTGTAACTGCGCGAGTTGTACAGATAATTGTTGGTCAGGGCAGAATTGATTGGCTGCGGATAAAGGTTCGAATTAAATAGGTTTTTGGCGACCGGATCGATCATGGCTATCGGAATCTGGTTATTGAGGAAGGGCTGCCGAGTACCCGTCGCCGGCGTCGTGCAGGAACCGGTAAACGAGGCGCATGGATTGTAGAGCTGAAACTTCGCCGAATTGCAAATCCCATTCGTAAACCCCGCCAATCCGCCCGGGCAAAGCGCTGAAAAATCGCCGTTACGAAATGCCGTCGGCACCACGCTCGCAGCGACGGTGGCCGTGGGGTTATCAAATCTCTGGCCCTGATAATCACCAAAAAAGAAAAGCTTGCTCTTCCTGATCGGACCGCCAATGGTTCCGCCGAACATGTTCCAGCGCAGCGGCGCCCGGGGCAGGGGCACCGGCAGCCACTTGCGGCCCCAGTTGTTGGCATTGAGCTTGTCATTTCTAAAGAACTCGAACACGTTGCCGTGGAAGGAGTTGGTGCCGGATTTGAGGCTTACGTTGATGATTCCACCCTGAAAGTCGCCGAACTGCGCGGGGGCATTGTGCGTGATCATGTCAAATTCCTGAATGGCATCCACGCTGGGCTGGTAGGACGTGAGGTTGTCGGAGATCTGGTTCATGTCCAACCCATCGAGCTGAAAATTGTTGGCTTCTTTTCGATTGCCATTGACATAGGGGCGTCCGCCTCCAGTCGTGCGCTGGCCGCTGTTCATACTGGAAGGATTCGTAGTAGCCAGCACCCCGGGGGCGAGCTCAGTTAGTTCGATGTAATTGCGTGTAGCCAGAGGAATTTCGACAGTCGAACGGCCGCTGATCACCGAGCCGAGTTGCATAGTCTCGGTCTGCAGCAGGGGCGGAGCGCTGCTTACTTCGACGGACTGGTCGACAGAGCCAACTCTCATTTGAAAGTCCAGCCGCGGCCGCTGGTCCAACACTAATTCCACGTTTGAGCGGACGGCCGTCTCGAATCCGTTAGCTTGCACGGTGACGCGATAAGTTCCGACCGGCAAGTCAGGCAGGACGTACTCGCCGGCGCCATTGGTGCGGGCAACCCAACTGGTGTTGCGGATCATATCGTGAGCGGTGACAGCAGCGCCGACAATAGCCGCGCCGCTTGCGTCTGTAACCGTGCCAGTGATCCCTGCAGTGGCTTGCTGAGCTTCCGCTCCGGGGAAAGAGCAAACCAAACACATAAACACACCTATAGCAAACAAAACGAAACGGGGGAATTTCATAACCACTCCTTTTGCTGGTCGCGCGGCCGGGCCAGCCGCAAATGAGGCAGACGCTAATTCATGCGCTACTTTGTGTCAATAGTTATGTCCAGCGAGCAGGTGTTCACAGAATGGAAGAGTGATTCGCGTTGTCAACCAATCGAATTCTGACTGGCGTAAAACTCGTGAAAGAATTGCCAGACAAGTTGAAGCAAGTGGTTGCCCGCGGATAGGATAGGCGCCGTGCGCGATGAACTAGGAGGCACGACGGTGAGTCAGCACATTTTCGAGAGGCACAATCGTTACGATCGGGCCGGTTAACCAAGAGGCTGGCTGCAAACCTCGCCCCGAACTCTGGTCCATTACATTACATATAGACCGTGTGAAGGCCGTAGGCGCAGAAGTTTTAGGCAACTATCGTAGGATTCCTGATTCCATCGGTTGCCGCGTTTCCAGTGTTCGCAACAAGGAAATCGCACCGTTTCGCAGCGGATGACATTTTGGCGAGGGACAACGGATATCATCGCTCCCATCGCTAGCTGTATGATTCAGTCCGGAATGCGCAGGAATGCCGTGTCTCCGGCCTCTACGGCAGCTTTCCTGAACCCTGGCGGAGCGTTACGATGCGATCGCACTTAACGCTCGCAAATCTCTCCTTCGATCCATCCGGCCAGCTCACCTGCACGGCCTCGATTTCCGGTTGGTCTCCCAAACCGAAGTGGACGCGCACGTCGTGCGCGCTCAGATAACTCGAATCCGTATGAACACGCCTTACTAGCTTGTCGTTGCCGGGCCGGATGACGGTCACGCGCGCGCCGATCGCAAAGCGATTCACTTTTTCTGACTCAAGCTTCACCGTGAGCCAGTGTCGGCGCTGGCCTATCTGATTTCGAAGCAGCCGAACCGGACCGTCATTGTTCGCAACGACGATATCAATAGCGCCGTCGTTGTCGATGTCACCGAAAGCGGCGGCACGGCTAACCTCCGCTATTTGGAACGCCGAACCGGCTTCGGGCGACACATCGCGAAACCGCCTACCGCAGCCCTCGTTATGAAATAACTGCTTGCGCTGAGCATATCGGGATCCGCGGGCGGGCGATGTGCCTCCGAGCGTGACGCCACCATTGGCAATGAAAAGATCCAGCCAGCCGTCGTTGTCATAGTCGAACCATTGGGCGCCAAAACCCGTGTAGCCGAATGTCGGTTGCAGCAGGCCGAAATCAGCGGTGGCATCATCGAACTGTCCGTGAGCATCGCCCCGAAAAACGGTGACGCCCTCACGGGTGAGATTGGTCACCAGCAACACCAGGCCGCCGTTATTTTCAACATCCGCGAGCGTGACTCCCATGCCGGCCTTCGCCAACCCATCCATGCTGTACGCGACGCCCATGTCCAGCGCCGATTCCCGGAATGTACCGTCTCCCTGGTTAAGCCAGAGTAGGTTGGCGGAGGTGTCATTGGCGACGTAGATGTCGGTGCGGCCGTCGCTGTTGAAGTCCGCGCATAGCACGCCGAGAGCCGGCCCGTACGAGCTATTGATCCGAGAGCCTTCCGTGATGTCTTCGAACTTGCCGTTCCTGAGATTGCGGAACAAGCGCGACGGAACGGCGTGATACATTTTCGGCGTGCAATAGTCAGGCTCGCCAGCCGGCGACGAGCAGCCGCGATTGCCTTCGACCGTGAAATCGACGTAGTTGCAGACAAACAGATCAAGCCAACCGTCGCCATCCACGTCAACCCATGCCGCGCTAGTGGACCAGTGAGTATCGTCTACACCAGCTTGTCGCGTCACGTCGGTAAATGTGCCGTCACCGTTATTGTGATAAAGAACGTTGTGGCCGAAATTCGTGACGTACAAATCGAGAAAGCCGTCATTATCGTAGTCTCCAACCGCTACGCCCATGCCATACCCGATATGTCCCACGCCGGCCATTTCAGTAACATCGACGAAGCGCAATTCGCCCGTTTCTGCCAGCAGATTCTTGAAGAGCCGGCTTCCTGGCTTCCAGCCCGATGGCGGGGGCGACAGGAGTTTGCCTCCGTGGTCCAGCCGCGTGCCTTGCACGAGATAGATATCGAGATCGCCATCGTTGTCATAATCGAGGAGAGCCACGCCCGCACCCATAATCTCGGGCATGTAGTGGCGGCCTGTGGCAAAGTTGAAATGCTGGAAATTGAGCCCGACCTCGGTCGCCACGTCCCGGAAGGCCGGAGACGCGTGCCCCCGGAAGCGCGGGACGCCGAGGCCGAACGTGGCGAGCGCTTTCAGAAGATCGCGGCGGCGCAGCGGGCCTCCTTGTCCGCTCCCTGACGGTCGCAGGTCTGTGCTGATGGTTCAGCGCGGAACCAAAGTTCGTGAAACCCTGTAGGGGCCGGGCACGCCCGGCGCACTCCACTATTCTGCACTCTGCAGCGCCTTCAGGTCGCGATCGATACTCGCGAGTAACTGGGACTGCCCGTAGCGGGAGGCGGCATCATGCGCACGCTGGAGGTACTCAAGTGCGTGTGCACGATCTCCGGCGCGGGCATAAGTCGCACCGAGCGCATAAAGGTAGACTGGCGTCTTGTCATCGTCTGGCGTCAGTGCGCGCTGGAGTTGCTGGATGGCCTCATCGTATTTTTGCTCGTTGACTAAAATGCGGCCGAGATGAAAGCGAGCGAGCGGATAATCCGGACGATCATTAATGGCCGCCCGAAATTCTTTCTCCGCGTCTGCCAGGCGGCCAAGTTGCTCGTAAATGGCACCCAGGTTGTTGTGAGCCTCCGCATAATCAGGATTAATCTCCAGGGCGCGCTGGTATGCTTTTTCTGCCTCATCGAAATGCTTTTGCATGTAAAGCAGAACTCCGTAGTCGCACCAAGCATCAGATCGGCCGGGGTTCAGTCTCGTAGCCGCTTCGAAATGCTGCTTGGCCTTCCCCGGATCACCAGCCCGGCCATATAACGATATGAGATTCACATGGGCCTGCACGTTACCGGGATCGTTGGCCAGCGCGGCTTCGTGCTCGCGAATCGCTTCGTCGAGCAGGGCGGCTTTTTCCAGTTCCGCGCCGCGCTGCAGGTGCGCCTGCGAGCTTAGATTCAGCTCGTGGATCCGCTGAAAGAGCGGATCGTCAAGCGGTGGCTCGCTTGTGACATTCTTCGCGTAAGCTGCGATGTGCCGTTCCGCTTCCGGTTTGCGGCCCAGCCTGCGAAGCTCCGCGGCCAGCGCAAAGTGTGCGACACCGTAAGCCGGGAACAGCTCGCACGCCTTGCCGTAAGATTCCATGGCCGCCGCATGGTCGCCCTTCGCTGCCTGCGCCCGGCCCAGGCCATACCACGCCTGCGGACATTCGCGCCGGTCGTCTAGAATACGGCGGTAGAGCGCGGCCGCGCCATTCCAGTCGGGAACAGCAGTCAGGCTTTCCGCAAGGCGCATCTCGGCGGCTAAGTCGCCGGGCCGGATTTGGAGCGCTGACTGCAACGTTTTCACGGCACGATCGAATGCTCCCTTGGCCATTTGCACGGCGCCGAGGAGATAAAGCCAATCAAAATTCTGTGGATCTAGCGAATGTGCGCGGGAATAGGCGCGCTCGGCCGCGTCGTGCAGCTGGTAGGCGTGAAGCGTCATGGCCAGTGCACCGGCGATTGCAGGATCGCGCGGCCGCCCCCTGGCATTCCGTTCCGCTAGCTCGACCTGAGCCCGAATGGCTGGCAGAAAGCCGGACGCGTCGACCTGGGGCAGCTCCGGCAGGCGTTGGCCTTGCGCACGTATACACAGAGCGGCGAGCGCCAAGAGGAGTCCGCACGAACAGGCACGCATAAGGCCAAGGCCATTGTATTGCCCAGCGGCGGTTGCTCGTTTACGGCTTACCACTGGAAGCGGATGCCCAGGCGGAACTGGCGCTCGTCAATGCCCTCGCGTGCCAGGTCGCAATTTCCATTTATGCCGCCGTTTAGTTGCATAAAGGTACCGGGATCGGTCACCCGGCCGGTTGTCGGATCGTAGGCGCCTGCGTCACCAAGGTAATAGTCGAGAGCGTTGGTACAGAAGTGAGGTCTGTTCGTGAAGTTGAACGCCTCGGCCCGGAACTGTATGTGCACCTGCTCTTTCACCGCGAAATCGCGGAATAACCCGAAGTCCCAATTAAACACACCTGGGCCGCGCAGATTGTTAAAGCCATTGTTACCGAGAAAGCCGGTAAGGCAAGATCCCGGGTTGTTGGGGTCGTACGTTTCCCCAAAAGCAAACGGATCGTACCAAAAGCCGGACGTACTGCCGATCTTTTTCGGCTTCCCGAACGAATTGCTCATCGGCGGAGAATTGCTTGGCCAGGCGGCGCCACAATCGCCCCAAACGGTGAACGGCGTGCCGCCAAAGACGCTGATCAAATTGTTAATTTGCCATCCGGACACTACAGGTGTGAGAGCGCCTTTGCCGCCCAGCCACTTCTTTCCTCGGCCAAACGGCAGGTCCCATACGCTCGTGATTGCGAGGTTGTGTGTGATGTCAAACCCGGTCGGCGCCCGATACATCTTCAGGTAGGATTGCGACTGGATATTCGGAGTGTTGGAGCTGGAGTCTACAAAATTGATGCCTTTGCCCCACGTGTAGTTCACGTTGAGCATCAAGCCCTTGCTGAAGCGGCGCTTTAAAGAGGCCTGAAGCGAATCGTAGTGGCCGGTGCCGAGGGGTTCGAGGAATGTGGTTGCCGCAGTTCGTCCCCATTGCTGCAGGAGCGGTTGAGT
>Ga0209267_1002078_pt1 | contig 13197 bp, 9 predicted proteins | sample GraSoiAngelo_137_FD_185894 | JGI IMG/M metagenome (GOLD analysis project Ga0209267, IMG submission 185894) | Grasslands soil microbial communities from the Angelo Coastal Reserve, California, USA - 14_0929_09_30cm (SPAdes) (version 2) | ecosystem: Environmental > Terrestrial > Soil > Grasslands ... | reverse complement strand
GACCCCCATTCGAGTGTCGCCGATTGGCGTTGGACGGTTTTTTACAGACCGAGGTCTTGCGGTTCTCCAAAGTGAGCTCCTATGGATTTGCGTGCCCGCCGCGCTACTGGCGCTCACAGCCTGGCTGATCCGCCGACGAGCTGCTCCTTCCGCGTAGCCCGGAATGTCACCCCAGTTTCGAGGCTCGAAAGCCGGAATCTGTCACCGCGCTCCTACTTTTTCTCTTGACTTCTGTTATAATTTGAGTATACTACCTGTTAGGTAAATCTGCGCGGTTCCCTGTGCATTGATTTAGTTTGAGACCGGCTGATCCCGTCGTGGCCGTGTCCCGTCGAAATTCGCGGTCCCAGAGTTCTCCCTTTCGCCGTGAGCAACTTCTTCAGAATCAACACTTATACAAACGCCCGCCAAGTGTTGATTTTAAACTTACGCAAACTCTAAGTTCTTTACATGCAACTTACAAAAACCCGGGGGAAGGGCCGGTTAGCCGCTCCGATTCACATCCGTGAGCGCTTCGCTGGTCACCTCGCTGCGGCGAGCCGGCGCATCAATTCCTGTTTTTTCTCTAGCAGGCCGCGAAGCTCCGGTGCGGCCGGGTTTGCTTCGATGCTGCGCTGCACGTCGGCCAGCTCTCGCTCCGCTTGCCGGTGCTGCAGCGCCTCGATGCAGCTCTGGGCTTCTTCCCAAGTCGGTTCGTTGGCTTCCTCGAACAAAATCTCGAAGAGCAGCCGCCGGTCGCGGTCTTCCAGCATCGCTCCTACTTCGGCAGCTTGCACCGGCTGGCCGGACGAGCTGGCGATCACCAGCGCCGCGAAGATTTTCTCCGTTTCCAGCCCATGATAAAGACGTGCATTTTGCAGTTGCTTGGCAAGCTCCTGCCGGAAGCCTTCCGCTTCCGCAAGCATTCGTATCAGCCGCCGCTCGACGGGCTTGGCGGCGCGCGCGACGAGTTCCGGCTGGGTCTTTACTTGGCTGCGGCGTTCCGTAGCCGCCTTGCTCAAAGCGGCGCGCAGCACCGGCTCCTCCAAACGGAGCTGCTGGGCGATGCGCGTGGCCCACTCGGAGCGCAAGATGCGGTTTGGAATCTTCTGGACGTACGGGAGGAGAAAATTCACCGCGCGCAGCTTCCCTTCTCCCGTCGACAAATCCATTTGCCGCGCCCTCGCAATTAGGTAGTCCACGTACGGCGGTGCTTCTTTCAGCAATTTGAGGTACGCCTCCGCCCCCATCTCGCGAATGAATAAATCTGGATCAGCTTTTTTGTTGCCTACCGGAGGCAGCGCGAGCACGCGCACTTCAAAATCCTGTTCGAGCAACAGAGCAAGCGAACGTTCCGTTGCGGTTTGGCCCGCCATGTCCGGATCGTAATTTACGATCACGCGTTTGGTGAACCGTTGCAGCAGCTTGATCTGCGGCTCCGCCAGGCTCGTACCGCAGCTTGCTACCACGTTGCTGATCCCCGCGCGCGCCACGGCGATGGCATCCATGTAGCCTTCTACCAGGATTGCGAATTCCTGCCGCCGGATTCCTTCCTTCGCGCGGTCCATGTGATACAGCACGTTGCTCTTGGAATAGATCGGGGTCTCGGGCGAGTTGAGATATTTCGGCATGTCGTCGCCCAACGCGCGCGCGCCGAACGCCACGATTTTTCCTGATTCATTCGCGATGGGAAATGTGATGCGCCGCCGGAAACGGTCGAACAGTCGCCCGGCAGTTTGGTCGCGCGAGGCCAGCCCGGATTCGGCGAGCAACTTTTCGTTGTACTTGGATTTCAAATGGCACAGCAGAGCGTCGCCACCGCTCGGCGCGTATCCGATTCCGAACTGCGCGATGGCGTCCTTATCCAGCCCGCGGTCCTCCAGATAGGCCCGCGCTGCTTTTCCTTCCAGCGTCCCTTCGAGCTGCTTCACAAAAAAAGTCTGCGCCTCGCGGTGCATCTCAACCAGCAGGGCTCGCTGCTGATTCTCTTTGCGCTCCTCGGGCGAGCGCTCCTTCTGCCGGGGAACGGCGATCCCGCACTTCTCCGCCACGATGCGAATCGCTTCGGGAAATGCGCACTTCTCCATTTCCATCACAAACTTGAAAACGTCCCCGCCCACGCCGCATCCGAAGCAGTGATAAATCTGTTTCGTCGGATGCACCGCGAACGACGGCGATTTTTCCGCATGGAAGGGACACAGCCCGGTAAAATTTTGCCCGCTTTTTTTCAGGCGGACGTATTCGCCGACAACCCGGACGATGTCCGCTTGCTGCTTTACCCGATCCGCAAATGATCCGGCTTCTGCCATTCTGTTCTTTGGCGAAGGTCAGCGCTTCGCATATTCGTTCTTGTAGACAGCGCCAGCCTTCATCACGAATTTTACATGCTCGAGGAGAGTGACATCCTTCGTCGGGTCGCCGTCAACGGCAATAACGTCGGCCCACTTCCCTGCTTCCAGCGAGCCGACGAGATATTTCGGACCGAGCAAATCGGAGGCGTTGATCGTGGCGGTCTGGATGGCTGCCAGGGGCGTCATTCCTAATTGGACGTAAACGTGAAGCTCTCCGGCGTTAAGCCCATGGGGATAGACGGCCGCCACTTTCACTCCTGCTGCAAACGCCTTCCCGACATTCTTGCGCATGGCGGCGATCACATCGCGCATCTTTTGCTTTGAATACTCCGGCACGTCGCTGCGATCCAGGTTCTTTTCCATGTATTCGCCAAGAAAAAGCGTTGGCACTAGATACGTTCCGTTTTTTTTGAGCGTTGCGATTGCTGCGTCGTCCGTCAGGTGGCCATGCTCGACCGAATCGACACCGGCCTCCGAAGCCCAGCGCACGCCCTCCGCTCCGTGCGCATGCGCGGCCACGCGGCGCCCCAGCCGGTGGGCGTCCGCCACGATCGCCTTCATTTCCTCCAGCGTGTATTGCGAAGCGTTCGGATCATCGCCCTTCGATAACACGCCGCCAGTAGCGCAAATCTTGATCACGTCCGCGCCGTACTTAATGATTTCGCGAACCTTATGTTGCACCGCCTCCACGCCGTCCGCCACCCCGCCTCCTTGAAAATGAAAAGCCGGCGGCAGCAAGTTTTCGTCACAGTGGCCGCCAGTGATTCCCATGGCCGGTCCCGAGGCCACGATGCGCGGCCCAACCACGTCGCCATCGTTAATCGCGTCGCGCAGCGCAATGTCCGCGTAGTCTTTCGCGCCGAGGTTGCGCACGGTGGTAAACCCCGCTTCGAGCGTCCGCCGCGCGTTCCTCGCGCCATGCAGCGCTTCGCGCGCCGTGGAAATTTTCAATCCTTCATACGAGAGCGAACTCAGTTCAAAGGTCAAATGCGTGTGCATGTCGATCAGACCGGGCAGCAGCGTGGCATCCGGCAGATCGATCGTCGTGTCTCCCACAGCCGCTCTTACCTCGGCGGAGGGCGAGAGCTGCGAAATTTTGTCGCCTTCAATCACGATCGCCTGATTCGCGCGCAACTCACCCGTGCGCACATTCAGCACACGCCCCGCGCGAATTACTGTCCTCTTAGGCGCTTGCGCCTGCGCGACCGTCGTGATTGCCATTCCGGCCAAGATCATCAGAATTGCCACGAAGCCCGCTCCCCATCGGCTGATTTCCGGACTTGTTCTTGCGTACGATTTTGAATGCTTAAACAATTTCATCCAGGCACCTCGTTGTGAATTTGGCTTTCGGAGCGCGGCGAGTATAGCAAACAGGGCCGCATACATCCTTCCACAGGCAACTTTCGGGTCCTGGTCCACCTCCTAATTTCCAATTTCTGATTCTCATTTCCTATCTTTGCAACGCCACGATGGTGATTGCTTTCCCTCCGTGCTCCTCCGTTTCAAACGAATGTTTCTCAACCAACGGATGCGAAGCCAGAAACTCACCAATCCCCTTGCGGAGCGCGCCCGTTCCGTGTCCATGGATGATCCTGATTCGCGCCTTGTGTGCCAGTGCGGCGTCGTCCAGGAATTTGTCCAGGCGGTCGGTGGCTTCTTCCACGGTCATGCCAATCACATTGATTTCATCGGAGACGCCGGCGTCGCCGCGCTGCGAAGTCACCGTCACGCTCTGCAGCTTTGCGGCTGGCGAAGTTGATTTTGGCACCGGAGCAGCACCTTCAATGCCTGTAATTTCGCCCAGCGCCACTTTCATCCGCAGTGGTCCGGCTTCGATTTCCGCGGACGATCCATCGATCCGCCGCAACATCACCGGCTTGCTGAATCCGCGCACGCGAATCTTCGTGCCCGGTTGCAGCCGGTCCAAGCTCACCGTCTCCAAGGAAGCGGCATTCGCACCCAGATCAGCTTGCGATTCCGAGATGGTCTGCACGACGGCGGCATTGAGCTCTTCGCGAGCCTCGCCTCGCACGTCCTGCATTTTCCGCCGCGCCGTTTTTTCCATCTGTGCGCGAAGCTCGCGTTCTTTTACCGCTTCGACAACTCGCGAAACGTTTTCGTCAAAGCGCTTCTGCATTTCCGCGAACTGCGTTTCCAGATCGCGAATGCGCTTCTGCTGGCGTTCCACCCACTCGGTGCGCAGCTTCTTGCGTTCTTCTTCTAGCGCATGCCGCTCTTCCACCATTTGTTTTTGCATGCGATCCAATTCGTCGCGGCTGCGGTGCAAGTAAGCGATCAGGTCCGCGGCTTCACGCGATTCGGGCGTCAATAACAACCTTGCGCGCTCGATGATTCCTGCGGCCATCCCCAGCCGCCTCGCAATCGCGATTCCGCTCGAGCCGCCCGGCACGCCTACCATCAAGCGGTATGTGGGTCGCAGCTTCACGTCATCGAATTCCACTGCCGCGTTCACCACACCTGGGGTGGTCGAGGCATAGGTCTTCAGCCGGTCATGGTGCGTCGTTGCCAGCACGATGCAGTTCTTGGCGCGAAATTCGTCCAGCAGCGCCACCGCCAGGGCGGCGCCTTCCTCCGGCGCGGTTCCCGTGCCCATCTCGTCCACCAGCACAAGAGAATTCGGCGTCGCCGCCTCCAGCATGGTTTTCAAATTCAGCATGTGGGCTGAGAAAGTAGACAAATCTGCCGCGATCGATTGCTCGTCGCCGATGTCCACCAGGACGCGGTCGAAAAGCGGCAGCACCGCGTGCTGCGCCGCCACCGGAATTCCGGATTGCGCCGCGAGCGCCGCCATTCCCGTGGTCTTCAGCGCCACTGTTTTGCCGCCCGTGTTTGGTCCGCTGATGACCAGCACGCGTTCTTCGCCGCCGAGAGTTAGCGTCATGGGTACAATGGCGCGATTTTCCTTGCGGAGTTTGTCCTCCAGCACCGGATGGCGCGCGCCTTCCAAACGCAATTCATTCGTTGCAGAAAACTCGGGCATCGCGGCGTCAAATTCCCCCGCGAATCGCGCCCGTGCAAACACGCTATCAAGCTCCGCAATGGTCCCTGCAGCAGTGAGGAGCGGCCCGCGGATCATTTGCAATTTCTCAGTGAGCTCGCGCAAAATCCGCAGAATTTCCGCAGCTTCATCCTCGGCAAGCTGCACCAGTTGGTTGTTGGCTTCGACGGTTTCGAACGGCTCCAGGAAGACCGTTTGCCCCGTCGCGCTGGCTCCGTGCACCACGCCGGGAATGCTCCTCCGATGCTCGGCACGCACGGGAATCACGAAGCGATCGTTTCGCAGCGTAACGTAGTCTTCCCCTGCTTCCGCGTTTCGCGCGCGCAAAATCTGCTTCAAATTTCTTTGGATGCTCTCGCGGGTTTCCGTAATGCTCGCGCGGATTCGCCGCAGCGCCGCCGACGCATCATCCTTGATCTCGCCGTTCGGCAAGACGCAGCGGCGGATGGCCGCTTGCATTTCTCGAAAATCACCCAGCGAAGCACCCCGTGCCGCCAATAAAGGAAACTTCGCCGTTTCTTCGCGAAACTGTTGCCGCAGCCACGCTGCCGTTTCCAGCAGCGACGCCGCATCCAGGAAGTCGCCCGGCTCCAGCACCGCGCCCGTCCCTTCGATGCGTTCCAGCCAGCCTTGCGGATCGACCAGCGCACCAAATCCCAGCTCGCGCCCCGCGCGGAGCCACTCGGCTGCCTCGCGAATCAGCGCAAACACCAATTTTAAAGCCGCGCGATCCATCCGCGGTTCGAGGTCGTTCACGGCGCGCCGCCCAGGCGCGCACGTCGTCCTCAGCCGCAACAATTCCCGCAGCTTGTCGAACTCCAATACGTCTTGCACCGTTCGTGACATCGTTATGTCTGCTTCAACTTCGTGGTCAGATGACTTGCCACGTCCCCCGGCGTCGCTGCCACATAGACGAGCCGCCCATTCGCCTCCCCCCACGGCGCGTGGTGTCCCAATTCCACTTGCCGCACGCGATCCAGAACCGGCTCCCAGAAACTTCCGAGCACTGCAAACGGTTTTTGCGGCATCACGGCCTTGTTCAGCATTTCCCACACGACCGCAAGCTCCACGAGCGTGCCCGTCCCGCCTTTGCACGCCACGAAAGCGTCCGCGCATCGGATGAGCTCGAAGAGCCTCTCTTCCCAGGTCTGCACCCGCACTTCCAGGTCAATCCAGGGATTCAGCTTCGCCGTCTTGAAAAAATCCGCGGTCACACCGTACGTCTTGCCGCCGGCTTCTTTCGCGCCGCGCGACACCGCTTCCATCACGCCGCCATAGCCGCCGCTGCAGACAGAGAATCCGTGCTTCGCCAAAGCACGCCCCAGCACGCACGCCTCTTCATAGTCCGCGTCACTTTCGCGCGGCCGCGAACTTCCAAATACCGTGACGATAAGTTCTTTCCCCATCTGCAATCTTCGACCTTACTGTGGGTGTTTGCGCTCACGGCCGCGCTTTGGCGGCGTTACGTTGAACTCCTCGATCATCGCCACGCACAGTCCGGTCAAGGCATCCGCGGCTTCGTGACTCTTTCCACCCTGATTGTTGCTCAGAAACGAAAAAATCAGCCGCCGACCGCCCGGCGTTTCCGCAAATCCAGAGAGAGTTCTAACGTGTTCGACGGACCCCGTCTTGGCATGAATCCGACCCGCCGCCGGCGTGTTTTTCATGCGGTCTTCCAGCGTGCCGTCTATTCCCGCCACCGGCAGCGAAGCAAAGTAGGGTCCGAACCAGGATTGTTTTTGCGAAAAGTTCAGCAACGTCACGATGGCCCGCGGCGTCACCAAATCGTGCCGCGACAATCCCGAAGCGTCCGTTTGAATCACATCGCCCGGTTCGATTCCCGCCGTCGCGTAGAAGTCCGCAGGAACTTTCATCAAATCATCCGGCGTGGCCCACATTCCGCTCTGTCGCGCCACGGTCCTCAGCAGCATTTCCGTGTGCAGGTTCTGGCTGATCTTGTTGACCAGCTTCAGCGCGTCGCCCAGCGGCACCGAAACGTGCTCCGCCAGCACAACTGGATCGCCGACGGGTTCTGCGTGATTGTGCCGCGCCCTGGCCACGCCTACGACTCTTACTCCTCGTTCCTCCAGCAATCGCTTCACGATGGCCGCGGCATGCTGCGCCGGCTCTTCGATTGCCAAAACCAGTTTCCGCGGCGCGCTCTTCGCCGGCAAGGTGCCTTTGACGACCACCAGATGCGATCCCGGCTCACGCGTGAGGGTCAGATCCGATTTCACGTCCGCAGCGGAAGTGCTCACATCATTTTGAACCATGAAATCCGGTGTCGCTGGACTTACCGCCGCTTGCACCGGATTGCCCGCCTGTTCGCCAGGCGTGAGCGTCAGCGCGACGGTATTGTCATCCACAACGATCGCGGAAATGGCTGCACCGTATTCCCAAACCATGTCGTCGATTTCCCAGCCATTCGGATAGCGTTCCCGCGGAAAGTAGCTGTCATCACCGATAACGTCTCCCGATATTTCTTTGACTCCTTTGGCCACCAGCGCGTCGGCGAGTTCCAAGAGCGCTTTCTCCGGCGGACCGTCAAACTCTTCCTTCCGTTCATAGGGAAATTTTCTGTTCGATAGATTCGGATCGCCGTGACCTACCAGCGTGACGTCTCCGCGCAGCGCTCCCTCACTCGAAATGGCGTCTTGCGTCTCCAGCGTCGTATGGAAGCGGTACTCCGGTCCGAGTTTCGCGAGGGCCAGCGCCGTGGTGAACAACTTCATGTTGGAAGCCGGCACGAAATATTTGTCCGCATTCTGCTCGTAAAGAGTCTCACCGCTCTCGGCGTCCGCAATGAGCAGTCCCCACTCTCCTTTGCTTGTGGGCGTGGTGGCGAGCAAAGCATCCGCGCGCACAGCGAATTTTGCGGTGGCCTTCTTGGAAGCCCCGCTCTTTTTCTTTGCGCCGCAACACGCCGGTTGTGTTTTTGCCTTCGCTTGCGCGCGAAGGAGTGGCGCGCCAATTCCGCAAACCCACACGACAGTCGCCACCGCTACTATCGCCAATCGCTTCAAGATTCTTTGGATGTTCATTTATCGCTCGCGGCAAATCCGCCTCGCAAAAGTATAGTCGAAAGGCAACACTTTCCGTCGCTTCGGCGTCCAACGTAAAGAACTAACCCCTGCATCACGGCCATCGCGAAGGCTCCGTTCTCAAGGCGCAAGGTTGCGTCTGACCAGTGAGCACTCTATGATGGCTCTAGCCCAGAAAACTACGAAGAGGTGAACTGTGATTCAGCGAATGATCTCTACCCTGCGTTGGCCCTGGTCGCTCTGCCGCTTTCCGCCGCGGACGAACAGAAAGAGGCCGATCGCCTGGACAATTGCGGCACGGTTCTCAAGGAAATTCTCGATATCCCCGACAACATTCCCACCGACCTCTTGGACAAGGCCGAGTGCGTCATTGTGATTCCGTCCGTGCTTAAAGCGGCCTTCGTTATCGGCGGAAGTTACGGCAAAGGGGCAATGACCTGCCGCACGGGAGAACACTTCACCGGCCCGTGGAGCGCCCCGGCGATGATGAGGCTGGAGGGAGGAGGCATCGGCTTCCAGCTCGGCGGCCAAGCCACCGATTTCGTCATCCTGGTGATGAACCCGCGCGGCGCCAAAGCGATCCTAAAGAGTAAAGTCAAGATCGGCGCGGATGCCGCTGCCGCCGCTGGTCCCAAGGGCCGCGACGCCGCTGCCGCCAGCGACGTGACCATGCGCGCTGAGATGCTCACGTATTCCCGCTCTCGCGGCTTGTTTGCGGGAATCTCCCTGGAGGGCTCGACGCTTCGCCAGGACAACGGCGCGAACGAAAGGCTCTACAAAGGTAAGGTTACAGCCGAGCAGGTTGTACGCAAAGGCGCCGTTGCCGTGCCCCCTTCCGGCCAGGAAATGATCGCACTCCTGAACAAGAAATCTCCCAAGAATCTGTCGGATCCCAACTCTCTCAAAGAATAATCCTGAGATAGGTTTTTGGCTCGAGGCACCCCGGCTTCCACCGGGGTGTTTTGCGTTTGCGGTGGCCTCCGCACACAGCTTGGCCACGGGCGAAGAAAGGGCTTGACATTCCAAGCGAAATGACCTATAGTCATCTATGGTTAATGGTCATCTATTATGCCTTCTGGTTCCAAATCGCTCTCTTCCGCCAGGACGGCGGTACCACAGGCGGCTCCGGATCGCCGCCAGCGCCGCAGCGCCGAAATCCGTGAACGGCTTTTCCGCGCCGCACTCCAGCTTTTCGCTCAAAAGGGATTCCTGGAAACCACTGTCGAGGACATCACCGAGGCTGCCGACGTGGGCAAAGGGACCTTTTTCAATTATTTCCCGAGCAAGGACCACATTCTTCTGGCGTTCGGCGAGATGCAGCTCGGCAAACTGGAAACAGCCGTCAAGACGGCGCGCCAAACCAACGAGCCTATGCCGGAGTTCCTCCGCTCCCTCGGCATCCGCATGACTCAGGAGCCCACCCGCAATCCCGCCATCATTCGGGCCCTTCTTCAGGCCTATCTTTCGACGACCCCAGTTCGTGAGGCCATGATGGACTTGCAGAGGCGGGTTCATGCTCTGCACACCGAGATGATCCAGCTTGGTCAAGACCGTGGCGAAATCCGCAGCGACCTGCCAGCCGCGGAGATCGCCCAGGTATTTCGCCAAACCATCTTCGGAACGCTTCTGATCTGGTCGCTGTACGGCGACGCCACGCTGCATTCCCGGATCGAGACTGCCTTCAACTTGCTCTGGACTGGCTTGACGCCTCGCGGCCATCCGGCTCTGCCACCAGTGCCTCTGTTCACTTCAGGAGATTAGTTTCATGAACCGTAAGCTCGTCCTGATTCTTGTCGCCGCTGCCGCTGTTCTGGCGGCCACTGGCCTTTATGCTGGTTGGTTCCGCCGCGACACGGCCTTGCGAGGTTCCGGCACCGTCGAATCCCGCGATATCCGGGTTGGCTCCAAGATCGGAGGCCGCATCGACAAAGTTCTGGTCCGCGAGGGCGATGCCGTCCAGCCGGGCCAAGTGTTAATCACGTTTGACGACAAGGAATTGCAGGCCTCCCTAGCCCAGTCCCGCGCCAACGCGGAAAAAGCCCGGCGCGGCTATCGTCCCGAAGAAATCGCGGAAGCTCGCGCCGCTGCGGCTCAAGCTAAAGCCGACTACGAATTAAAAAGGAACGGTTATCGCCAGGAAGACATCGCTTCCGCGCAGGCCGAACTCGATCGCGCGAAGGCTGACGAAGTCCGCACGCATCTGGACTTCGACCGCTACGACGCGCTCGCAAAAAAAGATCTCGTCTCCAAGCAGCAACGGGATACCGCCGAGGCCAATTGGAGAGTGGCCGTCGCCCAGCAACAGAGTGCGCGCCACAAACTCGATGAACTTCAACGCGGCTACCGTCCCGAGGAAATCGCCTCCGCCGAAGCCCATTACCATCAAGCACAAGCCAACCTGGAAATGCTTGAGCGCGGCAACCGCCGCGAAGACGTCGAACTCGCCAAAGCAGCGTACGCTTACGACGAAGCCCGCTTCCGTGAGCGCCAGGTTATCGCTCCCTCCGCCGCGACCGTGGAAGTTCTCGACGTTCGCCCCGGCGACCTGATTGCGCCCAATACGCCCGTTGCCACTCTACTGGAAAAGGATCAGACCTACGTTCGCATTTACATTCCCGAAACCGAAATCGGGGGCATCAAGGTTGGCCAGAAAGCCGAAGTTCGCGTCGATTCGTTTCCCAACACGGCTTTCGATGGCGTCGTCGAGCAGATCAATCAGCAGGCCGAATTTTTGCCGCGCAACGTTCAAACTCGCGAAGAGCGCGTTCACCAGGTCATTGGCATAAAAATCCGCATCAATGATCCCGCCGGCCATGTTCTTGCAGGCATGGCTGCCGACGTGAAACTGAAAGCGGGGAATTGAAATCGTGGCCGGGGCTCCCCAAATGAGCGTAGCAGTTGCCATCTCCGCCGAGCATCTCGTTCGACGCTTCGGTAACTTCACGGCCGTCAACGATGTCAGTTTCCGCGTCCAGAAAGGTGAAATCTTCGGCTTCCTAGGCCCTAACGGCAGCGGAAAGACCACCGTCATCAAAATGCTGACCGGCCTTTTGCCGCTGAGCGGGGGTGAGGCTAATGTCGAAGGCCTGGATGTCCGCACGGATTCCGAATCCGTTCGCGAGCGCATCGGCTACATGTCCCAGAACTTCAGTCTTTATTACGATCTGACGGTAACGGAAAACTTGCAGTTCTACGGCCGCATTTACGGCCTCGAGCCCGCGCGCCTCAAGCGCCGCATGGACGAAATCGTCCAGCTCAACGGCCTCGAACCTTACTTGAATCGCCTGGCCGCACAACTTTCAGGCGGCTGGAAGCAACGCCTCGCTCTCGGCTGCGCCATGTTGCACGAGCCGAAACTTCTTTTCCTCGATGAGCCCACTGCCGGCATCGACCCCGTCGCGCGCCGCCAGCTTTGGGATCTTCTCTTCGAACTTTCCGGTCACGGCATCACCTTCTTTGTCACGACACACTACATGGATGAAGCCGAGCGCTGCAGCCATGTCGCGTACATTTATTACGGCAAGCTCATTGCCGATGGCACGCCCAATTCGCTGCGCGAGCTTCCCGACGTCCAGCCGCACGGCACGTTGCGCGTCGAAATCACGACGCCGGAGGTCACCCGCGCGCTGCGCTTCGCGAGGCACCTCCCCGGCATTCGCAGCGCCACCATTTTCGGCCAATCCATCCATGCGCTCATCGAAGATCGCTTCAATCTCGACGATCTCCGCCAGCAGCTCTTGAAGAACGGCATCGCTGTTAGCGAAATTCGCCCGCTGGCTCCCAGCCTCGAAGACGTCTTCGTCGAGCTCACCTACAAACACCAGGCTCTGCTGGAGGCCGCCCGTGCGTAACTTCTTCCGCGGTTTCGGCGCCGTCTTTTACAAGGAAGTCCTGCATGTCCGCCGCGATCCCGCGACGCTATTTTTCTCTCTTGTCATTCCGCTGCTGCAAATGGTGGTGCTTGGTTTCGGCATTGACACCAACATCCGGCAGATCAACACCATCGTATTCAACGCCGATGGCCGCCGCGAGAGCCGCGAGCTGCTCGATCGCCTGAAGAATTCCGACACCTTTCATATCATCCGTTACGTCGAGAATGATGGCGACCTCAATGACGCCATCATTGCAGGTAAGGCACGCGTCGGCATCAAAATCCCTGTCGACTATTCCGACCGCCTGCTTCACAACATGAGCGCCCAGGTGCTCGTCCTCATCGACGGGTCAGACTCTTCTGTCGCCGGCCAGGCCATCAATGTAACCACCGCAATCGGCCTCGACGAATCACTTCGCCGCGTTCTCCAGGACCGCGCCAACTTTGCTGTCGACATGCGCCCCAGAATGCTCTTCAATCCTGACTCCCGCTCCCCGAATTTCTTTTTGCCGGGCCTTACCGCCATTCTGCTTCTCAATGTCACCACCTTCTTGACCGCTTTTTCTATCGTCCGTGAAAAAGAGCGCGGCACCCTCGAACAGCTCTTCGTCACGCCCGTTCGCCCCATGGGCTTGCTCTTCGGCAAGCTTCTTCCCTACCTGGCGATTGGTTTTTCCGAGCTCTGCCTGATTCTCACGTTCATGCGCTTCGTCTTTCAGGTTCCCATTCACGGTAACGTTCTGATTCTTGCGTTTTTGTCTCTGCCCTATCTTTTCGTCTCCCTTTCCATCGGCATTCTCGTTTCCAGCAAGGCCAATTCGCAGTCCGAGGCCATCCAGCTTGCCTTCCTCACCTTTCTCCCCAGCATTTTTTTCTCCGGCTATATCTTCCCGCGGGAGACCATGCCCGTCATCTTCTACGTCATCAGCTATTTCA
>Ga0209267_1002073_pt1 | contig 13208 bp, 8 predicted proteins | sample GraSoiAngelo_137_FD_185894 | JGI IMG/M metagenome (GOLD analysis project Ga0209267, IMG submission 185894) | Grasslands soil microbial communities from the Angelo Coastal Reserve, California, USA - 14_0929_09_30cm (SPAdes) (version 2) | ecosystem: Environmental > Terrestrial > Soil > Grasslands ... | reverse complement strand
AGGAACTTCTCGGATGGGAACCGCGCCACTCTTCGTTGGATGAAATCGTTGAAACAGCCTGGCAATGGCACACCAGTCAATCTCACGTTCCCGCAGCCCAAGTAAATCTGAAGGCGCACGGAGGTACAAGTCCGCGTGCAGCAGCAGACTGACTACCAACAAGTCGGCTTGCTCCCCAGTGGCTGGAATCCGAGGCGGCAGATGCCGGTGCCGGCGGGCTTGCACTCCAGCCTTCGGCACGGGGGCGTGTGTCAACCTTTTGCGCGGAGTGGCTGCGAAGGTCCCACTATTGCGTGGCATCTCGCGTTGCGCCTTTTTCTCGCATTTATGATGTTCCCGCTCCTCCTTCTGGCCGATGAGAGTGGGAACATAACCGGCAAAGTTGTGGAATCGGGCGGTGGAAGGTTGACCGGGGTGAAAGTGACGCTAGTCAATCAAGAGACGAACACGAAACGGGAGACGGTAACGGCAGAAGATGGCCGATTCAGCTTCCCGGATCTGACACCGGGAACTTACCTCCTTCAGATTGAAGCGGGAGGGTTCGAGCCATACAAGACCAACATCCAGGTGGGTACGGAAAAGCTGAACCCCTTGAGGATTAAGCTGAAGCTGGAAACCGTGGAAGAGGAAGTCGTCGTGAGACCGGATACCAGTGACGATCGACTGTCTCCTGAAAGTAATGTTCAGTCGATGAAAGTGGACGAGACCTTTTTCAATGGACTGCCCCTCGACGTCGACTACCTGCTTCCGTTCATTGACACGTTTACATCGGCGGCAGCACAGGGCCATGAAGGAACTTCAATCGTCGTCGATGGTGTCGAGGGGGGAGAACTCGACATGCCCAGCAGCGCGATACGATCCGTGAAAATCGACCGCAACCCCTATTCTGCAGAGTTTCAACATCCCGGCGCTGCACGAGCGGAAATTACCACCAAGCACGGGCATGGGCATCGGTACCATGGCAGCATCGGATTTTTTGCAAGGAATTCCGTCTTCGACGCACGAAACGCCTTTGCCGATACGAGGCCGGACCTGAACCGCCGGTTCCTGGAGGGCAGTTTGGGGGGGCCGCTGCTGGGCCAGAATAGCTACTTTTTTGTAGCCGGCGACCGTTTGATGAACGATGAGAGCACCGTTGTGAATGCTTTGAATACGGTCGACCTAACGGGTCCTATCAACATTAATGTGCCTACCCCGCAACGGCGAGACCATTTCTTCGCGCGGACGCAATGGTGGTTGACGGAGATGCAAACACTCTCCCTGAACTGTACATTCACCGATCACTCCAGCAAAAACAACGGAGTCGGGGCGTTAAATCTGCCTGAACAAGGGACCAGCGCGGGTCGGCACACACATCGGGTGCAGTTGATCGAAAGCGCAACCTTGTCACCGCAATTCCGTAACGAGATCATATTTGTTTTCAAAGACCAGACGTCACGATCCGGGAGCCAGGCCAGCGGGCCGGAGATTCTGGTAAACGGCGCGTTTGTCGGTGGACCATCCCAGTCTTTTAATGACAAAGAAAGGCGCGCGTTTGATGTCCAGGATACGGCGACTTACATCCGCGGAAGGCATAACTTCCTTTTTGGTGCCACGGTCAGGAATGAGTGGTCGAATGTTTTCGAAGCAACAAATTTTGGCGGAACGTTTCAGTTTAGCAGTGTTGATCAGTACAGGAATGTCGTGCAAAACCACGTGGGCACCCCGGATCTGTTCCAAGCAAATCAAGGCGAACCGCAAATTTCTTACCTTGAGCAGCAAACCAGCGGATTTGCGCAGGACACGATGCGCGTGTTGCCAAGCCTTAGCCTTACGTTTGGGCTGCGGTACGATCGGCAAAACACGCTTGACAACCGCGGAGATCTTGCCCCGCGGCTCGCGCTAGCATTCGCGCCCGGCAAACGGAAGAGGACCGTGCTACGTGCCGGGGCCGGGATCTTCTACGACAATTTGCCGCGGTCCGCCACAGAGGATGCGCTGCTCTTGGACGGCGTGCGCGTCCGCGAGATCGACATTTCCTACCCGTCTTATCCGGACCCATTCTTGGGCGGCCAGCTAACATCTCCAGCGCCCAGCGTTATGCGCGTGGCGCCCGAAGCGCAGTCCCCCTATCTGATGCAAACGAGCGCCGGAGTCGAGGAAGAGATAGGGAAAGGAACCTGGCTCTCATTGGAATATTCGTTTTTGCATGGCGTGCACCTTTTCCGCATCCGCGACGTCAACGCTCCAGTACCATCAGGGTCCGGTCTGCGCCCGGATCCAAACTTCTCGAACGTTGAGGAGGTCGCATCGACGGCATTCCTTCGCGGACACGCCCTGAGCCTGACCTTCCGCGGAGGACTGGGAAAGCGCTTTAGGGGCTACGCGCAGTATGTCTTCTCCAAATACACCAACGATGCACCGAGTAACGGGCCGGGCTCGTTTTTGTTCCCGGCGGACAACTATGATTTGCAGCCAGAGGTAGGGCCGGCTGACTTTGATCGCAGACATCGCCTGAACTTCGCAGGAACAGCGCAACTGCCATTCGGCTTCCGCGTAGGATCGATTCTTTCGGCGGCCAGCGGAGCTCCTTTCAACATCACCACCGGGTCAGATCCCACCGGCGACACCATCACGCGGCCCCCCGGAGTGACCCGAAACACAGGCCGCGGCCCGAAAACTGTGCAACTCGACCTGCGTGTCACGAAGGTGTTCAGCCTCCAGCGCATCTCTGCCGGCGAGCGTCGTCGTTCGAAACGCAGCTTGGAATTCAGCGTGGACGCGTTCAACGCCATCAATCATACGAACGTCACCAGCATCATCGGAGTGGTGAGTTCCCCGCTCTTCGGTAAAGCCAATGCGGCAGGCCCGGCAAGGACGATCCAGTTTTCCACGAAGTATAGTTTTTGAATTTGGAGGACAGCGATCGATCCCAGAGAAATTCGGACGTGGAGCAAGCTACGACCCTTTGGTTGTGAACGGTTACCGCTAGCGAATTTCATATGCATTCTTGATTTCGATCTCAGGTGATGAACGATGGCCAGGACAGCTTCTTCGAACAAATCTAGCGTACGCGAGCATTCGCCTCCCTGCGGGATTCGCGTCTTCTCGGCGGGCTGGGCGTCTGGCCTCGGGAATCGCGCAGTTAAACCACTCGTCCGAGTGGGCTTCGAGTTTGGAGTCCTGGATAGCTGTTCAGCAGACGCTTCTTCTGCGTTGCGCATCGGCGCTACCGCGCCTAAACCAGGTGGCAAACGGCCCAGGCAAATCCATTGTGACTTCGACAACCTGCCAGCTAGCTCAGTTGGAACACGCTTATGTCTGTGAGAATAGTTCCGATTGGCGATCCTACCGATGCGTCAGTCCCTGGGTCGGAGATTGTTTTGGAGCTTAGCTCCGCTCCCAAAATAGCTCCCGGCGGTTCGCGAGCTGTCCTAGGCGGTAAATTTCTTTGGGTCGGCCAGGAGAAGCTTTATGTTCGAGGCGTAACGTACGGAACATTTCGCCCTGGCATGGACGGCAGCGCATTTCCTTCACCGCGGGTGGTTGAGCAAGATTTCTCTCTAATGTCTGCAAACGGCGTGAACGCTGTCCGAACCTACACCGCCCCACCGCACTGGCTTCTTGAAATTGCCCTGAGGTGCAACTTGCGCGTCTTGGTCGGGATGCAAGGAGAACGCCACTACGCCTTTCTCCATGAGAAAAAAATGGTTCGCGAGATCAGAAAGGAGGTTAGAAGCGGAGTGCGGACATGCGGCGGTCATCCAGCGGTTTTGGGTTATCTTGTTGCCAACGAGATCCCCGCATCCATTGTGCGCTGGCACGGAGCAAGCGCCGTGGAGAAATTTCTAAAGCAGTTACGCGACGAAGTCAAGGAAGAGGATCCCGAAGCTCTCGTTTCTTACGCAAACTATCCATCGACGGAATATTTGGATTTGTCTTTTCTCGATTTGGTTTGTTTCAACGTTTTCCTCGAGTCGCAAGACAAATATGACGCCTATCTCGCCCGGCTCCAAAATCTCGCCGGCAATCGTCCTCTGCTCGTAACGGAAATCGGACTCGACAGCCACAGGAATGGAGACAAGGCGCAGGCTGCTTGCCTGGACTGGCAGGTACGAAAGACCTTCGCCGCAGGATGCGCCGGGGCATTCGTTTATGCCTGGACCGACGAATGGTACAGAGGTGGCGAGGACGTCATCGACTGGGATTTTGGTTTAACGAGCAGGACAAGAGAGCCGAAGCGGGCGCTCGGCATTGTTCGAAAAGCGTTCGAAGAAGTTCCGTTCGGTTACAAAGAGGCATGGCCAAAAGTATCTGTTGTGGTATGCACTTTTAATGGGAGCCGCACCATTCGCGAGTGCTTGGAGGGAATCAGAAGACTCCGCTATGCCAACTATGAAACCATCGTGGTGGATGACGGGTCAACGGATGGCGCTGGCGATATTGCGGCCGAGTACGACGTCCGCCTGATCCGCACTGAAAACCAAGGTCTTAGCGCGGCCCGAAATCTGGGATGGCAATCAGCGGCAGGAGAGATCGTCGCTTATATTGATGATGATGCCCGCCCCGATCCCGATTGGTTGACATATCTGGCGGCCGCATTCCTCAAAGACGATTACGCAGCTGTCGGGGGCCCGAACATACCTATCCCGGACGACGGAGACACTGCGAATTGTGTCGCTAACTCGCCGGGAGGTCCGGCCCATGTGCTCCTTTCCGATTGCGAAGCAGAGCACATTCCCGGCTGTAACATGGCTTTCCGCAGGAGCTGGCTGGAGGCCATCAATGGATTTGATCCGCAATTTCGGCAAGCTGGTGACGACGTGGATATTTGTTGGAGAACACGGGAGCAGGGCGGGAAACTCGGGTTCAGTCCGGCGGCCATGGTCTGGCATCACTATCGTCGGACGGTGCGGGAGTATTGGAAACAACAGATGGGCTACGGCAAGGCCGAGGCCATGCTCGAGAGAAAGTGGCCGGAAAAGTACAATTCCGGCGGCTACGCAACGTGGGCAGGGCACATATATGTGAACGGAACATTCCGCTCTCTTTCTTGGTCTGGTGGGCGGATTTATCAGGGAACTTGGGGAACAGCAGGTTATGCGCGACTGTACCAGCATACACCGAACCTTCTGAACTCACTGCCGCTCACGCACGAGTGGCAGCTCACGAATCTTGTGTTGGCGACGCTCTGTGTCGTCAGCATGTTTTGGGGACGTCTGCTGGGCGTTTTACCCGTAGCAATAGTTGCTTTTGTGTTGTCGCTTGTCCCGGCAATAAGCGCGGCTGCGAAAGTCCGCTTTCCTGAGACGAAAGGCCGCTTTACTCGCTTTCGCCTGCGCCTTGTTACGGGACTGCTTCATCTAATGCAGCCTCTAACTCGCCTCTGGAGCCGGCTGGTCTATTCCCTCACGGCCTGGAGAATCCGCCGTTTTCCAACCCTCTCCTTCCCATGGCCGCGGACCTTCCAGCTTTGGAGTGAAAAATGGCTCGATAGCACCGAGGTACTCCTGTCATTGGAATCGGTGCTGCGGTCCGGCGGCGCGGTCGTGCGTCGCGGCGGTGATTATGGCACTTGGGACTTGGAGATACGTGGCGGCTTGTTCGGCGGCTTACGCGTCTATACGGTCTCGGAGAACTACGGACGAGGCAAACACATGCTGCGCCTTCGTTCTCGGCCATGGTTCTCGATCTCGGGAGCAGGCACAACTCTTCTCCTAATGATTGCGTGCTTTGGAGCGCTATTGGATCACTCTGTATACGTTGCCGGCGTGCTCGGCCCATTGGGCGTTATGTTCGGAGCTATGACGTTTAGGAGTGCGGCCGTGGCAGTGGGTGCGATCCATCGCGCCCTCATCAAGCTAGACTTCGAGCGCACATGATGACTGCTGGGAAGATCAGCGCCAATCGTGACCTTGCACTTTACCTCCGTTTGTTCCGGTGGGCGCGGCCTTATTGGACACACCTGATTGGTCTTTTCCTTCTCGGCTTGCTGGCAACTCCTCTGGCGTTGCTGGTCCCTTTGCCGCTGAAGATCGCTCTCGACAGCGGGCTCGGCTCCAAGCCGCTTCCTCATTTGATTCGGTCATTCGTGCCAGCCAGATTCAGCCTCTCCCCATCCTCAGCGTTGTTCTTTGCCGTTGGCTTGCTGATTGCTGTGACGATTCTCGCCCAGATTCAGACACTAGCCCTGTCACTCCTGAAGACGTACACCGGCGAAAAAGTCCTCTTAGCATTTAGATCTGACCTTTTCTGGCAGATGCAGCGTTTATCGCTTTCCTATCACGACGTTAAGGGAACCGCTGAATCGCTGTACAACGTTCAATATGATGCGGCTGCGGTTCAAGCTATCGTGGCGGAACGCTTCATTCCGCTCATCAGTTCCGCTTTCACACTGCTCGGAATGCTGTATGTCACCATGAAAATAGATTGGCAACTTGCTTTGGTCGCCTTGGTGATCTCACCCGTCCTTTTTCTGATTTCAAAGGTCTACCGGCGCCGCCTGCGCCGCAGGTCGCGCGAGGTGAAGAAGCTTGAAAAGTCCGCAATGGGCGTAGTGCAGGAAGTGCTTGGGGCACTGCGAGTGGTGAAAGCGTTTGGAAAAGAGGAAGAGGAAAGGCATCGTTTCGTCCGGCGCAGCTTCGAAAGCATGCGTGCGCGGCTGAAGCTGGCGCTGGCGGAGGGGAAGTACAACTTCCTGGTTGGACTAACCTCCGCGATAGGAACGGCCTCGGTACTTCTTGTGGGATTCCGGCAGGTGCAATCAGGGGCCATCACCCTCGGTGATCTCATGCTGATGATGGGATATGTAACCCAGCTTTACGAACCTCTGAAAACCATGGGCAAGAACTCCGCAGCTCTCCAGTCCTACTTGGCGAACATTGAGCGGGCCTTTGCCTTGCTCGACGAGCTCCCCGAGGTCGAAGAGAAGGCCAATCCACGCTCACTGGCGCGCGGGACAGGCAGGATTGTTTTCGAAAATGTTTCATTCACGTATGGGCAAAACCGGCCGGCTCTGGAACAAGTTTCATTTGAAGTGGAGTCTGGAATGTGCGTGGGCATTGTAGGAACGACGGGAGCGGGCAAAACTACGCTGGTGAATCTGTTGACTCGTTTCTACGATCCCACGGAAGGACAAATCTCGCTTGATGGTGTTGACCTCCGGGACTACAAATTGAAGGACTTGCGCAACCAATTTGCTATCGTTCTTCAGGAGTCCGTCCTGTTTTCCACCAGCCTTGCGGAGAACATTGCTTATGCCCGGCCCAGCGCAAGCGAAGCTGAAATCGTGGCTGCGGCAAAGGCTGCCAACGCTCACGAATTCATTTCGAAACTTCCGGAGGGTTATCAGACGCTCGTCGGTGACCGTGGCATGCGCCTCTCAGGAGGTGAACGCCAGCGCATTTCCGTTGCCCGCGCATTTTTGAAGGACGCGCCGATATTGATTCTCGACGAGCCAACGAGCTCGGTGGATGTCAGGACGGAGACGCTCATCCTGGATGCAATGGAACGGCTCGCCCAGGGACGGACCACGCTCGTTATCACCCACAGGCCCAGCGCCTTGAAACAGTGCGATGTCGTTGTAAGGATCGAAAAGGGACGCCTTGCGGCCATTGAGTCAACCGCCGGAACACAGCTGGTTGCAGTGGTGGAGAGTAAACAATGAGGAGAGTGCGCATCGGATTCCTGCTGCCACATTACTCGCAAAAGAGCAGAAGCTTTATGCCCGATGTTGTGCGAATCCTCGCGGAATCCGGAGCCGTCGTCGACGTCATACATCCCCCGGATGGGATGCTCGAGGTATCGAGGGTCCGGGTCAAGCACGACCTCTATGTATTGCGCCATACGAGCGGGCTCTCCCTCAGCTTGGCTGGCGTGCTCCATGAGCTGGGGGCCGTCATCGTAAATCCCTATCCCGTGTCTGCCGCGCTGCGCGACAAGATCATCGCCTCTCGAATTCTGCAGGCCGCAGGCGTTCCTACACCTGATACGTACGTGGTATCGCATCCCTATCAGTTGCTTCCGCTGTTGGACTCGGGGTCTCTGGTCATAAAGCCATATCAGGGAGCGGGGGGCCATCATGTCCGCATTATCCGGACTCCTGCGGAACTCGCGGACGTGAATTGTGGCCGTGAGCCCGTGTTTGCTCAGCGCTGCCACCCGAACGACGGCCGCGACCGCAAGATTTACGGGATCGGAGGCCGGCTCTTTGGCGTCAAGAAGATCTTTCCTCGCCGGACGGAAGAAGAAAAACATGGGGAGCCCTTCACGCTCACGCCGGAGTTGCGTGAACTTGCCGTGAGCTGCGGTCGCGCCTTTGGTATAGACCTATATGGCGTAGACATAATCGAAAGTGAAGGGACACCGTACGTCGTGGACATGTGCAGCATTCCTGGTTTCAAAGGTGTTCCAGACGCCCTGCGGCTGCTGGTGCAATACATCCTCGCGGCGGCGGAGCGGGCCGCCCAGGGGGAGCCGCCGCAAACAGCGGCCCCGACCGTCGCAGCGAGCCATGCCCATGTCTGAGCGAACGACCCCCGAAGTCTTGACAGAAGGTGTGCGGGAGCATCCTGCCGTTCAGGCCTGGCTTCAAATCCAATCAGACTCCTGGGAGCCCAGCAGCCTTGAACTTCTGCAGGGCAGAAGGTACAGCACGGTGTATCGGCTCAACCATGTCAGGCAGGATGGTGCGAGGGTCATTGCCAAGAGATGCCGAACAGCGACAGCACGTATCGAACACGCGATTTACGAGGAATTGCTGCCGCTCACTGGAATGCCGGCGCTGCATTGCTATGGACTACTGGAAGAGCCAGAAGGAGAGTTCTGCTGGCTTTTCCTTGAAGATGCTGCGGGTGCTCGGTATTCGCCGCAGCTTCCCCACAATCGTGCTCTCGCAGGCCGTTGGTTGGCGAAAACACAGTTGGCCGCCATGTCTGCCGGCCTCAGATCCTGCTTTCCGGACCGTGGACTCGTTCATTACCTCCGATTGTTGCAAGCCTGCCGTTCCATGTTACTGCATCACTTGGACGGTAGTGCAATGTCGACCGAGGATGCCACGGTGTTTCGCAATATCGCGGCACACCTCGACGCGCTGGAATCGCTGTGGGGCGAGTTGGAGGAAATCTGCGACGTGATGCCTCGGACGCTGGTGCATGGCGATTTCGTCAACAAAAATCTCCGTGTCCGCGACACCGCCACCGGCGATGTGCTGCTGGTATTCGACTGGGAATTCACTGGCTGGGGTGTGCCGGCCGCCGATCTGGCTCAGCTCATTGATCGCGTAGCTAGTCCAGACCTCAACCTCTACTGTTCGATCTTGAATCGTGAGTATTCGCACGTCCATTTACGCGATGTTCAAGCCGTCGCCGCCTGCGGCAACCTTCTCCGCCTGGTCGACCAAATGAGTTGGACCACAGTAGGGCAAGAATTAGTCTGTCCCACGCAGCTTGTTAAAGCTTTAGTTCTGCTGCGATCTTACGAACCGCTCATGGTGAAAGCGCTGAGCGCGTTCCAATGGGATTGGACATGATTAAAGGACTGGATGTTTTGCTCGAAAATTATGACCAGCCTTGCTTGGGCGAACTCCGTGGCTTGTTACGGGATCTGCTCGGTGGCCGGGAAGCGGAGGGCTGCCTGATTGAGGAGCAGACATTGCAGCCTCGCGCCTCGCGCGTTTTCCGGCTGCATTTCGTCATCAATGGTCAAACTCGTCAGCTGATCGTCAAGCGTCTGAGACCGGAAATCGGTCGGCGCAGCGAATTGATTGAAAAACGCTGGTTGCCTGCGGTGGGCATGAGTGACAACGGTCCATCTCTGCTAGGGAGTGTCGTAGAACCTGGCGGTAATTGTGTCTGGCATGTCTATGACGACCTCGGTCCCTTTGAACTCGATGTCCATCGATTCGATCATGAGAGCGTGGGCGCGGCGACCAAGTTGATTGCGCGGCTTCACATGCAGTTCGCGCGGCATCCGCTGTTGGGAGAAGTTCGGCTTCACGGTTGCGACCTAGGTATTCATTTCTACGATGCGAATGTGCGCGACGCCACCTATGCTCTGGAAGCCTGTCAGGCTTCGCCTCAGCAAACTCCGGTACTCAACCATCTGCTAGAGTGGCTTTCCAAAATGCGCAAAGAACTTCCGCAGCGCGCAAAAGCACTGAAAGCATGGGGCGGGCCAGAGACTTTGCTCCACGGCGATTTGTGGTCCATCAACGTTTTCGTCATTCCCACTGCCCATGGGCCCCGCGTGCGCCTCATCGACTGGGACCATGCTTCTGTCGGACCAGCAAGCTACGACCTCTCGACCTTTCTCTTGCGGCTGCCTTCTCAGGAGCGGTCTTGGGTTTTGGAGGTGTACCGTGAGGAGATGTCACGTGCAGGTTGGGGCCTACCGCCGATGCCAATGTTGAACTTCTTATTCGAGACCGCCGAGTATGCACGCTTGGCGAATCGTATTATTTGGCCCGCCATCGCGCTGGCGCAGGATCGAGCGCCTTGGGCCTGGGAGTCCTTGGCCGAAGTGGACCAATGGTTTGACAATTTTGAAAATCTTGCCCCTGTGCTGGCGTGCGAAACCGAAATGCTGGACGCGAAATCTTGAAAACCCCGGCCTCGCTGCTGCCTGATTCGCCGACTCTGACACTTCGGCTCACCGCTGCCTTGGGCCGCGACCCCTATGAACGGCGTTCCGTGAAAATCCTCAGAAGAGCTCTTCCGCCATTCATGAGCACCTTCCCGAATGAGATTGTCACCTGCCAATTGACGGACGGCCACAAACGCCGCATCTTTATCAAATACCAGGCGGGGCAAAGCCACGAGTGCCACGGGCACCGCGGCGATGTCCCTTATGAGGCCGAGGCCTATCGACGCGTGCTGCACTCACTGCCGGACTTCAAACCCAAGTGCCTAGGGGCGCACACGAACCCAAACACCGGCGACATCTCTCTATTCCTGGAATACGTGTATCGCAGCGTTCGTTTGAGTGACATCGTCTGGAAACGGTTAACGCGTCAACCACGGGCGATGACCCAGGCTGCTTCCTGGATCGGGAAATTCCACGCTACACATAAGAAACGCATCGACGACCTCTCATTGTCGTTCTTGAAAAAGTACGATGCCGAATATTACCGTGGTTGGGCGCAGCGGACTTTCGACTTCTCGCGCCCGCTGCACGGGCGTTTTCCATGGCTGACCAAACTATGCAGGACCGATGAATGGTTTACGCCGTTGCTGGCCGAGCCTCAAACGGTTATTCACGGCGAGTTCTACGCCAAGACTATCCTGGTTCGAAACCAAAGCGTGTTCACTGTCGATTGGGAATCGGCCGCAATTGCGGCAGGGCAAATCGACTTGGCGGCGCTGACGGAGGGAAAACACTGGCCCGCCGAGGTTGTGAGGGAATGCGAGCGTGCTTACGCACGCACGCGCTGGCCTGAAGGCGCGCCTCCCGGGTTCGGTCGTACACTTGACGCCACAAAAATCTACCTGCATTTCCGTTGGCTCGGAGAGCGGCCCGATTGGACTATTCGCGAAAAAAACCTCACGCGTTACGATCACCTTCACGCGTCGGCCAGAACGATTGGGCCTACTATAGAGAGTCTAGCGATGGCGACGGTTGTCATTACCGCGTACGACGTTGTGAATTATCCGCAAGGTGGCGGACACTTCTGGGTTTATCTGCAATATGTTCTCGGGCTGCGGCTTTTGGGCCACGATGTCTATTGGCTTGAAGCCTTTCGCGCCAAGGGGCGTGAAGACCTGGAAGCGACCGCGCTCGCCACGTTCCAGGCGCGGATGCAAAAATACGGCTTGGGTGGCAAGTGTATCCTTTACCGCACGCGGAGCAAAGAACCCCTATCCGAAGCGCCGGCAGAGTATCTCAACATGACACGGGGGGAGGCTGAGGCGATCTTTGAACACGCGGATCTGTTATTGAATTTCCACTACGGCATCAGTTCCGCGCTAATGCCCCATTTTCAGCGTACGGCGCTGGTGGACATCGATCCCGGCCTTTTGCAATTTTGGATCACTCGTGCGCAGCTCCGCGTTCCGGACCACGATTTTTACTTCACCATCGGCGAGGGCGTTGGACGATACGGTGGGAAGATTCCAAATGCCGGTTCCCGCTGGATTCAGATCCAGCCGGCGGTTTGCCTCGAGCGCTGGCCCTATGCCTTCGACCCATGTTCCGAGGCCTTCACGACGGTATCTACCTGGGACTCCTCCGATTGGGTTGTGGACCGCGATGAAACCTACGAGAACACAAAACGAGTGGCATTCCTAGAATTCGCCGGCCTCCCCCGGCTCACTCGTCAGCCCTTGGAGTTGGCCTTAGTCTTGCGCACTGATCGGGACATGCAAGAGCGGAAAAACTTGGAGAATTGTGGTTGGCGAATCCGACAAGCATGTGAGGTCGCCAGCACGCCTGAGATGTACCAAGCCTATATTCAACGTTCGCGCGGAGAGTTTAGTTGCGCCAAGCCCTCTTACATCAAACTGCAAACCTCTTGGATCAGCGACCGCACACTTTGCTACCTGGCCAGTGGAAAGCCAGTTGTCGTGCAGCATACTGGCCCCAGCTCATTCCTCCCGAACGGAGAGGGGATGTTCCGTTTCTCCACAGTGCAACAGGCCTCCGAAGCGTTCGACGCGATCAACGCCGACTACGAGCGTCATTGCCGAGCCGCGCGCAAGCTGGCGGAGACTTATTTCGACGCCAAACAAGTCGTGGCAAAAATCCTGAGCCACGCGCTGATGGACGACGAGTCGGACCGCAAAGGGCTTGAATCGTCGAGACTGCCGTCCTGGACAGCGCGGCACCCATTTTCCGCCATAAAAAAAAGCACGACCCCCAATGATTAACCTGAGCCGCACCCGAGCCGAGTTGCTCGCCGAAATTGAGGCACCGAATCTGCCCGGGGATCCTCTGAGTGATCTCACCGACATGCGCGTCGCGAGTGTGGACGCCCATGTGCGCGTTTGTGGCCGTGCACGGGACGAGCTTTTTCCACTCCTTAAGATCGCGCTCTCGGAACGGTTCGCGGCGGTGCCGAAGCTGCAACTGATCCGGGACTTGCTCATGCCGCTGAAGCACGCTCTCGGCAACGCCTGCCGGCATGGCAACGGCTTTGCCTTCCTCCGGTATCTCGGCGATCAGGGCTTCCGTCGTGAGCATCAGAGCCGCAATGGAACCGGCGTTCTGGAGAGCGCTGCGAGTTACCTTCGCTGGAT
>Ga0209267_1002066_pt1 | contig 13223 bp, 18 predicted proteins | sample GraSoiAngelo_137_FD_185894 | JGI IMG/M metagenome (GOLD analysis project Ga0209267, IMG submission 185894) | Grasslands soil microbial communities from the Angelo Coastal Reserve, California, USA - 14_0929_09_30cm (SPAdes) (version 2) | ecosystem: Environmental > Terrestrial > Soil > Grasslands ... | reverse complement strand
GGTGGCCCGGTCCGCCGGCGACAGCATGTTCGTCGCCGACGGCGGAAACTGGGTCGCCATCGCCGCCAAGGTGATCGCGCTGCGCAAGCCCGGACGCTGGCTCGATCCCGGCCCCCTCGGCTGCCTTGGGGTGGGAGCGCCGTTCGCCATCGCCTCGAAGCTCCTGCATCCGGACCGGCCGGTCTTCGTGATCCAGGGTGACGGCTCGTTCGGGTTCAACGGAATGGACTTCGAGACCGCCCTGCGCTTCCGGCTCCCCATGGTCGTGGTGGTCGGGAACGACGCGGCTTGGGGACAGATCCGGCTCCCGCAGGTCCAGCTCTTCGGGCCGGAGAAAAGTCCCGCGACCCAGCTTGCCCCCACCCGGTACGACAAGGTGGTGGAGGCGCTCGGCGGTCACGGCGAGCACGTCACCGAGCCGGGCCGGATTCGCCCGGCGCTGGAACGCGCGGTCGCGTCCGGCACCGTGGCTTGCGTCAATGTGATCCTCGATCCGGACGCGCCGGCGGCAAGCGGGGCCCAAGGCTATGCCATCTGAGAATGCTGCCGGGGCGCTCGCGCTCAATCGCGCGGAGGCGCTGCTGTTGGTGATCGACGTGCAGGAGCGGCTCGCGAGTGCGATGCCTCCGGTGGCGCTCGCTGCTCTGGAGAAGAACGCCGCCGTGCTGATCCGTGCGGCCCGGCGGATGGACATCCCGATCCTTGCGACCGAGCAGTATCCCAAGGGACTGGGACCCACCGTCGCTCCGCTGCGTGACCTGCTCCCGGCGGAGCCGATGATCAAGATGGAGTTCTCCTGCGGAGCTTCGAAGCCGATCGCGCGCGAGATTTTGCGCACCGGTCGCAAGCAGGCGATCGTGCTGGGGATGGAGGCGCATGTTTGCGTCTTCCAGACCGTCCGCGACCTGCTGCGCGGCGGATTCTCGGTATTCGTCGCGCAGGACGCGGTGATCTCGCGGACGGAGGACAATCGCAACGTCGGCCTCCGCCTCTGCGAGAAAGCGGGCGCAACGCTCACCAGCACGGAGACGGTGCTGTTCGATCTCCTCGGCGTCGCGGGCACGCCGGAGTTCAAGGAGCTGACGGCGCTGATCAAGTGACGTTGCGCCGCGGACGGGACCGTGCGAATCGTTGGGACTCCAACGATGCGCGACTCCACGGAAACGCCGGAGATGGACGACGGGAAGGGTCCGCCGCTCGGCGCCGTGCTCGATTTCATGCGCCTGCTCTGGGCCCTGGACCACGCGCTGCAATCGGCGTCGAAGCGGATGGAGTCGAACTTCGGCATGACGGGTCCGCAGCGCCTGGTGATGCGGATCGTCGGGCGCTTTCCCAGCATCGCGGCGGGCCCCGTCGCGCAGATCCTGCACGTCCATCCCTCGACGTTGACCGGCATCCTGAAACGGCTCGAGGCGCGGGGCCTCCTGCAACGAAGGGCCGACCCGCGCGACGCGCGGCGCGCGCTCTTCATCCTGACGCCGAGGGGACGGAAGCTGGACACCGTCCGGACCGGCATCGTGGAGCAGGCGGTGCGGCGGGTGCTCGGGAAGGATCCCACCAAGATCGCGGCTGCGCAGGAAGTCCTCCATGCGCTCTCCGACGAGCTCGACGCCGGTTAGTCTATCCGCGCTGCCCGAATCCGAGCAGCTCCTTGCGGGACCCGTCCGCGCGGGCGACGCGAATGTCCGAAGGCCCAGGCGCCCGCCCGATGCAGCCGCGGCTGAACCGCCGCACGACGCGATCGGCGAGCGCGACCGCGACCAGGAAGGGCGCCACGGCGCACACGATCGCCGCGCCGAGCAGCACGACTTGATGCGCGCCCGGCGAGAGCATCGCTTTCCGCCAGAGGAACAACGCCGAAACCAAGCCGAGGAGAATGCCCGAGAACGCGATCAACATCCCGGTGCGCGCGCCGTAATAGCCGCGGATCGCGGACGCAAGCTCGCGGTCACGAAGGAACGTCTTGCGCCCCTGCGGCTCGGCGACGTCGATCAACGGATGACCTTCGCCACAATGCGGGCAGTCGCGCCCGCCCGACCAGGTCCTGCGGCAGATGGGGCAGATCTTCAGCAGCTTCGTCCTCCTCCTCCGAGCCTGAACGTAACACGCGGCGTCCGGCGGGACGCTTCACAATTCCTCATGCGGCGCCCACACCATGTTCATGGTCCGACTGCAGACTCCCTCGCTTCTGGCCGGGAAGTTCCCCGGGGAAGGAGCTGGCGTTGCAAGCAGATCGGGAGCGGATGGAAGCGGATGGCGCGCAGGTACCGGCGGCGATGCTGGGCGCGATCGCCTGGTCGCTCTGTAGCCTTGCGCTGGCTGGCGAATCCGGGTGGTTGTTCAGGGTGGGAGGAGTCGTGATCGGTCTGCTCACCACGTTCCCCGCGCTCCTGCTCGGCTTCCTCGAGCCCCGCACGCAGCGGGTTGCCCAGGCGGTGCTGCTGCTGGCGGGGGGAACCGCCATGGCTTCGGTGGGCCTTTCGTACATCGGCTGGGCGGAGCCCTGGCAGATCGCGTTCGGGTATCTGATGCCGGCGGGTCTGACGGCGGCCGCGGCGATCATCGTCGCCCCGGCGCGTGTACGTGTCGTCGTGGCGCCTTCGGAAAGCGTCAGCCCGAAGCCGGCATCTCCGTGAGCGGCGACCGCCATGCGTAGCGTTTGAACGCGCCTGGCGTGTACCCGACGATGCGCTTGAACGCCCGCGTGAAGTGCGCCTGGTCGGCGAACCCGCACTCCAGGGCGACCACGGCCGCCGAAGCGCGCCGGTCGAGCATCTCGCGCGCGCAGGAGATGCGCAGCTGGAGCTGGTAGGCGTGAGGAGTCGTTCCGATCTTTTCGCGGAAGAGGCGGAGCAGGTGGAACTTGCTCATGCCGACGTCGTCCGCGAGGGCGCCGAGCGAGATCGTCTGCGCGAATCTCTCCTGGATGATCTGCCGGGCGCGCGCAATCTCGGGCCGCAGGGGGCCGCCCGGCAACGTCCTCGTCGCCCGATCGTGCACGCTGCTGCAGGTGATCTCGATCAGGGCCTCGAGCAGTTTGCGCAGCTCCGCCGCCGCGGCATGGCGACCGATCGCTTCCGCGAGCCGCTGCATGGCGCCGGGCAGGGCCTTCCGCACGACCACGTGCACCTCGAGCTGCGCGGCGCACGGGCCGCCGGCAGGCGTGGCGACCGCGTCGAAGAGGTGCGGGGAGATGTACGCCGACAACGTCTCGCTGGTCTCGCTGAGGCGCTCGACGACGCGCGCACCGGAGCCCGGCGCGTTGACGACGGTTTCGCCCCCGCGGACCAGGCCGGCGCGTCCGTGCGACCAGATGCGCACGGTCCCCGAGATGAGAGCGGATATCCGCACCATCGGCACGAACTGCCACTTGGCGATGGGACCGCTATGGTACCCGCGAACGACCTCTACACCCGGCAGCTGATCGGACCTGAGATTGTGGAACTGGTGCGCCGGACACGCAGAAAGGCTGAGCAACGGTCTCCTCCGAGACCCCCCGCACGGCCACGCTGCAGAATCGGCGGGACATCCTGGGCCCGCATACGCCGAAGGTCGCAGATGCCCGCTCATGGTCGGATGATACTCAACCGCGTGCCCTCTGCTTTGCAAGCCCGCGCTGCCCGCCTCACGGGACGCGGCTGGTTCTGGATCGCCGTCGTCGGGGTGCTGTTCGCCGCGCCGCTGCTGCGAGGCCTGCTGCAGGGAAGGCCGCCGGCGCCGCCGCCCGTGCTGGGATCGTTTCCCGGTTTCGCGCTGATCGCGGAACGAGGCGCCTCGTTCACGGAAGCGGATCTGCGGCGGCGAGCGTTCATCGCCAACCTGTTCTGTTCGTCGTGCCGCGATGCGCAAATCGCTCCGGAGACGATGGCCGCGCTCCAGCACCGTACCCGCAATCTCGGCGATGCCCTCTGGCTGGTCTCGTTCTCACAGGACGCGGACGCGGCCGACCTCGCCACGATTCGCCGCAGATACCGCGCGGGACAGCGCTGGATCCTCCTCGCGGGAGTCCCAGCGGAGGCGAAGCCCTTGTTCACAGAGGCCGGGGCGCTGCTGCTCGTCGACGGACGGCTGCGCATCCGCGGCCGGTATCGCGCGGACCAGCCGGATGACGTGGCGCGCATCCTTCGCGATGCCGCGCTGATCGCCGCGATGCCCTGAAGCAAGTCGCAATTTCTTACAAGACCCGTAGGGGCGCGATTTCGAAACTGCGCTGTTCCAGAGGCGCAAACGCAGCGCATCGATCGCAGGCTCCGGGAGGGGACGCGATGAGGCGTACGATCTTCCTCGTTTTCTTGGGCACGGTCGTCTTCTGTGTGACCTTTTTCGGCATGGGCCTGTTCTCGCCGGTTGCGCCTGCCGTTCCCGCGTTCGCGCGCAAGACGGGCCTCGCCTGTTCCTCCTGTCACGAAGTCTGGCCGCGGCTGAACGACTTCGGGCAGCTCTTCCGCGATCGCGGATACCGCCTGGAGCGCGACCGCGATGCTCCGGTCGAGCAGGACGGATCCTACTGGCCCATCGCCATGCGCACGACCGTGGGGTACCAGTGGACGCGGCAGACCGAGGTCCCCACCGATACGGGGCCGGTGACGACGCAGTCAGGCACGTTCGGCTTCAGTGGCCTGGACGTGTTTGCCGCAGGAACGCTGGGGAGCAACCTCAGCTTCCTCATCGTCTATACGCCGGGGCTGGCACAGTCCGGATTCCAGACGGCCCCGAGCAATCTCGACAGCGATCTGGAGTCGGCATTCGTCGGGATCCACGACATCGGTGGCACGCCGTGGCTCAATCTGCGTGTCGGCAAGCACGCGCCCGACCTGCCCATCGACGAGCACCGGACCATCTCGCTGACGCAGGGGTACAACGTCTATCATTTCCACCCGCAGAACAGCACCGCAACCTGGGAGCCCGGCAGCAACCAGAACGGCATCGAGGTGTACGGCCATTCCGACCTGAGCCGGGTGCGATATTCGTTCTCGCTGCTGAACGAGAACGACGCGTCGATCTTCTCCAACAGCGTCCTGAGCAATCCCGTGCTCTGGGGTCACGTGCAGGGGACGCAGTACCTGGACAATCCGCTGCTGGCGGCGGTGAAGCTGGGAGCTTTCGGCAGCGTGGGCTGGCACGCGACGTCGGCCTCGACCCTCACGGACCCGATCGCCGGTCCGGCTCCGGTCCCGGGCACCGGATCCAACCACAAGAACCACTTCCGGTACGGCGGCGAGGCCCACCTCTACTTCCTCAGCATCGTGAATCCGTTGACGCTGAGCGCGGTCGTCTGGGGCGGCCAGGATGACCAGGCCCTGCTCAAGAGCGATTCAGGTGCTCCGGTCGGCGTGAGCAATGCCACCTTCATCGGCGGCTTCCTCGAGGGAGTCTGGACGATCAATCCGCGCTTGAGCCTGGTGGGAAGGTACGAGCTGATCCATCCCAGCCAGGGCATCGATCCCGCCCTCGCCGGCCCGGCGACGGGGAACGTGAGGGCCGGAACGGCGGTCATCCGCCACACCTTCGAGCTGACGAGCCGTACCGAGGCCGCACTGCACCTCGAGTTCAGCCGGTTCTGGTTCGACGCCGGCGACGGCACCTCTCCGGTCACTTACACGGGCCTGCTCGGGCTCGATTTCGCACTCTAGGGAGACGATTCCATGAACCGCTGGAAGTCGATCCTGCTCGTCGCTTCCTTGCCGACCGCGCTGGCCCTCGCACAGGCTACGACTCCACCTCGTCCGCCGGACGCCGCGCGCGCCGGCCGCGGCAAGGCCGTCTACGAGCGGTACTGCATCTCCTGCCACGGCGAGCACGGCGACGGGCGCGGCTATTCCGCCCAGTGGCTCGACCCCCGTCCGCGGGACTTCACCCGCGCGATCTTCAAGTGCCGTTCGACGCCGAGCGGAACGCTTCCGGTCGACGACGACCTGATGCGCACGCTGAACGAAGGCCTCTACCACACGAACATGCCTTCCTGGCAGGTGCTGGGCGATCGGCAGCTGCGAGACGTGATCGAGTACATCAAGACGTTCTCGCCGCGCTGGAAGGAGGAGGGCCCGGGCGAGCCGATCCAGTACGTGCGCGAGCCGGCCGACGACGCGGCTTCGCGCAAGAAGGGGCAACAGATCTGGAATGCGCAGGCCTGCTTCAATTGCCACGGGCAGACGGGCAAGGGGGACGGATCGTCGGTGCCGACGCTCTTCGACGACTGGGGGTTCCACATCACCCCGTTCGACTTCACCTCCAGCCCGCACCGCAAGTGCGGCTCGAGCGACAAGGACCTGTACCGCACGTTCCTCACCGGCCTGAACGGAACGCCGATGCCTTCGTTCGCCGACACCGTCCCGCCCGAGGACGCATGGCATCTGGTCCACTTCCTCAAGACGCTGCAGGTGGAGAGCACCTCGCAGCGCATCTTCGGCATCTCGATGGGACGGTAGATGCAGGCAGCGGCTGCTCACGGTCACGAGCCGCGCGCGGTCGTCTGGCCGCAGGATCCGCAGTTCGGGCGCGCCAGCGCGGGGAAGATCGCCATGTGGATCTTCCTCGTCTCCGACGGGCTCTCCTTCGCCGGCTTGCTGCTCGCCTACGGCATCCTGCGCGGAGAGAGCCTCGCCTGGCGCCATCCCGGCGAGCCTTCGCTGGGGGTCGCGTTCACGGCGGGTCTCACCTTCCTGCTCATCTGCTCCAGCGTCACGATGGTGTTCGCTTTCGAGGCCGCGGAGCGGGGCGATCGCAGGCGGGCGGCGATCTTCCTCGCGCTCACCGCGGTCGGAGGGGCATTGTTCCTGCTCGGCCAGTACACCGAGTACTTCGGCATCCTCCATCCCGGGCTGACGAAGGAGGGGCTCGTTTTCGGCCAGAGCGCCTATGCGAGCACGTTCTACGTGATCACCAGCTTCCACGGCGCGCACGTGCTGAGCGGGACGCTCTACATCCTGATCACGCTCGTCCGCTGGCTGCGGCAGAAGGCGACCGCTGCCCAGATCGAGCTGCTCGGCCTGTTCTGGCACTTCGTCGATCTGGTCTGGATCCTGGTCTTCACGATCGTCTATTTGATCCCCACGGGTGGTTGAGATGAGCGAACCGGCGGGCGCCCCAGCACACCGCAGCGAATCCCGCGGCCGGCAGTACCTGGTGATCTTCTTCGTGCTCTTCGTGCTCACGGTGGTCGAGGTGGGGGTCTCCTACGCGCACGGTCCCAAGGCGCGGATCGTGGTCGTCCTCTTCGCGCTGGCGCTGGTGAAGGCCGCCTGCGTGGCGCTGTTCTTCATGCACCTGAAATGGGAAACGCGGGTCCTCCGCGCCACGGTGGTCGTGCCGTTGTCCCTTCCCGTCATCTACGCGCTGATCCTGATCAGCGAGGCCGCGTGGAGGAGGCTGTCCGGATGATCGCGCTTGCCTGCCCGATCTGCGCGCAACAGGCGGACTCCGTTCCGGCCACGCTGTTCCTGCTGGCGCTGCTCGCTCTCCCGTTCGTTCTCACGGCGCTCACGGTATTCGTCATCCGCAACCTGGACGCATAGGACGCACATGCGCATGCTGCAGATCCTGCTCGCCGCTCCGCTCGAGGGCCACGGCTGGGGAATGCCGCACGACGCGTCGCTCGACGGGTGGCGGATCGACGACCTGATCAACGAGACCAGCGCCTTCGTCATCCTTCTCTTCGCGATCATGGTCGCCTGGATGCTGTGGGCGGCGGTGCGCCACGGCGAGCGCCATCCGGCGCGGTTCGATCACGGGACCTCCCGCCGCTCCATCGCCGTGGCCTTGAGCATCGCCGCCGCCATCTTCTTCGTCGTCGACGGGCACCTGTTCCTCAATTCCATCGTGGTCTGGAAGCAGGTGTTCGGAAACTTCGCCTGGGCCGAGGCGCAGCCCGGGGCGGTGCGGATCGAGATCAACGCGCACCAGTGGGCCTGGGTGGCGCGCTACGCGGGAGCGGACGGCAAGTTCGGCACGCAGGACGACATCGTCACCCTCAACGACATCGTCGTGCCGCAGGGGTTGCCGGTGCTCTTCCAGGTGGCCTCGATCGACGTGATCCACAGCTTCAACATCCCCAACATGCGGATGAAGATCGACGCCGTTCCGGGGATGATCAACCGCGTCTGGTTCACGGCGAAAGAGACGGGCCAGTTCGACATCGGGTGCGCCCAGCACTGCGGCGCCAACCACTACAAGATGCGAGGGACCCTGACGGTGCTGCCGCGCGAAGAGTGGGAGCGCTGGGCGGGCGTCGCCTCCGCCAATTCCGCCAGGGCCTACGATCCCGAGGACAAGGACGCGCAGTGGGCGTGGGACTGGGAGAAGCACGCGAGGATCTGATGCAGGCAGCGGCGCACGCGGAGTACGAGAACCTCCAGCCGATCCACCCGGAGCCGACGAGCTTCTTGCGCCGGTACGTCCTCTCCACCGATCACAAGGTCATCGCCAAGCAGTTCCTCTGGTCGGGCCTTCTCTTCCTCTTCGTCGGGGGCACGCTGGCGATGATGATCCGCTGGCAGTGGGCCTATCCCGGCCGGCCGGTCCCCCTCCTCGGGCCCCTCTTCCTGGGGGACCAGGGCGGCGCCATCGGCCCGGCGACGTACATGACCGTGTTCACCATGCACGGCCTGATCATGATCTTCTTCGCCATCACGCCGGTCCTGATCGGAGCCTTCGGCAACTACTGCATCCCGCTGATGATCGGCGCCCGGGACATGGCCTTTCCCTTCCTGAACATGATGTCGTTCTGGACGTTCGCCGTCTCGCTGGTGCTGGTGATCTGCTCGTTCTTCGGGCAGCTGGGGGCCGCGGGCGCGGGTTGGACGACGTATCCGCCGCTCTCCACCAACATCGGCACGCCGGGGAGCGGCCAGACTTTCATGGTGGCCGCCATCTTCGTCACCGGCGTTTCCACCATCATGGGCGGAATCAACTACGTCACCACCGTCATCCGCCACCGCGCCCCGGGGATGACCTACATGCGGATGCCAATGACGGTCTGGGGCCTGTGGCTGACCGCGATCCTCAACGTGCTCTTCGTCCCGGTGCTGGGCTCCGCCGCGCTCCTCCTCCTCCTCGACCGCGTGTTCGGCACCCAGTTCTTCATCGCCGGCGCGACGGCGGTGCGGGGCGGCGGCGACCCCATCCTCTTCCAGCACCTGTTCTGGATCTTCGGGCACCCGGAGGTCTACATCCTCATCCTGCCGGCCTGGGGGATCGTCAGCGACGTCCTCTCCTTCTTCAGCCGCAAGCCGGCAAACTGGTACCGCGGTTCGGTGTACGCCATGTGCACGGTGACCGCGCTCTCCGCGGTCGTGTACGGGCACCACATGTTCATGACCGGGATGAACCCGCTGCTCGGGCAGGGGTTCATGCTGCTCACGCTGATCATCTCCGTCCCCGCGGAGCTCCTCTTCCTGAACTGGCTGCGGACGATCTGGCAGGGCTCCATCCGCAAGGACGCCCCGATGCTCTTCGCGCTGGGGATGGTATTCGTCTTCGGGATGGGCGGGCTCACCGGGCTCTATCTGGGGGCGACGGCGCCGGACATCTACTTGCACGACACCATGTTCGTGGTGGGCCACTTCCATCTGACGATGGCCGCCGCTTCGTTCCTGGGGAGCATGTCGGCGATCTACTTCTGGTTTCCGAAGATGTTCGGGCGCCGGATGAACGCGACGCTCTCGAAGACGCACTTCTGGTGGAGCGCCGTCTTCATCACCCTGGTGTTCACCGGCCAGCTCATCTCCGGGTACGCGGGCCAGAACCGCAGGCTCTACAATCCGTTCGAGTACAACTTCCTCAAGCACCTGCTCCCGCTGAATCGCTGGACGAGCTTCGCCGCGTTCACCCTCATGGCCGGCCAGCTGGTCTTCGTCTACAACTTCATCCACTCCGTCTTCGCCGGCGAGAAAGCGGAGATGAATCCCTGGCAGGTGGGCACGCTCGAGTGGTCCATTCCCTCGCCGCCGCCGCATCACAATTACGACGTGATCCCCACCGTCGTCCGGGGGCCCCACGAGTTCGCCGATCCGCGAGTGCGCGAGCGCCTGGGGCGCGACTGGATCGGACAGGCCGAGCCGCTGCTCGACCAGACGCCCGGGACCAGCGCGCCGGCCGCCGTGGCCGGGCGCGCTTGAACATGGCCACCAGGCGTCTCGCAGCTGCGCTCCTTTTCCTCGCCGGTTGCGGGGAGCAAACCTCGCCGTTCAAGCAGCCGATGAAGCTCGCAGGCAAGGTCGTTGCGGCGGAGACGCTCAACGCGGGGCGCGTCGCATATCTCCAGTACTGCCGCGCCTGCCACGGCGACAAGACGGACGGAAAGGGTCCGGCCGCTCCAGGCCTGCGCCCGCCTCCCCGCGACTTCACGCAGGGCTCGTTCAAGTTCGCCGGCGTGCTCGACCAGAAGCTCCCGCGCGATGAAGACCTGGTGCGCATCGTCCGCGGCGGACTGCACGGCACGGCGATGGTCGGATGGGAAGTCCCCGACCGGAAGCTGGACGAGATCATCCAGTACATCAAGACGCGCTCGCCCAAGTGGCAGGAAGACGATGCCGTCGGCGAACCCGCGGCAGTCCCACCGGATCCGTGGGGCGAGGCGCGACAGACGCAGGCGGTCGAGCGGGGCAAGGTCCTCTACCACGGCTTCGCGCAGTGCCTGGGATGCCACCCGGCGTACGCCACCCGCCAGTACATCTACGATGCGTCGAAAGCGACGCTGGGCACGGGGACCACGGACTTCCGCGTGGACATGTACCAGCCCGAGCTCAAGGACAGCGAGTATGGAGTGAAGATCCTGCCGCCGGACTTCCTGTTCAACGAGTTGCGTTCGATCGACAAGGGAACCGAGCTGCACGACCTGTACCGCATCCTCGTTGCGGGAGTCACCGGAGCGGCGATGCCGGCCTGGAACCCCGTCACGCTTCCGAACAAGGAAGCGGACGTCTATGCGATCGCCTGGTACGTCCGCTCCCTGCTGGAGTTGAAAGGCACCCGCGCCGCCGACGAGCTGCGCGAGAGTCTCGCCCACCAGGCTGCGTTCGCCCCCCCTCCGGAGGACGTCGCGAAGTAGCGCAACCGTCGCGGGCGGCGCAGATTCTTCGCATGGCGCTCCTTGAAGAGCAGCCCCCGCGCGATCCAGCGACGCGGGAAAAGCTCGGTGCCGCCGACAGGCGCGCCGCGATCCTGGCGGGAGCGGGCGCCTGTCTGACGCTCGCGGCGATCGTCGGGTTGCCGGGACCGGATCCGTGGTTCATGGGTCTCGCGCCCGCGCTCGGGCTCCTGGGGTGCGGGGCCGCGCTGCTCGGCATGTTCATGGAGCGATTCCGCGGCGGCTGGGCGCGGCTGCTGCTCTCGGTGATCGCGGCCGCTCTTGCCATCGCCGGCCTCGCATACCTGCGCAATGCCAGCGCGGCCCGCACGATCGTCGCATACCTGGCTCCGGCGGCGCTCTTGTTCGCCGCCGCCGGCGTCCTGCACGCACCGCGCATCCGCGCGCGAGCTACCTGACCTTGCCGTCGAAGCTCGCGCTGCCGCCGGCCGGGACGGTCACCGATCCGCTGAGCGGACCCGCCGCCTGGTGCCATGTCGCGACGGTGTACGTGCCAGCAGGGACGTCCTTGATCTCGTACGAGCCGTCATCGCCGGTCAGCGCGTAATACGGGTTGTCGGCGACGAAGATCCCGCCCGTCATGAAGTTGTGGACGTCGCATTTCAGCTGCTCGCCGCCCGGCTTGTCGAGCTTCTTGGTCAGCACCAGGCCGGGCTGCGGCGGCATGGCGAAATTGATGACCGTGCTGCCGTTGAGAAACGAGTGCACGTTGTGAAGGATGGGATCGCTGCTCTTCACCTGCAGGACGGAGTGCACTGGCACGGCCTGCACATGAGGCTCGTAGTGGCAACCCTTCTGATCGAGCACTGGCTGTGCGCTGGCATCCATCTTCTTGCCGGCCTTGATGTCCGAGAGGTAGACCACCACGTCTTTCACGCCGCCGTCCGGCGCGATGATGAAGGTGTCGTCGTCGCGCGAGGCGCCACACACCTTGGGATCTTTCGTGATGGTGATCTTCTTCGGCGGCGGCGGCTTGCCGTTGTAGATGATCTTTCCCTTGACGGTCCCGCCGTTCGTGACCTCGGTGGCGGTGTACTGCGCCGCGGCGGGGAGACTCACGAGCAGTGCCGCGAAAACGACCGATCGCATCGGGATCTCCTCGATTCCAGTCCGGATGGACTTTAGCCCGCCTGCGGCCGTGGCGTTCTTGAAGAAAATTGCGCGCCGCGGACATGCCGTCGAACGCTTGAGGGCAAGCCGTGCCAGCGCGGGTTATGAAATCTGTTCTAGGGTGCAACGCATGCCGCAGACCTTCGATTTCTTCTACGACCTGGGCTCGCCCTACAGCTATCTCGCCTCGACGCAGCTCGCTGGCATCGAGCAGCGAACCGGCGCGAACGCGAGGCTGTTGCCCATCACGCTCGGGGGCCTGCGCAAGGCGACCGGCCATCAGGTTCCGCCGCCGCAGCAACTCAAGTACATGAGCGAGGACACCGCGCGCTGGGCGCACCAGTACGGCGTGCCGATGCAGATCCCGAGGGCGTTTCCGATCAGCACCATCCAGGCTCTGCGCGCCTGTATCGCAGCCGATCGCCGGGAACGCGGCGCCGAGGCGATGCACGCCCTCTTCGGTGCTTACTGGGCGGACGGCGAGGACATCTCGGACGGCTCGGTGATCGAGCGGGCCCTCGCCAGGGCGGGGCTCGACGGGAAGGGGCTCGTCGCCGCGACGCATCTTCAGGAGATCAAGGAGGCCCTGCGCAAGAACACCGATCTCGCGCTCGCGCGCGGAGTCTTCGGCGTGCCGACGCTCTTCGTCGGAGAACGCAGCTTCTGGGGAAACGACCGCCTGCACTTCGCCGAAGCGGAACTGAGGCGGCAGATCTAACGGAGCAATCGTGCCAGCACGTTCAGCACGATCGTCAGCACCACGGAAATCACCAGGCAGGTGACGATCGGAAAGGCGAAGCGCTCGCCCCGGATGTCGCCGGGCAGCCGCCCCATCCAGCGCAGCGAGCGCGGCGCGAGCCACGCCAGGGCGCCGACGAGCGCGATCGCCAGGCCGATGGCGACGAGAAGCTTTCCCACCGTCGCGCTCATCCTTCGCCTCGGCCGCGCAGGTCCAGCTGGCATCGTGGGCAGTAGTACGTGATCCGCTGCGTCTTCTTCACAGGACGGTCTCGCCGCAGACGAAACA
>Ga0209267_1002063_pt1 | contig 13227 bp, 10 predicted proteins | sample GraSoiAngelo_137_FD_185894 | JGI IMG/M metagenome (GOLD analysis project Ga0209267, IMG submission 185894) | Grasslands soil microbial communities from the Angelo Coastal Reserve, California, USA - 14_0929_09_30cm (SPAdes) (version 2) | ecosystem: Environmental > Terrestrial > Soil > Grasslands ... | reverse complement strand
ACGGATGCGGTCTGTGTGCTTCCACCGGTCGAGCCCGTGCTGCCGGCCGGAACCGACGCGGTTTGCGCCGAGCCGCCGGTCGAGCCCGTGCTGCCCGCCGGGACGGATGCGGTCTTAGCCGATCCGCCGGTCGAGCCGGTGCTGCCGGCCGGGACGGATGCAGTCTGTGTGCTTCCGCCGGTCGAGCCCGTGCTCCCCGCCGGAACCGACGCGGTTTGCGCCGAGCCGCCGGTCGAGCCCGTGCTGCCGGCCGGAACCGACGCGGTTTGCGCCGAGCCGCCGGTCGAGCCCGTGCTGCCCGCCGGGACGGATGCGGTCTTAGCCGATCCGCCAGTCGAGCCGGTGCTGCCGGCCGGAACCGACGCGGTTTGCGCCGAGCCGCCGGTGGAGCCGGTGCTGCCCGCCGGGACGGATGCGGTCTTAGCCGATCCGCCGGTCGAGCCGGTGCTGCCGGCCGGGACGGATGCAGTCTGTGTGCTTCCGCCGGTCGAGCCCGTGCTGCCCGCCGGGACGGATGCGGTCTGTGTGCTTCCGCCGGTCGAGCCCGTGCTGCCCGCCGGGACGGATGCGGTCTGTGTGCTTCCGCCGGTCGAGCCGGTGCTGCCCGCCGGGACGGAAGCCGTCTGCGCCGATCCATTGGTCGAGCCCGTGCTTCCCATCGCCTCTTCGTGGCCCTGGTTGGCATGGGTCTTGTCGTCGCCGTTGCCAGACTTGCCACCCGCCGTGTCGCCGCGGCTGTCGGAATTGTTCTCGGTAGTCTCCTTGTGATTGGAGCTTGCAGGCATGGCCATTGCGCCTGAATTGGCGCTGCTGCCATTGCCCTTGCTGTCGCCGCTGCCCTTGGAAGAGCTGCCGGCCGAAGCCGAGGACTTTGCCGAGGCTGCCGGGGCCGCCGCCCCACTGGTCTGGCCACCACTTGCGGCCTTGCCACTGCCGCCGCTTGCGGCCTTGCCACTGCCGCCGCTTCCGGCCTTGCCTCCTCCATCGCCGCCCGACCCGCCACCGCCGCCAATGTTCTGCTCACTCTTCGCCGTTGGGCTGTCCTGGCGGTGAGTCATTGCGGAAGCACTCGTGTGATCTTGTGCTTTGCCCTGACCGTTGGAGTTGTCCGAGGCCAGAGCCGGAGACGTGCGAGCCAGCATGAGGAGAAGTCCGGCCATCAAGATGAGTGCGTTGACGACCAGGCGCCGCGCGAGCGCGGGTCGACTTGCTAAGAACTCGCCGAACGCTTCCAAATGCCCACCTCCACGTGGAAATGAGCAAATTGCCTCGCCGCCATCCTGGACACCAACCCCGCAGCCCCGGGGATATGTCGCAGAACGCCCCGCTCAGCGTTCCCTAGTTGGGCAATTCGCTTGCAATGGAAACGCAAACTTCATCTTTAGTAACCATGGAGGCGGCGACTGACCAGGAGTCGGTCGCCGCTTTCGTGGACGAAACGCTGGCCGGGACGGGCTGGGAGGTGGACTCCATCCGCCGCGGCAGCAATCGGTTGGACCCTCCCAACTCCTACTGGTCGGTCTTCGGCATCGACATTATTAAGGACGGGGAGGAGCGCAACCTCCAGCTTGTCGTCAAGGGTGCCCTGAACCCCGAAGCGTGGGCCAAGCTCAGCGCGCGGCTCGAGCGGCACGGAGCCGGCAACCCTTCCGACCCGATCAACGGGGTTGGCTACCCGCGGCTCTTTCCGGAGACCCAACACGCCTACTGGTTCTACCCCTACGACCCCGCGATGCCCAACCTGCCACTCGCCAACGATCCCGTTCAGATGGCGGGCAGGCTGTTCGGACGTGACAGGGTCGAGGACATGGAGGCTGCGGCTCGGCATCTGGACATCAAGCGAGTGCGCTACTTGCCAGAGGTCGGCGCCATCATTCGCTACACGATCGACGTCGGGGGCGCTCCGAGCACCATCTACGGCAAAGTCCAGCCGGGCCGGCGAGGCCTGCGCACATTTCGCATCGTCGAGGACCTATGGCGAGCGTCGGCCAAGTACCCAGGATATTTGAACCTGCCGCGGCCTCTTGGCTTCGACGAGGAGATCGGCATGCTCATCGAGGAAGGCGTTCGGGGCAAGCCAGTCAGCGCAAGGCGACGCAGCACTCAGTTCATGCTCATGTCCGAAGCGGCGGCCGATGCTCTGGCCGTGATTCACGAATCACGCGTGGAGACCGACGAGCGAATCATGATCAAGGCGGAGCTCGCTCGCATGAACAAGGTCGTCGACCAGTTCGCGTACGTCTTTCCGGAAGGTCACTTCTTGCTTCGCGACCTCCTTATTCATATGCGGGAACGTTTGCGGAAGACAAGCGAAGAGGAATATCTGCCCACTCACGGCGACCTCAAATACGACCAGTTCATGTTCCACAACGACAACTTCACGCTGCTCGATTTCGACTACTACGCGACAGCTGAAACCAGCTACGACCTGGGTAAGTTCTGCGCCTACCTGGTGCCCTCGATGCCCAAGGACTGGAGGGATTCGGTCGCTGTGGACGAGGCTCGCGCCCGCTTCATCCATCGCTACCGGGAGCTGCGCCCCCATGCGACGCTGCAGCGATTTGGTGTCTACGAGGCGCTTCAGTTCGCGCTGCGTGCCATGGCGTTCATGTGGTCCCAGACGCCCGGGTGGCAGCGGATTGCGGAAACCTATCTGGTCCTAGGATTCGAGCGCTTGAACAGCCGTCTTCCCGACTGAGAAATACAGGCCTTCGATCCCTTTTACAAGCCTTAACCTGATATACACGGCTACGCGGCTCGGCAGCCCCAGACTCTGCCGTCGGCCATGCGATTTCTATCCTGGATCGGAGGGCTTCTCGTCGCCGGCACACTCGCGGTGGGCATCGTTTCGGCTGTCCACCTGCACTCGGCAAGCGGTCACAACCTGACCGCCTCACGCCAGCCCGCGAGCCTGTTCAGCGCAAACGACCCGGCAGTACCAGACCCCCCGCACAAGATCCTGCCGCCGAGCCCGAGTCCAGATCCACCGCCACCTCCACCACCCCCTGCGCCGGCGCCACCCGCGCGTGCCGCGATCGTGGTGGGCTCGACGCAGCAGGCCTTGATCAACCAGGATCGCGCTGCGTATGGCCTCGGTCCTCTGACCTGGAGCAACTGCCTTTACAGCGTTGCCGTCAGCAACGCGAGGCGCGTTGCGGCGCAAGGGTCGCTGTCGCACACGAACGGTCCATCGGTCGACCTCACGTGCGGCCTCGGCCGCCAGGCCGGCGAGAACGTCGGCTGGTGGTCAGGCGGCATCAACGACGCAAAGATCAACGGCCTTTTCATGGCCAGCCCGGAGCACAAAGCCAACATCCTCGGTCCGTACCGCTACGTGGCCACGGCGTGGGTAGTCGGCGCGAACGGCGGCTACGTTGCGGTCGAATTCAGCTAAGAGGGGCCCCGAACCGGCTTCCTGAGTAGCGCGATTTGACCGGGCGTTGTTCTGACGTAGCGCTCGGACGCGGCTCATAGCCGCCTACTTGAGCGCTCGGAGGAGGAGCGCGAGAGGGGTGTCAACCGGACCGGTCGCGCGCAGCGACCAGCGGTCGCTCTGGCTTCGCCCGATCCACTGGCTCTGGGCCAGGCGGGTCTGGATTTCGGCCGGGCTGGGCGTCCTCCTCATCGCGATGACCCTCTACGTGCTGTGGGTGATCAAGGATTTGCCCGACCCAAGCCAGAACGTGCTCGCGGCCGGTGACGTCATGGTCCTCGATCGCAACGGCAAGCTCATCGAAGACTGGAGCCCGGCGGGCCACTATCACGTGACCCTCAGCCTCCAGCAGATGGGGCCATACGCACCGAAGGCGGTGCTCGCCGCAGAGGATCGCAACTTTTATCACCACGGCGCGATCGATCCGCTGTCAACGGCGCGCGCGGCCTGGGTGGATGTCACGTCTCACGGCCTGAATCAGGGTGGAAGCACGATCACCCAGCAGCTGGTCAAGATCCAGCTGCTCACACCACAGAAGTCGGTGACGCGCAAGGTCCAGGAGATAGTCCTCGCAGTCGCGCTGGAACAGCGTTACTCCAAGGACCAGATCCTCGAGATGTACCTGAACCGCGTCTACTTCGGTCATGGCGCCTATGGAGTTGGTGCGGCTGCGCGGACCTACTTCAACAAGGACGCGAAAGACCTGACCCCTGCCCAGGCAGCTTTCCTCGCCGCTCTGATCCAGGCGCCGAGCCTTTATGACCCAGCTGTGCACTTTGACCTCGCCCAGGGTCGCGAGAACTACGTCCTTCAAGGCATGATCGCGATCAACGCGCTGACGCCGGACGAGGCAGACAAGGCGACGCAGGAGGACATCAAGTCGGAGCTCCACATCCAGTCGAGCGCGCGTCAGAGCAAGGCGCCGCATTTCGTCGACCACGTGCTGGCCGACCTCGAGACGATGTTCGGCTCGGCTGCGGTGCAGCAGGGCGGGATCGTTGTCCGAACCACGCTCGACCTGGACGTGCAGGCTGTCGCCCAGCAGGCCGTGACCAACGGCGTGCGAGACCTGGGGATCTACAACGTCAACAACGCCGCCCTGATGGCCGCGGACCCAAAGACCGGCGAGGTCCTGGCCTGGGTGGGTTCGGCCGATTATGGAAATGACTCGATCGGCGGCCAGTTCGACGTCGTGCTGTCCAAACGGCAGCCCGGTTCGTCCTTCAAGCCTTACGTCTACGAGGCCGCGCTGCGCGATCACAAGATCACGTGGGCGACGATCCTCCACGACCGGCTGACCAATTTCAACGGCTACATGCCGCGTGACTTCGACGACGGCGGCATGGGCGACATCCCCGCGAGGACCGCGATCCTTTACTCACGCAACATCCCCGCCGTCCAGGTCGGCCAGATGGAAGGCATGAACAACGTGGTCGACCTGGCGCACGCCATGGGGGTCAAGAGCGAGCTCCAGCCGTATCTGTCGACAGCGATCGGCGCGAGCTCCATCACGCTCTACGAGCACGTCCAGGGCTACGAGACTTTCGCCAACCAGGGCCAGCGCGTCGACCTTCGAGTGATCAGGTCGGTGCAAGACGCCACCGGGCACGAGGTCTTCAGATACGAAAATCCGAGCAGCACGACAGTCCTCACGCCGGCCGAGGCGTTCCTGATGTCAGACGTGTTGAAGAACTATCAGAACCAGTGGCACTTCGGCTGGAATCGCCAGATGGCAAGCAAGACGGGCACCAGCGACAACGGAAAAGGCGGCATCCCCGACTCGTGGATCATGGCCTACAACCCGGACATCGTGAGCGGCGTGTGGGTCGGCAATACCGCACCCAACGGCGGGGGCGGCCTCATCCGCGCGTACGGCGAGAACGTCGGGCTGACGATCATGAAGCGCTTCGTCAACGGGCTGCCTTCGAACATGCGCGATTGGTACGCGCGGCCGCCAGGGGTGGTCCAGGGTTGCGGCAGCGACACCCAGGATCCGTTCCTGCCGGGCGCCTGCACTGCATCGCCGACGCCGTCGTCGTCGCCCAGCCCATCACCCTCGGGGAGCCCCTCGGTGCTGCCATCGATCCTCCCTTCGATCCTTCCCTCACCATCGCCTTCAGCTTCAGCTTCGCCGTCGCCTTCGTCGAGCCCACCACCGAAGGCAAGTCCGAGCTGATGCTTGCGATGACCAACAGCTCCGATACGCCATTTCTCGAGAGCGTCGAACGCCGGCGGCCCGGAACTTCGCTCCGCGGCTACGTCACACGCACGCTTCCTCACAGCTCCGCGATCGTGGTGGCCAACCGAGCTCCCCACGAACCGCGCCCCGAAGGTGGTTTCGCGCGCGGAGCAGGGGGCGTGATCACAGCGCTCCTGACGCTGGCAGAGGTCGCCGGCGCGGAGTGGGTCGCGTGCGCGCGGACCGATGGAGAGCGCGCGCTCATCGAAGAGCACGGCACGACTTGGAACGCGCCGCTGATTCGTACCGAGACTCGCCTGCATTACGCGACTCCGACCCCGGAGCAGTACGAGCAGTACTACTCTGTGATCTCCAATCCGGTGCTGTGGTTCGTCCAGCACTATCTCTGGGATCTGGCCAATCAACCCGTGATCAACGGACGCATCCACCGGGCGTGGAACAACGGATACGTCGAGGTCAACAAGCAGGTGGCGCGCAAGGTGGTCGAGGTGGCTCGAGGGCTGCCGGGGCGGCCCCTCGTGATGGTCCATGACTACCAGCTCTATCTCGTACCCAAGCTCGTTCGCGAGCAGCTCCAGGGGGCGATCATCCAGCACTTCGTGCACATCCCATGGCCGACGCCGCAGTACTGGAAGGTACTTCCGCGCGAGATGCGAGACGCAATCCTGCACGGCCTGCTGGGCTGCGACATCGTTGGTTTCCAGACCAGCCTCGACGTCCGCAACTTCCTGATGACGTGCGAGGAGAACGCGGGACTGGCGGTGGACGAGCGCGAGAAGGCGGTGCTCGTCGATGGGCGCGTCGTCTATGCGCGGGCCTATCCGATCTCCATCGACGTCGCTAGCACGACGCGGCTCGCGTATTCACACGGCGTCATGGTTGAGGAGCGCAAGCTTCGCGACTGGCGGCCCGAGCACCTCATCGTGCGCATCGACCGCACCGATCCGTCGAAGAACATCGTGCGCGGCTTTCTCGCTTACGAGAAGCTGCTGGCCCACCACCCCGAGCTGAGGGGCAGGGTGCAGTTCTGGGCTTTCCTGCAACCGTCGCGGCAGGACGTCGCCATCTATCGAAACTACGTCCGCAAGGTACGGCAGACCGTGCAGCGAATCAACGCGCAGTATGGTGCGCACGGGTGGCAGCCGATCCGGCTCGAGCTCGGCGAGAGCGTGCGGAAGGCGATGGCGGCGATGCGCAACTTCGACGTGCTCGTCGTGAATTCCGTCTACGACGGACTCAACCTGGTCGCCAAGGAGGGCGCCCTGATCAACCGCTCAGACGGGGTGATCGTGCTCTCGGAGAACGTCGGCGCCCATGAGGAGCTCCAGCCGCACGTGCTGTCGGTCAACCCTTTCGACATCGAGGCGACCGCCAACGCGATGCATCAGGCGATCGTCATGGGGATTGAAGAGAAGCGCCGCCGCAACGAGGGTGCGCGCGACGTCGTTCGGACTAGCGACATCGCGCGCTGGATAACTCGCCAGGTCCAGGACATCCGGGACCTCGCCGCTGCTCCCGGACTACGAGCGGGCTAGCGCTTCTTCCTATATGGGTTGCTGCGTTCCCCTGAGGGGAGAGGGTGCCACGGGATGGCGCGCCTTTTAGTAGCCCCTCGGTCGCATACCGCCTGAGCGGCGCGCCACTGTGATGTTGCGGTAGAAGACGATCGCGAAGAGGCGGGCCACCGCCCATCCAATCAACGCGTAGACAAGGACCGCGACCACCAGCGACATCTCGAGTTGCGATTGCTCGTTGCCGATCGTCGGGAGCAGGTTCCTGAACGGCGCGAGGAACACATCCGTCACGTTGTACAGCCAGTTTGAGAAGCCGGCGTGCGGATTGGCGCCCAACAGCTTGAGCATCATGCGGATCAGCAGCAGCCCGTCGATCACGCCGAACACGAGGTAGATGAGCTGCACCGCCCGCCAACCCGGGTTGGTGGTGCTGACGACCTCCGAGCTGGAGTTCGCCGGCATGACGGGATCGTCACTTGTGATGCGCCGGTGCTCATGCACCTGGCCAGTGGCCGGATCCCGCTCGATGTCGGTCTCCCTGCGTTCCATGCTTCCTCCTCTTGGTTTTCGGTTAACAGAGATGAACGTGGGCTATGTAGGGAAACGCCCGGGACCACATCGGCACCCGGGCGCCTCGGGGGGAGGTGTCTATGCGTTTGGATCAGGGGTACCAGAGAGGCATGCTCGTGAGGAACTCGTCGAGGTCCACGTCCTGGGTTGGTCCGGTATCGATCAGGTACTGCCAGGCGACCGTGTTACCGGCGCAGCCCGGGCTATAGGCTGCGAAGCCCGGCGAGCTGCCCTTGGCCCCCGCATTGATGAACGAGGGCTCGAATGACCACAGGAACGACTGCGCAGCGATCTCAGGGCGGCCACCATCAGGGCTGACCGCGGCGCACCAGGCGGTCGCAAATTCGCTCCCGTCGGTACCGTTGCCGTAATACGCGGGTGCATAGTGGGCGCCGGTCACCGCGTCGTACCACCCCTGGATAAAGCTGGAGTCCACGCTGCCCGCTCCCGGGCACGCGGGGCCGGGCGGTTCGATGTCTACCGCGACCGCCCGGCCGGCCGGGATCCCGAGACCGGCTGCCGCATCGGTGGCCGCGACCCCGTACGAGTAGCCGGTGTCATAGCCGGCCACGGCCGAGCAGTCGTAGTCGTTGTAGATGGGCAGGATGCCCAGCCCGAGCCCGTGCGCCATCGCGACCTCAGCTGAGCTGATGCCTGGGCAGATTGTGTCGGTCAGGTACCGGCCCCAAAAGTCCGGCGCTCCCAGATGCCCCGAGGTGTTGGCATAAAGGTTGTGTTCCCCGCCGACGTCAGCCGTCATCGCCTTGCACGAGTCGACGCCCCAAATGATTCGCGCGGGCTCGACTGCGCTCGAGCGAAGCTGGATGTTGGTCAGCGGGACTGATGTATTGGCCGAGTCGACCACCGAGCCCAGCTGACCGGCAAGATTGGGCTCCTCGGCGGATCCGACCGCCGCCGTAAATGGCGCGCTAGCGACGTTGCTGCTGCCGGTGCAGATGTAACCCGTCTTGCACATCGCAACCTGGCTGCCGTGTGCGTCGTAGATGGCGACGCTCCAGGGCGTCGTCGAGAGGTCCGTGTTGGTCGTCGCCTTCAAATAGGTCTCGCCGGCGGCGCCCACGGTGCTCGCGTTCAGGGCCAGGGACAGCCACGTGGCGCGAACTAGAGCGGACCGAGCGTCGGGAGTTCCGGAAAGGTAGGCGACAATCGAATGTGAGGCGCCGTTAGTCAGCTCGTACGAGGTGCTGCATGTGGTGCCACGGGTGCAGTAGGTGAGCATCTTTTTGGCAGTGTCGTCATAGATCTGGAGAACGTGCCCGGAGCTGGCGATATCGATGGTCGACCTGGCGGTGAACGTGATCGGATGGCCGGCGCCGACAGCCGGGCTGTCGGAAGCGAGCGTGACGCCGAGCCAGCTCACGTAGACGCTGTTGGATGCCACGGGCACGTCTTGGGCGGCGGGGATCCTGGTGGTCGGCTGGGTGATGAACGCCCTGAAGGTGTGAAGCCCGGCCTGCGACGTGTAAGCGACGACGCACTGGCTTTGCTGTGCGCAAGCGCCGACCAGGGTGCCCGACGTCTGGTCGAAAATTTCAATCGCGGCGTTGGTCGAGGTCACGCTTACAGTTGCCGTCGCGGTCAGGAGGGCCTTGTCGCCGGATCGCAGGCTGCTCGCGTCGACCTTCAGGTCGAGCTTTTCGCTGGCCCATCGCGTGCCGAGTGATGAGACCGGCACGCTGGGCGAGATCGGCGAGGGAGAGCTGCTTGCGGTGCCCTGGCTTCCGTTGGCCAGCAACGCGTCCGAACAGGCGGCGGGCGTTGCGAGCAGAGCCTTGCCTGCGACGTCCGGACACGGTGCCTGACTTTCGGGCACAGATGGGTCGCCGGCACCCGCGCCCGCGGGCACGTTGCTTGCACAGGCCGCGTAAAGACCCGAGTCCGGGCACTGGGTCAGGCCGACGGGAAGGCTGAGCTCCGAAGCCGGTCGGTCCGGCTGCGTGCATGCAACGGCCGAGTCGCAAGCAAGCCTGGAAGCCTGCCCTGCCGGCACGCTGAAGACCGTGGCCGACGGCGCTGCCGCGAGCGCGACGAGCGTGCCGTGGTTCGAGAACACGACAAATGCCATAGCGACCACGGCCTGGAGCCGCGCTCGAAAACTGAGCTTGCGAGGAAGGTGCACCGAAACCCCCGTTTGGCGCGCACCCGTGGAAAGGTGGCGCGATGTGTCGGGGGCAACCTACGGTCGGGGTGCCCGTGCACTCACGGCGCGGGGGTTAATTAGCCTGAAGCGTTGTCAATTGGGCTGAATCAGGGTGAAAACCCGTGGTTTTACATAGCCTTGCCCACGCTCAGGCAGTCGCGCCGTACCTCCGCCGCCGATTCTCGAACCAACGGCGCACGAATTCTGCCGTATAGGTCGTCTCTTGACCAGCCCCCAGCGGGCGCAGCATCTCGTCCGCGAACTCGCGGCTGACGACCTGGATGGCGGCGTCGTCGACGGCCACCTCAGTGCCGGCGACCACGGCGTCGGCGAACATCGCCTGCGCGACCCGATCGGCGCTGTTAGCGAGCTCTGCGGTCAAGGCCCGCGCTTCGCGGCCGGTGGTTGCGGCAAAAGCCTCCCACGCCCCCGACGCCAGTCTTCGGAGCCGGTAGACGGCAGGGCTCGACCGCATGCCTTCCCGTCCCTCGACCTGACGCTCGAGGAATTCAACTGCCCAGTGCTCGAAGGCCGCCACAGAGCGTGGCTCGAGAGCACGTGGCCCGGGGATGCCGAGGCGCCGAAGCTCGGGTTCGATGTGGGAAAGCGCCGCCTGGGCACGGTCCACGCGGGCCGACGGCGGCCCGGAGGTTGAATGGGCGTATTCGATCAGCGTCTCGGCGACCTTGAAGATTGGCCACCAGTCCGGGTAAGCGGCCGGGAGCCATTCCAGGCTTCGCGCCAGGTCGGCTGGCCTGGCGAGGCGGTACAGAGGGCGGTTCGCCGAGGCGTGAACGGCGACGAAGCCGGCGGCCGTCAGCAGTTCGAGCGCCTGGACGACCCTGGCTTTGCTGTATCCGGCGGGGCCGGCGAGGGCTGATTTGGGCAGCGGCCGCTCGGGGCTCGCCAGCATCAGCTTCAGGATCTCGGCCCGGGCCGAAACGCCGACCAGGGCGCGCAACCTCAGCTGGATCAGGGCAGGACGCCGGAGGTCTGGTGGCCGCCCCGGCCGCAACCGATGGGCGAGCGTGTATGGATCGCCCGAGGCCGGCCATGACACGCGGGCGTAGGTCTTGACTGTGGCGGCGTATCGGCCGAAGGCCGCCCGCGTCTTCGGGCTGGCCTCCCTGGCAAAGTTACGAAGCCGGAAGACCGAGGCCAGCGGCCCGTTGTCGATGCACCATTCGATCGATGCTGACCGCAGACGGCTGTCTGAGCCGCGCGAGGCCGTGAAGATGATCAGTGGCTCGAGGTCGATCGCGCGCCATTCATGGCGCCTGACGATGGAATCCACTCCAAGCTCGGTCCACTGGCTCCACGCGAGGTCCAGGGCCAGTCCGTCGAGCTCGTGGCTCAGACGCGACATCAGGTCTTCATCGGGGTCGGTGGGGAATGGACAGGCAACACACGAAGCAGCCCGGGGCAGTGGGCTGCTTCTTGATGATTAGAACGTTGGGTCGGGCGGCGTTACCGCCTCTGCAAGGCTACGAGCTGGCGTGTGCGGCGCCCAGGACGTTGCCGTACATCAGGCCCAGGGCCAGCAGGCCGAGCAAGGAGAGCAGGACCAGGACGAAGGTCCGCGCGCAGGCGTCCATCAACCAGGAGTCTTCGCTGGTGTTCGAGTCGGCGATTTTCCATCGCCGTCCATATAGGCCGGCCCTCACGGAGAGCCCGATCGTTGCCAGCAAGATGATCAGGAGCACTGCCATCGTTATGACCCCAGACGAGGGCGTGGACACCGAGCGGGTCAGCGTCCACGCCATCCAGACAACGCGCCGGAGAGCAGATGTGAACATGTCCCGGCGATTTCAATGACAACGACCGCCCCCTCATACCCGCCTCGTTAAAGACGCCAGGGGACGCCCCCGCCGAACAATACTCATGCCCGGGGGCGCGTTCTCTTAGGCGTGGAAGTGCCGCTCCTTCTCCAGTTCTCGATCGCCCTGTTCACCGGCATGGTGGCGGCAACTTTCGTGCCCCCGGTCAGGAGAGCAATCCCGAGGCCCATCGAGGTCCTCCTGTGGATCGCTCTGGGGACGTCCTGCCTGCTTGGCGTGTTGAGCATCACCGATCCAAACGCGCGCGAGCTGAGCACGTCGGCCGCTTGGGGCGCCGACCAGATCATCAACACGATGGTCTCGCTCATCATGGGCGGATTCGGCGCCTGGATCTTGGACCATCGGTTCGCCATCGCCAGCTGGATGGTCCTGATTGCCGGCGCTGACATCTTCGCCTTGATCTTCCTCAGCTCGCTGCGCAACGCCAGGCCGTGGCAGCCGCGCGTCCGACTGGGCGAATGGATGGAGCTCCCCATGGTGGAGGCGGCAGCGCCGTCCCGGCGTCAGCTCGCGCTGGGTTCTGGGACACAGGGTTCGGACCCAACTGGTGCCGAACCGCTGGCTGACTTCAATCGCCGGGTGGCCGCCGCGAGCGCCGTCGCCGCGACTGCCTTCCTGGCGAAGATGGTCGACCTTTCGATCTGGGTCCGCGACGTCGTGGTACCGCGCGAGGCGCGCCGGCTCGCGCACGCCGCCGCCACAGGCCGGACCGAGTCACGGGCTCGCCTGGAGTCGCTGCGAGAGGCGACCGCCCACCTGCATTACGCGGCGCGAGCCTGGTACATGGCGGCGGGTGAGCCCGCCGTGAGCGCCGTCGCGGTGAAAGCGAGTGGCGCCGTCCGAGGTCCCGCGCGCGCCGCCAGGCGCGGCCTGGCGCCGGTCGCCATGCGAGCCGGCCACGTCATCGACATCCAGGCGCTGTTGGGCGCGCAGTCGCTCGGCTGGTACGGGCCATTGGGGGACGGATTGACGCTTTCACCGGGGGAAGAGGATGACGCTGAACCGCAACGATCAGATCGTCTGGCCTCGTAGGCCGAACGGCATGCGGCGGCGCGCGAGCGCGTCGCAGATTCTGACCAAGGGGAGGGTCGCGCGGCCAGCGGGTTGGCTCGTCCGTCTCATCGTCCTGCTCGTGGTTGCGGTGCCGAGCCTGATCATCACCTCACCCGGCTACGTCGCGTTCGCGGATAAGCTGCCCGACCCAAGCCAGGTGACGTCATCCGTGCCCGAGGACACGCTGATCTACGCCGCCGACAACAAGACCCTGCTCGCCGACCTTCACCCGCCGGGCTATCAGAATTACTACGAATCGCTGTCCGATATGGGCACGTTGCTTCCGGAGGCGGTGATCTCGATCGAGGACCGCAACTTCTACAACGAACCCGGCATCGACCCGCAAGGCATAGTCCGCGCGTCGATGGTCAACTGGCAGGCCGGCGCAACGGTCGAGGGCGCGTCGACAATCACGCAGCAGCTCGTCAAGCTGCGGCTGGTAGGCAACCAGACCTCGA
>Ga0209267_1002061_pt1 | contig 13232 bp, 5 predicted proteins | sample GraSoiAngelo_137_FD_185894 | JGI IMG/M metagenome (GOLD analysis project Ga0209267, IMG submission 185894) | Grasslands soil microbial communities from the Angelo Coastal Reserve, California, USA - 14_0929_09_30cm (SPAdes) (version 2) | ecosystem: Environmental > Terrestrial > Soil > Grasslands ... | reverse complement strand
GTGAAGTTGTTGCTCCCTGTCACGCCAGGCGCGCTCGTGAAGATCGAGTTGGCCATCGTCAACTGCGTTCCGGCAGGCACGGTTCCTGCGGCCAGGTCATCGGTACGGAGACCCACATCCCAGTAACTGGCGCCACCCGGGCATTGACCCGAGGCCGTCTGGTTCAGCTGCGGCGTCAGCGCGATGATGTTCTGCTGCGACTCATTACCGCTCCCCGGGCCGACGATATCGACACGGAAGGCGCGGTTCTGCCAGAACATGTCGTTCGCCATCGCAGGCTTGGACAGCCGGCGGCAGTCGGCATTGATCAAGAATATCCCCCCCGTGTAACCGAAGCCCGCCGGGCACATCACGAGCCCCGGCAGCGACTCGACCAGGTTCGGCGTGTTGGCCATCGTCACCAGACCCGCCGGCTGCGGACCGTGCGGCGCGTTGGGGATCAGGCACAGCGTGTTCTGCGGGTTCAATGGGTCCGGCGTCGGGGTGCAGCCCGGAGGCGGCGCCGAGGAATTGATCGCGCCCAGTGTCTTGAACAGCACGCCCGCGGACGCGGTCGTGTCGTTGGACGCCACCGTATTGTTGACGAACGTCACCTTCAACGCGTCTTGCATCGACACGCCACCGCCGTCCCATCCCGCCACGTTGTTGGCGATGATGTTGTTGGTGACGGTCACGCCATACCACTGCGAGTTGAACAATGGGAACGTACCCACCTCGGAGCCGTTCAACTGCTGCAGGCGCAGGCCGCCGCCACTGCCGCTCTCGGCGCTGTTACCCATGATGAGGTTCGCGTTGATCACAAGGCCCTGGCCGATACCGTCACCGATCCCTGGCGGGCAATCGACGTCGACAACGGAGCCGCACTCCAGGCCGTTGGGCAGAACGCGATCGTTGTTGGCACCGGCGATGGTCAGGCCGCCGCCGTTGGTCGGCAGGGTCGGGTTGACGCTCTGGTTGAAGAGGATCCAGTTGTTGGCGATCGTGCCGTTGAAGGTCACGCCGGCGTGCACCATGCCGGCCCCGTCGCCGCTGCTCAGGTTGCCGGCGATCCAGTTGTGATCGATCGTGTAGTTGTCGGCACCGGCACTGATCGTGATCCCGCCCGCGCCCGACGGCGTGCCCGAGAACAGCGCGTCGCCGATCGAGGCGTTGTTGATGATCATGTTGTGGTGCACGTGGTTCTTCACGTTGAACTGACTCGGGATCGCCCCATCGGGCGCAACGGTCAGCGGCCCGATCAGGCTGCCACCGGCGCCGAACGGCGGGCACAGCGTCGCAGGCGCGATGCCGGCGTTGCAGATGGTGCCGTCGTTCGTATACACCGGCGGTGTTTCACCGTTGCCCAGGTTGATGGCGCCCGACAGCGTGCCGTGGTTGCCGTAGATGCGGGTGTTGGCGATCTCGAGGTAGTGGTTCCAGCCGTGCTCGAAGATGGCGCCACCGCCTTGCGAGCTGTTGACGATGCTCACGCCATCGATGCGCGACGGGTTGCACTGGAAGTTGGAGGTGCCGTAGTCGGTTTCCGGGTGCCCGTTCGTGCGAGCGGTTCTGGAGCAGTCCGCGGCCGTGTTCCTCAAGTACCTGCTGCCATCCGGGAACGCGCCGGGAACGCCGGCCGTGGCCTGCCCCCAGAAGTCGGTGCTAGTACCGACGTTGATGCCACGGCCAGCGACCGTGATGCCGGCGCCTTCATAGGCGCCCATCAGTGTCGGCTCCTGGAGGATTTGCGCCAGGTTTCCGTTGCCGGCAGCGTCCCAGCCGACGAAGGCTTCGAACGGGATGCGATCGACCTTCATGAACATGCTGCTCGGGCAGCTGTAGGTGCCGCTCGGATCGTAGGCGGCATTGTTCGGGTTGGGCGCGCCGTCGACGGTGAGGCCGAACAGGCACGCCACCTGCCGGCGCCATGAATCCATCTTGCCGGCGGGATGCGAATCGGCGTTGATCACGACCGAGTCGGCGCCCACGCCTTGCAGGCGCACCGGCTTCCACATGAGCAGGTTTTCCCTGTACGTGCCCGGGCGGACGATGATCAGGTCGCCAGGCACGGCGTTGTCGATCGCGGTCTGAATCGGGCTCGGCCCGATGCGGCCGAAGGGACCCGGTACGACCGTGGTCGTCGGCGTCACGACGGTCGGCGACTTGCCGGCCACGGTGACAGTGATCGCGTCGATCGAGCGCTTGCCGTTATCGCCGCGCGTGATTTCCAGTTGGCCGCATCGGGCGGTTGCGTTGGCACCGGTGTAGGAGGAGTTGGTCGCGTTGCAGAAGGGCACGGTCGCCGGGACCGTACAAGTGAGCTGAGTGTTGGACCAGCTGCCACAGGTTGCATTCACCCCGCCGATCGTGACCGGCCCTGGAGTGGAGCCGAATCCATAGTGCCGCGTGATGGTCTTCTGGTTGTACGGCGCGGTGGCCGCGTTGGGCCCGGAGTAGTTCGGGTTCTGCACCACCCTGCTGCACGGAACCCCATCGATGGTCGAGCCAAGGCAGGTGATGGTCAGCGTTTGACCCACTGCGCTGACCCAGGGTCCAGCGACCCCACCCGTCACGCTGCCGATCGCCGGCGTGAGGTCCGGGTACTCGCTATCCGGCAGGTTGTAGCCGTCGGCGAACGCCTGCGTCGGAATCACCGGCGTATCCATGTACGCGGTGAAGCCGGGCATGAACGGAGTCTCGTAGCAGAAGTCGCTGTAGGCCGGGCTATACGCCGGGTCGGTGATCTTTGCAGCCAGGTCGGCGCTCGCCACGACAACCCCGTTGACGTCCACGTACTGACCCAGCGCGTTGGTCCTGGCGATCGGACCCGGATCGTTCATGCACGCGATCGACATCTGCGGCACGTAACCGGTCGGGTTCGGCGGGTTGACGCCGTAGGTCGAGAAGTACAGGCCGTTGTAGATGCCCCACTGGTCGGAGTAGACGCGGGTCACCTCGTTGCCGTTGAAGTCACGCATGGAAACCGGCAGGTTCGGCGGGCCGAACTTCTCGCCGAACTGCGGCGAGAACGGGTCGAACTCGGACGCGAAGTCGTTGGTGATGGTGCCGGCGAAGTGGCCGGCGACGTGCGTCGAGCTGAAGATGTAGAACTTGACCAGCGCCGTCATCTGGTCCGTGAGCGTGACTTCCTTGCGGTCGCACAACGGCCGCAGCGCACCCGCGAACGGCGAGTTCTGACCCGCGGTCGGGAACAGGCTGTTGAAGTCCGGAACGATGCGCTTGGCGCCGACGCAGGGCCAGAAGGTCTCGATGCTGCCGGTATCGCCTTCGTGGCGCGGCCGTGCACCGAGGTTGGTGGTCGGATTGAGCGCGTTGTTCTTGTTGTAGTAGGCGTTGACCGCCGCCTGGTCGGGCATGATGAAGACATTGCCCAGGCCTGCGAATTGCATCGAGACCGGCGCGATGTAGACGTCGCCGAGCAGGATGTTCTTGTCCTCTTCCTTCACCAGCTCGTAGCCGGGCGGGACGATGACCTCCACCACGTACTTGCCGGCAGGCAGCATCGACAGGTTGTCGGGGCCTGTGGTGCAGCCTGTGCAGTTGGTGCCCAACGGGAGACCCGTCGCCGGGTTGATCCCCGTAACGCTGGGGAACTTGTACATGCCGTCGTACGGCGCGGGCTGGATCTGGTTCAGCATCGACCAGCCGTCGTAGCACTTGAACTGCGAGTTGTTGGGCAGCGGCGTCTTCGGGCTGGCAGGGTCGAGCCACAGCTTGCTGTCCTTCAGGGTTTGGAAGAACGGACTCGTCGGGTCCTGGCCCGGGCAGTTCATGTTCGGAACGCCGTCCGAACGGAAGCCCTGCGCCCAGTCGTCCCAGCTCGAGGTCTTCGTGGTGTCGACGAGCGTCAGGGTGGTGGTGCTGTCTTGCGCCGTGCCTTCCTTGTACAGGTTGACCTGCACGCGCGGCACACCCGGCTCCCAGCTCAACTGCAACAGCAGAGTCGGGTCGTCGAACGGACGCGTCGAGGCGTAGATCACGTGTCCCTTGATGCCGCCGTTCTCGCCGGGATCGAAGGGCTTCATGCCCCATTCGATGAAGCTGTTCTGGCCCAGCAGGCCCTGCCAGCCCTGGGTGGCGCCTACCCACGGGGGATCGACGCGTCCGGTCGAACCGCCCCCGGAGTCGCCCGCGGAGCAGTCGGCGCTCGCGCAATACCTGGCGCCCGGAACCCGCAGATTGGCGGGCAGAGGCACGGTCTCGATCGTGTTTGCGAGATGGTTGGCGATGGCCGAGGTTCCGCCGCCGGTCGTTCCATCGGCCGGGCCGCCGGCGTCATAGACGGAGTGCACACCGGTCAGCTTGTAGCGCGTGGTGTCCGTTTCGGCCACGAGCCAGTTCATGAACGGGAACACTTCGTTGAAGCCCGCGAAGCCGTTCAGGTCGGTGTTGTTGAAGAACCCGAAGCTGCCGTCGCGATACCGGATGTTGGTCGAAACCAGCGGCAGACCAGGCTCAGTGTCCTGCGAGACGCCGTCGCCATTGAGATCGATGAACGTGCGCGTATACAGATTGCTGCGCCATTGCGTGACCGGGAATTCCTTGAGCGCGGTATTGCCGTCGATCTTCAGCGGGTGCACCAGGCCGTCGAGCAGGAGATCGTTCCACTGGTCGAACACCGTGAGCCTGAAGTTGCCCACGGGCATGCCCGTGAAGGTGACCGTGCCGTCTGACCGGCACTTCTCGAACGCGAAGTCCGCACCGTCCGGAGGCCCGACGCTGAGGTAGCATTGGGTGAAGCCATACGCGTCGTAGTTGCCGCTGCTGTAGAGGCGCTGGTCGGGCGTGCGGCTCATGCGCGTGCTCGTGATCTGCACGTTCAGGGTCGCGGTGCACGATTGAGTGGCGCACAAGGCGGCCTTGCGGTCGTTGATGATCTTCGGATTGGCGAAGCCGATGACGACGTGGAAGCCGCCCGGTCCGAACTCCTGGAAGTAGCCCGGCTCGTTGGGCTTGATGAACGCCTCGTGCGACTTGGTGCCGTCCAGCGTGTTGGTCTGCAGCCACTCCTCACCGCGCGCGATGCGATCGGCCGCGGGCGCGGCGACGATTTCGTACAGGCCCGGGTAGAGGTTCGCGATCACGGCCTGGCCGGCCAGGGGCGACTCGGTCACGCCGTCAGACTCGAAGTGCGGACAGGTCGGGATCATCCCCACGATGGCGCCGTCCCCGTTCTTGGCGATCGGGCAAGCATCCAGCCCGGTGAGGGGGTCGATCATGCCCGCCAGGGAGTTGGATACGGGCATGTTGAACTGGTCGTAGGTGAGCTGCCCGGTGGAGTCACCAAACCCGCCCGCCTGGTCGAACACCTTGATCTCGAAGCCGCCCAGTCCGGCCTCGTTGGGCGCGATGACGTCGACGCCACCGCCGGGGTCTTCCTGCCCGTTGAGCGGGTTGTCGTCCTGGAACACGAACACCGCGATCTTGGCTGTGGGCAGCGGTGTTTGCTGCAGGAGGATGTTGACCGGCGGACGCGCGCCCGCGCCGGGCGCCACCCCGATCTGCGCGCCGCCCATGGCGTGGCCGCAGATCGCAGCCGCCCCGCTGGGCTCCCAGGCGCCCGTGGGGGGGAATGTGTACGGGCCGCAGGCCGTCGCAATGTCGAACGGCCGACCGTTGTCGTCCGGGCCACCGGCGCCGCCGACGACCGGATTGACGCCGTCGCCCGGCAAGACCGAGATGAAGTAGCGCTTGGCCGGGTCGAGATAGACCTGGCTGGGGTTCAATGCAGTCTTCTGCGTGCCAGGCCGGCATTGACCGTTGCCGACGTCGCATACCGTGGCCTCGGTGAGGAGCGTCTGGCCGGCTTCGCACGAGATCGTTCCCAGGCAGCCCGACGCCACCACCGGCATCGCGGCCGTGTGGAAGTTGTAGCCGAGGCTTTCCACCGGCAGCGCCGGGCAGGGGCGCCCGTTCGAATCGAGCCGCGGCCCGGAGGTGTTGATCTGGCACTTGGGATCGATGAAGACGGTGCGGTCTTCCTCGATGATCCAGCGGTAGTCCGTGATCTGAAGCCCGTTCTTCGCATCCCTCACGGTGACGACCAGGTTCGAGGCCGGCATGAAGACGACGGTCGCGGTGGCGGAGCCGCTCAGGCCGGTCGAGGTTGTCGCCGTATAGGGGAACTGCACACAGCTCGCAAGGGCTGGTGCTGGCGGGGTGAGTGCCGGGCACGCGCCGCCGGGGCCGGTCGCGACGAACGACCCATCCGGGTTCACCGTCACCCCACCACCGCCGCCGGACGCGGTCAGCGGATGTCCGCTTGGATTCGAGACGTTGCTGCCGAGCACGCCCGGCGGGGGCGATAAATAGCGCGACGCGACGTTGCTCCTGAATTGCACATTGGACGCAACCGGAGCGGTGCCGCGGCAGGCGCCGGTGCAGGCGGCGATCGTCACGGTCGCGCATGCCGCGCCGGAAATCGCTCCATTGCCGCAATAGGTGAACGTGATCGGCGCGCCCGTGTAGGTGAACGTACCGTCGGCGTTGAAAGTGGTTAGCCCGGCCGGGACCGCGCCTAGGACCTTGGCGCCGTAGATCCCGATGTCATTGGCGAGCACGCCCTTGGACGGATCGCTGACCGTCAACGTGTTGCCCGAGACCAGGGAATAACTGTCAGGCACGGCTGTGGCGGTCACGCCCGAGGTCGGCAGCTGACTTCCAAGTGGGTCAGGCACTTGAGTCGTGATGTAGGCGAGCATGCCGCCGTTGCGCTGGTTGTTGGTCGACAGGCTCAACTGGCGGTCGAACACGGGCAGCGAGGTCGCGATCGGCGCGTTGATCATCACGTCATGGGTCTTGCCCGCGGCCAGGAAGATTTCGCCCTGCACGCGCGACACGCCAGGCAGTGGGTTGCCGTCTTCAGCAACCAGGCTGAACCCCGCGGTCGGAGCTGGAGTCGTGCCGGGCGCAACGACGGCGGGCGTGGTCAGCGCGCCGACGATCGACGGCACGTGCATGCGGAGCCCCGCATTCGCGAAGCGAACGAGCACGGACCCGCTGGCCGTCGCCGCCGGCAATGCTCCGTACAGAGAGCGGACCGGTTTCGACGCATCGAACGACGTGCCGTTGATCAGGTAGTAGCGCGGGTCGTAGTTGACGGCGGGCGGGTAGCAGGTGTTGTAGTCCGGGTTGGCGGTCACCCCATCGGCAAGGAACTGACTGCCGCAGCCACTCGTCGTGCTACCGGGCAGGCTCAGGGAGGACCAGACCTTGGTCTCGCTGAAGCCGGCGGTCGCCACCGCGGCGTCCACGGCGCGGTTCTGCACCGGGTCGATCTCGCCCAGCAGCAGCGGCACTTCGGCGTTGTACGTCACGGGGGCGAGCGTACCGAGCCCATAGGCCGTGCCGGGCGAGGTGCTGGTCGGAGCGGCCGTCACGACGAGCATGCCGTACAGACCCATCGGGTGCTGGATCGACGGGTGCGTGCCGGAGTGGATCAAATAGCTGCCAGGCCTGAGGGCGCTCCAGGTCAGCGCCGCCGGCGTTCCGACCGCGACCTCCGTGGCGAACGACTTGACGCGCGGCCCCTGCGTCGGCGGCGTGCCCGTCGGGGTCGGGTCCGCGGCTGGCCAGGTGATTGTCTGCGCGTTGGAGTGGTCCGGGCTCGGGGTGAACGACCCCGGGGTCCCGAGACCGCCGCCCAATTGACCGTCAATGACGATCGACGTGGCGATGTTGGTCGGAGTCGCACCGAACGACAGGTTGTTGGTGAGGCTGATCGTCAGCGACGTGCTGGACACGCCTGGCGCCGACTGGGTGTACGGCACGGTGATCAGCACCGGCGACCAATTGAGGCCGGCATTCGCGTTCAGCGCCGCGCAGGACGTGCCCGGTACGGCGCCTTGGGTCACGGCGCCACAGGTATAGCCCCACATCGGGACCGATTCGCCATCGGGCAGCACGGCCTGCCGGGGCGCCGCGGTCAGGTTGACCACAGGCACTTGCGCGAACGCGCTACCTGCGAGGAGGAGAACCGAAGCTGCGAGTCCGGTCCGGATTAGACTCGAATTCAACCAATAGGTGCGCATCGCGATTCTCCTGGATTACTTCGACTCATCGATGACGAAGGCGCGGGGATCGACGAGCATCATCATCAGCATGCCGCCGGGAAAGATGTTGTTGGTGGTGATCTCGCGTTCGTTATGCGAGTGCCACATGAAGGCGAAGCCCGCTTCGTCCGTGGGACTGTTCGCGACCGTCCCGGAAGGCGGAATCGGCGTCGAGCCCACCGCGCGAACCATGGCTTCTCCTCCGAAGTAGGGGCTGCCGGCGTACCAGGGGCCGTTGGCCACGATGTTCGGGTCGGGCAACGTCACCGGGCCGCCGCTGCCGACCTGGCCGAACGGCCTGGACTCCAGCGCCTTGCCGTGGTCGCCGCACCACTCGTAGTAATTCGGGTCGGTCGGAACGCTGTGGTAGCCATTGGCGTCGGGGGCGCACGGGGTCGAGTCGCCGTCGTAGCCATGGCCGAACACGTCCCAGTTCAATCCCTTGCCGGTCCACAAGAAGATTCCGTCCATTGCCTGGCCCGGCGTGGTGGTGGTCGTGAACAGCAGCGGCCCGGAGAGCTTGGTCGCGTCGGTCTTGCTGAGCAGCAGGTTGCCGTCGCGCGCCAGCACGCGCACGTGGTTGCCGTGCTCGTGGAACGGGTGCTGCCAGCGGCCCTGCCCGATGATCCGGACCAGCGTCAGCTCGCCCGGATGCATGTGCGGGTTGCCGTTGTAGGGCTGGCGGGGATACTGGACCGCGTAGTTCGGGTCCATGTTGTCGGGCATCGAGCGCCCGTTGATCATGAAGTAGGCTGGGGAGTAGGGCTCGGTCTCGACCGCGTTCATGTTGGGCGGGCAGGGCACGCCCGTCGCCGCGACGCACAAGGCGATCGCTTCGGCAGCCCTGTGGATCTTGGGATCCAGCTCGGAGAACTGGAACAGGTACTCGCGGTCGTAGCAGGCCGCTGCATGGTCGAACGCGGCGTGGGAGGGAGCGAGGCGGAAGTCGGTTTCGACCACGCCGCTGCCGAAGTCGTGGCCCCTGGCCGTATCGTTCCGGGTATTCGAGCAGGGGCCGGTATTAGCGCTCGTCCCGGGCAGGACTATGATTGCACCGTATAGACCCATCTCCACCTGCAGGTCGCTCTGCGTGCCACTGTAGTAGGCATGGGTGCCCACCGAACTGGCGGTGAAGGTGTAAGTGGCCGTGCCGCCCGGAACGGCCTCCTTCGTGAGCAGCCCCGGGGCGCCCGTCGCCGTTACCGCGAAGCCCGGGAACAGGATCGAGGTATTGCCTGCGCGCGCGGGCAGAGTGTTGGTCAGATTCACCGTCACCGTCTGGCCTTGGGTGACGATCAGCGTCGGGCCGGGGATCTGCATCGGCGGGCAGAATGCGCCATTCGCAGGTTGGAGCTGACTCGCGCTCGGGACAAAGCCGCTCGGCGCACTCGTGCAGCCGTAGCCCCACGAGTAGATCGACGTGCCGTCAGGCTGGCTGATGTAGGCAGGCGTGGCGCTCAGGTTGAAGGTCGGACCAGTAATGCCGGGGGCAGCCGCCTGTGCGGTGACAGCGAACAGCGACGCGAGCGCGAACGCCGTGCCGCACAGGAGCTGACCGAGCAGAGACTTTGGATTCGTGGCGCGCATCGGTGCTCTCCTAAATGCTGCAGGCCTTGGTCGTCGGATTGACCGAGGTGCAGATGTTGACCTCGGTCATCTGGCCGCCGAAGTTCTCCGCATCGTTCGACAGGTGGTCCAGCTGCGGCGTGTAGAGGAAGAACTTCTGGCCCGCGCTGTAGCCGGTCGCGTCGAGGATCACGTCGAGCGACTCGCCGCCGCCGAGCGTGATCGAGTTCGTCGTGTAGCTCATGTCGTTACCGGCCATGTCGCGCAGCAGGCGGGCGTTCACGGCGATCACCTTCATCGGGATGCCGAGCGAGGCCAGCGTGTGGTACTCGCTGACGTTGAGGTCCGAGATCCTGAGCAGCGCCCTGCCGCCAGCCGGAATGTTGATGACGGACGGCAACGGCTGCGACGTGTGCAGGGTACCGTCGGTCGACATGGTCTGGATCGGGCCGGCGCTGTTCGTGGTGGCCGTCGAGGCTCCGCCGACCGTGTCCGGGTAGCTGCGGCCGTTCAGCAGGAAGTACTTGTCCTTCATGTCGGTGAAGGATTCCGGGTTGAAGGTCATGCCGACGAAGTGGAAGTTCGGGTCGAAGCCCATCATCTGGAGCGGGTACTCGACGTCGTAGCGAGTCGATCCGTCGCCGTCGTTGTAGGCGTACTTGAGGGTGCCGTTGTTGCTCGCGGTATTCGCGGGCGGCAGCGGGGTCTGTCCCGAGCACAGGATGTCGTTGCACGTTGCTCCGTCGGGACTCCCGTTCGCACTGTTCGCCGCGCTCAACCTGGTGCGCAGACTGCCGTTCACTCGATTCTGGCGCGGCCGCACGTAGATCTGCCCCACCATGCCCATCTGCAGATGCTCGGGCGGCGAGATGTGGCAGTGCCAGAAATACGTTCCGGCTTCCGGCGCCAGGTAGTAGTACGTGAAGCTGCCGCCGACGTTGATCGCGATCGAGGCGTCGGGCACGCCGTCGTAGAACGCCGAGGCGTTCGGGTAGCCGTGGAAGTGGACGGTATGCTGCTCGAAGAGGTCCGGCCGCATGATCTGGCCGACGTTGGTGAGCGTGAGGAAGTACTCGTCGTCCTCGTCGATCGCCATCAGCGGCGCCGGCTGGCTGGCGTTCATCACGCCGACGTCCATGATCTCGCGCGCATCGACGTGGCCAGTGAGCAGGTTGGGCGGCGTGGATTCGGGGTCGCGTGTCAAGCCGATCGCGCCGTTGAACATGAAACTGCCATCGGGCATGCCGACCAGGTCACTCGGCGCCCCGGACCCGGTGGGCGACTCCTGGTCGAATACGCTGGCGGGTTGAGTGCCCGGCAGTCCTTCGTGGATGTCCCGGAGGCCCGACAGAGGCCCGAACCCGAACAGGTAGGTCTGCGTGCCGTCGCCCATCGTCACGAAGCCGTCGCCGCCCGAGATCTGCTGGCACTTGATGCCGGGATTCGCCATCGCCGGCGTCGGGTTCAGGAGGCCGTCGGTCCGCCCCAGGATGGTCTTGGTCGAATAGCCCTGCGGCACGGTCGCTGGATGCGCATCGGTGCCAGCCGGACACTGCACGCGGAAGCTCTGTGCCTGAGCGTCCCACGCAAACAGTAGGACCGCCAGTGTGGGCAGCAGGCGAGCGAGGCGGTAAATGATCAGCATGTTGGGTCCTCCATTCCAGGCGCGCAAATCGAATCGTCGGCTATACATGTCGGTCTCGGGCTACCTCGAAGCGTGCACGCCGGGCAGCTCGGCGAGCAGCTGGTCGGCCGTGGCGAAGCCGTCGATGCGCACCCACTCCACGCCAGGGGCGGTGCGCACCAGCGTGACTGGCGCGTGGTTCATCTTGTCGCCGCGGTAGACGCCGAAGGCGCGCTGTGCAGCCTGGCTCGCGGCCAGCGTGCCGCTGTAGTGCTGCCACTCTGGGCCTGCACCGAACTTCTTTGCGTACTCGTGCAGCCGCGCCGGCGTGTCGAACTCGGGGTCGATGGAGATCGACATCAAGTGGACCTGGTCACGCGCGGGGCCTAGCTTGCGCTGCAGCTGGGCAAGGGTGGAGCTGATCACCGGGCAGACCGTCGTGCAGCTCGTGAAGATGAAGCTCAGCACCACCGGCCGGCCGTCATTGAGTTCCTGGCTCAGGAGCACCGTCTTGCCGTCGTCGCGCACCAGCTCGACGTCGGGGACGGTGTAGGCGGCAGACGTGCGGGCTGCTTCCGGTGCCACGTTGTGGCGGTGATGGGCGTGGGGGTCGGCGGCGTCTGCGGCGAGCAGGCCGGGAGCCCACATACCGAGTGCCGCCGCGGCGGCCCAACCACCGATTCGCCGCGCAAGAGTCATCTCGGGTTCCCCGTCCCGAGCTGGCCGTTCGCGATATTCGCCAACCTCGAAAAACTCATCATGTTGATCCCCCCCACCGTGTGCGACGACTACGCCGATCGCGCGGAGCGAACGGCGTGCTCGACGGCGCACGCGGCGTGCATCAAGTCGGCGAACGTCTGAGAGAGTGATGTCGGAGGGATGATCGTCTGAGAGACCGGAATCCGAGGCGTCGCTCGCACCTGCGCGCGCGCAACCTGCGCTCTCGATGAATCGATCGTCCTGCCGCCAACTCGCTCGTTCGTCATGCGCGCGACACTGCGCCAACACTTCCCGGGCTTCTAGCTACATTGAACGTTCGCAACAGGGTGGTACTGGCGCTAGTCGGCGCCAATCGCGCGCTATCGTGCACAACCGCGCATTTTCAGCGCCTTCGTATCAGACTCAGGCCGGAGATCAGGCGCGCCAACGCGCGGCACCCGGCCCCCGGATTTCGTTGGAAAATCCGCACGGCAGGCGGGCCGATGATCTTAAGACGAAGGTATGATCCGGCAAAAGGTCTGTTGGTCCTCCGACGTTTTGCGCGCTACTCCGCCAGGCCTTTTCCTTGAGCAGCCGTCACACTTTCTCCGGCGTGATCGGAATGTCGACGTGGCGCACGCCGGATCCGGTTTGGAGCCTGGTGGATTGCGGTCGTTGCAGATCGTAGCTACAATGTACGTACGATCCCGAGGTGATGGATGGCGCGCGACCTTACGATTCAGATCCGGCTGACGAAGGAAGAGCACGAGACGATCGCTGCGCAAGCTGGCCGGGAAGGGCTGGGTGTCGGCACCTACCTGCGTGCCCTGGCCTTGCGGAACGCGTTTGAGTCTTCAGGCAGTCCGCGTGGAAAGGCGTTTGCGGTACGGCGGCGGGCGCAGAAGCGCGCGAAGTCTTCGCGGACTCGACAGGCTGTCCGCGAAGGACATCGACGCTGAGATCAAGGCTGCGCGCTCACATCTATCTCGGTTTCATCATCGCCTTCTGGGCGACGCCGACGATGACCATCGCGCACCTGGTCTTCGCCGTGGCGACGACGGGATACATCCTCATCGCCATCCAGCTCGAAGAGCGTGACCTCGTCGAGGCTTACGGAAACCGGTACGAGGCGTACCGCAGCCAGGTCTCGATGCTCATGCCTCGGCCACCCAAGAAGCCGTGCGGGTCGCGACGTCTCATTCGGTGGCTGATTCACCATCGCCGTAGCAGTCGCCATCTCCATGGTTGTGGTCCCACCCCGCTGAGTTGAAACCGCCTTCATCGTGCACCCG
>Ga0209267_1002059_pt1 | contig 13248 bp, 10 predicted proteins | sample GraSoiAngelo_137_FD_185894 | JGI IMG/M metagenome (GOLD analysis project Ga0209267, IMG submission 185894) | Grasslands soil microbial communities from the Angelo Coastal Reserve, California, USA - 14_0929_09_30cm (SPAdes) (version 2) | ecosystem: Environmental > Terrestrial > Soil > Grasslands ... | reverse complement strand
TGGGCGGCCGCACGCGCGCGGCGCACCTCGTCGAGCCGCGCCAGCTCCGCCTCCGAGCGTGGCGCCAGGCGCTCCCACTGGGTCCACTGGTCCAGGGCCTCGGCGAACCGACCCGTCGCGACGAGCGCGTAGCCGAGCAGCCGGTATGCCGCGACGCCCAGGGGATCGAGCCGCAGCGCGCGACGCAGTTCTTCCACGGCGTCCGGACCCCGTCCTGCCGCGAGCGCGATGCGACCGAGCAGCAGGTGCACGGCGGGATCGTGCGGATGCACGCCGGCGGCCTGTTCGGCCACGCCGCGCGCCTCCTCCATGTCGCGCCGCGCCAGCGCGTCTTCGGCGCGCGCGACCAGCTCCGCCAGATCGGCGGCGAGCGTGGTCCGCTCGCGTTTGGTTGTGCCGGGGTCCGCGAGCACGACGACGCCCGCGCTCTCGAGTCCGAACAACGTCTTCGCCACCTCGAAGTCGGAGCGGCCCAGCGCGGAGGCGATCGCGCGCACATCGCGTTGGCCGTCGATGGCCGCCAGCATCTCCCACTCGGGCGGCAGTAGATCGAGGTCCCCGGCATCGCCCTGCTGCGGTGGGGCGAGCGCCGGCACGACGCCCAGGTGCGGGATCCGACTCTCGATCCGCGACCACTCGTCGATGCGCCGGGCGCCCTCCATCAGGAGGGCCTCGGTGGGAATGCGAACCGTCGCCTCCGTCGGCACGTCGCTGAGCGCGCCTTCGGTGAAGGAGAAGTAGCCCTCCCGCCAGCTCATCATTTCGAACACGACTTCCTCGATCTGGAAGCGCACCTGGCGCTCGAGCTCGCGCGGGGTGATGGCGCCGAGCGAGACGAGGATCTCGCCCAGCCGGCGCTTGTCGCCCTGCCGCTCCTGCATGTCGCGCGCGCGCTCCAGGTCGGCGTCGGTGATCTTACCCGTACGCAAGAGCAGCGCGCCGAGCGGATGCGGATTCGAGCGGATCTCGGCGAAGATGATCGTGCCGCCCTCGAAGGACACTGTGCCCGCGTTGTGACGCAACTCCGAGGTGACGCGCAGCGCGCCCGTCTTCCGGCTCAGATCGAGCAGCTGGAACACGTCGTGGATGCCGAGCTCGCGAAGCGGTCCCTCGATCGCCATCAGGCCGCGTCCGAGTCGAAGATGTGCTGGAGGTCGAGCGCGGTGCGGGCGTGCACGCGCGCCCGCTGCGCGAACGGGCCGCCGGGATCGATGCGCGTCACCTTCTCCCACGCTTCCACCGCTTCGGCGTAGCGGTGCAGCCGCGCGAGCACGACGCCCAGCTGGAACAGCGCCTCCACCTGCTCGGGGTCGAACTTCAGGGCCCGCCGGAACGCTTCGAGGGCCTGCGCGTCGCGCTTGTCGTCCAGCAGCGCCCGTCCCAGCAGCAGCAGCGCCGGCAGGTCGTAGGGGTCCTGCTCGAGCATCTCCGCGAGCCGCACCACGGCCTGGCGCAGCTGCCCCGCGCGCCGCAGCAGGTCGGCCAGCGCGAGCGCCGCCTCGTGGAAGGTGGGGAGCGCATCGAGCGCCCGCTCGTACGCCTGCTGCGCGGCGCTCCACTCTTCTCTCTCTTCGTGCAACCGGCCGAGGTCCACGCACACCTGCACGTAGCCCGGGTCGAGCTCGAGCGCCGCGCGGTACGCGGCGAGCGCTCCCTGCTTGTCGCCGACCTTCATCGCCACGTCACCCTGGAGCTTGTGCAGGTCGGCGCGTCCCGGCGCCCGGGTCTGCGCCTGCTGCAGCGCCGTGAGCGCCCCGGCCGCGTCGCCCGCGGCTGCCCGTCCCCGCGCGACGGCCACCAGCGCGTCCACGTGGTCGGGGGCGAGCAGGAGCAGCTCCTCCGCCAGCGCGTGCGCCTCCTCGGCGCGGCGGCCGCCGAGGGCGAACAACGCCTTCACCTCGCCGAGGCGCGCTGCGACGCGGTCGGTCTCGAGCGCGCGCGCCTCGCGGTAGCGCTCCAGCGCCTCGCCGTGCAAACCCCGCTTCGCGAAGATGTCCCCGAGGAGCACGGCCGCATCGGCGCGGCTGGCGCCCCGCTGCACCGCGCGCACCGCCTCCGCCGCTGCGACGTCCATCAACCCCTTGCTCACGTAGTCGCGCGCCAGTGCCAGCGGGTCTTCGGCTGCCTTCCCCGCCGCCGGCTCGGGGGCGGCGGCCGGCGCGAGCTCCTGGAAGATGTTGTCCAGCAGTCGTTGATCGAAATTGAAGTCTTCGCCGATCGTCTCGGCCGTCACGTCGGCAGAAATCTCGGGGGCGATCCCGATCGTGGTCTTCTCGTATTGGAGGTCGATCGTGAGCGCGAATTTCTGCGAGACGTAGTACGGATCGAGCTCCAGGGCGCGCTTGGTGGCACGGAGCGCGCCGTCGAAGTCGCCGAGGTTCGACAGGGTGAAGCTCAGGTTGTAGTGCGCGCCCGCGTGCGCGGGGTCCGCTTCCACCGCCCGCACGAACGCGTTGCGCGCGTCCGGAAAGCGTTTTAGCTCCACCAGCACCAGCCCGACGCCGTTCCAGGCCGCGGCGGAGGCGGGCTCGCCCGACAGCACCTGGCGGTACGCCTCGAGCGCCAGCTGGAAGCGGCGCAGCTGGTAGAGGAGCAACGCCAGGTTGAGGCGCGCCGCGCTGAACGCCCCCTGCAGCCGCAGGGCTGTCCGAAACGACTCTACGCCCGCGTCGGACGCGGTCTTGTGCGCCTGCACCACACCGAGGTTGTTCCAGGCGAGCGCGTAGTTCGCATCCACCTCCACCGCCTGCTGGTAGGAGGCCAGCGCGTCGTCGGTGCGGCCCGCCTGGTGCAGCACGACCCCGCGCTCGTTCCACAGCTTGGGTGAGTCCGGGACCTCGCGCAGCAGCGTATCGTACAGCTCGAGCGCCGCCGCGAAGTCGTGCTTCAGGAGATGCACCTCCGCCATCGCCTGCAGCGTCAGCCGCCGGTCCTCACCGCGCTCCAGCGCCAGCCGGTACTCCCGCAGCGCCTCGTTGTAGTAGCCCTTCTGCCGGAAGGCGAGCCCGAGGTTGTAGTGCGCCAGCTCGTTCCCTTCCACCACCTGCGGCTCGGGCGCCAGGCGCTGGCGCCGCTCCTGGCTCTTGCGCTCCGCATTGTAGCGCTCGAGCGAGAGGTTAGTCTGGGCGCGCGCCAGGGGTGGATTGAGCTGGATCGCGCGCTTCGAGGACGCCCGGGCGTCCTGATGCCGACCCAGATCGCCCAGGACGAAGGCCATCAGGTAGTGGGCGTTGGCGTTGTCGGGGTTCAGCGCCACCGCTCGCTCCAGCGCTCCGAGCGCCTCGGCGTTCAGGCCACGATTGTAATAGATCTCGCCCAGATAGAAGTGCACGACGCTCGACTCGGGCTCGAGCTCGACGGCGCGCAGGAACCACTCCGTCGACGCTTCCGGCCGCCCGCGGTTCTTTTCCGCAAGCCCGAGCTGGATGATGGCGGCCACGTCCGTGGGGCGGTGCGCCAGCAGCTGCTCGAACTCGCCGACCGCGTCCTCATGGGCACCGAGGATCGCGTAGGCGCGGCCCAGCTCCCAGCGCGCGTCGCGGTCGTCGGGGGCGCTGCGCAGCCGCTCCCGCAGGTGGGCCACGCGCTGGTCGTAGTAGCCCGTGTCGTGATAGGCGATCTCGAGGTTGCGCTGCGCGACCTGCATCTTCGGGTCGAGCTCGAGCGCGCGGGTGAACTCGGCGATCGCGTCCTCGACCAGTCCCTTCTGGTAATAGAGGACGCCGAGGTTGTTGTGCGCCCCGGCGTCCGAGGGGTCGATCCGGCGGGCGAAGGATCGGAGGACGGCGAGGTCGCGTTCCGAGAGCGCCGGCGCCGTCACGGGTCAGCTCAGGCGGATGGCGTCAAAAATGGCCTTGAGCGACGCCAGATCGGGAAGCAGCAGGAAGTGGCCCCGCAGCTCCTCGGCCGACTCGATGGAGAACTCGGTCTCGACGCAGAACACGAAGTCACGCTCGTGTCCGAAGTTGAGGTAGGTGGTGGTGAGCACCGCGGCCGACAGGTCCACCACGAGGCTCGGCACCGAGGGCAGGAGCAGCATGCCCAAGAAGTCCGACAGGGCGTTCATGTAGGCGCCCGAGAGAATGTTGCCGGTCTCCTTGAGGCACGACTGCTCGAGCGCGTCGAACGCCGCCGTCGTGCCGATTGGACGGCGCAGCAGCATGTCGCACAACCGCCGCCCCACCGCCTCGGGGAACAAGAGCAGGGTCCGCCCGGTCAGGTCCCCCAGCATGTGCATGAGCACCGCGGCGACCACCTCCTGGGCGTGGCCCAGCAGGTCGGGCACCTCCTCCAGCCGCGCGATGTTGATCTGCGGCACGCTGATCATGATGCGGCGGTTCGTGAGCTGCGACAACGCCGTGGCGGCGTGCCCCGCCCCGATGTTGGCCACCTCGCGCAGCGCGTCGATCTGCAGCTCCTTCAGATCCCGCACGTCCTCCATGCCGCCTCTCCCTTCCGTGAGCCTAGACGAGCCCGCCGGCGTCGAGAATCAACGCCGGGATCCCGTCGCCCATGATGGTCGCTCCGCTGAACACCGGGAGCGTACCCTGCGGCGGGTCGAAGCCCTTCACGACGATCTCCTGCTGGCCCAGCATCCCGTCCACGACGATGCCGCTGCGGCGCTCGCCCATCTCGAGCACGATGATCGGGCAGCGCCGCGGGGCGTCCCCGCTCACACCCAGCATGCGCCGCAGGTGCACGAGCGGGACCACCCGATCGTGCAATACGATGGCTTCGCGCCCCTCCACGAGGGTGGTCGGCTGCACCCCGAATTCCACCGTCTCCGCCACGTACGTCAGCGGCAGCGCGTAGCGCTCCCGGCCCACTCCGGCGATCAGCGCCCGTACGATCGCCAGCGTCACCGGCAGTCGCAGCACGAAGCTCGTCCCCTTCCCCGCCTCCGTACGTATGTCGATCGAGCCGCCCAGCGCGCGGATGCGCGTCACAGCCACGTCGATCCCCACCCCCCGCCCCGATACGCTGGTCACGGCGTCCGCGGTCGAGAACCCGGGCCGCGCCAGGACTCGCAGCAGCTGGTCGTCCGATAGCGCCTCCGCGTGGGGATCGACCAGCCCCTCGCGTTGCGCCCGCTCCAGGATCCGGGCGCGGTCGATGCCACGCCCGTCATCGCTCACGCTGATCGCGACGCTCGCCCGCTCGCGCACCGCCGTCAGGACGATCTCGCCCTCGGGCGGCTTGCCGCGGCGGCGCCGCTCGGCCGGCGTCTCGATGCCGTGGTCCACCGCGTTGCGGAGCAGGTGCAGCAACGGATCCCCCAGCTCGTCGAGGATCGCCCGATCGAGCTCGATCTCCTTCCCCTCCACGCGGAACGCCACCTGCTTGTCCAGCTCGCGCGCCAGATCGCGCACCAGGCGCGGGAAGCGATCGAACACCTGCCACACCGGCGTCATGCGCGCCTGGATGATCCCAGCCTGGAGATCGGCCGAGAGGCGGGAGATCTGGATCGCCACGTCGTCCACCGCGGGATCGCGCCGCGCCGCCGCCAGCTCGTTCAACCGGCCGCGCACCGTCACCAGCTCGCCGATCAGGTCCATCAGCTCGTCGAGGCGCCGCAGGTCCACCCGGATGTGCCGGCTCTTCTCCGGCGTCGCCTGGACTGGGGCTCCCTCTGGCGCCGGCGCCCGCGGGGCCGCGCCGCGACGCTCTTCGCCCCCGACCGACACGTGCTCCACGTCACCCGCCCCGCGCACCGCCCGCTCGATATCCGCCGCGGCCGCGGGCGAATCGAGCCGGAAGCTGAACCGGCCGTCGAAGTCGTCCGACTCGAACGCCGCCTGGGGCGGCGTGACGCCGTGGACGACCCCGAGGCCCTGGGCGCGCTTGAGAGCGAGCAGCGCGCGCCCGCCTTTGATCGGCGCCTCGGCGCGCAGCGTCACCTCGACCAGCCGCCCCGCCCCCGGCGCCGCCGGCGGCTCGACCGCCGCCGCCGCGGGGGAGGCCGGTGCCGACCGCGCGGGTCCCGCGAGGAGCGCGGCCGCACTCTCCAGATCGGCCACGACCTCCGCCACGTCGAGCTCGTCCTCCCGTCCCACGACCGACAGCTCCACGGCGGTCTCGAGCGCGTCCCGCGCCCGGAACAGGAGCTGCAGCAGCTCGTCGGTCGCGGGGCGCGAGCCGCGGCGCAGCAGGTCGAGCAGATTCTCGGTGCGGTGGGCGATATCCGTGACACGGCCGTAGCCCATGGTCGCCGCCATGCCCTTCACGGTGTGCACGGCGCGGAACAGCCCGCCCACGGGCGCGGGATTGGCGGGGGTGCGCTCCCAGTCGAGCAGCAGCTGGTTGCAGGCGCTCAAGTGCTCCCGGCTCTCGGCCAGGAACAGCTCGGCGTACTGCGAGAGGTCCATGGCGTCAGCCGAGGACCCGCTGCACGGCTTCGAGGACGCGCGAGGGCTGGAACGGCTTCACGACGAAGTCCTTCGCCCCCGCCTGAATCGCCTCGACCACGAGCGCCTGCTGCCCCATCGCGCTGCACATGAGGATCTTCGCGTCGGGGTCCTGCTTCACGATCTCGCGCACCGCATCGATGCCGCCCATGTCCGGCATGACGATGTCCATGGTGACGAGATCGGGCTTGAGCTGTCGGTATTTCTCGACCGCCTGGGACCCCGTCTCGGCTTCTCCCACGATCTCGAACCCCGCCTGGGCCAGGATGTCCGAGATCATCGTCCGCATGAAGATGGCGTCGTCGCAGACGAGGACAGTGTGGCTCACACATCCTCCCTAGGAAGACAGAATGGGGGTTAGCAGCGCGTCGGTATCGAGGACCACGAAGAGTTGACCGGCGCGACGCCCGACCGCCCGCACCAGGGTCGGATCGATCCCGGGCAGCGCCTGCCGGCGTTCCAGCGCCTCCCCACCCACGGAGAGGAGGTCCACCACCTCGTCCACCGTGAAGCCGAGGATCTTCTTGCCGCGGCCCACCTCGAGCACGACCGTGGTGCCGGGACCCGCATCGCCGGGCGGCTCGGGCTGGCGCAGCGCCCGCCAGCCTTCGACGACCGTGACCAGCGTCCCCCGCACGTTGACCAGGCCCGCCACGACGGGCGGCGCACCGGGAATGCGCGTGGGCGCGAGCCAGGGCAAGATCTCCCGCACCCGCTCCGCCTCGGCCGCACAGAGGAGGGCGCCCACTCGAAACAGCAGCAGTCGAACGACTGCGGCGTCACTCATCCGAAGCGAAGAAGCCAAGATACTGCAAGGGGTTGCGTTGAGCAAGCAAAGTAGCGTCGGCCGCCGCTTCGGCGAGCGCCGGCAGCAACTCGCGCGGCCATTCCGAGCGCAGCACGAGCGGCGCGCCCGTCACCGGATGGACCAGCGCGAGCAAGGCCGCGTGCAACAGCTGGCGCGGCGCCAGCGCCTCGAGGCGCTCGGCCGCCTGACGCGCCGACGGCGTCACGCGGCGGCTGCCGCCGAACGCATACTCGCGGTCGCCCACGACCGGGTGGCCCACATGCGCCAGATGGACCCGGATCTGGTGAGTGCGCCCGGTGCCGAGCTCGACGCGCGCCAGGTCGGCGTGGGCGAAGCGCGCCACGACGCGCACGTGGGTGAGGGCGTGGCGCCCGCCCGCGAGCACCGTCATGCGCTTGCGATCCTTCGGGTGGCGCGTGATCGGCGCCTCGATGTCCACGGGGCTGTTGGCGAAGTGCCCCCAGGCGAGCGTGGCGTATACGCGCCGCAGCTCGCGCCGCTCGATCATCCGCGCCAGGCGGCGGTGCGCCAGGTCGGTCTTGGCGACGAGCAGCAGGCCCGACGTATCGCGGTCGAGCCGGTGCACGATGCCGGGCCGCCCCTCGGTGGCCGCCCCCTCTCCTTCCGCCAGCGCGGTGCCTCGCTCCACGAGCACGTTGACGAGCGTGTCGTCCCAGTGACCGGGCCCCGGATGTACGACCAGGCCCGCCGGCTTGTCGAGGACGGCGAGGTGCTCGTCTTCATAAGCGAACGTGAGGTCGCGGTGGGCGGGGGCGTAGCTCCGGGGCGGCGGCTCCTCGGGCGGCAGCTCGACGGACACGACGGCGCCGCGCTCCAGCTGGACCGAGGCGCGCAACGGGCGCCCGTCACGGGTGACGTGTTTGTCGGCGATGAGGCGGGCGGCGACGGTGCGGGACAGCGCGAGCTGATCGGCGAGGAAGCGGTCGAGACGCTCGGTCTCGGGAACGACGACGCAGAACGTGACGGCGGCCATCAGGGCTCGGCCGCCCTGGCCTCCTTCGCCCGCTCCTGCGCCCGGCCCTCGAGCCAGAGCGACACGGCGAGCGCGATCGCCCCCACCGTGATGGCGGAGTCGGCGACGTTGAAGGTCGGCCAGCGCGCGCTCCCGATCCCCACGTCCACGAAGTCCACGACGCCCCTCGCGCTGCGGACGCGATCGATCACGTTGCCGACCGCGCCGGCGCACACCAGCGCGAGCGCGACGATGCGAAAGCGATCGCCCGGGCGCGTCGCCAGCACCATGGACCGCAGCACGAACAGCGCCACGATCGCGAGCGCGAAAAAGATCCAGCGCGAGTAGGCGCCGAGGCACAGTCCGAACGCGGCGCACTGGTTGAACACGAGCCGCAGCTGTACGGAGTCGCCGAGCAGGCGGACGGGCCGCGTGGGCGCGAGCCACGCCTCCGCGAGCAGTTTGGTGGCGAGGTCCGCGACGACGACCGCGGCGGCCGTTCCCCAGAACACCCGCCGATCAGCGACGCTTGCCATCTTCCTCCTTGGCCTTGCACTTGATGCAGAGCCGCGCGTGCGGCAGGGCGTCGAGCCGCTCGAACAGGATGTCCTCGCCGCACTGCTCGCATTTGCCGAACTTCTCGGGGGTCTGGTACAGCCGCCGCAGGGCCTGGTTGACGTGCCACAGATAGCGACCCTCCTGCGAGGCGAACAGGAATGCCTTCTCGCGCTCCATGGCGTCCGTGCCCTGGTCCGCCATGTGGAACGAGTAGCTCGAGAGATCGCCGTCCGACGCCTGCAGGCTCGAGTTGAACGACTCGTCGTAATAGCCAAGCTCTTTCATCACCCGGGCGCGCTCCTCGAGCAGCCGCTTTTCGAGGTGGGTCAGCTGCTTCTTGTTCAGGCCACCCTTGGTGGTCTTGGCTTTTGATTTCGTCGGCATTATCGCGTACCGCCCTTTCGTCCGTCGTGGCGCCGGAGCGCAATCGTCACCCGGCGCGCCTCGATGTCCAATTCTCGCGTCACATCCGCCTCGTCGAGCACGCTGCCGAGCACCAGCTTGCGGGCCAGCGTCTCGCCTTCGACGAAGCTTTGAAACGCCGACACGGCGGCCACGATATCCGCCGCGCCGGCCACGCTCAGCTCGATGCGGGTCGTGTACTCATAGCCCGCCTCCTTGCGCAGCCGCTGCACACGATGCACCAGCTCCCGCGCCAGGCCCTCCTGGATCAGGTCCTCCGACAACCGCGGGTCGACGGCGACGACATACGGGCCGTCGGCCTGGACCGCCCAGTCGCTCACCACCTCGCGCGTCACCACCACGTCCGCGGGCTGCAGCTCGAACTCCCCCGCCCGAACGGGGTCCCCATGTTCGAGGGCTCCGAGCTGTTCCGCCGTGAGCTGCGACACCAGCGCGGCCGCCCGGGGCGTGTCCTTGCCGTAGCGCTTCCCCAGGCTGCGGAACTCGGCCTTGCCTTTCAGTCGCACGAGCTCGTGGTCCGAGCCCGCGACGTCGACGGCCTTGGCGTTCACTTCCGCGGCCAGGATATCTAACAGGTCGGCAAAGGCCGGGCCCTTCACGGCCGCCGGGACGGCCACCTGCAGCCGGGCGACGGGCTGACGCACGTTGAGCTTCCGGCTCTCCCGCGCCGCCCGCGCCAGGGACGCGAGGCGGCGGTGGGCCGCCATGGCCTCGAGCAGCTCCGGCTCGCGCCGCCCCTGATCGGCGGGGAACGGTGCCAGATGCACCGAGGTTCCCGTGAGCGCGCGGTGCAGCCAATCGGCGATGAACGGCGCCACCGGCGCGAGCAGCCGAGCCGCCGTCACGAGGACTTCGTGGAGCGTCGCCAGAGCGGCCGGGTCGGCCGCGCGGTCCGGGGCCCAGAAGCGCGGCCGGTTGGTGCGGACGTACCAGTTGGAGAGGTCGTCCACGACGAACCCCAGGATGGCGCGCACACCGGTCGTCACGTCGTAGTCGTTCCAGGCCGCGCGCGCCGCCGCGACCACCTCGTCCAGCCGGGCCAGCACCCAGCGATCGGTGAGGGCGCGGCCGGCCACCGGCGCTCCACCGTCGGATGGCTTCCAGTCGCCCGCGTACTGCGCGAAGAAATTGTAGGTGTGGCGCAGGGTGTTCAGGAACCCGCCCGCGACATCGGGCACCTGGCGCCGGTCGAACCGCTTGGGCAGCCACACCTGGCTCTGGCCCAGCAGGTAGAGGCGCACCGCGTCCGCGCCGTACTCCTCGATCACTTCCCAGGGATTCACGACGTTGCCGCGGCTCTTGGACATCTTCTGGCCCTGCGCGTCGAGCACCAGCTCGTTCACGATCACGTTCTTGTAGACGAGCGAGTCGAACGCCGCGACGCCGATCGCGAGCAGCGAATAGAACCAGCCCCGCGTCTGGTCCACGCCCTCGCAGATGAAGTCCGCCGGGAAGTGCGCCTTGAAGTCCGCCTGGTGCGCGAACGGGTAATGCCACTGGGCATACGGCATCGCGCCCGAGTCGAACCACGCGTCGATCACCTCGGGGACGCGACGCATGGTGCCGCCGCACGAGCGGCAGCGCCAGGTGTAGCGGTCGATGCCGGGCTTGTGGGGGTCGAAGTCCGCCGGCAGCCCCTTGCCCCAACGCTCCGCCAGCTCCGCGAAGGAGCCAATCACCTCGCGATGCTCGGCCTCCGCATCGCACTGCCACACGTTGAGCGGCGTCCCCCAGTAGCGATCGCGTGACAGCGCCCAGTCGACGTTGTTCTCGAGCCACGCGCCGAACCGTCCGCTCCCCACCTCGGGCGGGTGCCAGCCGACCTGCGCGTTGACCTCGAGCATCCGGCTGCGCACGGCCGTGGTGCGCACGAACCAGGAGCTGCGGGCGTAATAGATGAGCGCCGAATCGCAGCGCCAGCAGAACGGATAGCTGTGGGTGTACGGCAGGGTCTCGAGCCAGCGCCCGTCGCGCTTCAAGCGCTCGATGATCAGCCGGTTCGTCTCCTTATCGGTCACCAGCCTGCCGTTGATCTCGTCCCAGCCGGTGCCCTGGAAGGTGCCGTCCGGGGCCACCGGATTCACCATGGCGAGCCCGTATTGCTGCGCGGCGCCGTAGTCGTCCGCGCCGAAGGCGGGGGCCATGTGCACCAGACCCGTCCCCTCCTCCGCCGAGACGAACCCTCCCGCCACGACGACCGCCCGTTGCCCCTCCTGCGGCAGCGGCACCACCTCGAGCGGCCGCACGTACTGCTGGCCCACGAGCTCGCGGCCCGGATACCCGGCGACCCGCGGGGCCTCCGCCAGCGGCTTGCCGCCCACGTGCACGTGCGTCGCGCGCTCGACCGCGACCACGTAGCGCACCCCGTTCACTTCGTACTCGCCGTATTCCAGGTCGGGATGCACCGCCACCGCCACGTTCGACAGCAGGGTCCACGGCGTCGTGGTCCAGATCACCAGCTGGCGCTTCGGATCGCTCGCCAGCGGGAAGGTCACGAACACCGAGTTGGTCTGGACTTCTTCGTAGCCCAGCGCCAGCTCGTGCGACGACAGCGCCGTGCCGCAGCGCGGGCAATAGGGCAGCACTTTGTGCCCCCGGTACAGCAGCGCCTTGTCGTGCAGCCGCTTCAGCAGCCACCACACCGTTTCGATGTAGTCGGGCGTGTACGTGATGTACGGATGCTCGTAATCGAGCCAGTACCCGATGCGCTCGGACAGCGACTCCCAGTCCGTCTTGTAGGTGAAGACGTTGTCGCGGCACAGCTGGTTGAACTTCTCGACGCCGTACGCCTCGATCTGCTTCTTGCCCGAGATGCCGAGCGTCTTCTCGACCTCGATCTCCACGGGCAGGCCGTGCGTGTCCCAGCCCGCAATGCGGGTCACGCCCTGCCCGAGCATCGTGTGGTAGCGGCAGATCAGGTCCTTGATGGTGCGGGCGAACACGTGATGGATGCCCGGCCGCCCATTGGCCGTGGGCGGTCCCTCGTAAAACACGAACGGCGGGCCGTACCGGGCGGCTTCCTGCGTCTTCTGAAACAGGCGCTCGTGCTTCCAGGCCGCGAGCAGCTGCTTCTCCAGCGCGTCCGGCGAGAGCTTGGGATCGAACAGCCGGTAGACCATCAGTTGAGGCGCTCCACCACGCCGCGCACCAGCGCCGCGAGCCGGGGCTCGGCGCCGCGCGCCACCGCGATGATCTGCTCCACCGAGGTGGGGGCCAGGGCGTCGGGCAGGCACTGGTCGGTGATGATCGACACCCCGAGCACACGGACACCCAGGTGCACCGCCGTGATCACCTCTGGCACCGTGCTCATGCCCACCACGTCGGCGCCGAGCGCGCGCAGCATGCGGTATTCGGCGCGCGTCTCGAGGCTCGGGCCCGTGACGGCCACGTAGACGCCCTCGCGCAGCGTGAGGCCCCGCTCCAGCGCGACGGCCCGCGCCAGGGCGCGCAGGCCGGCGTCGTAGGGCTCGGACATGTCGGGAAACCGCGGGCCGAGCCGCTCGTCGTTGGGGCCGACGAGCGGGTTGTCGCCCAGCAGATTGATGTGATCGGCGATGAGCATCAAGTCGCCCGGGCTCCACAGGGGATGCATCCCGCCGCACGCGTTCGACACGATCAGCGTCCCCGCGCCGAGCTGCCGCAGCACGCGCATCGGAAAGGCGATCTGCGCGAGCGAGTAGCCCTCATAGCGGTGGAACCGCCCCTGCATCGCCATGACGCGCCGCCCGCCCAGCGTCCCCACCAGCAGCGCGCCGGCGTGGCTCTCCACCGTCGACAACGGAAACCCGGGGATCTCGCCGTAGGGGATGCGGGTCTCCACGCTCACCTCGCCGGCGAGCCCCCCGAGCCCAGTGCCGAGGATGATCGCGACCTCCGGGACGAGCCGGGTCCGCGCCTGCACCGCGCGAACCGCCTCCGCGATCATCCGTCCCGTTGACCGTCCAGCGCGCGGAGCTCGGCGAGCTGACGCTCGAGCAGCGCGCGAAATCCGGCCACGTACGCCTGGAACTGACGCTGCACATCCGCGCTCTGCCGTTCGACTTCGCCCTGCGAGGCACGCGCGCCCTCGAGGATGCGCTGGG
>Ga0209267_1002057_pt1 | contig 13255 bp, 8 predicted proteins | sample GraSoiAngelo_137_FD_185894 | JGI IMG/M metagenome (GOLD analysis project Ga0209267, IMG submission 185894) | Grasslands soil microbial communities from the Angelo Coastal Reserve, California, USA - 14_0929_09_30cm (SPAdes) (version 2) | ecosystem: Environmental > Terrestrial > Soil > Grasslands ... | reverse complement strand
CGGGATCATTGCGAATCGGGTCCCAAACAGGATCAATTTTTAGTCGCGCAATGGAAACGGTCTCGCCCGCGGGGATGGTAAGTAACCGGCGGAGAATTGCGATGGCGCCGGATGCGGCTCCGGTGCGAGCTTCGACTTCGGCAAGGCCGGCCAGATTGGAATTACCGAGAAGCGCATCTTTCTCCGGCGGGAGTAAGTCCACAGCCTGCCGCGCGAGTTTGAGAGCGTCGGCGTCACGTTTGAGGGCGACATAGACCCAGATCAATTCTCTCATTGAAACGCGCTCGTCTGGCCGCTCGCGTAATCTTTCCTCGAGCAGTTGCCTCGCTTTTTCTGCGTCGGCTTGTGCGCCGGTGAAATCGCCGGCCAGAGCGCGAATAGTAGCTTTCGCGGAGAGCCGTCTGCGTTGATCTGCGGCGGTATCGGCACTGGTCTCCCAAACCTTCAGGGCCGCTTCGAAATCGCGGGCGAAAACAAAGGTATACGCGCGATCACCGGTCACGCTCGCAACGATACCGGAAGCGGACGACGAGATGAGATCATTCGTGGAGGGAAAGGTCGCCAGCACGCCTTGCGCTTTTTTTATGTCACCGCTCCCGTTCAAAATTGCGAGGAGCAACGCGCGCATACCGATCACGTCGGCCGGGTCGATGCTAAGCGCATACTTGCCGACGCGCTCGGCGTCTTGCCACATACGCAAGATACAATAAGTCTGACTAAGATTTCCGGCTACATCGGCATTGCGCGGATCCTGCTCGAGAGACTTCTTGAGCGTGTCCAAACAGCGTTGCCATTGCCCCTGCCGGCGATAGACATAACCCGAATATTCGAGCGCTTGCGCGTTGTTAGGCTGTAACTGAAGCGCGCGCCCAAACTCGGCCAATGCCTGTTCGTACTGCCGATAGCCGTAGTAATAAAAAAGGCCGAGCGCGACGTGCGCTTGCGCCAGGTCTGGAGCCAGAGCCAGCGCGTGCTCTACCGTTTTTTTAACTTCCGCCAGCTCCGCTTCGGTGAACGTTTCCACGAACCAGTGTTGACCCAAACGACACTCAGCAAGGCGAGCCATGGCGAGCGCAAAATTTGGGTCGCGCGCAATGGCTTGCTGATACCACGCGATAGCTTGGTCGAAAGACTCCGGCCTCAAGGAAGCATTCGCCGCACGGAGCTGGGACTCGCCTTTCAGAAACAGATCATACGCTGCGGTGTCTTTGGTTGGCGCGGTGGCGAGCGTGCTAGCTTCGGCCGGGGAGAGCTTCGCCTGAAGCGCATCGGCGATTTCCTGCGCTACTTCGCTCTCGACCGCAAAGACATCCTTGATGTCGCGATCGTATGTCTTCGCCCATAAGTGTGAGTCTGCCTTGGCATCGATGAGCTGAACGTTGACGCGAACCTTGTCGTCCGCTTTTTGAACGCTGCCTTCGAGAACCGTAGCTACACCGAGCTGCTGCGAAACGGTTCGCAGATCTTCGGGCTTGCTTTTGTATCTCGCGGTAGAAGTGCGCGAGATCACTTTCAAATCCGCGATGCTCGCGAGCTTCGTCAGGATTTCATCCTGAATGCCGTCGGCGAAATAAGCGGCACCCTTGTCGTCGCTGAGATTTTCGAATGGCAACACCGCGATCGATTTTTGCGGGATGGATGAACCTGTAGACGCCTCGGTGCGAGCTGCACCGGCGGTATTTCGGGCCGTGTAGCGACCGACAAAAATCAATCCGATCGAAAACGCCGCGCCAACGATCACGATATAAATCCAGGCGTGAGATTTTCTGTTTCCTTGCGCCGCAAGGTCGACATCTTCCGTGCGTTTCAATCCTTGCGGAGTCAATTCAAACGCCCACGCGATGACGAGCGCGATTGGAAATCCAATGAAGATCGCGAGCACGATTAATCTGGAAGCCCAATTTGGAATTTCAAAGATTGGGAAAACCTGTGTGGTAACTTGGACCAGCAGCCAACCAACGACCGCATACGCAACTGCCACCTTGTAAACGTTGCGCCGCTTCAGTTCGGAAAAAAAATTGCTCATCGCTCGCTACATAACCAACTAGCGCTTCAACGCGCGGCGAGTCTTATAAGGCAGAGCGCGTTGCCTTAGACCCAGCACCGACTCAAACTCCGGATCCTTGTGCACCAGCTCCGCGCCTGCCGCCATCGCCTGGGCCGCAATAATTGCTTCGGCGGTCGAAAGCCGGTGACGGCTGCGTAACCAACCTGCCTCCGCGCATTGCGAGAGGGAGGCAGATTCAATTTGCGCCGGCAGGCTGAGCACGACTTGCAACTCGTCCCGTGCCACGCTTTCGCCGTGCGTCCTGCTCAAACTGGAGACGACTTCTGTTAACGTAACGGCGGAGAGATAGACCGCGCCGCGATCGCGCTCCGATTGCTCCAAAAGCTCGCGCACGATATCCATCCCCGCTTCTCCGTAGAGCAGCGTGAGAACGGCGCTGCTATCGAGCCAGCTTACGGTCTTCTCTCTCACGGTCTTCGCGCCGCTGCTTGAGCAAAGCCGCGACCAGGTCGGGGCCGCCCTTGTATTTGCCGATGAGGGAACGCCAGCCTTCTTTCGGCAGAGGACGACCCACGAGTTTGCTATCCTGCACTTCCCACGCGATCTGCGCTCCGGGCTCGAGTTCCAGCTCGTCACAGAGTCGTTTTGGTATCGAGACTTGTCGCTTTGCTGACAAGGTTGTTTTCATACATTTATCGTCGAGTAAAACAATAGACATGTCAATCTTACCGAATCGGCTAGAGTAAAAATTGCGCCGCTTTGCTCCTTCTGAATCATCTCATTTCTTCATCCGTGTTATCCGCGTGATCCGTGGTTTAATTGTCCTTTGGGGCAAGCGAGGCGACGATTTTTTCGAAGCGCGGATCGCCGCGGAGCGGGTCCCAGACCGGGAACAGTTTCAAGGCGCCGTAGCTCAGCATGAGCGATGCGGCGGGAGCACGCAGCCCAGCTTCCAGTTGCTGCAAGGCAAACTCCTTGTCGCCCGCCCACGCTGCCGTAATGGCGAAATATTGAAGCACGCGGCTGCCGTTGTTGACATCTTTTTCCACCGGCATGAGCGCGATCGCCCGACGGCCTTCGTCCAAGGCCAGGTCTTTCCGCCCAAGTGCAGCATCGATTAAGCCGAGGACGCAGAGCGCCGGTCCGTAGTCCGGCTGCGCCTGCGCGATCTTCTCCTGCTGGGCGCGAGCCGCTTCAAACGCAGTGTGCGCTCTTGCCTCATCTTTGGTCATGCGCGCCAGCAGACCTTCCCCAAAGCTGCGGCTCAGATTAATCACCCCTTCGTTCCAACAGGGATTGTCGCCCACCGCGACGAGTGCTCGTTCGGCCGCAGCCGGATCGCGTTCGGCCAGACCGCAAAAGAACCAGTTATCCGCGGCGCTGGCGATGGCGCCCGGTCCTTGCGCGAGGATTGCATCGATCGTCTGGCGCAGCGGCCGGGTGTCTGCTTTCCAGCAGAGATAAAATAGTCCACGATTGGCCCGCGTTTCGACGTTGTCTGGCACGATCGCTAACGCGCGATCCAGCGCAGCGATTTCCTCGGCATGGCGCCCCAGGAATTGGTAACTGAGCGCGATCTGTTGCAGAGTAAAAAAGTTGCGCGGGTCCAGCTCCACCGCGCGCTGCAGATTACGCAGACCTTCCTCCTGCTGGCCGCGCCGCCGCAGAATGTAGCCGGTGAATTCGAAGAGACGCGGATCATTGGGTAACCCTCGCCGCGCGATCTCCAATTCGGCGAGGGCAGCAGCATAGTCGCGCAGCCCGTAGTAGAGATATTGTGCGCGCGCCAAATGCGTTTCCGCTGCATCCGGCCGCAGCCGGGTCGCGGATTGGACCGCAGCTTCAGCCAGGGCAAGCCGGGCGGGAGTGTGATCAAACCCCCTTACTGCATAAAGGTATTCGTGCGCATAGGCGAGCTGGCAGTAAGCGTCGAAAAATGAGGGATCGCGCTTGACCGCTTCATCCAGAAGTTCAATTGCCTTCCGCAGGTCTGGATCCCTCGACGCGCTGAAACCTGTCGTGAGGAGAAGTGACTTCGCCCGGCTGTAAAGGTCGAAAGCCGCCAGATCAGTGGTGGGCGGCTGCTCGATGGCTTTCTTCTCGTTAGGCGAGAGCTTGGCCTGTAACTGGTCGGCTATCGCCTTGGCGATCTCGCTTTGGATGGCGAACACATCGGCCAGATCGCGATCGTAGGTTTGCGCCCAGAGATGCGCATCATTGCGGGCGTCGATCAACTGCGCATTCACCCGCACTTTGTTAGCCGCGCGTTGCACGCTGCCTTCCAGCAAATGCGCGACGCCTAGCTCCTCACCAATCTTGCGCAGGTTACGTGCAAGTCCGCTCTTATACTGCATCACGGAAGTGCGGCTGATGACTTTCAGCTCCGCGATCCTTGCCAGGTCAGTTAGAATTTCATCCTGCACACCGTCAGTGAAATATTCGTTCTGCTTTTCCTCGCTCAGATTCTCGAACGGCAGCACGGCGATCGACTTTTCCGGGATCGGTATTCCCGTGGCCTGGTTGACGCCGTGGCGCAAAACGAACCGATCTGTCAGCAGCAGCACCACCGCGACCGCGAGCACGCCGATGATCGCAAAGTCGAGTTTGCGCCCGGTGTGGTGCGTGATCGACTCGGCCGGATCGATCTCACTTTCGCGCTTCAAACCTTCCGGCGTGAATTCGTAGAACCAGGCGAACGCGATCCAGAACGGAAAACCGATCCCTGCAGCGACCAAGAACCAGCGCGTTGCCCATTCAGGCGCACCGAGCGACGGGCCCAGTTGAGAGATTCCCTGCGCGAGCGCCCAAACGGCGCCGGCATAGAAGATCGCCGCGCGCAGAACGTTGCGCCGTTTCAGCTCGGCGAAAAAATTATCGACCTTCACTATTGTGTTTTTGGCGCAACGACTTTTTGTACGAGCGCTTCAAAACGCGGATCGCCGTGCAACGGATCGAGCAGTGGATCGACCTTGATCCAGCTAATGTTGGAGCCGTCGCGTTCCTCGAAATCCTGTTCGAGCCAGCGAAGCGCTTCATCTTTATTGTTCAGGCTCAGATAAAGCAGAGTGCGCAAGTAGCCAACTACCTCGCGCTGCTGACTTACCTTGTCTAGATCGCTCAGCATCCGCAGCGCGGCATCCTTGTCGCCAGCGTGAGCTTTAGCCTGCGCGCAAAGCATCGACACATATATATTGTCGCCTAATCGCTTTGCCTTTTCGTATTCGGCAATCGCGCCAGAAAGGTCGCCCGCAGCTTGAAGAGCGATGCCGAGATTAAAGTGTGCGTAGAAGAATGTGGGGTCGATCTCAAGCGTCTTTCGCAATTGCATGGCGGACTCCTCGTAGCGGTGGGCGTAGTAAAAGATTGTGCCGAAGTCCGTGTTAATAACTGGCGATAGCGGATCCAACTCCACCGCGCGCTTGCCCTGAGCAATGGCCTCCTCGAATCGTCCTAGAGCTGCTAACGCGTCGTTGCCAAGCCAGTGATGTGCTGTCGCGTCGTTCGGCTGGAGTTCGATCGCGCGTTTGTATTCGCGCATGGCTCCGGTCAAATCGATTTCGCTAAAGAACAGTACTTTGCCGAGTGCGGCGTGGGCTTCGGCCAGATTGGAATCAAGACGGAGGGCTTTGAGAGCCGCGTCTTTGGCTTTCGAGAACGCATCGAGCCGGTCCGCCCCCGCGTAAAAAGGGAGCAGGATGTAGGCTTTCGCGAGACCAGCGTAGGCGAGCGCATAATTCGGATCGCGCGCAATCGCCTGCTCGTAATAGGCGATCGCTTTGGGAATGTTGTCGCCGGATCGCTTTTCCCACAGTGATTTTCCTTTGTGATAAAGCTCGTACGCTTCTGTGTCGGTCGTCGGTTGCGCAGCCATCATCTGCTTCTCCGAACCGGAGAGCTTCGCTTGTAATTGGTCGGCAATCGCTTTCGCAATGTCGCTCTCGACCGCAAAGATGTCGGTCAGTTTACGGTCATAAATTTCTGCCCAGAGATGCGAATTCGTCATCGCGTTAATCAGCTGCACAGTAACGCGGACCTGATCATTTGCTTTTTGCACGCTACCTTCCAGAATATTGAGAGCGCCGAGTTGCTTGGCGATGTCGGGCAAATTTTCCGGTGCGCTCTTGAATTTCTGTGTCGAAGTGCGGGCGATGACTTTCAAATCCGCGACTTTCGCAAGGCGCGTCAGAATCTCGTCCTGAACGCCTTCAGCGAAAAACGCGTTATCGGGATCGCGGCTTAGATTATCGAACGGAAGAACCGCAATTGATTTCGCCGGCAATTCGTTAGACGCGGACGCAACGCTTTTGTTTCCTGCGGTGTATCTGCCAAGAAAAAATAGCGTGACCGAAATCGTAGCGGCGATCACGACGACGTAGATCCACGCGTGTTTCTTGCGCCCGGTCGCTGCAGACCCCGGCATCGCGTCAGCGACTTCGGTGCGTTTGATTCCCTCTGGAGTCGCTTCAAATGCCCACGCGATCACGAGCGCGATCGGAAATCCAATTGCAATCAAAATGATCACCAAGCGTACGATCCAATTTGGAATTTCGAGGAACGGAAAAATCTGCGTGGCGATTTGCGCGATTACCCAACCGACGACAGCGTACGCGACTGCCACCTTGTAAACGTTGCGCCGCCTTAGCTCGGCGAAGAAGTTGCGCAAATTCATTTCAGCCTCTGAAAAAACTTATTTCGGCGCGAGTGAGGCCACGATTTTGTCAAACTTGGGATTGCCGTGGAGCGGTTTCCACAGTGGGTGAAATTTGAGACGCGCGTAGTTAATGTAACTCGGTATCGACACCAGTTTTTGAAGCACTTCGATCGCGCGATCGTGTTCACCGGTCCGGGTATAAACCTGGGCGAGGCCTTCCAGCACCAATGCGCCGTCGTAGATGTCTTTCGAGAGCGGCATCAGATCGATGGCGTGCTGTGCTTCTTGCAGGGCGAGTTCTTTCTGGCCCAGGCCCGCATCGATCTGGGCAAGGACTGCAATCGTTCGCGCGTGTTCGGGTTTAATGATCAATCTCTGCTCCAAGATTGTCCGCGCGGTGGAGAAAGCAGCAGTGGCACGCGCGGAATCGCCTTTTGCCGTCGCGATCATCGCCTCAAACCAGGCTTTGGGGAAGTAGAAACTGTAATCGATGTCTTGAAAGTCTTCGAGCGGCGACGCGGCGAGGACTCGTTCCGCTTCGCTAAAATTGCCGTCGATCAGTGCCAGGAATACTCGGACAGGAGTTTGTCCTCCGCCTACATCCATATCCGGGTTTTTGGCCAGCACCTCGCGCAACGCTGTTGAGTTGCCTGTTCCATTGAAAAGAGCTGAGTTCCGCCGAAAGAAAACAATTGGCGTGCGTTCGCCCGCAGCAAGAACGCCCTCATAAACCTGCGCCGCTAAAAGGTGCCTGCGTTGCAGGTTGTATGTATCGGCCAACAGATTGTAAGCATTCGGATTTCGCGGATCGAGAGCGACAGCAGTAGAGAAATCGCGCTCCGCCTGAGACCAATTGTTGCGACGTCGATTGATGTAGCCGTCGAGAATAAAAAACGGCGTGCTGTTAGGCAGACCCGGACGCGCGACGGCGAGTTCGGCCAGCGCGCCGTCGTAATCTCGATGACAACGAAAAAGAAAATCGGCTTTTGCGAAATGGGCTTCAGCTGAATCCGGTCGGAGCCTCAATGCAGTGTTGATTGCTGTCTCGGCGAGACGAATCCGGTCGCGTGTTGGATCGAGATCGAAGAAGTAAAGCAAATCGTTTGCGCGGGCCGCATAACAATACGCGGACAGAAAGTTTTCGTCCCGTTTGATCGCCTCTTGCAGTAATTGCAATGCTTTCAGCAACGCGGCTCGCACGTCCTCGGCGATGAGATAGCTGTCGACGATTTGTTTCGCTTGAAGATAAAGCTCAAAGGCGACCAAATCTTGAGTTGGGCGTTCTTCAATCTCGGCTTTTTGCTGGGGCGAAAGTTTTGCCTTGAGCTGCGAGACAATTGATTGCGCAAGCTCACTTTGAATTGCGAACAGATCTGCCGCCGTCCGATCGTAGGTCTCTGCCCAAACGTGTGTATCGGTCCGAGCATCGATCAATTGCGCATTAATGCGGAGCCGGTCCCGCGACCGCTGGACGGAACCTTCAACGATATACGCGACCCCGAGTTGTTTACCGATCTCGCGCAGGTTGCGTTGCACACCGCTCTTGTATTGGCGCGAGCTCGTGTGGCTGATGACTTTCAGCTCCGAGACCTTGGCCAGATTGGTAAGGATTTGGTCCTGCACACCATCGGCGAAGTAACTATTCGTTTCGTCGTCGCTTAAGTTCTCAAACGGCAGCACCGCAATCGATTTTGCCGAAGTGTCCGCCGCGCCAGGTCTTGTGGGGGCGCTGTAGCGGCCAACAAAAAACAATCCGATCGAAACAAAGCCGCCAATAATCGCGACATAAATCCAAGCCTGAGACTTTACGCGCGGCTGCGCAAGATCAGCATCTTCGGTTCGCTTTAGCCCTTCAGGCGTAAGCTCAAACACCCAAGCCAGAACAAGCGCAATCGGAAAACCAAGGACGATCAACAAGACAATCAGTTGAATGATCCCGTTTGAAACTCCGAACACAGGAAAAACTTGTGCGATGCCTTGGGCGAGTGCCCAACCTGCGACTGCGTACGCGACAGCGACCTTGTAAACGTTGCGCCGCTTCAGCTCCCCGAAGAAGGCCCTGGGATTCACGGCTTTGCTTTTGCCATATAGTCAGTTGCGAACAATCATAGCATCACGCCCGATTCCATGCACGACATCCGCAAAAGTCCAGGTGAAGCAGCTTGAAAATCTGTACAAGCCAATCAAAATCATGAACCCGCAGGATCGAGATCGTCATGGCACATCAATCAACTGAATCAAAACGTCTCCTGTCACACACCATTGCCGAATGGGCTTGCTCCCTGAATTACGAGCATCTTTCGCCCGAGGGGATTCAGGCGGCGAAATTATTTTGGTTTGATTCGATCGGCTGCGCACTCGGCGGCAGTCAGCAGGATGATGCAAAGATTTTGCTGAAGCATTATTGCGCAATGTCCGCCACGGCGGACTCGTCCGTTGGCGAGGGCGGTGGGAAAGGCCGAGCCACGGCGTTCGTGTCTGGCTTCAAGACCAATCCAGTCGATGCGGCGTTTTTGAATGGTCACATGATCCGCGCCATGGATTACAACGACATTTACTGGAAAGCCGATCCATGCCATCCGAGCGATCTCATCGCGGCGCCTCTGGCTCTTTGCGAAAGCGAAGACTTGAGCGGAAAAGATTTAATTCTTGCCACAATCATCGCGTACGAAATCGAGATGCGCCTTTGCGAAATCGGGCGGCCAGGCGTGCGCGAATACGGGTGGCATCACGCGACATTGAGTGCCTTCGCCGCTCCGGTTGCGGCGGGCCGGGTATTGGATCTCACACCGGAACAAATGGTCTCGGCTATCGGGATTAGCGCGTCGCGCACATTTTGCCCGGGTGCGGTGACGGCCGGCAAATTGACGAACATGAAGAACACTGTCGATCCGTGGGCTGGGCGCATGGGCGCCGAAAGCGCGCTCCTTGCGCGAGAAGGATTTTCAGGACCAGAGCACATTATCGATGGCAAGGAAGGTTTGTTCGCCGTGTTCGGTCACGTGCAATACAAGGGACAGCCGGCAACGTTCGACGGTGAGGGGTTAGTCAAGGATTTGCCGACGTCTCCCAGGTCGCACTACCGCATCCTTGATTGCGGGATGAAAAGTTTCCCAATCGAAGCCCTAAGTCACGCGCCGCTGACCGCCATGATGAAGACGGTTAAGGAAAACGACATCAAAGCCGATGAGGTGAAGGAAATTAAAGTCGAAGTGATCGCACGCGCCGCAGATATTCTTGGCGATCCGCACAAGTATCGACCGGACTCTAAAGAAACGGCCGATCACTCATTGCCCTATTGCATGGCCGTCGGGCTGGTCGATGGCATGGTGACACCACTGCAATTCCGAGAAGAAAGGGTGCGCGACCAGTCACTGATTCCGATCATGGACAAAATCAAAGTGGTCGCTAATGAAGAATTCGAAGCGCTCTTTCCCAAGTTCCAACCGAGTCGCGTGACTATCACCACCAACGACGGCAAATCGCATTCCACTCGCGTCGATGTGCCCAAAGGTGATCCCCGGGATCCAATGACCGAGGAAGAAATCGCCGTCAAATTCACTGCGCTCGGCGGCGACGTAATCGGCAAGGATCAATGCGAGAAATTGCGGAAGTGCATCATGAACCTCGATAGCGCGAAAACAGTTGATGAACTTCTGGAGTTAACAATCGCACGCTAGTCTGTTAGCTGTAGCCACCGGCCTGTGGCCGGTCCTACCGCAGCGAGAAATCCAGACGACAAGCGTTCCATGATCGGAAGCTAACGGGTACAAATTTCGCGTGAAGCGTGACTTCGGACGGCGACCACTCCGCCTAGATCGGATCTTCGCAACAGGTCCTCTTTATTTCGTCACGTTCTGCACACACGAACGACAGCGGTTCCTGGCAAAGGATGAGGTCCACACTGCATTCGTTCTTTTTGCCAAGCGCGGGGACGAGTTCATGTCGCAGTAGGGCGCTATGTGATTATGCCCGATCACGTTCATCTATTCGTCCGAGGAGGCCACGATTTCAGACTAGGTCCATGGATCGGCGCGCTAAAGCAAACGCTGGCAAAGGCCGCCAGGTTGTACCGCGCAAAAGGACAGATATGGGAGGAAGGATTTTTCGATCACGTTTTGCGAAGCAATGAGAGCTACTCGCAAAAGTGGACTTACGTTCGTGAGAATCCCGCTCGCGCCGGATTGGTTAAATCAGCAAAGGACTGCGCTTATCAGGGAGAGATCGTTTACATCGATCGCGCTTGATCTGCTGTAGCCACCGGCCTGTGGCCGGTACCAGAGAAAAGAATTGAAGGACGGCCCACAGGGCCGTGGCTACAGGATTCGGCGATGGCCGTTGGGACTACGCCGTTGAACTCCCCTCGCCTGCGCCGAACTGAATTCCCTGCGCCAGCGGCAGCTCCGTCGAAAAATTGATCGTGTTCGTCTGGCGACGCATGTAGCTCTTCCAGCAATCGCTTCCGCTTTCGCGGCCGCCGCCGGTATTCTTTTCTCCGCCGAACGCGCCGCCAATCTCCGCGCCACTTGTACCAGTGTTGACATTCGCGATACCGCAATCGCTTCCTATCGCGCTCACGAATTTTTCGGCTTCGCGTACGTCGTTCGTGAAAATCGATGAGGTCAATCCTTGCGGCACGTTGTTCTGGATCGCGATTGCTTCGTCAAAATCGCGATATGTCATCAAGTAAAGCAATGGACCAAATGTTTCGTGCTCCACGATCTCGAAATCCGGCTTGGCAGTTGCCAGACACGGTTTCATGTAACAATCGCCCGGAACGGTGAGCCGCTCCCCGCCGTAAAGGACTTCGCCGCCTTCATCTTTCAATCGCTGAATCGAATGCTGGACCAAGTCGACAGCGCTCTTATCGATGAGCGGACCCATCGCGGTCTTGCGATCGAGCGGATTCCCGATCGCCAAAGATTTGTATGCGCTCAAAAGCTTGCGTCGAACCTTGGACGCAATCGACTCGTGCACGATTACGCGCCTTGTGGAAGTGCAACGTTGTCCCGCCGTACCCACAGCGCCGAAAAAGATCGATTGCGTAGCCATATCGATGTCGGCGCTCGGCGCGACGATGAGCGCGTTGTTGCCGCCGAGCTCCATGATTGTTTTCCCCAGGCGCCCATGAACAGTTTGCGCAACGTGCAAACCCATATTCACGGAGCCGGTGGCTGAGACCAATGGAATCCGCGGATCATCGGCTAATTTTTGGCCGACTGTTTTGCGATCCCCAATCAGCAACGAGAAGATCGCCGGATCGGCTCCCGTCTCACGACAAACGCGCTCGCAAATTTTTGTCACAGCAATGGCGGTAAGCGGCGTTTTTTCTGAAGGTTTCCAGACCGTTGCGTCACCACAGACTGCGGCCAAAGCAGCATTCCATGACCAAACCGCGACGGGGAAATTAAAAGCGCTAATCACTGCGATGACGCCTAGCGGATGCCATTGCTCCATCAGCCGGTGACTCGGTCGTTCCGATTGGATCGTAAGGCCATATAACATGCGCGATTGGCCGACCGCGAAATCGCAGATATCAATCATCTCCTGCACTTCGCCTTCGCCTTCGGCGATAATTTTTCCGGTCTCCAGCGTGACGAGCTGGCCGAGCTCGTGTTTCAGGTCGCGCAGTGCGTTGCCAAGACGGCGAACAGTGTCGCCGCGCACCGGACCCGGAGTCGTACGCCATTTCAAGAACGCTTCCTGAGCACGCGCAATCGCCTTGTTGTAATCATCATCCGATGCGGTACGCACACTTGCGATTCTCCGCCCATCAATCGGCGAAATCTTGTCGATCTTCGCAGCGCCACCGCGCCATTCGCCATCGAAGACGCCTTCGTTAACGTCAGTAAGACCGAGCTTTTCGAGAACAGGTTGCATAATTTAAATGGTGGGATCCCGCGGTTGCGGGACGCCGTCCGTCAATCGTCGGCGCGCCCGGCGGTCGCGCCCTACCAAAATTATTTTCGTTTGCGGCAAAACTGCCGCATCGATTCCATCGCTTCATCGATCACTTCTGCCGTGATATCAAGCGGCGGGCGAAACCGAATTGAATTCTCACCCGAGCGAAGCGTCAGCACACCGAGATCGAAAAAGCCTTTCCAAAATGCCTCGCGTGTTTTGGCGTCGGGAAGATCGAAAGCTAGAAATAGTCCCCGGCCCCGCGCTGCGGAAATTAGCGCCTCTTCCTTTTGCAGATCGCGGAGTTGATCCAAAAAGTATGCGCCCACCTTACCGGCATTCTCGACCAAATGTTCTTTCTCGATGATGCGCAGAAAATGAGTCGAGCGCACCATATCGGTGAAATTTCCACCCCAGGTTGAGTTCAACCGGCTGGATAAGCGAAATGCGTTATCCTTCACTTCATCGAGACGCGGCCCAGCCATCACTCCGCACACCTGCGCTTTCTTCCCGAACGCCAGCAGATCTGGCACAACGTCGAAATGTTCGCAGCACCAGTTGCGTCCCGTCGCGCCCATGCCGCATTGCACTTCATCAAAGATGAGAAGAATATCGTTCTCGTCGCAAATCTGTCGCAATTTCTGTAGCCATTCGCCCCGGAAATGATTGTCACCGCCTTCGCCCTGGATCGGCTC
>Ga0209267_1002055_pt1 | contig 13258 bp, 10 predicted proteins | sample GraSoiAngelo_137_FD_185894 | JGI IMG/M metagenome (GOLD analysis project Ga0209267, IMG submission 185894) | Grasslands soil microbial communities from the Angelo Coastal Reserve, California, USA - 14_0929_09_30cm (SPAdes) (version 2) | ecosystem: Environmental > Terrestrial > Soil > Grasslands ... | reverse complement strand
AGACGACCGCGGTTTGGAAAACTGCCGCCCTTTACGTAGCATATTGTCACAGATGACCGGAACCTTTAGGATTCGTGACGCCAGCGTCGCGGACATTCCAATCATTCTACAATTGATCCGTGATCTCGCGACCTACGAGCGTGCGCCCAATGACGTCGTCGCCACGGAGGAAGGGTTGCATGAAGTGCTTTTTGGCACAGAGCCGTCCGCGAAAGTGGTGATCGCATTTGAAAATACCGAACCGGTTGGGTTCGCGGTTTATTTCTTTAACTTCTCCACCTGGCTCGGCCGACCTGGGCTTTATTTGGAAGATTTGTTTGTGAAACCGGAAATGCGCGGTCGCGGTTACGGTCGCGCTTTGCTGGTCCATCTGGCAAAGATCGCCCGCGACCACAATTGCGGGCGGATGGAATGGGCAGTCCTGACTTGGAACGAACCAGCGATTGAGTTTTACAAGAAGCTTGGCGCGGTTTCGTTGGATGACTGGCGAGTGTTTCGATTAACGAGCGATGGGATTGGGCATTTGGCGGAATCGTAAATCGCGCCGCGCTGAGCCGCGTGTTTTTAATCGTCATCCCGAGCGAAGTCGAGGGATCCCGTGAAAGTTACCTTTAAGCTTGCGCAGCGGGATTCCTCGGTCCGAGCCGGACGGGCGTTTTTGCTCGGAATGACGGAGGATTGATGAAGATCGAAGATTACGGGTTTCTTAGCGATACACAGACGGCGGCGCTGGTCGGCCGTAACGGGTCGGTTGATTGGCTCTGTTTTCCCCGATTTGATTCCGGTTCGTGTTTTGCGGCGTTGCTAGGCGAATCTAAAAATGGCCGCTGGTTGATCGCGCCGGTTGATAAATCGGCAGAAGTGACGCGAAAATATCGGGGTCACACCTTAATTCTCGAAACCACATTCGAAACTAAGGACGGCGCGGTCCGGTTGATCGATTTCATGCCGCCGCGCGGAGCTAATCCAGACATCGTGCGCATTGTCGAGGGTGTGCGCGGAAAAGTTGCACTGCGCATGGAACTGATCATTCGCTTCGATTACGGGGACGTGGTGCCGTGGGTGCGGAAATGCGGCGACGGACTGGAAGCAATCGCGGGCCCGAACGCGCTGGTCCTACGCACGCCGATTGAAACGCGCGGGGAAGATTTAACAACGGTGGCGGAATTTGAAATCGCGGAAGGCGAGAGAGCGCCGTTTGTTTTAACTTGGTATCAGTCGCATCAGAAACCTCCGCGCGCGATCCATCCCGAGCATGCCCTGCGCGCCACCGAAAAATATTGGAAGGACTGGGCCGGATACTGCGAACACAAAGGGAAATGGAAGGACGCTGTGGTGCGCTCGCTCATCATCCTCAAAGGTCTGACCTACGGGCCCACTGGGGGAATCGTGGCGGCAGCGACAACTTCGTTGCCGGAAAAAATCGGCGGCGTGCGCAATTGGGATTATCGCTACTGCTGGCTGCGCGATGCGACGTTTACCCTTTTCGCGCTGACCCGCGCAGGTTTTGTAGAAGAAGGGCGTTCATGGCGAGGCTGGCTCTTGCGCGCGATCGCGGGCAGCCCGGCGCAGATGCAGATTCTCTACGGCATGCACGGCGAACGGCGTTTGCCCGAATTTGAAATCGAATGGCTCCCCGGCTACGAAAATTCCAGGCCGGTCCGAGTCGGCAATGCCGCCTCGAATCAATTTCAGCTCGACGTTTATGGCGAAGTGATGAGTTCGCTTTATCACGCGCAACAGGCCGGCATCAAAATCGAAGAGACGGATTGGGCGTTACAAAAAGCGCTGCTGAAATTTCTCGAATCGCATTGGCAGGAGCCGGACGAAGGAATATGGGAAGTGCGCGGCGGACGCAAACATTTCACTCATTCGAAAATGATGGCGTGGCTGGCGTTCCATCGTGGCGTGCAGTTGATCGAAGAGGCTGGGCTGCCCGCGAACGGCGAGCTCGAGCGCTGGAAAAAAATACTCAGTACTACGGAAGCGACGCGCTCGACGCCAGTTTGCTGATGATGCCGATGATCGGGTTCCTGCCGATCGAAGACGAACGTGTACGCAATACCATCGCTGCGATCGAGCGGGATCTGCTGGTGCAAGGTTTCGTTCTGCGTTATCGGCCGCAGGAGGACAACGTGGATGGTTTGCCCGGAGACGAAGGCGTGTTTTTACCGTGCTCCTTCTGGTTCGCCATTTGTCTGAATTGGCTTGGACGCAAAGAAGAAGCGCACGAATTTTTCGAGCGCCTGCTCGCGTTACAGAACGATCTCGGTTTGTTGTCGGAGGAATACGATCCGCGCGAAAAACGATTGCTTGGAAATTTCCCGCAAGCATTCACCCACGTCGCGCTCATCGCGGCCGCGCAGTTTTTGGAAGAGAAGGAATGACTGCAGAACCGCGGATTTCGCGGATAGAATAGTTTGTTCCGTTCCCAGGCGCGTCTGACGGAGGGGCGCGCTTTCGCGCGTCCTGAGCGAGCAGAAGCTCGTCCCTCCGGAAATGCGGGTGACAAAGGCCCGCCACTACAGATAAATCGCTCAGCCTTGCACGAGCTGGCGGACGAGATCTTCTAACGCGACAATGCCGGTGGATTTTTGGCGGCTGTCGACTACGGCAGCCAGGCCGATGCGCGCCGCGCGGAGACGGCGGACTACGCGATAAGCGGATTCGTTTTCCGAAGCGGTAATGATTCGACGCATGTAGTGGCGCAGTGGACGGGATGATTCGATGTCGAAGAGAATATCGTAAACGTTAATCAGACCGAGGGGCTCAGCGTTGTCGGCAAAAATGGGGAATCGATCGATTCCGGATTTCCCGCTCGTTTCCAAAACTTCTTTGGGAGAGTCATCCGGATTAAACGACAAGGTTTTTTCGAAGGGGACCATGACATCGCCTACTTTGACGGAGGTGAAGTCGACGACGTGGTGAATCATCGCCCGTTCGGTGGAGCTGAGCGCGCCGCTTTCTTCGCTTTGGACGGCGATCATTTTTAACTCTTCACGTCCGGCGAAGAGACGTGGCGGATTTTTGGCGCGTGCAAAAACGGTTCGTTCGATGAATGCGCCGATGGCGTGCAATGGCCACAACAACTTTGTGGTCAACTCGAGCAAACCGGAAAGCCGCGCGACCGCACGCAATGGAAAACGGCGGAACAATGATTTCGGCAGAACGCCGAGGAGGAAAAGATAAACCGGTAGCGCGATGGCAACGGCAATCGGGTAGCCGATCCAACCCAAACGCAGGACGAGTTCGTGGGTCAGAATAATGAGCGCAGTGATGTCCGCGGCATTGGTCACGAGCAGGACGGTGACCAGCAATTGGTCGGGCTCCTTGAGCATTTCTTGCAGTCGGCGCGAAGCACGATCGCCGCCCTTGGCGCGATGCCGCAAGCGGACCGGATCGAGCGCGAGAAGGCCCGCTTCGATTCCGGCGAAGAGAAAGGAAATGATCCAACAAAGCGCGACCAGAAGCCAGATCATGGAAGTTCTCCGTTATCGCTATCACATTCCGCGCACACCGTTTTCTCGAGAAGCAATTCTTCGATTCGGCGACGATTGACGCGGCGGACCGTGATTTTCAGGCGCGGCGTTTCCAATTCCGTGCCGACTTCGGGAACACGGCCGAGTTGGTTAAAGACGTAGCCACCGATAGTGTCGATGCCGGAAGCATCGAAATCGAACCCCAGTCGCTCGCTCAAATCATCGAGACGCGCTTTGCCATTCACGAGGTAGCGACCTTCCGCCAGTGGTTCGATGTCGAGATCGGTATCGCCAAGCGGAGCGGCATCGCTCAGGATGTCTTCGATAATGTCGGAGATGGTGACGATGCCTTCAGTGCCGCCAAATTCATCCACCACGATGGCCATGCCTTGCGAACGCATCAGAAAACTGCGCAGCAAATCGAGCGCGCGCATTGTTTCGGGCACGAATGACGGCGGCACCATCGTCTCGGTGTAATGCGCGTTCGGATGGAGCAGAAACGATTTTACTTCGATAATGCCGAGGATGTTGTCGGGGGAGTCGGCATAGACCGGGACACGACGATGCCGGCGCGTTTTCAAATGCGCAATCGCATCCTCATTTGTCAGATCATCGGGTAGAGCAAACATGTCGACCCGCGGTGTGAGCACATCTTTCGCGGTTTTGTCGCCGAGTTTGAATACTTCCTGGATTATCTCGCCTTCGGCTTCCTGCAGCGTGCCTTGTTCGGCCCCGATCTGAATCAGGGTTTCGAGTTCTTCATCGGACAAATGCGGGCGAGTGCGAATGTGCCGGGGCGTGACCAGCTCGACGATGGCGGCGCTGATTGTTTCCAAGGCGCTACCGACGGTTTCGAGCAGCGGCATTAACGCGCGCAAAGTGAAAACGCCGAGCGCGGAAAGACGATAAGGCGCGGAAAGCGCGACAAGCTTGGGAAGCAAATCGCAGAAAAAAACGATGATGGCGAAGAGCGAGACAGCAATCAGCCATGGTGGTAACGGGGTGGCACGGGGCGTTTCCCAGAGTAAAGCCAGACAAATGACGATGAGAAAAACATTTACGAACGCGGAACCAAGGAGAATGACCGCGAGGACACGGCGCGGATTTTCGCGAAACTTTTGCACAAACCCGGCGAGCGCGGGATAATTGGATTGGAGGCGGCGCAGCTGATGGCGGCGGAGAGCGAAGAGCGCGGTCTCCAAGCCGGAGAAAAGGGCGGAGCAGACGACTAATCCTGCGACGATCACGAGCAGGAGAGCGACGATCGACGGCGTCATCGTGTCATCTCAAGCGATTGCCCATTTCCTTGCTTTGCCGAAGGTATGCCTCCAATGAGTAAACGCGAGCGGATTTCGGATTTTGTGCGTTCGCTCGAGCCTGGGTCCACGGAGGGAGCGTCGCAAAATTATTACAGTGCATTTTTTCAATTGTGGAATGCGCAAAAATATTACGAAGCGCACGATGTGCTCGAACAACTTTGGCTGGTGGAAAAAAATGCGGAGCTAGCGCGTTTTTACCAGGCGCTGATTCAGGCGGCGGGCGCGTTCGTGCATTTGCAGAAAAATTACGAGCAACCATCGCATGCCAAGCACGGACGTCGATTGCGTCCGGCCACGCGCTTGTTCGCGCTGGCGTTGCGGAATCTCGAAGACCTGCCAGATGAATATTACGCGCTCGATCTGGCCGTGTTGCGCGAACTTCTCATCCGTTACCGTGACGCTATCATTGCGGTCGATTTCAAAACTAATCCCTGGTCCCCGGAGACCGCGCCGAAGCTGAATTTATTGTAAGGACGGTCCTCCGAGCTCGTCCCAGATTATTGAGGGATGTGGAACATAGACTTTTAGTCTGTGCGCCCAGCAGATATACCTGTCTGCTGTTCTTAGATATCACGTTAGTTTTTACAGCGCGTTGGAAACGCGCTGGGCGCACAGGCAACATGCCTATGTTCCGACCGCATTCACGTTATTCGACATAAGACAGTTCACCGAACTCCCCGAGGGTTGGACCGGCATTGCGCCCGATTGAATCAATCGCCCCAACCTTCGGCATTCGGGCAAAAATGAATTGTAGCGCGTTTCTGTGAAACCCCGATCTTAATTTAGCGTCTGACCCAGACGCCCTACAACGCTGAACGCGTATCACCGCGTGAAAATTAATTTGACGCCTGCGATAACAAGGACAGTTGCGAGCAAGATCGAAATGGTCCGAACCGGGAACTTGCGGCTTCCTAAATGCGAACCAATCGCGCCGCCGATGATTGCGGCGGCGGAAAGAATGACTGCCAATGCGGGAATGGATTGCCTGGCGCTAACAAACCCGGCTAGGCCCGCAATTGAATTTACCAAAATAAACAACGCAGAGACGGCCGACGCCTGTTTTGTTTTCGCCCACTTGGAAAAAAGTAAAAGAGGTGTAAGAAAAATCCCTCCTCCGGTCCCGGTTAGACCAGAGAGAAATCCGATACCTGAACCAACCGCGAGCGCGGCAGGCAAGGGTGGGGGGGCGACTGCAGGATCGCCGCGACGAAAAAACAATCGGGCGGCGGAGAAGAGCAGCACGAGTCCGATAGTGATTTTCAAAATTCCAGCTGGTAACTGGAGATAACCACCGAAGTAGGCAGCCGGAACTGAGAGGAGCGCGAATGGCCAAAATAATTTCCATGAGAAATGTCCGGCTCGCCAAAACTGAAACGACGCGATGATCGCAACGAGAATGTTCAAAACCAGCGCGGTTGGGCGGATGGTTGTGGTTACGAGGCCGAACAGCGTCATCACCGCGATGTAGCCGGACGCGCCGGCGTGACCGACGCAGGAATAAAGGAACGCGATGACGCCGATAGCCAGGAAAAGCAAAATAAGGTGCGCTATGTCCATTCTTTGTCATGCCGAGCGAAGTCGAGACATCTCTAATTTCTGCTCAGACAGAAGGTGAGAGATTCCTCGACTTCGCTCGGAATGACAAGAAAGTGAGGAGTGACATCGGACAACATCGCCATCGAGAAACGCGCAAACCGTCTCGCTAACGAAAAGTCGCCCTACCTTCTGCAGCACGCGCAGAACCCGGTGGAATGGTTTCCCTGGGGGAAGGAGGCATTCGAGAAAGCGCGGCGGGAAGACAAACCCATTTTTCTCTCAATCGGTTATTCCACCTGTCACTGGTGCCACGTCATGGCGCATGAGTCCTTCGAAGATGCTGCCACGGCCGAAATGATGAATCGCGGGTTTGTGAACATTAAAGTCGATCGCGAGGAGCGGCCCGATGTGGATCGCGTTTACATGACGTTCGTCCAGGCGACAACCGGCGGCGGTGGCTGGCCGATGAGCGTTTGGCTTACGCCGCGTCTGGAACCGTTTGTCGGCGGAACCTATTTCCCACCAGAAGACCGCTTTGGTCAGCCCGCTTTCAAAAGAATTTTACAGCGAATCGCGGAAGCCTGGAAAAACGATCGCGAAAAAATTTCGAAGCAGGGAGCGAACATCGTTGATGTGCTGCGCGAAGCCGCCAAAGACCAAACGTCAGCCGGAAGAATCGATGCCGCCATTTTGGAATCGGCTTACCAGCAATTCGCGCGGACTTTTGATGCACGCGAGGGCGGCTTCGGTAGCGCGCCAAAATTTCCACGTCCCGTCACGCTCAATTTTTTGACGCGCTTCCAAGCACGCAATCCGGATTCGGATTCCGGGCAGCACGCCTTGGAAATGGTCTTGCTGACATTGCGAAAGATGGCGTCTGGTGGGATGCACGATCACATCGGCGGTGGATTTCATCGATATTCTGTCGACGCGCACTGGCACGTGCCGCATTTCGAGAAAATGCTTTACGACCAGGCGCAGTTGGCGAGCGCTTATCTCGACGCGTTTCAAATCACTGGCGATACGGAATTCGCAGCAACCGCGCGTGACATTCTTGATTACGTCCGGCGCGACATGACTTCGCCAGAGGGCGGATTCTATTCGGCCGAAGATGCAGACAGCCCGATTGTAGCCGGGATCGCCGATCCCGGTCACAGCAAAAACGCAGAAGGCGCATTTTATGTTTGGACGAAACAGGAAATCGACGATGCGCTTGATGAAGACGCGGGGGTTTTTTCATTTCATTACGGCGTTGAAGAAAACGGAAATGTTCCCGCCGGAGCCGATCCTCATGGTGAGTTCGTCGGCAAAAACATTTTGATCGAGCGACACTCGGTCGTCGAGACCGCGAAATTCCGTAGCACAGGCATCTCGCCGGTTGACGACAATGATGATGAGGCAATTCAACGATTGCTGGCGCAGAGCCGGCAAAAATTATTTTCGATCCGCAATAAGCGTCCTCGTCCTCACTTGGACGACAAAATCGTCGCGGCTTGGAATGGTTTGATGATTTCTGCTTTCGCGCGTGGCGCCCAGGTATTGGATGACGTCTCTTATCTAGAAACAGCGACGCGGGCAGCGGAGTTTATTCACGCCAATCTTTATGATGAGTTGCGTCAAATTTTGTTTCGCAGTTATCGCGAAGGTCGCAGCGAAGTTGAGGGATTCGCCGATGACTACGCCTTCGTCATTCAAGGCTTGCTTGATCTTTATGAAGCCTCATTCGAACCTCGCTGGCTAAAATTTGCCCTCGCATTGCAGCGCCAAATGGATGCGCTTTTCTGGGACAATGAAAACGGCGGCTACTTTACGGTCACGGGTCACGACAGCAATATTTTGCTACGGATGAAAGAGGACAACGATAGCGCCGAACCGGCGGCCAGCTCGGTGGCGGCGCTGAATTTGGCGCGACTCGCGGCAATACGAAACGACACCGAATTGCTGGCACGCGCAAAGGAAACGGTCCGCACTTTCGCACGGCAGTTGGCGCACTTTCCGAGCGCCCTGCCGCAAATGCTGGTGACATTTGATTTTCTGGAAGATGCGCCGCAGCAGATCGTGATTGCAGGCGGTTCCGATTTGCCTAAAACAAAGGCGTTGCTGGCAGAAGTGCATCGGCATTTTTTGCCGAACAAGGTTCTGCTTTTGGCAGATGGCGTAGAGAGCCAGAGTTATCTTGGCGAGACTAACGAGGCGATCCGCGCAATGTCGATGGTGGGGGGAAAACCTGCAGCTTACGTTTGTGAAGATTTTGCCTGCAAGGCGCCGGTCACCGATGTGAAGGAGTTGAGGGGGATGCTCGCGAGTTAACAACTCCGGGTAGCGCACGCGTCTCGCGTGTTGGTTTCGGCGTCGCGCCGAAACAATCTTTCGCATTATTAGGCGTGCAGAAAAGTCCGCGAAAGCGGGGACGCTTTCGCCAGCACCCGTGACGCGCACGCTACCCGGAGAGGGGAGGCGTAGTAACGCGCTTTCGCAGGTTCCTGCGGAGCGCTCGGTCCGGCATTTTGCCGGACGGGTCTTTCTGGTGTAGCGGCGACGCCAGGTGTAGCGGCGACGCCAAGGTCGACAACGTGAGCAACATGCTCGCGTTATCCCCTAATCGCCGTCGCGCGAAGTGATCTCGGGAAGTTTTTTCCGGCGCAAACGCAGCCAGTTGTTCCAGGTCTTTCGCATGCTATCGCGCGGGGTGAGGTAACGCTGGTTGAGCTCGTTGCTTTTGAGAATCTGTGCGAGGGCGGACTTCACCGATAGCTCGTCACAGTTGAGAATGGTATAGGCGGTCCCGACCGCAGCGGCGTGATGCGCGTCGCTTGCTGCGGTCATGGGCAGGCCGCGCAATTGTGCATAACGAAACGCGAAAGTGTTGTAGCGGCGCAGAGTAGTAGCGGCATTGAAAACCTCCAGCGCATCAATCGGCAAAGTTTCGAGGGTGGCGAAGCGGATGCCGGCGCGAAACAAATCGTAGGGATGTGGAGGTATGGCGAGGCCGCCGTGCTCGTGAATCAGGGCACAGACATCGCGCGCGGCGCGTCCCTTCAAGCGCGCCGACTCCGGCAAGCTTGTTCCAACACAAAGCAGATGACCTTCAGCGGTAGTGACTTCAACTCCGGGGATTACAAGGAAACCATCCACCGGCAATCCATCCTCGCGCATCAGTTTTTTTCCGAGCAGATAATCGATCGCGTCGCACGTATTGTGATCAGTAATGGCGAGGCCGTGCAGTCCTTTCGCCCGCGCGCTGGCAATCAGATCTTCCGGGCTGGAAACACCGTCGCCGGAAAAAAAGGTATGGGTGTGGAGGTCGATATTGAACGGCATCGCGCGACAACGCTAATTTGCGGTGGGAAAAATGGAAAGCGTCGGTTTTAAGGAATGGTCACTGGTGTGCGATGCCCTCGGACGCGGACGCCAATCGGTAATTTTGCGCAAAGGCGGAATTGCGGAGGGGCGCGGCGGTTTTTCATTTCGGCATCGCGAATTCTTTTTGTTTCCGACGTTCTTCCATGAGCAGATCGCGAAAGTACGGATTGCAGCGGCTGATATTCCGGCGCCAGGCAGCACCATCGCAATTCGGTGGTATGCAAGAGTGGAGCGGGCACTGCGGATTAATTCACTTCTAATCGCGGAAGCTCTGGCTCCGTTGCACATCCTCTCGCCCGAGGTGGTGCGGGAACGTTTCGGCTACAAAGGAGACGGATTGAATGTCGCCTTCGTCCGCGTCTTTGAAATTTCCCCAGTCTGGGTTTTGCAAAATGGAAAGCGATTCAGCGGTTGCCGCTCCTGGGTTGAATTGCCGTCACCGCCGGAAATGAAAATGCAACCGGCAGGGGATGACGCGACTCACGAAAAGCTTCGCGCGGAGTTTGACCGGATTGCTTCGTCATCCTGAGCGACGTTGTAGCTGCCGCCGTCGCTGGCGGCAGGTACTGAGATTCTGCCGCTGAGGACAGCGGCAGCTACAACATTAGCTGACAACCTCGAACAATTCTTCCGGCTCCGGATCCTTGTGTTCGGCGCCGCGATTGAATTGCAGATCGTAGAGACGGCGATAGTAGCCCGATTTGGCCAGCAGCTCGGGGTGATTGCCGACTTCTTTGATGTGGCCGCGATCCATCACCACGATTTGATCGGACGACAAAATGGTGGAAAGCCGATGGGCAATCGCGACCACGGTCTTGCCGGCAGCGAGCGTCTGCAAAGCCAGTTGAATTTGTTTTTCCGATTCGGAATCGAGCGCGGAAGTGGCTTCGTCGAGAAGAAGGATGGGCGCGTTCTTCAAAACCGCGCGCGCGATGGCAAGGCGTTGCTGCTGCCCGCCGGAAAGAAGCATCCCTTTGTCGCCAACGATGGTGTCGTATTTTTGCGGCTGTTCCAGGATGAAATCGTGCGCATAAGCCATTTGCGCCGCGGCGTAAACTTCTTCCCGGGTAGCATCGAGCCGGCCGAAAAGGATGTTGTTGTAGATGGTATCGTGAAACAGAAATGTGTCTTGCGTCACCAGTCCGATCTGTTGCCGCAACGATTGCTGAGTAATTTTGCGCAAATCGCGTCCATCAACGCGCACCGCGCCAGAGGTGGGATCGTAGAGCCGGAGGATGAGCGAAAGAATGGTGCTCTTGCCCGCGCCGCTCGCGCCCACCAGCGCGTAGCTTTTTCCAGGCTCGATCTGCAAGTTTAAGTTTTTCACCGCGTCGCTCGATGTCCCGGTGTAGCGGAAGGTGACGTTTTGAAAATCGATGCGGCCATCGCACGAATCCAAACTTTCCGCGTCCGGGGAATCCTCAATGGCGGAGGGTGTGTCCAGAATTCCGAAAATGCCGACGGTGGCTGCGACTGAACGTTGCATGACGATGTGCATTTTGCTCAGCGTTTTAACCGGGTCGTAGAGAAGGAAAATACCGCCGATGAGGGCGAGGAAACGCCCAGCGGAAAGGTTAGCGACATAGACGTAAAGCAGAGCAAGGCCAAAGCCCATTGCTCCCAGGACTTCGATCAAGGGCCCCGTCACCTCCATCGATTTGACCATGCGCATGGCGTTGCGGAATTGGAGCATGGTGCTGCGCGAAAAACTTTTCACTTGGTGGGCCTCGCGACCAAAGGACTTGACCACGCGAATGCCGGCAAACGTTTCCTGCATCGTCACCACCATCTGCCCCATGTTTTCCTGCTGGTTCTGCACCGCCTGGCGGGCGCGGCGGCCAAAAATCCGAATGGGCATGATGCAGCTAGGGAAGAGGACGAGCGTGGCCAGGGTAAATTTCCAATCCATGTAGAGTAGGACGATCACCACGAGAACGATCGAGACCGGTTGCTTAAAAGCGTCGCTGCTGACCTGGCTTAGAGCCGCCTGCATCGCGCTGGTGTCATTGGTGATGCGGGACATTAGGACGCCGGCCCGCATTCGATTAAAGAAATCCATCGACTGGCCCACGATCTTGGCAAAAAGCTGGTTGCGAATGTCGGTGACGACGCGATGGCTGACCCAGTTCATATAGTAGGAATTGCCGTATCCCATCAGGCTGCGCGCGGTCATGACCGCGGGAATGAGAAGGCAAACGAAGACGATCGACTTCACCGATCCGCCGGCATTCAGTAATTCTGAATGATGAACGAGATCGCGGGGGTTGGGTGCGGCGCCGTGGAAAACAGTGCTGGTTACCTTCTGCAAAACCAGCGGCAGGCAACCCTGGGTCGCGCCAAAAAGGAAACCGAGAGCGAGGCCGAAGATGAACCGCCATTTGTAGGGCCCTACATAAGTGTAGAGCCGTTTGTATGGCTTCCACGCAACCCGAATCGTCTCCCGAATTGAGACCTTCTTCTTCTCGGCTTTATCCTTCATACGGCTGACGCCGCCGGCGCCGACACCATCGAACGCATAGCATTGATCACCGCTGCCGTCGAGATTTGCTTCATCGGTCTTTTTGCTTCGCGGGCTTGGAAATGGCGAAGCGGCTCAGCCGATTCGCCGAACAAAATTGCCGCCGGACTTTTTCGTGGGCGCCAATGAAATGGATTGGTTGGCCCAAACAGGATGACCTGTGACGTTCCCGTCGCGCTGGCCAGATGCATCGGCGCGGAATCAACCGTGACAAGCAAGCGCGCGTGTTCGAGCAATGCCGCAAGCGTCAGAAGATCGAGTTGCGCGGAAAGATCGAGCACAGAAATGTGCAATTTTTCTCTGATGGCGGCGAGGTGTGCACGTTCGAGTTCATTGCCGCCGCCTGACAAAACCGGAAAGAGACCGAGCTCGTTAGCGGCGAATTCGATTATTTCCATCCAGCGTTCTGGTTCCCAAAACTTTTCCACTCGCGCCGAGCCGGGATGGAAAATGGCGAATGGCTGATGGTGGATTTGATCCTCGATGATGGAGGATGCGCGTTGTTGCGCGGCCGACGGAAGCTCAAGCACCGGGTCACTCGCGCCCGCGGAAATTCCGAGCGGCTGCAAAAGGGCGAGATAGTAATCCGCTGTGTGCATTTGTTTCATCGCGCAATCGACGAACTCGTTGTAAAAACGCGCGCGGAATTTTGATTTGGTTTTCAATCGATCGGAAACAATTCGTCGCTGGGCGCGGGACAAAAACGTTAGCCAAGCCGAGCGGTCGTTGCGGGTGAAATCGACTACGCAATCGAAACCGGCGCGACGGATTTCCACCCAGGTGGGAAGATCGCGCAATCCACGTTTCGTTAGGAAGGTTTTTTGCAATCCGTGGATGGCGGGCAAAAGAGACTCGCATTCGTGCGAAACGGCCAGGGCGATTTGCGCGCCCGGCAACTGCTCGCGCAAAGCCGAGATCGCCGGGGTTGTTAAAATGAGATCACCGAGCCGGCGAAGTTGGATGAGCAGAATTTTCATTGAAGCGGCAGTCTATGACCGCCGGTGGAAGTCCTGACAAAGGCTACAGCATCTGCATGCCCATTT
>Ga0209267_1002054_pt1 | contig 13260 bp, 12 predicted proteins | sample GraSoiAngelo_137_FD_185894 | JGI IMG/M metagenome (GOLD analysis project Ga0209267, IMG submission 185894) | Grasslands soil microbial communities from the Angelo Coastal Reserve, California, USA - 14_0929_09_30cm (SPAdes) (version 2) | ecosystem: Environmental > Terrestrial > Soil > Grasslands ... | reverse complement strand
GGATTCTGCTCGTAGTGATCGCGCGGCCGGTAGCCGCGCCGCTGGAGCTCCGAGACCTGCGGGGCGGTGAGGCCGAAGAGGAAGAAGTTGTCCGCGCCGACCTCCTCGCGGATCTCGACGTTCGCCCCATCGAGGGTGCCGATGGTGAGCGCGCCGTTCAGGGCGAACTTCATGTTGCCGGTGCCGCTCGCCTCCTTGCCGGCGGTGGAGATCTGCTCGGAGAGGTCGGAGGCGGGGAAGATCCGCTCCGCCAGCGAGACCCGGTAGTTGGCGAGGAAGACCAGCCGCAGCTTGCCCTTGACGGCGGGATCCTTGTTCACCACGGAGGCGACGGAGTTGATCAGCTTGATGATCAGCTTGGCCGTGGCGTAGGCGGGGGCAGCCTTGCCGCCGAAGATGAACGTGCGCGGCACGATCGCGAGATCCGGGTTCTTCTTCACTCTCTGGTAGAGCGCCACCACGTGCAGGAGGTTGAGCAGCTGTCGCTTGTACTCGTGCATCCGCTTCACCTGCACGTCGAACATGGAGGCCCGATCGATGGAGATGCCGTGCTCCGCCTCGATGTAGCGCGCGAGCTGCTCCTTGTTGCTCTGCTTGATCGAGCGGATCTCGCCCCGGAACACGGGATCGTCGGCATGGTCGACCAGTTTCGCGAGCTGCTCGAGCTGCGTCATCCAGCCATCGCCGATGCGCGCGGTGATCGCGTCGGCGAGCAGGGGGTTGGCGGTGAGCAGCCATCTGCGCGGCGTCACCCCGTTGGTGACGTTGTAGAACCGCTCCGGCCAGGTCTCGTGGAAGTCGTGGAGCAGGTTCGCCTTGAGGAGCTCGGTGTGCAGCCCGGCGACGCCGTTCACCGAGTGCGAGCCCACCACCGCCAGGTACGCCATCCGGATCCGCTTGCTCTCCAGCGTTCCGTTCCCGTCGTCCACGATCGACATCCGGGCGAGCCGCGCTTCGTCGTTCGGAAAGCGGTTCATCACCTGCCGCAAGAAGCGGCGGTTGATCTCGTAGATGATGGTGAGGTGCCGAGGTAGAAGCCGCTGGAAGAGCTCCACCGGCCAGGTCTCCAGCGCCTCGGAGAGCAGCGTATGGTTGGTGTACCCGAAGCTCGCCTGCGTCACTTCCCAGGCCTTTTCCCAGGCGACGGCGTGGTCGTCGACGAGGATGCGCATCAGCTCGGGGATGGCGACAGCGGGGTGGGTATCGTTGAGCTGGATCGCGACCTTCTCGGGAAAGTTCCCCAGGGTCGGGTACGCCACCAGGTGGCGGCGGACGATGTCGTGCAGCGAGCAGGCGACGAAGAAGTACTGCTGCTTGAGGCGCAGCTCCCGGCCCCACTGCTTCACGTCACTCGGGTAGAGGACCTTGGAGATGGTCTCCGAGCGGTTCTTGTCCAGCACCGCCTTCTCGTAGTCGCCCTCGTTGAAGTATCGCAGGTCGAAGTCGGAGCTGGCGCGCGCGCGCCACAAGCGCAGCGTATTCACGCTGTTGCAGCCGTAGCCGGCGATGGGGGTGTCGTACGGCATTCCCACCACTTGCTCGCCGCCGATCCAGCGCACGCGCAGGCGTCCGTGGTCGTCGGTGTGCTCCTCGACGTGTCCGCCGAACCGCACCGGAACGCCGTACTCCGGCCGTGAGATCTCCCACGGGTTTCCTAGCCGGAGCCACTCCTCCGGCTTCTCCACCTGCCAGCCGTCCTTGATGTCCTGGTCGAACATCCCGAACTCGTACCGGATGCCGTAGCCGTATCCGGGGATGTCGAGGGTGGCCATCGAGTCCAGGTAGCAGGCCGCGAGCCGCCCCAGGCCGCCGTTGCCGAGCCCGGCGTCGACCTCCTGCTCGAGGACGTCGCCGAGGTCGAGGTTCAACATCTTCATCGCATCGCGCGCGGTATCGTAGAGGCCGAGGTTGATCAGGTTGTTCGCCAGCGCCCGCCCCATGAGGAACTCGGCGGAGAGGTAGTACACGCGCTTGGCGTCCTTCTTGTAGTAGCGCTGCTGCGTGCTGATCCACCGCTCGATCAGGCGGTCGCGGACGGTCAGGGCCAGCGACATGTAGCGGTCCAGCTCCGTCGCGGAGTACTGGTCCTTCGCCAGCGAGTAGAGCAGGTGGTTCGTGAAGGAATGGAGCAGCGCGGCCGCCTCGTTCGGGGCCGTGGCGCGGATGGGGCGGTTCATGCCGCGAGTGTACACCGGGCAGCCTGGGAGGGGGGCTTACCGGACGTTGAGGAGATACCCGAGCATGCCCTGCACCGAGCTGGTGCTGCCGGCATACTGCGCGACCCGTGACGGCGACCAGTCGAACTCGACCTGCGCCAGCGCGCGACCCGGGCCGATCCGGTATGTCGCGCCCAAGGCCGTCGTGAGGCGCGTGGTGAGCCCGGAATCCTCGAAGCGGCCGAGGTTCAAAGGAAGCGTGGTGCGCACGCTCTGGGATTGCAAGCCCGCGCCCACGGACGCGTGCACGTTCAGCGCGCGCAGGACTTCGTAGCTTCCACGCATGCCCACCTGCACCAGCCACGCGTGCGTCTTCGATCTCTCCGCCAGTGACCCCGTGTATTGGTCGACCTCCGAGAGAAAGTTCCCGCCGAAATCGAGGAGGGCCTCCAGCGGAGAGGATTCGAGGCGCACGGCCACTTCGCCGAGCATGCCCCCCGCGGTCGCGCCGTCGAAGCTGCGCCCCAGTCCGCCCAGGATTCCCGCCGAGAAGCTCCAGGGCCCGTGCGATCCCATGCGCCAGAACGAACGGCGGGCGCCCGGCTCGCCGGCGCGCACGGGGACGTCCAGCGTCGCGAGCTGCCCGTTCGCCTTGGCCTCCAGACGCGCCGACCCGCTCTCTCCTTCGGCGGGCACGTACTCGGCGAGGTACACGCCGGGCGCGATCCGCCTGCGCATGCTCGTCTCGCCGTCCGGCGACGAGAGCGCCACTCGCGCCTCGTCGTCGGGAGTACCGTCCGGCTTCACCACGAAGATCTCGACTTCGAGCGGAGAAGACGTTTCCGCCGCCTCCGCCCGCGCCGCCAGGCGCACGCGCGAGAACGGCGGCGGTTCCAGATCGAGCGGTCTCTCGGTGGTGTTGCCGAGCTTGTCCGTGATCTTCAGCGTCGCCTGGCGCACGCCGGGAGGCACCACCATCGGCAGGCGAACGGTGCCGTTCTCGGCCGCAGCCACCGGTCCCACCATCTGGCCGGCCACCGTCGCCTCTACCCTCGAGCCCGGCTTGGTTTCGATCACCATCGTGTCCGAGCCGGAGAGCGGAATGGAGACCCAGTAGAGATCGCGGTCGCCGCCGTCGTCGACCTGGGCGAGGACCAGCGCGACCGAGGGCACCCGCAGCGGCGGAGCGTTGAACCGGGCGCGCACGACGCCACCCTGGTGCTGAGCGCCGCTCACCGTCCCGACGGTGGTGGAAAAGGTGACCTTGGCGCCCGAGGAGGCGCGGATCTCGAGGTCGGCGCCGGAGTCCTTGCCGAGGACCAGCTGGGCCGGCTGCGCCGAGAGGGAAGCCGCGATCAGGACTGCTAGCGCCATTGCCACAACCTCTTCTTCACCTTGATGTCGGGGAGCGAATCGTCGCGAAGTACCACGCTCTCCACCTCCTTGCGCCGGCCGAGCGTGTCCACCGTGACCACGGCGATCTTCTGCTTGCCCTGGCGGAGCGGAACCTCGGCGCGGAAGGTTCCCCCCTCCTGGACCTCGACCGGCTCGCCCTGCACGAAAACCCGGCTTCCCGGTTCGACACGGCCTGCGATCGGGAACGTGGCCTTGTTGGTCTCCATCTGGTTCGGCCACTGCACGTTGAGCAGCACGCGGCGGAGGGCGGCGACCGGCACGCTCGGCTTCGGTTGATTCTTGGTGATGCGCGTGACCTCGCCCTTGCGCAGCTCGATCGACCTGCCGCCTCCGGAGACGTTCACCGTGCCGGTGACGGAAGCGACGGCGACCACGCCCCGGCCGTCGGCGGTGACGAAGAAGTGGCCGCCTTGGCTGTGCGCCAGGGCGTCGCTGTTCTCGATCTCCACATCGAGATTGCCCTTCTGCTCCACCTCGGATTCGACGGTGCCGCGCACGCGCGCGCGCAGGTTTTTCTGGCCGACCTGCTTCAGCTCGAGCCGGCTTCCCTCGTGAAGGCGGACCCGCACGCCATCCACCGCCACGTCGGCTTCACCCATCTCCGTGCGCAGGGCATCGCGGACCGAAAGCCGGTCGCCGACCTTGGCCTCCGCGACCGACCCGTCCGCGGCCCGCAGCACCTGGACCTTGCCGTTCTTCGCCGTCACCACGGCTGCGGCGCCGACTGCCGCACCGGCGGAGGCCGTGGCGATCGCGGGCCGCGAACCCTCCTGTCTGCAGGCCGGGGCCGCCAGGATCAGGGCAAGGATCGCGGCCGCGCGCAGCACGCGTCGACTGTACGAAGTCGCGCCGTCTGTAAGCAAATTTCCCGAGGCGTCACGGGTGTGTCCGCGCCCTACAGCAAGGGGAGCTGGCTCGCGCGCCCCGGCCGCCGGAACGTATCTGCCTCCAGCGCGGACTGAAAACCCTCGTTCATGTGCAGGCGCTTGACGGTCGCATCGAAGAGGGCGCGCGCGGCTTCCGCGTAGGTCCCTTCGCCGCGGCCGCGCACGCCCCAGCGCGAGTCGTAGAGCTTGCCCCCTCGCGCGTCACGGACCCGGTTGAGCACCCGGTCGGCGCGCAGCGGCAGCGATTCCCGCAGGCGCTGCTCGAAGACCTGCTTCACCGATCCGGGCAGGCGAAGGAAGACGAAACCTGCCCGCCGCGCTCCGGCTGCGTAGGCGGCCTCGAGGATGCGGGGGATGTCCGCGTCGGAGAGGCCGGGGATCACCGGCGCGACGTTGACGCCCACATCGAGTCCCGCGGCGGCAAGGCGCTCGATGGTCTTCATCCGCCGCAGCGGCGTTGCGACGTACGGCTCGATGGCATGCGCGTGACCCCGGTCCCAGATGGGGATGCTGACGCTGACGGAAACGCGCGCGTTCTTCTGCAGCTGCTGAAGGACGTCCAGGTCGCGCTCGATCAGTGGCGACTTCGTGATGATCCCGGCTGGATTGCAGTACTCGGCGCAGACCTCCAGGCACCCCCGGGTGAGGCGGTAGCTCGCCTCGAGCGGCTGGTAGCAGTCGGTGACGCCGGAGAAGACGACCAGCTCGCCTTTCCAGGAAGGGCGCTCGAACGCCTCGCGCAGGAGGCGTGGCGCTTGCGGCTTGACGGTGATCTTGCGCTCGAAGTCCGTACCGGCGCCGAGCCCGAGGTACTCATGGCTCGGCCGGGCATAGCAGTTGTGGCTGATGACGCCGTTGGCGATGAAGTCGCCGGTGCCGGTGGTGATGTCGTACATCGGCAGGTCGATTCCCAGCGCTTCGACTCGCGCAACTCCGAGTTTCGCGGCGCTCTTTACTGCTTGTCCTTCGATGTCTCGTTTCCTGGTGATGCACGGACCGACCATGTGGAAGAAACGCAAGTGCTCGCGAAGTCCACCGCGTACGCGCACGTTGCCCGCGCGATGGTTGGAATTACCTGGCTCCAGTACCGCATCGAACCCGAACGCTACCAGGCACCGCATCGCCTCATCGAGGATTTGCGAGTCGGTATTCGAGATACGGAGAACCCCGCGGCTGTAGCTACCTTCCGCGTCGAAGATCCCCGCGAGAAAGCCGAGGCGCCAGCTCGGAGCGGCATCGACAGGCCATGAACACAGCTCGGTGATCCGCTCAAAATGTGGTCGTGCGTTCGTTCGAATGCCGACCATCCGCCGATGCGTCCCGAATGCTTCCGCGAACAGGAACTCGCGGGTTGTTACTTCGAATTTCTGCAAGTACTCGCGTGCACGTTGCAGTGGTTCCAGATCGACGAGCGCGAGACGGAATTGATACTGATCGCCGTGAGCACGACCAGCGCGAAAGTAACGGAAGATGCGAAGCAGTGCGTCTCCCCGGATCAGGCCGCACAGGTACCCTCGCTTGTACTGAACGTCGATGTGGGGCGGCGGTGCAAATTTGCCAGTACCAAGTAGCGAGTTTCCGGTGGTCAGGTGCGGACGCTGTTCCGTTCCGCCGATCTTTCCGGTCACGTGTTTCCAGCCGCGTTCGGTCAAGAATCGGTGGTCGCCGCTTGCGATGAGGGTCGTGCCATCTTGAAGCGTGATCCGGAATGCTCGCTTCTTCGTATGCCAGTGCGCGAGAACAGGAGTGCGCACGTACCGCCTGTAGCGGCCACGCGCAACGGTTCCGTAGATCACGTCTCCGGCGCGAACGTCCGCTAGCGGGAGGGTGGTCCCATCCCCCATCAGGATCGGCGTGTCGCCGGAGAGGCAGTAAGCACAAGCATGAAAACATCCGCGGTACGGGTTGACGCTCCAGCTGAAGCCGACGTCGGGGCTGTCGTTGTGGGCGAGGATCTCGCGGGTGTGGTCCTCGTAGACCTCGAGCTCGGCGGGCGGGATCTCGTCGAGGTACTCCACTTCCGTCGAGAGCCACGGATTGGGCGGGTTCGAGATCGGCCGCGGGATCATCCCGCGAGCATGGACCTGAACCCATGTTCAGGCAAGACCGGGGTTGCCAGCGCGCCCGGCGTCTGACACAACGCGTCGGCACAAGGAGGAGCGATCATGCAGAGCCGCGCGACGACTTACTGGGAAGGCGATCTGATGTCGGGCAAGGGAAAGACCACGGCCGCAAGCGGTACTTTCCGGGACGTGAACCTGAGCTGGAAAGCGCGGACGGAAGGTGTGGCAAGCAACACCACTCCGGAGGAGTTGCTCGCCGCCTCCCACGCGAGTTGCTTCAGCATGGCGCTGTCCCACGCGCTTGCGCAGGGTGGCCACGCCCCGCAACGGCTGGAGACGACCTGCACGGTGGAGTTCGGCCCGAAGGCAGGCGGTGGATTCGAGGTGAAGTCGTCGTCGCTAGAGGTGCGGGGCCAGGTGCCTGGCATCGATCAGGCGGCCTTCCAGAAGGCGGCCGAGGGCGCAAAGACTGGATGCCCGATCTCGGCGGCGTTGAAGATCCCGATGAACCTCAAGGCGACGCTGCAGGGCTGATCACGTCGGCTCGCCCGACCCGGTCGCGGACCGATCGGGCGCCTCGCTCGCGGCGGAGGTCGCGCCGACGTCCTCGATCGTCGGATTCACGGCTTCCGCCGCCGCCTTGCCGCCGAGCCCACCCGCCACCGCGCCGACCGCGGCTCCGACCACCGCACCGATCGGGCCACCGACCACAGCGCCCAGTGCGGCGCCCGCGGCGCCTGCGCTCGCCGCACCCGCGCCGACACCTACCGGATGCGCACCCGGCGCGTGCGTGATTGGATCGCGGTGCTCCGGATCGGCATGCGCGCCACTCTTCCGACTGGCCATGGACGCCTCCTCGTCCGGTTAGGTTGGGGGCGGGACGCCCTGTTCGGAAGTGCACGTCGACCGGGGGGACATCCGACGCGCCGCCGGGTTGCAGGGCGTTCAGCCGATGCAAACCATGGCAAGCATGCGGTTTTCTCTCGCCTGGCTCGTCCTGGCCGCGGCCGGTTGCAGCCGAGGAACGGGGACGCCAGTCGTGCCGCCGGCCTCGACCGCGGATGCCGGCCAGATCATCGTCTCAGAAACGACCGACGCAGGCCCGGCGGACGCCGGTCCGCCGGACGCGGGCCCCGATCCGCATCGGATCGGCAGTCTGGGGCTGGGACCGTTTCCCGCCGACCCATTGACCATCTACGGATCGGCGCAGGGGCTGCTCGAGGCGCCGATCTCGGCGTCCGTCGACGAGGCGGAGAACCTCTGGGTGGTGAGCCAAAGCGCTCTCTACCTGTTGGCACCCGGGGCGAAGGTCTTCCGGCGGTATACCGCCCAGGACGGGCTTCACTACGGCCCGGGGTACACCGAGGCCCCGGACATCACGCTGGTCGAAGGCGGGGCGAAGGGCGAGTGCTTCGTCGGCTACTACGCGCGCGACACCAACAGCTCGATGTTCAAGGACGCGCACATGTGGACCGACCCGTGGGCGCACAAGGGAAAGATGGACCAGGTGCTCCTGCAGCCCGACGGCTCGCTGAAGGTGAACCGCTACGACCTGCGCAACTCGAACAACGGGCACTACTACGAGACGCGGACCATCATGAGCATGGTCTACGATCACTTCCAGCACCCGGGAAACCTCTACGTCGGCTCGAATCACGGGGTGACCCGGATCATCCCGGCGAAGTACTACCCGCCGCCGCACCTCGACACCGATCCGTTCAACACCGGGGACGAGCGGCAGTGGTACGCGGACCACGTGCACCCTTGGGCGTGCATCGGCGGACCTTGCGACGGGGTGAGGATCCCCACCTTCGGCGATTGGTTCGGGCTTACGCTGGCGCCGGACGGACGCCTCTGGATGGGCGGCCTGGCAAGCGGGGGCGCGCTGAAGTTCAAGGAGCAGCTCTCCGATTGGGTGCAGAGCTGGGAGCCCGTCAATCCGTTCGCCCCGGCGTTCGAATGGCCACCCGTGTACCTGCCGCCGCAGGAAGGCGACCCCGTCAACATCCGCGGCGTCGCCGCGACGCCCGACGGGATGGTGTGGTTCGTCTCCGGCGAAGCCGACAGCTGGCGCGGGCGCACGTATGGGATCGCCGCTTGGGACGGCCGGCGCTTCACCTACTTCGACCCCACCGCGCTCGGGGCCATCGAGTACAACATCCTCGAAGTGCAGGCGCTCGCCGACGGCCGGCTCGTCTTCGGTTTCCCGGGCTCGGGGCTGCTGGTCTGGGAGCCGGGGGAACCGAAAGGCCGCCGCGTCACGCAGAGCGACGGACTCCCCGGCGAGCAGATCGGGCGCATGTCGCAGGATCGCATGCACGATCCGCCGCTGCTGCTCGTCCCGACCGATCGGGGGCTGGCAGTGTTCCGCAGCATTCCCTGACGCGAAGTTTCCGCTGATCGCAACCGCTGTGCGGTAACCTGCGCGCCCGTTTGTCAGAGGGAGCGGGAGAGCGGGTGAACAGCGCTCACGAGGCCGCCTCGGGCGGCAGGGACATGCGCCGGGCGGTGCTCGCGGTCGCGGTTGCGGCCATCCTGTGGTCGACAGGCGGGCTGTTCATCAAGCTCGCACCGATGCCCGCCCTGGCCGTCGCCTGCGGGAGGTCGCTTATCGCCGGACTCTTCTACCTGGCGGTCCTGCGGCCAGACTTGCGCGCCGGGCGCTGGACGACGGCGGCGGCTTACGCCGGCTGCATCGTGACGTTCGTATCGGCGACCAAGCTGACGACTGCCGCGAACGCCATCTTTCTTCAGTACACCGGGCCAGCCTACGTGCTCGTCCTCTCTCCATTCCTGCTGGACGAGCCGTTCAGGCCCATCGACGGCATCTGCGTTGCGCTCTCGCTGGCGGGCATGTCGCTCTTCTTCGTCGGCAAGGTCGAGTCGGGGCAACTGCTCGGCAACCTCCTCGCCATCGCCTCCGGAGTCTTCTTCGCCCTCGCGGTCGTGCTGCTGCGCCGCGATGCCAAGACCGGCCGCGGCGACGCGCTGCCTTCGACCACCTTGGGCAATTTTCTCGCTGCGGCCCTGACCGCGCCCTGGGCGCTGAGCGCCGCGCCGGCGATGCTCTCGGGCCGCGGCGCCGCGGTGCTGCTCTACCTGGGGATCGTGCAACTCGGGCTCGCCTATCTGCTGTTCGTGCGCGGCGTGCGGCGGGTGCCCGCGGCGGAGGCTTCGCTGATCTCGATGCTCGAGCCCGTCCTCAACCCGGTCTGGGTGCTGATCGGAGTCGGCGAGCGACCGGGCCGCTGGGCGATCGCGGGCGGAGCGGTGGTGATCGCGGCGGTGGTGGTGCGCACGCTGGTCCCGCAGCCTCAGCGCGCCTCGACGACCAGCGTATAGAGCGTCCCCGCCATGTCGTCGTACCACCAGTCCAGCGGCCTGCCCGTGCCCACCGGGCGCGGCGGAGCGTTGTTCACGGAGGAGGGGAACGCCGCCTTCCCGACCGCGAAGTAATAGGTGACCGGGCCGAGTTCCATCTTCCAGGCGCTGCGCGAGACCCACTGCGGCCGGGGCTGTCGCGCGCGCGAGATCTTGTCCTGCGCGATCTCCTCCGCCGACTTGCCTGCCCAGGCCTGCTGCAGTTCTTCGATCCGCGCTTGCACCGCAGCCGGCGACACCGGTTCCCACGCGAGCGCGGGGAGCGCGGCAGCCAGACCGAGCAGAATCGCCCGCAGCCGGAGAGCCATGTCGCGATACTAGCGCCGCTCAGCGAAGGACGTCGCGCCAGACGAACTTCGTGCAGCCTTTCTCACCGGTCGAGCCTACGGCGGATCCGTCGAGGCCGATCGCCACGCTGCCAACGCCTGGAAACGTGACCGTGCCGCAGGCATTGCCCTGGACGGAAACGAGGTCCACGGTGTTGCCGGCCTTGAGGAGCGCGTACGCCTTGCCAGCGCGCACTGGCACGAAGTCCGACGAGCCGACAAGCCACGCCGGCGGCGGGTGCAGCGTCGAGTCGCCGGGCTGGATGATGCCGGCCCAGGAAGAGTCGAGACGCACCGCGACTCCGCCTCCGAGCAGCGGCCGTGCGATCACCGCGCTTGCACTTCCGATGGCGAAGGGCTGGCCGCTCGCGCGATGCGTGAGGTCCACCCACAGCCCGCTCACTTCTGTTCCGGTGCCAGTGAGCGCCAGCACGGCGCCGCTGGCATCCTCCGCCGCGGCACGCGCGGTGTAAGAGCCCGGGACGGTCACGCTAAGGCCCTCGGAAGCCTGCGCGCCGTGCTTGCGCACCGTGAGGTCGGCGGTTGTCGTCGCGAGCGAGATGACGCCTGGTCCGAACGCAGGCCCCAGCACGTTGACCACTGCCCCAATGGTCGTATCGGCGTCGAGCGTCCAACTCGTCACCAGGAGCCCGTTCGTTGATGTCGATAGACCGATGAACCCTTTCGGTTGTGCGAAGAGAACCGGAGACCTGAATGTCTGTGCATGGGCTCCATTCGGACCAAAGACGTACCAAGTCATGGGTGGTGCCGACTCGGCGTCGGCGGCCACCGCCCCTTCGCCGTCGATTGCAACGCCGCTGCAACTCTCGCCGTTCCCTGGCTGCACGTCGAAGGCTTTCGCGGTGCTCGGTGGCGCTGGCAGAAGCCCGCTGCAGTCCGCGGGTCCGCCGTCAGGCGTGATCACTGGATTGGCCCCGGCGTCCCCGGCGGCCTCCACCGAGGCACGTCCGCCGCACGCTAGCGACCCCACGCAAAAGCAAAGAAGGCAACCCGCCCAGCGCATGCCCGCCCCCCAGCGGCGGGAACGGTGTGCATCAGGCAGCCCTCGGGCTAGACCGCGCCCATCAGCGAGGTGGCCTCGCGTTCACTGGTCGGCAGATCGAAGAATGCCGCAAGGACCTGCGCCGCCTGCAGCCGCCGCTGCTCCTCGAATTCCAGCCGCCCCCGCCAGCGCAGCTCGGCGCAGACGGCGTCCACGATCTGCACCGGCGTCGGCGCCGAGGGCAGCCGCAGGCGCACCACCCTGCGCAACTCTTCCGCGTCCTCGGCGCAGAAGTCGGCGCAGAGCACCGCACGAATGGCGTTGTCGATCTCATCGTCCGTGGAAAACTGGATGTCCGTCATGACCCGGACAGTGTCCCGCGAATCGGGGACGCGCGCGCCTTTTCTTCCCGGCGCTGTCTCCGTGCTCTCTGTCGGGCGCGCTAGGCGATGGCGACCGGCTGCATGGAGCGGACCGCGCTATACCGGTTCTTCCCCGACCGCTTCGCGCCGTACAGGGCGCCGTCGGCGGAATGCACCAGGTCCTCGGGCGTCTCCACGTCGTCCGCCGGGTAGTACGCCAACCCGAGGCTCGCCGTGACCCGGCAGTTCTTCCCGCTCTCGTCCTGCAGGATCAGCTCGGAGATGGCGCGCAGCAGCCGCTCGCAAACCCGCATCGCGCCTTCCGGCGGAGTCTGCACCAGGATCACTCCGAACTCGTCGCCGCCATAGCGCGCCGCAATGTCCGAGACGCGGACGCTCTTCGCGATGACGTTGCCTACCGCACGCAGCACCTTGTCGCCGAGCACGTGGCCGTACTGATCGTTGATCGGCTTGAACGAGTCCAGGTCGAGCATCGCGAACGCGAGCGGCTCTCCGTGGCGGTCGGAGCGCTGCATCTCCTGCAGCAGCCGGTCCATCAGATAGCGGCGGTTGTGCAGCCCGGTGAGAGGGTCGTTCACGACCATCTGCTCCAGCGCCGCCTGCAGCTTGCGGATGCGGTCGTGCGTCTGCTTCGTGCGCAAGAGCGCTCGCACGCGGGCGAGCAGCTCCGCGGGATCGCAGGGGCGCGAGATGTAGTCGTCCGCGCCCAGCTGGAGCCCCCGGACCCGCTCCGCCGTCTCGCTTCGGTTCGAGGCGACGAGCACCGGGACGAACTCGAGGTCGGGCGACTTCAGGCTCGGCAGCAGGTCGAGCCCGTCCATGTCGGGGAGCGCGCGGCCGAGGACGACGAGATCGGGGCGGTCGGTGGCGAGAAAGTCGAGCACCTCCGCGCCGGTCCCCGCCTCGATCACCGACATCCCTGCCTCGCCGAACAGCGACTTCTGGAACGCCCGCTCGGACGATTCTGCTTGCACGATCAGGACGCGGGTCGCATCCGCCATACCAGTCCCCCCTTGCGGCAGATGCGTCGTGTTGTAGCAGAGCCGCTGCGCGCGAGGTATCCCACTCGCGCTCACGTCTTACTTGCGCGCACTGGCGCACGGAGTATCCCACCCGCCAAGTCTTGGGGACACCATCAAGATGGTGTCCCCGTCACGATCTGGGGACACCATCAAGACACCGTGATCTTGCGTACGCCGCGCGCAGCCAGCAGCCCGGGGAGCTGCTTTCGCTGATCCCCTTGGAGCACGAGCGCGGTTCCCTCGATGGCGCCCCCGCAGCCCAGGGCGGCTTTCAGATCGCTCAGCCATGACTGCAGCTCGCGCGGCGGCAGCTCGAGCTGCTCGATCGCGGTCACTTCCTTTCCGCCCCGGCCCTTGCGCTCCATCCGGATCACGGCGCGCGCCGGACCCTTGGGCGGCGGGGGCTCGCGCGGAGCGGGACCGGCCGGAAGATCGCCGAGCTTGTCACGAAGGCCAGCGAACGGATTGTGGAACGGCTTCTTCTCGTCGCTCATGGCGCCTCGGGACGGACGCGATCCCAGACCGAGGCGAAGAACCCGTCGGTGCCCTCGACGTGCGGGAGCGTGCGCCAGGTCGCGACCCGGCGCAGCTTGGGGTGCGCGCGCTCGAACGCGGCAGCCAGT
>Ga0209267_1002051_pt1 | contig 13273 bp, 11 predicted proteins | sample GraSoiAngelo_137_FD_185894 | JGI IMG/M metagenome (GOLD analysis project Ga0209267, IMG submission 185894) | Grasslands soil microbial communities from the Angelo Coastal Reserve, California, USA - 14_0929_09_30cm (SPAdes) (version 2) | ecosystem: Environmental > Terrestrial > Soil > Grasslands ... | reverse complement strand
GGACACGGAATCCGCGAAAAACAAATCGGCCCGGCTATCGCCGCACCTTCAGTGGGGTTTAGTTCGACTGCCAGACTCAAACAGTCTCCCGAACACGGAGTCCCACAGATGAGTGAGTGTGCTAGACTCTCGGCTTGCACGCGCTTCAAAGATTAGCCTCACCCTAGGTTCCTGATGCCCGACACCAGAAACTCTGTCAACACTCATGTTTCTTCGCTGAACAGGTTCCGCCTATTTGCCGCCAGTGCCCTTGCCCTCTATACCGAAGTTGTGCTGATCCGATGGATGTCTGCCGAGATTCGCATGTTCGCGTATCTCAAGAACTTCACTCTTTTAGCGTGTTTCCTGGGCTTGGGTCTCGGAATGATGCGCCGTACACGGTTGCGTGAGGAAAAGCTTCTAGCTTTGGCGATTGCGTTCATGGTCTTGTTGCTGACGTTTGCGCCGCAACTCCATCTCACGCGGTTGTTTTTTCCTGACATCGGCATCTACCAATGGGGCGGGAATCTTAGTTCCCCTCAGCTTCTTTCAGCAGCGCGCACTCTGCCGCTGCTTGGAGTTCTACTGCGACACGTTCCAGATGCGCTCGTGCCATGGATCCTCGGATGTCTCGCACTCATCGTGGGCTTCGCTCTGTTTTGTCTCGTACTTGCGGTTTTCTACAGGATTGGAATGCTCGTGGGGGAATGCTTGCAGGCCGGAGGGGCCCCACTGGAAGCCTACACGTTGAATCTCGCTGGAAGTTTAGCTGGAACGCTCGCGTTTACGGCACTTGTTTTTTTCTCTCTGCCGCCCTGGGCTTGGGTACTTCCCGTGTTTGTTGGGATCACATACTTTTCTCCGCGGCCGCTGAGGGACGCGCTGCTCTTGGGCAGTGTAATTGTGGTGATGGTAGTCGCGGATCTGCGGACACACGTGATGTGGTCTCCGTATTACCGCGTCACCTACGTTCCAACCACTGCTGGCGGGTATCGCTTGGACGTAGACCACGACTTTTATCAGGATGTTTTAAACCTGGGCGCGGGCGCTTCCCCGGGTCTTGCTTCAGCCAGGGATTATTACGACTTTCCTTACGCTATCCTGCCGCCCTGCGGAAAAGTGCTGATTGTCGGTGCAGGCACTGGCAATGACGTGGCGGCCGCCCTCCGCGCGCAATGCACCAGCGTAGATGCTGTTGAGATCGATCCCTCTATCGAACGTCTGGGGCAGGAGTTGCATCCCGAGCGACCCTATCAGTCGAGCAGAGTTAATGTGCAGATTAATGACGGTCGAGCGTTCTTTCACCAAGCGCGCGCTGGAGGGCAGCGCTATGACGTCATTGTATTTGGACTTGTCGATTCACAGACCGCTCTCTCCGTGATGTCTTCGCTGCGGCTTGAGTTCTTTCTTTATAGCAAGGAAAGCTTCCAGGAAGCGCTTTCGTTGCTGGAGCCCAGGCAGGGGCTGTTTGTAGTTGGATTCTCGGTCGGCTGGAAGGAGTGGGTGGCGCAGCGGATCTACCGGACTCTGGAGATCGCAAATGGCCAAGAGCCCCTGGCGGTCAGGGCATCCGATTATTTAGGGACAGTTTCGTTTGTCGCCGGGCCTGGAACGTCCCAGGCGCGACAGCGGCTGGCAGCGACGCCGCACATCGACTCGATTGCTTCTGAACTTGCCCGCGAAAACGCAAGGCCCGCGCAGGATGACTGGCCGTTCCTATATCAAAATCCGAGTAGCTTTCCATTCGTTTATCTGGGATCGCTGCTGGTCGTGTTGATTGTGGCGACGTACCTAGTGCGGGGAGTCGTGCGTCAAGCTTCGACAAGCTCCAGAGTTCGCCTGGACTGGACCATGTTTTGTATGGGCGGCGCATTTCTTCTTGTAGAAACAAAGAATCTCTCCCAGCTGGCCCTTTTGTTCGGGGCTACGTGGGTGACCAACGCAGTTGTCTTTTCATCCATTTTCGTCATGGCCATGGCAGCAAACCTGATCGTGCAGCACTGGCTAGTTCCTCGGCTGCCTATGCTGTTTATACTGCTCTGTGCGACTCTCTTGCTCAGTTATTTTGTGCCGTTTAGTGAGCTAACCCAATTGTCTCCGCTCAGCCGCGCATTGATCGGTGGCGGCGTGGCGGCCCTACCTGTGTTGTTCTCAAGTTTGATCTTCGCGAAGATGTTTAGTGAGACCAGCGATGCCGCTAACGCATTAGGGTCCAATATTCTTGGCGGATTGTTTGGCGGCGCACTCGAAGCTGCCACAATATTTGTCGGTATTAAGGCAATGGCCCTGTTGGCGATCGCGGTGTACGGAGCCGCAGCCTTCTTGTATCGCGGCCCGGGTGCGTTCCGTGTGCTGAATACTGCGCTCGAAGAAAAATAAAAAAATCCGTTACGAATTGCGGTGCCTCACCGACATCGGCCTGAGGCTCGTTGCACGATTGTCCGTCGTACTATACTAACGTGGTATCTAACGCGTTCTGTGTGTGAATTCAAGGGCGAGCCGAAGATTCTCGCGACGGAACAAGGTCACCGCATCAGCGTTCTTATTTTCCCACTTCGTCATGTTTGCGCCTATATGAAGTCTCAATTGCGCCGACCCAAGAGTCCAGCAGATCGGCCTCAGTCCAGCGCCCCATCTGGCGCGCGACTGCCTCTCTCATGTGTTGGAGAAGGGCGACGAGAACGTCTACCTGGCGGCCTTGGCCGAGCACAACTCGCCGCTGGTGGCACTTGTGGCAGCAACCAAGGCGGAGGCATTATGAGAAACATGTGTGAAACCTGTGGGGAAGGAGGTGAATTTTCCCGAAGAAAATCAATCTTCTACTTGACAGCACTCCCCAGAAATCTGTCACGCATGTTGGCCTTCTGCGCGTGGCCTCCGGGCGAGTGGGAATCCATAACCGAACCGTAGTCTCAATTTCAGAATGCCCCTTCCCCTGTTTTTCATCTATTCTTTCTAAGCATAATCGAGGCTGTTGTTATGAAAGAGCACTTCCTCCCGAAAAGCAGTGTGACGAAGCAGTTGGTGATTTCCGGATGGACTATCGCAGTCCTCGCTTGGTATTTCCATCAATTCTCCCCGGCGTTCAGCCCCATTATTCGTGGGCTTTTGCAAAAGTTATGGCGATAGCACAGGGCCTGCTCACACTGATCGCTCTCTGTGGCTTTTGCCTGGGGTTTGCGTGTTTCGGCAACACGATCCTCAGATTGTTGCGGTTTGGGATGGAGAGCGATGCTGAGCATGTTCTGGTAGCCGTTGGTATTGGGCTGCTCGGCACGGAAATTCTCCTCTTCCTGATTCAATTCACGCAACACATCCGACTGGGTAGTCTGGCGCTCATTGGGTTGCTTTGTGTGCCGCTTTTTTCGGAATTCGGCTGCATTCTGCGAAGATTTCGGGCCGTCTTCCAACTGCTGGGCTCGCGATCGACCGGCGGACGCTTTTTGTTGTTTGTAACGGGAATCGTGCTCTGCGTGGAGTTTCTTACATCATTGGCGCCACTCACCGGGTCGGACGCCATGCACTATCATTTCACAGTACAAAAATTGATTCTCGAGCAGGGTTTCCATCCCATCTTCTCGAACACACACAGTTTTCTGTGCGGGCAACATCATCTACTGATTTTGCTTGGATTGGCACTCGGGAGCGAAAAGCTGGCACTCGGATTCATTTTTCTCGGTGGCGTTCTTAGCGCGGCCATTCTGGCAAGCCTAGCCGCTCGCTGGGCCTCAGAACAACTGGTCCTTGGAATCACGCTGCTGTTTCTTCTCACGCCAGTTGTTTTTTGGCAGATGTCTTCCTCCGGGGCTCCTGATATCTACATGGCTTTTTTTGCAGGTACGGTGTTGATCGTACTGTACCAGCGCACTGACGCGGGAACCTGGCGGCAAGCCCTAGTGGCGGGATTGCTGACTGGTGGTATAGCAGGCGCCAAATACACTGGCTGCTTCATCGCGGCGGCCGTGGCGGTTGCGTTTATCGTGGAGTTCGCCAGTGTAACGAGATGGGTGATTTTCATACTGGGAAGCCTGATTGGCGGCATCTGGCCGTATTTGAGGAATACGATTTGGACGGGTAACCCGCTCTTTCCATTTCTGTCGGAGAAACTTTCGCCGCATCTTATTACGGCGTACGGGCTGACAACCCTGGTGAGCGATACTGGCGCCGCTGTGAGCCACAATCCGGCACAATTGTTCCCGTTCCTTTTCTTCGCTGCCATGCGGGCGAAAAATCCGGGTCCTTGGGATTTTTTTGGGCCTACGGTGCTCGCGCTCGCGCCCCTGGTATTTCTTGCGTACAAGAACACAAGGGAATGGAGGATCCCGGTTCTGGTGTGGTTCCTGGCGAGTCTCGGTAATTTTTTTTCGTCGGGACTGCCGCGGTTTCTTTTACCCCTTTTCCCCGTTGCGCTTTTCTGTGTTGCGGCGGGAATCGAGTCGTCGATCGAGAAGGACTGGAAAATCACGAACGCCGTTTCCGTGGGTACAATGGCACTCATGATTCTCTCAGGCGCAGCGGGACTGGCAGTTTACTGCCGCAAACCGGTCCTTGCTGCGGTCGGGTTTACCGGTCGTGAGGCGTATCTGGAAGACATGGCGCAGGATTACCAGGTGGCCCAGGCAATAAATCAGCTGTTGGGCACACCCAAGAACGCGGGAACGGCCTTGATATTTCTGCGGCATCAATATTACTTGCGCATTCGCTACCTGAATGGTGATCCCGGCACCAGTTTTGAGGCCGATCCGGAGCGGCTGCAGACGCCCGAACAGTGGAAGGAATTCTTGAGAGCGAAAGCCATTGTTTACGTGATTCGAGCGCCCAGTTATCCAATGGTGATCGCCGCTCCACTGGAAGAATTGGAGAAACGGGGTGAGTTGGTCCGTTTTGCTCAGAGGGAAGTCGGGAACCTGAAAGGCATGCGCATCGAGCAAGCGCACATCACGGTTCCTGTGATCATTTTGAAGACTAACTTCTAACGGGAAGGAGGCAACGGAAAGTAGGTTGTAGATTTGGCCACGGTGCGTCACGGGTTCGCCAGGAAGATCTTTGCGCTGGAAGTGCAGACTCTTCGCGACGTTACAACCTACGAAGGAATTCGGCGTGAAGCTCCTGATCTATTCACACTTTTTTGCGCCCAGCGTGGGTGGCGTCGAGACAGTTGTTCTCTCTCTAGCCAGCGGCCTCGCTGGACTGCGCTTAGCGGACGGTGGTCCGCAGTTTAATGTAACGGTCGTTACGCAAACCCCTGCCGAAGAACTCGAAGACCGTGCGTTCCCGTTTCAAGTCATTCGCCGGCCTGGATACTTCCAGCTCTGGCGCCTTATCAGTCAGTCGGACGCAGTTCACTTAGCTGGTCCTTCCCTTATGCCCCTTCTTCTTGCTTGGCTAGTGCGCAAACGTGTCGTCCTCGAACACCACGGCTACCAAGCCGCCTGCCTCAACGGGCTCCTTCTTCATCAGCCGGATGGAACTCCTTGCCTCGGGCATTTCCTCGCTAGGAACTATGCCGAATGCCTACGCTGCAACGCTCAAGAGTCCTCCTGGTGGCGAGGTCTTGCTACGTTGCTGCTGATGTATCCTCGGCGTTTTCTCGCTCGGCACGTATCAGCAAACCTCGCCGCCTCGCACTATGTTCTCCACCGCCAAGCCCTGCCTCACTCGTTGGTGGTCTACCATGGAGTCGAAGACCGCTGGGCTGGTGAGAATCCGACGCAGGATACGGCTGTTCTCCCCGACAAAATCTCCTTTGCGTTTGTAGGCCGTCTGGTCCGCGAGAAAGGAATCGATGTACTTCTCGAAGCCGCGCATATCTTGCGGGAGAAAGGAAAGAGTTTTGAAGTATTCCTCGTTGGTGACGGACCCGAGCGCCCCAAACTGCAGGAAATCATCACCCGCGATCGATTGGAGTCCTTAGTTCAGGTCACTGGCTTCCTGACCGGCCCGGCTCTAACGCAAGCCCTTCAGAAAGTCCGCGTCGTAGTCATGCCCTCCGTTTGGGAGGAAACAGCAGGTCTGGCGGCCATCGAGCACATGATGCGCGGAAAGCTTGTAATCGTCTCGGACATCGGCGGCCTCGGAGAAATTGTGAGCGACGGTGGCCTGAAGTTCCGCCCGGGTGATGCACAAGAGTTGGCTCAAGTCATGTGCAGTGTTCTTGAACAGCCTACTCTCATTGACACACTCGGCAGGAAAGCCCGCGACCGTGCACTTCGCTTATTCAAGCGGCAGCGTATGGTAGAAGAGCACGCTAAAGTATACCGGTCCTTGGTCAGCGGTCAGGAAACTCGATGATCGAAACTGCTACCCCTTCAAGGCTGTAAGAACATCCTTGTGCCGGCAAGTGAAAGGTCATTGCCCATGCGGGAGTCCACCGTGCACCATCCAAAAAGAGTGGGCGTGAACTAGAGCCCGTCTTCCCCCTAACTCCAGATTCAAGCACACGTAGGAGTCCCCAGCGGTTATACTGATGGCCCACATTCCGATTTTCGAAATCAATGCCAGTGACTCTCTCTTCCGTCACGCCCAAGACCTTAACAGCTCCAGAGAACAGCCCGTATCGTGTTCTCGTTCTGGTCACCCATGTGATCCCCTACGGTTCCTCATTGTTCAAGCTTCTCGCCAGAGATCCTCGTTTGGACCTTCTGGTTGCGTACTGTAGCATGCAAGGCGCGGAAACCGGGATTGACCCCGAGTTTGGAATCGAGATACGCTGGGACACATCGCTGTTGGAAGGTTATCGTTGGCTTCACGTTCCGAACCGATCGCCGCGCCCTGCCCTGGGGCGCTTCTTCGGACTTGTTAACCCTGGCCTGTGGAGGCTGATTCGTTCTCAATCCTTCGATGCTGTGGTGATTTATACCGGCTATATGTACGCGAGTTTCTGGATCACCTGCTTCGCCGCCAAGAGCCGAGGCATTCCGGTCCTGATCTCCTCCGATTCCAGTTCCTTGCACCAGCGCGAGGGAAAGCGCTGGAAAGCCCTGATCAAGCCATTCATTCTCGGGCGCGTTTACCGGTATGTGGATGTTCTCATGGCGGCTTCCCGGCCAGTCAAGGACTTAGCGATGCGTCTGGGCAAGCCTCAAGAGGAGATTGCCCTGATCCGTTTCGGCGTCGACAAGGACGCGTGGCGCACTCGTCTTGAGAAGTTCGAGCGGGACGCAGTCCGCATCTCCTGGAATGTGCCGCTAAATGCGTTGGTCATTCTTTACTGTGCCAAACTTCAACCCTGGAAACGTCCTCTAGACCTATTGCGGGCGTTCGCCAAAGCCAATGTGCCCGGCAGCTATCTGGTTTACGCCGGTGAGGGCCCACAGCGAGCGGACCTGGAGCGCGAGGTTGTGTCTCTCGGCATTGCAGCACGAGTGCGAATCCTCGGTTTCGTGAACGATTCGCAATTGCCTGGCACCTACAAGGCTGCAGATCTCTTTGTTCTCCCATCGGAATATGACCCCTGTCCTCTTGTGATCCCCGAGGCCATGTTTAGCGGTCTTCCCGTCCTTCTAAGCGATGCAGTGATTGGGCGATTGGAAATGATCGACGCGAGCAACAGTGGTTACTCTTATCCTTGTGGGGATGTTGATGCTTTGGCGGCTCTGCTCCAGACGATTCTGGGGGATTCTGCTCTTCTTCGACACCTGAAAGAGGGTGTTGCATGCCAGATGGAGCGCTGGACCACAGCAGAAATGCTGGACTCCTGGGTGGTTGCGGTTGAGCTGGCGAAGCAACTTAAACAGAAAACGAGATAAGTGAACAACGCATGATAGGAATACCCAGCCTCCGGGCAATTTTTAAGCCAGAGTACCTGTTTCGGCCCAATCAGATTCCCTGGAAACTTTGGCGGGAATATCTCGGTCGGAGAGAAGAAGTGAAAAAAGCGCGTCTGCCCTGGGGTCTGGAGATTGAGGTTAACACGGGCGAAAGTATAGGCTGGTCAATATACACACGCGCCTTATACGAAACCACAGTCACCGAGTCCCTTTGGAGACTTGCGCGCGTCGGTGATTTGGTTGTCGACGTCGGCGCGAACATCGGCTATATGACAAGCATTTTGGCCCTAAGGGTTGGCGCACGCGGTAGAGTTTATTCCTTCGAGCCACATCCCAGCATATTTCATGAACTTCAGCTGAACGTGACAAATTGGAGTGGTAACAGACGCTGCGGTCCAATCATTTTATATAACGCCGCCTTGGGAAGTCACGAAGAGGTAGGCAAACTTTACGTGCCAGATTACTTTTGCCGTAATCAAGGAACGTCCTGGATTGGGCCACGGGATGCTGAATTCAGTGGTCAAACCTTCGATGTGGCCCTCTTGGCCTTGGACGATGTCTTCCCCAACGGGGAGACTATCGGAGTTATAAAGCTTGATGTCCAGGGATACGAACTCACGGTCCTGAGAGGCATGGAGAGAATACTTCGAGAGCGACGGGTTCGGCATGTGGTCTTCGAGGAGGAGGGCGGCTTTCCGGCACCGACACATGCGTTTCTCTCAGACATGGGTTATGAAAGCTATGGGATTGAACAGCATTTCGGGGGAATTCGGTTTGCTCGCAACAGGAAGCCGTTTTGTGATCCCGTGAATGGCCCATCCCCAAACTACTTGGCCACGATCGTATCTGAGGCCGATGTATCAGCCCTGGGAGGCGGATTCTGGCAGTCCTTCGGGCCTGCACAATTCTTAACGGACAGGTTGCGCCGAATTGGAGGAGTGAAGGCAAATCCGGCAAACCGCTAGTCGTCTAGGACTCGAGAAAAGAGTGACTCAATTGGAGCGATTCCCCTTTCGGAGAGCACCGGAGTCGGTGATAATCTTCAGGTTCGACATACGATCAAAAGATGAGAACGTCGTTCACTCTTTCGTTTGGCCGTTTTCGCGGGAGACAGCTGACCCTCCTTGGTATTCTAGTCGTCGGCGCCGTCGCAGCCTACCAATTGGCCCAGTACGTAATCAGCGACGATCTTGCAGGTCTGGCGTATGCAGGCATTCTTTTCGTGGTCGGAGTGATCTCTATTAGGATTCTAAATAACTGGCGGAACGGGGTGTACTTTTTTCTCGCCTGGCTACTGTTCGAAGACCTCGCGCGAAAATTTCTAGGTAACAATATGGCAATTTTTTTTGCCAAGGACTTCCTGCTGTTGGTGGTGCTAATCTCTTTCCTGGGGGCTTACCGGCGAAAAGAGGTGAAAACGTTCCGTCCGCCGTTTCTTGTGCCGTTGTTGATTTTCATTTGGTTTGGCGTTCTTCAGGTATTCAATCCGGCTTCCACGAGCGTTTGGTACGGTATTCTCGGTCTGAAAATGTTTTTTTACTATGTCCCCTTACTTTTCATGGGTTATTCACTTTTGAATTCCGAGGTTGAGTTACGTCAGTTCTTTATAGTCAACCTGAGTCTGGCAATCATCGTCATTTCGCTGGGCATTGCGCAATCCATCCTGGGAGTTTCCTTTCTGAACCCGGCCCAACCCGCTGAGGACATCCGCGCGCTGAGCACTCTGTATCGAGTATCCCGTATCACTGGGGCCGTCGCTTATCGGCCGACGTCGGTGTTCGTAAGTGCGGGTCGCTATGCGAATTTCATTATTGTCGCATGGCTTCTTGTCCTTGGTTTCACTTGCCATCTCCTCCTCCGTCATAAGCGCGGCAGAGCGCTCGCGTTCATCGCTGTGGCGTTAACTGCGGGTGGCGCCTTCTTAACCACGTCTCGGGGCACATTTATGTGGGCGATGATTAATGCCCTGGCCACGAGCGTCGCGTTCGTGTGGGGAGCGCCATGGCGGCAACGAGAGGCATTGCGCGTCTTCCGCGCTATACAGCGCGTGGCGTTGGGTATTGCGCTCGGGATCTTATTGCTCTCTATCGCTTATCCCGATGCTCTTCTTTCCCGCCTCGCCATCTATCAGGAAGCACTCCTTCCCGGTAGCCCGACAAGCGAATTGGCATCTCGTACCTGGTACTACCCCATTCAGAATTTTCTCTTAGCCTTCACGTACGACCGTTGGCCCTACGGTTATGGTATTGGCACAACGGGACTTGGTGGGCAGTATGTCGCCAGGTTCTTTCATGTAAGGCCACCGGTTGTCGGTGTGGAAAGTGGCTTCGGGACCCTAGTCGTCGAGATGGGGATCGGCGGCTTGATTCTGTGGTTCGTGATGGGAACCGCGGTCCTGGTCTCTGCCTGTAAGGTCGTGAAGACGCTGAAGGGCTCTCCCTGGTTTCCGCTGGGGTTCGTCATTTCGTGGTACGCGTTTTTCCTACTATTCCCCGCTACCTATGGCGGCATGCCACCTTACGAAGATTTTGTGTTGAATGCCTACTTTTGGCTCTTGCTCGGCATCCTCTTCCGGCTACCGAGCCTCCTGCCCTCGGCGCAGTTTGCACCTACTGCTCCGGCTACACAATCTTGGCGCCACTGGATTCCCTGACTTGCTGTCGTTTCGCCTCTGTCGACCCCAGAGATGGCACCAATCGAGAAAGTAGTGAATCTTGCTCACTCTTGATCTGTGGTGGTGACAGACCTGCTCGAATCGCGATCAAGAGCGCGTAGGAAGGACGAAGGAAAAGAGATGGCAGCCTTCTGACCAATGCGAATCCCATCCGTGAATCGGTTCAAATTAGTCTCGATCGCCATCATTGCAGTTAGGCTCGTTCCTTTCTGTTGGCAAGAGCCCGCTTTCTTGCACTTACATTATTGAGAAGTTCCCACATCGCAGCTGCGTTGTCGTCCAAGGTGCATTGTCTCGCTGTGCTGACCGCATTTTCCGCAAGCTGGTCCCTGAGAGACGGATTGTCCACCAGTCTTCGAATTAGACTCGCAAGCTCCACGGCATTGGTTGGATCTCTCAACAAGAGACCATTCAAGCCATCCCTTATGACTTCACTCACGCCAGCATTTGCGCTGGCGATGACCGGGAGGCCGCTGGCCATTGCTTCAATGACAGGCAGACCATAAGCATCTTCAAGCGATGGACCAGTGTAGGCATCCGCAGCGGCGTAAAACTGCATCACGTCCTCAGAAGGAGCCAGAAACGCAACGCGATCGGTAAGGCCAAGCCGTTGGATCGTCGCCTCGAAGGGCCTCACGTCATCTTTTCCAACTACGAGAAGCCGTATCGGCAAATCCCGGCCTTCATCCAGTGCCTCGATTAAAGTCTGCAACCCCTTGTTTCGCCAGTCGTTGCCGATGAGCAAGAGAGCAAATGTCTCGGGAGTAAGGCTCAAATCAGACCTAGCAGCGGAGCGTCGCTGCAATCGAGTTTGAGGATCGAAACGCTTGACATCGACACCATTCGGAATGGAGACCGCATCATGACGGCCGAAGTGTGCGCCAAGCTGTGCAACAACCATTCGCGAAACACCTGCCAAATGGGTCTGCTTCTGTGGGTATATGTGCCCTTCAAGCCAGCGGATCAATCCATAATAGACCTGGCGATGAATGAGCTTGGGCCAACTAGCGGCGGGCGTGCGCCGGAAGAGCAGCTTCGGCTTCAATCGCTGGCAGAATTCTTCAAACACAATATGAACTTGAATCACATCGGCCCGCCAGGTATTGATGCCGGGTGAAAACACGATGTCAGGAGAAAGTTTTCTAAGCCTGACATCCCACCACCTTTGGAAAGTATTTGCACCAAACCACCATATGAATTGGATCAAGTGCGGCCCCGGGACGGACACAACACGGTGCCAACGGATGCAGCCTCGCTGAGCGTACGGCTTTCCATCCAATGGCGTGAGAAGCATGTCCTCAACCTGCTGGGAATAGAGATGGATGTCGCAGCCGTAATCCCAAGCGAGTCGCTCGATAAGCTCCGAAACGACACGCTCAGCTCCGTGCTTTCTGTCAAGAAACGGAGAAATGACGACGAGTCGCACCTCACCGCCTCCGGTTGTCAACCATTGTCTTGGATAAGCCTAGACTCTCTCTTTGTGGAGCGCGAGCTGGGCCAGACTGAATAGGATACCAACCGGCAGCGACGAGCAAGCATTCGTTACCTATTTCAGTAGGCATTAACCTAGTATAGACCGTAGGGATGAGCAAGAAATGTCAGGTGAAGAAATGAGAAGAAATGAGATTAGATCGGCGGCCTCCAGCCTAAGTCTTTTGTAAGAAGCCAACACCGCGCAAAATCTTCACCTCGGACGCACTTATGTTTCGCGCGAAATCGTAGAATGAGTTGTTCCACGATGCATCGTCTGAAATGAGAAGACCGCCGGACAGAAGATGGGGATAAGCGGTTTCAAATTCCCACATCATGTGATCGTAAGTGTGCAGACTGTCGTGGATGAATATCCCGATTTTGCCGAGGTGTTTAAGCAAGTGCGGAAGAATGTCGTGGGCGTCACCTAAATGAACCTGCCAAGCAGAGCGTAACCACTGGGGCACAAGCCAGCCAGGGTCCTTTCCAATGGGAAGGAACGCTGTGTCGGCAAGGCCGATGGAGTGCAGACAGCCGCGTTTATTGTTCTGTAAGGCGAGGAGTAGATAGGAGGAAGAAACGCCATTGGCTATACCGGTCTCGACGACGAAGTCTGGAGCAATGGCCCTAACAGCGGCGTACTGATTGAGGATTTTCTTGGCAAACAGATCCGCACTCTTAATCGAAAGAGAGTTGAGATGTTCTTCTTCGCTTCGGAGATGCGTAGCAAAGGCCGGTGTATTTATGGGCTCATCCAGATAGGCCCGGATCTGGCGAGGTGAGGAACCAGAAAGACGAGCCAGGAATTTTTCGTCCGCAAGTGTAAATTCTCGAACCATCGCGTTGAGCGCATAGCTCGGGTTCTTGATTGCGAACCCAACACGACGGCGGAGATTTTCCAGGAGCCACTTCATCTTTTACCTCGACGGATTTACCGCAGATTTCTTGGGTATCGCCTGGGATGAATCATTCCCTTTGTCGGGGACCCGCGCGCTCGCGTGATGGCCCTCATTGCAGCGGTGATGCAGGAATCTATCGAGCTCAAGGAGATGCCCCGGAATGGAGTATAACCTGATTCGCAGTAGCCATCGCTCCATCGCCCGCAGGCCGGCACGCCACATCTTCTCAAGTGCTTGCCGTGGCTTTTCCCGAATCGGAACCGGCCATCGCTTACTCTTTAGAGCTGAAAAAAGAGGCGGATCACAGGCCGGTCTACGCTGCTCTTCAGAAAATGCTGGCCGGGGGGACCAAGGTCATTTCGGATTGGCGACCAAGTGAGCCGGATAGCTCGGCCAGTTTCCTATATACTCCACTGCGTATCGTTTTCGCTCAAACCAGCCTGAAACGAACGATGCGTTCGGCGCATCATGAACTTCACAGA
>Ga0209267_1002040_pt1 | contig 13313 bp, 11 predicted proteins | sample GraSoiAngelo_137_FD_185894 | JGI IMG/M metagenome (GOLD analysis project Ga0209267, IMG submission 185894) | Grasslands soil microbial communities from the Angelo Coastal Reserve, California, USA - 14_0929_09_30cm (SPAdes) (version 2) | ecosystem: Environmental > Terrestrial > Soil > Grasslands ... | reverse complement strand
CGTCGTCTTCCTGCGCGGTGCAGCTCCGGGCGACGTGGTCGAGGCGGAGCTGACCGGAGAGGGCCGCTTCGAGCGGGCCCGGCCGCTGCGCGTCCTCCAGCGAGGTGGCGTTCGCGTCGATCCCCCGTGCGCGATCGTCGATCGCTGCGGCGGCTGCCCGGTGCAGCACGTCGCGTACGAGGCCCAGCTGGCGGCGAAGCAGGAGCTGACGGCCGACGCGCTGGAGCGCATCGGCGGCTTCGCACGGAGCAGTTACGAGCTCGCTGCCATCGTCCCCAGCTCGAGGCAGTTCCGCTACCGGCGCCGCGCCCGCCTCCATCGGGCCGCCGGCGGCGGATGGGGTTTCGCGCATCCCGGTTCAACGGCCGTCGAGCCGGTCGAGGAATGCCTGCTGTTCGAGCCGCTCTTGCAGGAGCTCGCCGCTGTGGCGCGCGGCGCCGGCGAGCTGGCTGGCATCAGCGATCTGGGCCTCCTCACCGGCGAGACGAAAGGCGCCATCGACCTGCGCGTGCAGGGCGCGGTGACGCCCGGGCTGCGCCGGCGCGCCGAAAGGCTCCTCGACCATCGCCTCGTGCGCGGCGTCACCCTGCAGGGCGCGACGCTCGGCGATCCGGTGATCGCGGACCCGGCCCTCGCGAACGGCGCCCGCCTGCGCGCGCGGCCGGATACCTTTGCCCAGGCGAACCGTGTCATGGTGCCACGCTTGGCAGCCGAGGCCGCACGGGCCCTCGGCGGCGCACGGCACGTGCTCGAGCTGTTCTGCGGCAGCGGAACCCTGACCTTGCCGCTGCTCGGAGAGGATCGTCGGGTCACCGCCGTCGAGAATGCCGGGTTCTCGCTCGCGCTCTTGCGCCGCAGCGCCGACGAGGCAGGTCTCGCGGTGAAGCTCGTCGCCGGCGACGCCGCGGAAGTGGTCCGCGCGTTCGAGGGCCCGCTCGAGGCCGTGCTGCTCGATCCGCCTCGCACCGGGGCGGCCGACGCCGTCCGCGCTCTCGCGTCGCTCGGGCCCCCGCGCGTGGTCTACGTCAGCTGCGACGCGCCAACCCTGGCGCGCGACGGCAGGATCCTCGCGCAGGCCGGGTATCGGCTGGTCCGGGCCGTCCCGCTCGATCTATTTCCCCAGACCGCACACTTCGAGGTCGTCGCGACGTTCACCCGATGATCCTTCTTCCGCTGCTCGCCGCCGTCGCCTTCGATCTCGCGCCCGTTCGCGTCACCGGCGAGCAGGTCAGGCGCTGTATCGTCGACGAGACCCTTCCGCTGGGCCGTGGCACGGTCGAGAAGCGCAGCTGCGGGCCGTCGCTCGATGCGGAGACGGCGAGCAAGCGCTGCAAGGAGGGCGTCCGGCACAACACGCTGCCTCCAGGCATCTGGGAAGAAAACTGCCTCGATGAGTACACGCGCGGCCATTTCCTCTTTCGCGGCGAGATCAAGGAGCTGATCATCGCGCGCCGCAAGGACGGATCAGCGGTGCTCGTCTTCAAGGTGCCGGAGGGCGATCACCTCACCACCTTCCAGCACTTCGCCGATGCGGTGCTGATCGGGATCGGCGGCGGCAAGTCGTTCCACTACGCGGTGGCGACGACCCGCGGTGTGCTCAAGGCGCCCTACCTCGGAGACCCCGAGGAGATCCGCGACGTGAGCGTCATCGGCGGGCGGATCCGCGTCACCGGCCGGGCGCGGGCCATGTACATCGACCTGGTTCCCGGGACGAACCAGCTCCTCATTCGCAAATGATCAACGGAAGGGACTCTTCGGCTTCCAACGCGGCCGCGGACCGCTGAGCAGCGAGATCCCCACCAGCAGCTCTGCGCGCGCCATCTGCGCGGCCGCCTCCCAGTCGTATGCCGGGAGCCACTCGTCGCCCGGCTGGTGGTACCTGTTCGAGCGGAAGTCCTTGAACGCGGCTTCGCCGCGAGGGCCGGAAAAGCCCTGCCAGAGACAAGCCGAAGGGACGCCGATGCGCGCGAAGTTCAGCTGATCGCTGCGGGCGAAGAAGTTCTGCTCCGGCACGGGGTCCGGCACGATCAGAAGCTCCAGCTCGGCGGCGGCCGCGCGAACATGATCCTCGAGCGTGGAGAGCTCGGCGCCGCGAAGCACGAGCTCCCCCACCGGGTACGCCGGAAGCAGCTGATCGAGATTGAGATTCGCGATCATCCGTTCCCGCGGCACCGTCGGATGGCGCACGAACCAGGCTGAACCGAGCAGCCCGCGCTCTTCGCCCGTGACGGCGATGAACAGCACCGACCGCTCGCGCTTCGGCAGCGCCGCGAAGCCCCGCGCGATCTCGAGCACCTCGGCGATGCCGGTGGCGTTGTCGATCGCGCCGTTGCAGATCGGGTCGCGCGCGCCGGGTGCGCAGATCCCGAGGTGATCGAGGTGCGCCGAGTAGACGATCGTCTCCTGAGAATCGCCAGGAAGCAGGCCGATGACGTTCCCGGACTCGAACGACCGGGAGGTCTGCGTCAGATGCAACCGCGCGCGCGATCCCGGCCGCTGACGCAGCCGGTCACTCTCGCCGAGATCGAGGTAGACGACCGGCAACGGCGGCAGGTCGTCCGCGTCATACGCCTGGCCATTGACGAAATTGCGCTGCAGCAGCGCCCAGGGGCGGCGTGCCTCGAGCTCGGGAGTGGTGAGGACGACCTCGGCCACGGCTCCCGCCGCGCGCAGGCGCTTCAGCTTGTCCTCGTTCGACGACGCCAGCGCCCGCTGCGTCCACGGCAGGCTCGCCGGCGCGCCGGCGAGCACCATGGCGATCTTTCCGCGCAGCCCGGGCAGCTCGCCGGCCTGGCCGTATCCGGCGAATGCCAGCTCGCCTTCGACGGTCCGATCGAGCGTGCCGCAATCCCCCGCCACCAGGACGTCCTTCACCTCCGCGCCGTCGACGATGAGCTGGCCCTGCGCGCGCGTCTCGCACAGTTTCACCTGCTGCAGGTACCCGGCCTCTCCCGCCGGGCGGAGCCCGAGCGCCTGCATCCGGGTGGCGACGTACTTCTCCGCGATGGCGTGCGCGCGCGTGCCGGTGCCGCGCCCTTCCAGGAGATCGTCGGAAAGGAACCGGACCGTCGCGGAGATGGACTCGGGCCGCACCGCGTCGAGCGCCGGCCGCCCGCGGTCCAGCAGGGCTCCGGCGACGAGGACGAGCATCCACATTCCCCGCACGCTAGCATGCGGGCCGTGGACGAGCGCCTCGAGGACTTCACCGGCCTGTTGCGGCAGAACGGCCTGCGGATCTCGCCCGCCGAGGTCGCCGACGCGGCGCAGGCGGCGCTGCTCGTCGGAATGGAGGATCGCGCCGCCTTTCGCGGTGCGTTGCGCGCGACGCTGGTCAAGCGGGGTCAGGACGCGCCCGTCTTCGACCGGCTGTTCGAGCTGTACTTCACCGGCGCCAAGGACCTGGTCGAAGGTCTGCAGGAGTCGCTCCTCGATGCGCTCGAGAGCGAGAAACTGGACGAGCTGCAGCTGGAGGAGATCGCTCGGATGCTGGCCCGGATGTCGCCGCTCACGCAGGCGCTCGCGGCCGGCCGCGCCGATCAGCTCGCGCGCATCCTGCGGCAGGCGATGCTCGGCATCGACTTTCGCGGACTGCAGAGCCCGCTGCAGCGCGGTTTCTACGCCCGCCGGCTGCTGCAGGCGGCAGGAGGGTCGCTGGCGGAAAAGGAGCTGCAGCAGCTGCTGGACCTCCTCCAGCAGCGCGGCCTCGATCCCGCGCGGCTGGACCTGGCCAGCCACAAGGTTTCCCGGACGCTGCAGGCGCTGGAAGAAGCAGCCCGGCGCGTCGCCGATCGCGAGCAGAAGGCGCGCGACCCCGAGGCGCGCGGCGACAAGTCCCTCCTGCATCGCAGCCTCGCCTCCCTCACCGCCGACGAGGTGCAGCGCATGCGCGAGGTGGTGCGTCGGCTCGCGGAGCGGCTGAAGACGCGCCTCTCGCGCCGCCGCAAGGTCCGCAGGCGCGGGAAGCTGAGCGTCCGCCGGACGCTGCGCAAGAACCTCTCCACCGGAGGCGAGCCGTACAAGCTCGTCTTCCGCGCGCGCCGGCCCGAGCGGCCGGAGATCGTCGTGCTTTGCGACGTGAGCGATTCGGTGCGCAACGTCTCGCGGTTGATGCTTCAGTTCGTCTACACGCTGCAGGAGCTCTACGCGCGAGTGCGCAGCTTCGTGTTCGTCAGCGACATCGGCGAGGTCACCCACCTGTTCAAGAACATGGACGTGAGCACCGCCGTCGATCTGGCGACCGCCGGCCGCGTGATCAACCTCTCCGCGAACTCCAACTACGGGCATGCGCTGAAGCTGTTCCACAACACCTGGCTGGGGTCGATCACGCGGCGAACGACGGTCATCGTGATCGGGGATGGGCGCACGAACTACAACCCGCCCAACGCGTGGGCGCTGGCCGATCTGAAGCGCCGGTGCCGGCGCCTGATCTGGCTCTGCCCGGAGGAGCAGCATTCCTGGGGATTCGGCGACAGCGAGATGCCGCTCTACGCGCGGCATTGCGATCGGGTGGAGAGCGTGCGCTCGGTGGACGATCTCGGACGGGTGGCGGCCGAGCTGATGCCGTGAAGCGGCGGTGCGGATGGGGTGGACTCATGCTACGAATCCGCGAGCTTTCATGACCTATCGGGACCCCAACGACTGGCAGGAACAGCTCCAGGCGTCGCTGCGTCGCGCCCAGGAGGCGATCGCGCGTGGCTCCTCCCAACAGGACCAGATGGTCCGTGAATGGACGGAGAACCTGCGCAACGCCTACCCGGACTGGGGGCGGGAGCGGTGGCAGCGGAGGCTCGAGCGAAAGCTGCGCCGCCGCGCCGAGCGCGAGGCCAAGGTGGCGAACGCCAGCCTGTTCGAAGGGTACCTCTGGCTGCTGGGAGCGATCGTCCTCTTCATCATCGCGCTCTCCTCGCTCCCCTTTCTCTGGTGGTTGATCTTTCCCGCGGCGGGGCTCGGGTCGCGCGGCACCCGGGTGATCGCCCGACACAGCCGGATGACGCAGCCGGCGCTCACGGGACCGCACCCGGCACACGTCGGCAGCACCGCAGGGGCGACGCCGGAGCAGCAGCGCGCGCAGCGGTTCGGCTCGCTCGGTGGCATCGGGCGGGAGTTCGACGCCACCGAGGCTCAGCAACGGTCCTCCGGCCCGACCCCTTCGGTGCGCACGGCAGCGGGGCAGCAGGATCCGCGGGACGTCCGCGTCGACGCCATCTGCGACCGGATCCTCGCCGAGCTGCGCACCTCGCCGGACGCCGTGAAGGACATCTTCATCAAGCCCGACGAGACCATCGCCGCGCTGCGCGCCACTTGCCGCAACCTGACCCGGCGGGACCGCGATCTGCGCCGTTTCCTCTCCCCGCAGGACGACGAGCGCCTGATGCGCGAGCGGGAAGCGCTGCAGAAGCGCGTTGCGGGAGAGAGCGATGAGGTGACCCGGGTGCGACTCGCCTCGGCGCTGGCCGCGCTCGAAGCCCAGCGGGAGCAGCGGCAGGAGCTGGCGCGCGCCGCGACGCGCTTCGACGCCGAGCACACGCGCATCTCCTACACGCTGGAGAGCCTCTACACCCAGGTGGTCCGGATGCGCTCGGCGGACAGTTCCAGCGTGGACGTGTCGGGCGCCGGTCTGCGGCGCAGCCTCGACATGCTTTCGCAGGAGGCGAACGCGCTCGCCGACGCGCTCGAGCGCGTCAACAGCGGCGAGGCCGAGCGCATGCGAAAGGTCGCGGCCGCGCCAGGCGGCGAGTCGGGCGCGGCTCCTCCTGCCGCTCCCGGCAAGAGGGAGAAGGCGTGATCCGGCCGTTCGGGGGAAGGACGCCGCAGGTGGACGAAGCCGCGTTTGTCGCTCCCAGCGCCGTCGTGATCGGCGACGTGGCGATCGGCGCCCGCAGCAGCATCTGGTACGGCGCGGTGCTGCGCGGGGACGTGGAGAGCATCCGCATCGGCAGCGAGACGAACATCCAGGACAACACCGTCATCCATGTCGACTCGAGCGGGTTCTCGACGGTGGTGGGCGACCGGGTGACGGTCGGCCACAGCGTGGTCCTGCACGGATGCCGCATCGGCGACAACGCGCTGATCGGCATCGGCAGCATCGTGCTGAACGGGGCCGAGGTGGGGGAAGGGGCGATGGTGGGCGCCGGAAGCCTCGTCACCCCGGGCACGAAAATCCCTCCGGGGATGCTCGCGCACGGCTCTCCCGCCCGGGTGAACCGCCCCCTGACGGACGAGGAGAAGCGGCACGTGCAAGCGGGTGTCGAGAACTACATCCGCCTCGGACGAGAGCACCGCTGATGGCGCAGGTGCCGCCGGCCCGCCTCGACAAACCGGTTGCTTTGCGGGCGTCGCATCTGCTGCGCGATTTCACCGACGTCGGGGTGAAGATCCTCGCCGAGATCGCCTCGCAGCGGAGCGTCGGCAAGGGCACCTACGCGTTCAAGGCAGGGGAGGCGTCCAGCACGCTCTCGTTCGTGGCGAAGGGGACGCTGCAGCTCCTGCCGCTCGGCGGAGGCGCCGCGCTCGGGGAAGTCCTCTCCGGCGACACCGTGGGCGGGATGGCGCTGCTCGTGGACTGCGAGCACGTCGTTTCCGCGCTGGCCGCGGACGACGTGGAACTGCTGGAGTTGACGCGCGCGGCATTCGACGAGATGAAGCGGACGCATCCGCGCACGGCGCTGAAGCTCGCGCTGGCGCTCGCCCAGGACCTGGCCGAGCGCTTGCGGGAGGCGAAAGGGCCGCTTCGAGAGTTCCTGGTGTGGCAGATCAGCAAGCGCCAGGCATGAGCGCGGCCGTTTGCGGATTCGCCATGCGATCGTCATCGTGCTGTAGCGCTCTGCCGGGCGCGTCCGGGGTGGAACTTGCGGTCTCCGTCCAAGACCGACTAGCTTCAGACGATCGTCCCAACCGAGGCGGTGTGGTCTGAAGGACTGGCTCTTTCATTTCCTCACCAACTTCCACGGGCCGGCCGCCTATATCGGCGTTCTCTTCGTGTTGATTACCTGTGGTTTGGGCGTGCCGCTGCCCGAGGACGTGCCCCTGATCACCGGCGGCTGGCTGGTCGGCCGCAGCGGGTCGCTGCCGCTGATGATCTTCACGGGCCTCGCCGGCATCCTCATCGGCGATAGCTTCATCTTTCGCGCCGGGCAGATCTACGGCGAGAAGCTTCTCGACACGCGCCTCGGCCGGCACATCCCGGGCGAGCGCGTCCAGCGCACGATCGCGGCCTTCGATCGGCACGGCCCCAAGTTCATCATGGCCGCGCGGTTCGTGCCGGGGTTGCGCGCGGTCACCTACTTCGTGGCGGGCCTGACGGGCGTTCCGTATTGGAAGTTCATCACCTACGACGGGCTTGCGGCCTGCGTCTCCGCCCCGGCGTGGGTGTATCTCGGCTACTGGGCGCGCAAGCACCGGATGCTCAACAGCGCCTGGGAGTGGTCGGCGCAGGCGCAGATCGCGGCGTTCGCGGTGATCGCCGGACTGACCGTGCTGTACGTCCTCTTCCTTGCCATCCGGCGGCGTTGGCGGCGCAAGCGCGGACTGCCGGTGAGCACGCCGCCCATCCCGCTGCAGAGGGTGGAGGGCGGACTCGATCGCCGGGCGGGCGTGCGGCGCTCATGAGCCGTAGCCGGAACCGGCGTTCTCCAGCCCGCGCGCGGCAAGCGGAGGAGCCCGTTTCCGGCCGGCAATCCGCATTGCCGCGAGCCTCTCTCGCCGCTAGACTGGGCAGCTTACCGGAGCGGCGAATGATCGATCCCAAGGTGCCGTTGGCCCTCACGTTCGACGACGTTCTCCTGCTTCCCGCGGAGAGCAACGTGCTGCCGCGGCACGTGGATGTAAGCGCTCAGCTCACACGCAACCTGCGCCTGAAGATCCCGCTGGTGAGCGCGGCGATGGACACCGTCACCGAGGCCCGCACGGCGATCGCCATGGCGCAGGAAGGCGGGATGGGATTCGTCCACAAGAACTTCGCCATCCAGCAGCAGGCCCTGGAGGTGACGAAGGTCAAGAAGTACGAGAGCGGGATGGTGGTGGACCCGGTGACCATCGAGCCTGACGCTCCCGTGCACAAGGCCGTGGCCCTGATGCGGCAGCACGAGATCAGCGGCATTCCGGTGACCAAGAACGGCCGCCTGGTCGGCATCCTCACCAACCGCGATCTGCGCTTCGAGAAGAACCTCGACCAGAAGGTCGAGGCGATGATGACGCGTGACCTGGTGACCTGCCGCGAGAGCATCTCCCAGGAAGAGGCCAAGGAGCTGCTCCACCGGAACCGGATCGAGAAGCTCCTGGTGGTGGATGACAAGTACGAGCTGAAGGGCCTCATCACCATCAAGGACATCGAGAAGACGCGCGCCCATCCGAACGCGGCGAAGGACGGGAAGGGCCGCCTGCTGGTCGGCGCGGCTGTCGGCGTCGGAGCTGACCGGGACGAGCGCGTGCACGCGCTGCTCCAGGCGGGCGCGGACGTGATCGCGGTGGACACGGCGCACGGCCATTCGCGCGGCGTGCTCGACGCCATCCGGGACCTGAAGCGCAATTTCAAGGGCATCGAGATCGTCGCCGGCAACGTGGCCACCGGCGAAGGCGCCGCGGCGCTCTGCGAGGCCGGCGCGGATGCGGTGAAGGTGGGGATCGGTCCGGGCTCGATCTGCACCACGCGGGTGGTGGCGGGCGTCGGCGTCCCGCAGATCACCGCCATCGACAACTGCGTGCGCGCGACGGCGCGCCATGGGGTGCCCTGCGTCTCGGACGGCGGAATCAAGTACTCGGGCGACATCGTCAAGGCGCTGGCGGCGGGAGCCCACACGGTGATGATCGGCTCGCTCTTCGCCGGCACGGAGGAAGCGCCGGGCGACGTGATCCTCTTCCAGGGGCGGTCCTACAAGTCGTACCGCGGGATGGGGTCGATGGGCGCGATGAAGAAGGGCTCCCGCGACCGCTACTTCCAGGATGACGCGGAGGAGATGAAGCTGGTCCCGGAGGGGATCGAGGGGCGCGTTCCCTACAAGGGTCCGTTGGCGATGAACGTGTTCCAGTTGGTGGGCGGCCTGCGCAGCGGGATGGGCTACACCGGCTGCCGCAGCATCGACGAGCTGCGATCGAAGGCGAAGTTCGTGCGGATCACCGCGGCCGGTTTGCGCGAGAGCCACGTGCACGACGTGCAGGTGACCCAGGAAGCCCCGAACTACCGCCTCGAGACCTGAGGCGTTGAAGCCGCGGCTCGTCGCGCTGATCATCCTCGGCGCTCCCGTCCTCCTCTTCCTGCTCAGCGGGATCCGGGCCGTGCAGCTCGCCCGCGAAGGCGAGGTTCCGGAAGACTTTCGCGACCTCGACTGCGACGGCAGGACGTCGTGGGTGGAGTGGCTGCGCGGCGGGATCGATTTCCGTCTGCGGCCATCGCAGCTCGTGCCCGGGTGCCAGGACGTGTACGCCGCGAAGACCGGAAAGGCGCTGGTCGTGCGGTGTGAAGCCGCCCCGCGGTGTCGCTTGGCGCGCGATATCGTCAAGTGAACAGTTGGTTCATCCGGTTGAACTGCGCTCGGGCCCGCCACGCTCCGTGATCAGGCGAACGCGGCTTCCGGGAGCCGGCGTCCGTCCCGCGACTCGCGCCACTCGGCGAACGCCCAGGCTCCGACGAAAGCGACCTGGGTGATGCCGTTGAGCAGGTATACCCGCGAGATGCGGCGGCGGAGCCCGGCATACCAGAAGTCCATGGCGGCGAAGCTCAGCGCCGTGCTCACGCCGAGGATGCGCAACTCGCGGGCGACCTTGCCGCGGAGGCCGGCGGCGCCGAGCGCAGCGCCGATGTTTGCCATGCACGCGCCGACGCCCTTCGGCAGCCAACCCTCGAACTTCGGCCCCGTGACCTTCATGAAGCTGCCCAGGTCGAGGATCGGCCAGAGGCCGGCGGCGACGAGGTACGCGCCCTGGACGATCGCCACCCGCGCGGCGGGAGGACGGCGGACGCGGGCCGGCGGCGGTTTGGCCTCGTGCGGGCCCGGCCTGATCGGGCGAGCGGTTGCCTGGTCGATCTTCATCTCAGCCATGCAGCGGTCCCTCCCTGCGGAAAGTTAGGGCGCGGGCGGGCCCGACGGCAGTCCGGTAGAATGCGCAGCCTGATGCCCGAGATCCGAAAGACGGTCTGCAACCGCGACTGCCCGGACGCCTGCTCGGTCGTCGCGCACGTCGAGAACGGCCGCGTCGTCCAGCTCGGCGGGGACCCCTCGCACCCGGTGACCCAGGGATTTCTCTGCTGGCGGACGAACAACTTCCTCCCGCTGCAGTACTCGCCCGAGCGGCTGACGACGCCGCTGTTGCGCGGAAAGGCCGTCTCCTGGAACGAGGCTCTCGATTTCGCCGCCCGCGAGCTGCTGCGCATCCGCGCCGAGTCCGGACCGGCAGCGATCTTCCACTACCGCAGCGGCGGGAGCCTGGGCGCGCTGAAGCACCTGAGCGACTACTTCTTCGAGAAGCTCGGGCCGGTGACGACCAAGCGCGGCGACATCTGCTCAGGGGCCGGCGACGAAGCGCAGATGCTCGACTTCGGGGAGGAGGACTCGCACGACGTCTTCGACCTGCGCAACTCCCGCAACATCATCCTCTGGGGGAAGAACCCGGTCATCTCCTCGCCGCATCTCGTCCCGGTGCTGAAGGAGGCGAGTGCCGCGAAGCTCTTGATCGATCCCGTCTGGCACAAGTCGGCGCGGCTCTGCGAGGAGTTCGTGCAGCCGCGGCCGGGCGGTGATTTCTCTCTCGCGATGGCGGTCGCCCGCGTCCTGTTCGAGCGCGGCTGGACGGAACCCGGATTCGAGAAGTACTGCGACAACGTCGACGGATTTCGCGCCCTCGCCTTCGCTCATGGCGTCGCCGGCTGGTGCGAGGACGCCGACGTGTCGCCGGCGGCCGCGGAGGACATCGCGCGCCGGCTGCACGAGGTTCCCGCGGCGATCCTCGTCGGCTGGGGAATGGCGAGACGGGTGAACGGCGGCGCGATCGTGCGCGCCCTCGACGCCCTCTGCGCCATCTCCGGGAACCTGGGCGTGCCGGGCGGGGGCGTCTCCTATTATTTCAAGCGGCGCAAGACGTTCGATCACACCTTCATCCGCGGGATCGCGGCAGCGCCGCGCACCGTGCTGGAGCCCCTCTTCGGGCCCGAGGTGCTCGCCTTCAGGGACCCGCTCATCCGCGCGGTCTGGATCACCGCCGGCAACCCGGTCGCGATGTTGCCCGAGTCCGCAACCGTGGACCGCGCGCTGCGCACGCGCGAGTTCGTCTGCGTGGTCGACTCCTGGCCCACGGACAGCACGCGGGCGGCGACGCTGGTGCTCCCGACCACGACGTTGCTCGAGGCTGACGATCTGGTCGGCGCCTACGGTCACCACTGGGTCGGAGCCGCACGCCCGGTGGTCCCGCCGCCTTCTGGCGTGAAGTCCGATCTACAGATCCTGCAGGAACTGTCTTCCCGCGTCGGCCTGGACGGCGTACTGGACGGGAGCGCGCGCGACTGGAAGGAGCGCATCCTGCGCAAGGACGCCGGCTTCACGCTCGCGCAGATCGAGTCCGACGGCCCCCAGCGCAGCGCGCTCTCGGCGAAGGTGCTGTTCGCGGACCGGAAGTTCTCGACGAAGACGGGCAGGGTGAACCTGATCACTTCGGCTCCGGCCCGCTCCCAGGTCTCTGCGGAATTCCCGCTCTATCTGATGGCGCTGGCGACGGAGAAGTCGCAGAGCTCGCAGTGGTCGAAGGGCCAGCCTCCCGGCCCGGCTCTCGTGACCGTACACCCCGACTCTGCCCGGGGCATCCCGGACGGCGGACTTGCCCGTCTGGAGTCGGCGATCGGATCTCTGCCGATTCAGGTCCGCCACGACCCGCGCCAGCGCCGCGACGTCGCACTGCTCGCCAAGGGCGGCCATCTGCGCGAGAACCGAAACGCGAATCTTCTCTCCCGAGCCCGAGCCACTGACCTCGGCGGCGGGGGCGCCCTCTACGACGAGCCGGTCCGGATCGCGCCGTAACTTGTTGCTCCCCCTGCGGGCTTCCCACTACACTGCGCCGCCTCCTGGAGGGCCGGGTGGCCGACATCCATGCAGAAAAGATCCTGATCCTCGACTTCGGGTCGCAGTACACGCAGCTGATCGCCCGCAGGATCCGCGAGCTGCACGTCTATTGCGAGCTCCATCCCTGCACGATGCCGTTCGAGCAGATCCGCGCCTTCGGGGCCAAGGGCATCGTCCTCTCCGGCAGCCCCTACAGCGTCGAGCAGGCCGGCGCGCCGATGGTCGATGCGAAGATCTTCGAGCTGGGCGTGCCGGTCCTCGGCGTCTGTTACGGGCTGCAGCTCATGGCCAAGCTGATGGGAGGGGCCATCGATCGCAGCGCGCACCGCGAGTACGGACCTGCGCGGCTGGAAGTGATCGAGCCCGTCGGCCCGTTTCGCGACATGAAGCCGGGCGAGCATCTGGAGGTGTGGATGTCCCACGGCGACAAGGTCTCCGCGCCGCCCAAGGGCTTCCGCACGCTGGCGAAGACGGACAACTCTCCCTATGCGGCCGTCGGCGACCCGAAGCGGAAGCTCCATGCCCTGCAGTTCCACCCCGAAGTCGCGCATACCCCGCGGGGGCGCGAGCTGTACGAGGCGTTCCTCGAGGACTGCGGCGTCTCCTTCAACTTCAAGATGGGCGCGTTCGCGGAGGAAGCGATCAAGCAGATCCGCGAAAAGGTCGGCAGGGAGCGCGTGATCTGCGCGCTTTCCGGCGGCGTGGACAGCGCGGTAGTCGCGCTGCTGCTGCACAAGGCGATCGGCCCGCAGCTCCAGTGCATCTTCGTCGACAACGGCCTGCTCCGCGAGGGCGAGGCGACCCAGGTCGGTCAGACCTTCAAGGATCGTTTCCACGTCCCGCTGCGCGTGGTCGACGCGCGCAAGCGGTTCCTGGAGGCGCTGCGGGACGTCACCGATCCCGAGCAGAAGCGCAAGATCATCGGGCGCGAGTTCATCGCGGTCTTCGAGAACGAGGTGGAGAAAGACCGCCGCGAGCACGGCGAGGCGCGCTTCCTCGCCCAGGGCACGCTCTACCCCGACGTGATCGAGAGCGTCTCCTTCAAGGGCCCCAGCGCCACCATCAAGAGCCACCACAACGTCGGCGGCCTGCCCGAGCGGATGAAGATGCAGCTGATCGAGCCGCTGCGCGAGCTCTTCAAGGACGAAGTCCGCGCGCTCGGGCGCGAGCTGGGCTTGCCGGAAGCGATCGTTTCGCGGCAGCCGTTTCCGGGGCCGGGGCTCGCCATCCGCGTGCTGGGCGAGGTCACCGAGGAGCGCCTCGCGA
>Ga0209267_1002036_pt1 | contig 13328 bp, 11 predicted proteins | sample GraSoiAngelo_137_FD_185894 | JGI IMG/M metagenome (GOLD analysis project Ga0209267, IMG submission 185894) | Grasslands soil microbial communities from the Angelo Coastal Reserve, California, USA - 14_0929_09_30cm (SPAdes) (version 2) | ecosystem: Environmental > Terrestrial > Soil > Grasslands ... | reverse complement strand
CGTCGCGGAGCGCGTGGTGATCCATGATCACGCGGCATCCCGTCGCGTCCATGACGCGCATGAGCTGGTCGATCGCGCGCTCGATCGCGTCGCGGCCCACGTCGCGCTCGAGGTAGGACACGGGTCCCGACACGTAGAGGAGCGTCGGCCGCTGCTGGATGAGATAGGCGGCGGCCACCACGGAGGCCGGCCCTTGAAGGTCCGAGGCGAAGACGAAACGCTCGCGCTCGGCCGGATCCACGACCGTGAGCGCGACGACCGAGCCGAAGGGCGTCCCGTCGACGCCGTGCGGCAGCGGAGGCGACACACCGAGCTCCAGATCCGCCTCGCGGCGCCTGGCGCCGTCCGCCCGCTCGACGCGTGCCTGGCCTTCAAGCGCCTTCCAGAGGGCTTCGCCCCGCTGCGCCTGCTTGCCGCTGATCATCCGACGCGGGTCCTTGGCGAGCACGATCCGCCCGGCGTACGATGCGGGATCTGACCGGAAGTGGTCCTCGTGGTAGTGGCTCACGAAGACGAAGCTCGATCGGGCCGCGTAGGCCGAGATGCGATCGTTCGCCCGGCGCAGGGCTTCCCACTCGTCCTGGGTCGGCGGTAACCCGAAGCGCGCGGGCGCCAGGGTCGCGCCGGGGTCGATGAGGATCCCCGTGCGCCCGACCTCCACATACGTCGCCATCGATCGCACGCCGAGAGACTCGGCGGCCAGCGGGATGACCTTCATGTCCTACGGCGGAGGCGTCTTGGAACCCGTCATATGCAGCGGCCGCCGTCCACTTCGACACAGGTGCCCGTGATCATCGCGGCATCGTCGGAGGCGAGGAACACGGCCGTGCGCGCCAGGTCCTCCGGCTGGTTCAGACGCCCGAGTGGCACCGTGGCAACGTAGCGCGCACGCCCTTCGTCGTCCACCACGCGCTTGCCCATGAACGCCGGGAGCATCGGCGTCTCGGTCGCGACGGGCGCGATCGAGACGATGCGCACGCCGTGGCTCGCCGCCTCGAGCGCCAGGCTCTTCGTCAGGGTGACGACCGCTCCCTTCGACGCGGCGTACGCCTGCACACCGGGCCGGGGTCTGATCGCGGCGGTCGAAGCGGTGATCAGGAACACGCCGCGGCGCTGCTTCTTCATCACCGGCAGCGCGTACTTGGCCCCCAGCCAGACGCCCTTGACGTTGACCGCCATGATCCGGTCGAAGAGCGCCTCGTCGACATCCTCGACGTTCTCGGGCGACTGCGGGACGCCGGCGTTCGCGAAGAACACGTCGAGACTTCCCCACGCGGCCACCGCCTTCTCGACGATCATCTGATTGTCCGCAGCGCGCGTGACGTCGGCTCGTACCGCGAGCGCCTGGCCCCCGGCCCTCTCGATCTGCTCGACCGTCGCCTTCGCGCTCGCCTCGTTGAGGTCGACCACGACCACGCGGGCGCCTTCCTTCGCCATCGCCAGCGCCGAGGCGGCGCCGATACCCGAGCCCGCGCCGGTGATCACCGCGACCCTGCTATCGAGTCTCATGCTCGAGCCTCCAAGCGTCCGTCGTTACGAGCCCAGTTCGGCCATCGTACGAGCCGCCAGGCGATCGCCGGCGACCATGAGCGTCGTCACTCCCGAGGCGCGCCATTCGCCCAGAAGCTCGCGAACGCGCTCTCGCGGCCCGCAGAGCGCGACCTCGTCCACGAGCGCGTCGGGCACGGCCGCCTCGGCCTCGGCCTTCCGCCCGGCCAGATAGAGATCCTGGACTGTCCTCGCCGCTTCCTCGTAGCCATAGCGGCGGGCGATGTCGTTGTAGAAGTTCCGGCCGCGCGCCCCCATGCCGCCGACGTACAGTGCGAGCCGGGCCTTCACGCCGGCGCGGCAGGCCGCGACATCGTCACCCACGACGACCGCGACCATCGGCATGATGTCGAAGGCCGCCGGCGCGGTGCCGCGGGCGCGGAAGCCCGCGTCCAGCCACTCGCGGAACATCTTGATCCGGCGCACCGAGAAGAACGTCGGAATCCAGCCATCGGCGATCTCGGCCGCGAGCGCGACGTTCTTGGGACCGACCGCGGCGAGATAGATCGGAAGGTCCGGCCGGCCATGCAGGATCGACCTGAGCGGTTTGCCGAGGCCGCTGGCGTCGGCCCCGGCATACGGGATCTGATAGTAGTCGCCGCGGTGCTCGAGCGGCTTTTCCCGGCGGAGGATCGCCCGTACGATCGCGACGTACTCGCGCGTACGCTGGAGCGGCCGGCCGAATGCCTGACCGTGCCATCCCTCGACCACCTGAGGTCCCGACACGCCGAGCCCGAGCCGGAAGCGGCCGCCCGAGAGGCCGTCGAGCGTCATCGCGGTCATCGCCGTCGCGGCGGGTGTGCGCCCGGCCAGCTGCATGATCCCGGTGCCGACGTGGATGCGCGAGGTCAGCGCGGCGATCCACGCAACGGGTGTCACCGCGTCGGAGCCGTACGATTCGGCCGACCAGATCGAGTCGTAGCCGAGCCGCTCGACCTCCCGCACGAGGTCCATGTCGAGCGTCATGCGCGCTCCGGAGTAGCCCAGCGTAAGCGCGAGCCTCATGCGAGCCACTCCCGGAATAGAGGCGCGCGCCGCCCCGCGACGCCCCGACGGCCTGCGGCCACCGCGCGCCGCCCCGCGGCGCCCCCGTTCCATCGGAACCGGCTCAGCACGACCCGGCCGCGTTTGAACACGACGCCCTCCTGCTCCAGGCGGATCCGCTGTGTCACCATTCCCGTCATCCGCGAGCGACGGCTGATGCCGCCTTGCGAGTTGACGACGCGATGCCACGGAACCCCGTTGGCCTGGCTCATCACCCGCCCCACCGCGCGTGCCGAGCGAGGTTTCCCGGCCAGCGCCGCGAGCTGACCGTAGGTGGCCACGCGCCCGCGCGGGATTCGCGCGACGAGCGCGAGCACGGCCGCGTCGAAGCTCACGCCGACGCTGCGCCGGTCTGCAGCTCGTAGAGCCTCGCGTAGAGGCCACCGCGCCGCAGGAGCTCGGAGTGGGTGCCATCCTCGTGAACACGTCCCCGGTGCAGGACCAGGATGCGGTCGGCGGCGTGGACCGTCGAGAGTCGATGCGCGATCGTGATACTCGTTCGCCCCGCGAGAAGTCCAGTCATCGCCTGCCGGATGAGCGCTTCGGATTCGGGATCGACACTCGACGTCGCTTCGTCCAGGACGAGAACGCCCGGATTGTACACGAGGGCGCGGGCGATGGCCAGCAGCTGGCGCTGGCCGTGCGAGACGTTCGCCCCGCGCTCGCCCAGCATCTCGCCGAGCCCGCGCGGCAGCTCGGTGACGAAGCCGGCGCGCGAGGTCTCGATCGCGCGCGCGAGGTCCGCCGGCGACACCGCGCCGTCCGCGCCGAGCCGCAGATTGTCCTCGATGCTGCCCGCGAAGAGCACGCTGTCCTGGAAGATGATGCCGACGTGGCGCCGCAGGCTCGCCAGATCCCACTCGCGGACGTCGATGCCGTTCACCAGGACCCGCCCCTGGCGGACGTCGTATGACCGATTCAGCAAGCGGGCGCAGGTCGTCTTGCCCTCGCCGGTCGCGCCGACGATCGCCACCCGCTCGCCCGGCGCCACGCTGAACGAGCAGTCGCGCAGCACCCACTCGTCCCCGTCGTAGGCGAACCACACCGAGTCCAGCTCGACGGCGGGCGCACCCGAGCGCGCCGGGCGAGCGCGGGGCAGGAGGCCGAAGATCCGTTCCGAGGACGCCATCGCCCACTGCATCACGGTGTACTTCGCGCCGAGGTCGCGGATGGGCAGGAAGAAGCGATTGGTGTACTGGATGAACGCGACCAGCGCCCCGAACGTCAGGGACTCGGCCACGATGCTGCGGCTGCCGTACCAGATCAGGAGCGCGAGCGCGACCGACCCGAGCGCCTCGACCACCGCGTAGAGCGAGGCCTCCCACCGCGTCGAGCGAAAGAGCGCTCGGCGATACTCGGTGTTGAGCCGGCGGAACCGTGCGCGCTCGTAGCGCTCGCGCACGAAGAGCTGCACCACCGTCATGCCCTGGAGCGACTCCTGCAGAAATCCGTTGAGGCGCGCCAGGCGCCGCCGGACCTCCCGGTAGGCGTCACGCGCGTTCAGGCGGAAGTAGACGGCCACGATCAGCAAGATCGGCATCATCGAGAACGTCACGAGGGCCAGGCGCCAGTCGATCCAGAGCATCACGGCCACGACAGCGGTCAGCGTGACGACGTCGGCCACGACGGCGAAGAGGCCGCTCGTGAACGCCTCGCTGACCGCCTCCACGTCGTGGAGCACGCGCGTCATCAAGCGGCCCACCGGGTTCTTGTCGAAGAACCGCGCCTCCAGCCGCAGGAGGTGATCGAAGATCGTCTCGCGCAAGTCGTGGATCACGCGCTGGCCGGTGAGCTGCATCAGGTAGGCTTCCACCGTTCTCAGCGCGTAGAGGACCGCGAGCACCGCGATGTAGAGCCCGCCGACCCGTGTCAGACCGACCCAGTCGGATCGCAAGATGTGCTCGTCGATGGCGACCTTCAACAGCCATGGCTGGGCGAGCTCGACGACGGCGACCAGGGGAAAGAGGACCAACGAGCCGGCGATGAGCCCTCGATGCGGGCGGGCGGCGTCCAGCAGCCGCGCGGCCAGCCGGCGGTCGAACGCGCGGCCGAGCTGTTCCTCGGCTTCGGGATCGTAGACCGACTCAGGCACGCGCGATCTCCTCCTCCAGCTGCTGGATGCGCCAGAGGCGAGCGTAGACGCCTCCCCGGCTCAGAAGCTCCTCGTGTCGGCCGCTCTCGATCACGCGTCCGGCCTCGAGGACGACGATGCGAGACGCCGTGCAGGCGGCGCGCAACCGGTGGGTCATCAGCAACACCGTGCGCCCGGCCAGCGCCCGACGGAGGTTCGCGAGGATCTCCTCCTCCTTCGCCGCGTCGACCGAGGCGAAGGCGTCGTCGAGCACGAGGACCGGCGGCGTGCCGGCCAGCGCGCGGGCCAGGGTCACTCGCTGGCGCTGGCCGCCCGAGAGCGTCAGGCCGCGCTCGCCGACGACCGCGTCGAATCCCGCGGGGAACTGCTCGACTTCGTCGGCGACTGCGGCGACCGTCGCGGCCGCCTGGCGCTCGCCACCTCCCATGCCTTCGCGGCCGAGGGTGATGTTGTCGCCGATGGACCGCGAGAAGAGGAAGCCCTCCTGCGGCACGTACGCGATCCCGGCCCGGAGGGCGTCGAGCGAAAGCTCCGTCACGTCGCGTCCACCGAGGAACACCGTCCCGGGCGGCGGCTCCCAGAGCCGCGCCAGCAGAAGCCCGAGCGTCGACTTGCCGCTTCCGGTCGCGCCGACCACCGCCACCGTCTGGCCGGGCGCCACCTCGAAGCTCACGTCGCGGAGCGCCGGCTGACGGTCGCCGTACGCGAATGTGAGATGCGAGAACCGGATTGCGGGAGCGGCGGTTGTCGTCGCGGGAGTTGTTCTAGCGGGGGTTATCGTCGCGGGGTCCGTGAGGCCGGATTTGACCGAGGGTGGGCTGAGAACGACGCGACCCGGCTCCGTCACGCCCGTCCCACCCGTTACGGCAGCGCGCCCCGGCGAGGCGGCCTCGACGATCTCGAGGATGCGAGTCATCGAGGTCAGGCCGCGGCGCACGGTCGAGAGCGTCCAGCCGAGCGCCAGGGTGGGCCACGTGAGATAGGCCAGGTAACCGTTGAACGCCACGAGCGCGCCGAGAGTCAGCCGACCGTCCACGACGGCACGGCCTCCGGCCCAGAGCACGATCAGGGTCCCGATCCCGGCGATCAATCCCATCAGGGGCGAGAATCCAGCTTCGGTCCGCGCGAGCGCGAGACTCAGTCTGAGATATTCGCTGTTGGCCCGCCCGAAGTCGGCGCGGGCGCGCGGCTCGAGCGTGTACGCCCGCACCACGGACATGCCGGACACGTACTCCTGGACTCGCTCCGAGAGGACGCTGAGCTGGTTCTGGGCCGCCTCCGTCCGCTCGTTGACCTTCACGTTGAAGCGCCGGGCCAGGACGACCAGGATCGGAGAGGGCGCCAGCGACCACAGGGTCAGCCAGGGATCGACGGCGAGCATGGCGGCCAGCACCCCGACGAAGGCGAAGGTCGTCGAGACCAGGCTGATCGCGCCGAAGCCGAGGAGCGACCGCACCGCCGTGATGTCGCTCGTCGAGCGCGCCATCAGGTCGCCCGTCGAATGCCTGGCGTAGAAGCGCGGGGGAAACATCTGCAGCGCCGCGAAGAGGTCGCCGCGGATTTCCGACTCGATGCGCTGACACCCTCCGGTGATCGCGAAGCGCGAACCGAGCCGCGCCAGGCCGTTGAGGACGGCGGACGACGCGATCAGCGCGACGAAGTACCCCACCGGCGCCGAGGCCGCATCGGCCTGGAGCGCGTCGATCGCGCGCTTGACGGTCCACGGGATCGTGAGCGACGCGTACGTGCCGGCTCCCAGGCACGCGATGCCGAATCCGTAGCGCGCTCGGTAGCGCCAGACGTAGCGCCAGACCGCGCGAGCGGGAGAGGTCAGCCGCGCCTCCCCGCCGCGTGCGGCGAGAGGGCCGCATAGACGGCGAAGATCGCGGGTGTCGGCACGCCGAGTCGCTCCCCGAGGCGCGCGGCGTGACCGTGCAACGCCTCGAGCTCGAGCCGCCGGCCCTGCAGGAGGTCCTGGGCCAGCGAGGCCCGGTTGCCGGGCGGGATGGACTCGCCGAACTTCACGATCTGCTCGACGGCGTCCTCCGCGAGGTCGACACCGGTGGCGCGCGCGACGGCCGCGATCTCCTCGACGATCGTCCTGAACAGCTTCCAGGTCGCCGGCGTGTCGCGGACCACCCCGATCGTCTCGCGCGTGACCGCGGTCGTCCCGGCCACCGCGCAGATCAGGAAGTATTTTTCCCACAGCGCCCGGCGGATGCCCTTGGAAAGCTCGACCGGGACCTCGGCGCGCGCGAACGCGTCGCGCAGCTGCTCGGCCCGCTCGCTCACCGTGCCGTCCATCTCGCCGAAGATGATGCGGCCGGCGGCCTGATGCCTGATCACGCCGGGCGACTCGATCGTCGCGAACACCTGCGCGACGCCACCCATCGCGCGCCCGGCGCCGAGCTTCGCGTCGATCTTGTCCTCGTTGTCCACGCCGTTCTGGAGCGAGAGCACGGGCGTCTCGGGACCGAGGACCGACCAGAGGCGCGCCGCCGCGTCGTCCGTGTCGAACGATTTCACGCAGAAGAGGACGGCGTCCGCCCGGTCGACGCCCTCGAGGCGCTCGACGGCCGCCGGCCGCACCACCGTGTCGCCCTCGACGGCCGACCGGATCGCGAGGCCCGACCGCTTGATCGCCTCCAGGTGGGGGCCGCGCGCGACCATGGTCACCCTCTCCCCGGCACGCTGGAGCTTCGCGCCGAAGTAGCCGCCGACACCGCCCGAGCCCATCACCACGATGTGCACGACCCGTATGATACATGGCGCGGCAGCACGGCATCGCTCGAACGATGCGCCGAGATGGCGGACCGGCGACGCGAGCGAGGCGACCCCGGCCGAGCCCATCACCACGATGTGCACGACACGTATGATAGATTGCGCGGAGCATGGCATCGCTCGAACGACGCGTGGCGATCGACGCCGCGCAGGCCGCCGGACAGCTCCTGAAACGCGAGCTTTCCGGATCGCGCCGCATCGCCTACAAGGGCAGCCCGACGAACCTGGTGACCGAGATGGACGCGCGCGTCGAGGAGCTGATCGTCGGGCGCCTGGCGGCGGCGTTTCCCGACGACGCCGTTCTCGCCGAGGAGCGCGGCGCCAGCGCGGGACGGTCCGGACGGCGCTGGATCATCGACCCGCTGGACGGCACCACGAACTATGCCCACGGGTTCCCGGCGTTCGGGGTGTCGATCGCGCTGCAATCCGCCGCGCGCGTCGAGCTCGGCGTGATCTACGACCCGAACCTCGACGAGCTGTTCGTGGCCGAGCGCGGCCGCGGGACGACCGTCAACGATCAGGCGCTCGCGGTGTCGACCACCGCGACCCTCGACGAGAGCCTGCTGGCGACCGGATTCCCCTACAACATCCGCGAAGGCGGCGACAACAACTTGAAGGAGTACGCCGCGTTCAGCGTGCGTGCTCGCGCGGTCCGGCGGATGGGCTCCGCCGTGCTCTATCTCGCCTGGCTGGCCACCGGGAGGCTCGACGGCTACTGGGAGCTTCGACTGGGTCCGTGGGACGTCGCGGCGGGGAGCCTCATGGTCGAAGAGGCTGGAGGCCGCATCACCAACCTGTCCGGCGGCGCCCTCGACCTCGACGCGCCCGCCCTCGTCGCGACCAACGGCCGCATCCACTCGGCGGTGCTCGAGGTGCTCCGGGAGGTCCGGGGAGGCACGCCGTGACGCCCTCCGCCGCGAGGCGCCTCGCCCGCTTCGTCGTCGGGCTCGAGCCGCACGACCTGCCGGCGCCGGTCGTCGAGAAGGCCCGTCTCCTGGCGCTCGATACGCTGGGCTGCTGTCTGGCCGCGGTGCGTTACGACTTCGGGCGCGCCGCGCGCGCGACAGCCGAGCGCCTCGGCGGCAATCCGGAGAGTACCGTGGTCGGCAGCACGGCGCGAGTCGCGGCGGCCAACGCGGTGCTCGCGAACGCCACGCTCGCTCACGGGCTCGACTTCGACGACACGCGCGAGGACGCGATCGTTCATACGGGCTCGGTCGCGGTCACCACGAGTCTCGCCGTCGGCGAGGCGGCCGGCGCTACCGGGCGAGCCGTGCTCGCCGCGATCGTCGCCGCCGTCGAGGTGATGTGCCGTGTCGGGCTCGCGGTCCCCGGCAAGTTCCACGCGCGCCACTACCACCCGACCGCTCTCGCCGGGACCTTCGCCGCCGCCGCGGCCGCGGGGAAGCTGTACGGGCTGACCGAGGACGAGCTCGTGCGCGCCTTCGGGATCTGCGGGAGCCAGGCGGCGGGGATCATCGAATACTTGGCCGACGGCTCGTGGACCAAGCGTCTGCACCCGGGCTGGTCCGCTCACGCCGGCGTGATCGCCGCGCTGCTCGCCCAGTCCGGCTTCACCGGGCCCGAGACGGTCCTCGAGGGCGAGCACGGCTTCTATCGCGCCTTCGCCGGCGGCTTCGAGCCCGAGCGTCTCGAGCAGCTGCTGACGAGCCTCGGTCGCGTATGGGAGCTCGAGCAACTCACGTTCAAACCCTACCCGTGCGGCTCGATCGCCCAGCCCTACATGGACTGCGCGCTTCGACTGCGCGAGGCGGGCGGTGTGCGTGCCGACGATATCGTCGAGATTCGCTGCCGAACCGCGGCGGGACCGGTGCCGCGCCTCTGGGAGCCGCTCGGGTCGAAGCATGCGCCGCAGAACGGCTACGCGGCGAAGTTCAGCTTGCCCTACCTGCTCGCGGTGATCCTGACGCGAGGCCGGGCCAGCCTCGCCGAGTTCGAGGACGACATCGTACGCGACCCGGACGTCCTGGCGGTCGCGTCGCGAGTGGGCTACGAGCTCGATCCGACCATCGACTACCCGCGCCAGTTCGTGGGCCACCTGCGGGTCCGCTTGAAAGACGGGCGCGTCGTCGAGGAATGGCAAGACCATCCGCGCGGAGGCCCCGACTCTCCGATGACGCGGGACGAGATCGAGTCGAAGTTCCGCGGCAACGCCAGCCTCGTCATGTCCGACGAGCGGGCCTCGCTCGTCATCCGGAGCGTCCTGGCGCTCGACGGCGAGCCGGATCTTCGAACCCTGACACGAACACTCACCCTGTGAGGAGCAAGTTCATGAAAAGATTGAGCGGCCTCGTGGGTCTTCTCGCCTCGATCGGGATCGTCGTCGCCGCGCCCGTCGCGGCGCAGGACACGCGCGTGGAGGCCGCGAAGAAGGAAGGCAAGGTCGTCTGGTACACCTCGCTGGCGCTGCCGACGGCCGAGAAGGTCGGCAAGCTCTTCGAGGCCGCCTACCCCGGCATCAAGGTCGAGGTCCAGCGCACCGGCTCCCAGCGCATCCTCCAGCGCGTGATGCAGGAGCTGCAGGCGAACCTCAAGCTGGTCGACGTCATCCACACCTCGGACGCTGGCCACTTCGTGCTGCTCAAGGAAAAGAAGCTCCTGATGAAGTACACGCCGCCCGGTGTCGACGCGTTCCCGCCGGGCTTCAAGGACAAGGACGGCTACTACTTCACGCTGCGCGCGACCGTCAACGTGATCGCCTACAACACCAAGCTCGTGCCGGCCGCGGAGGCTCCGAAGGGGTGGAAGGACCTGCTCGACCCGAAGTGGCGGGGCAAGATGGTGACGGCGCATCCGGGCTACAGCGGCGTCATCTCGACCCACGTGCTGGCGCTGGTGCAGCTCTACGGCTGGGACTACTTCAAGCAGCTCGCGCAGAACAAGCTGATGCTGGTCCAGTCGGCGGTCGACCCCGCCGGCGTCGTGGCGTCCGGTGAGCGCCAGGTGGCCGTGGACGGGGGCGACTACTACTACTATCAGATGAAGAAGAAGGGGAACCCGATCGAGGTCGTTTATCCGAAGGAAGGCGTGCCCCTCGTCGTCTCACCCACTGCGATCGCGAGCTTCGCGCCGCACCCGAACGCCGCCAAGCTCTTCACCGACTTCACGTTCAGCCGCGAGCTCCAGCAGGTGATGGCCGACAGCGAGGGCCTCTACACCGGCCACCCCGAGGTGAAGTATCCGGCCGACAAGCCCAAGCTGTCCGATCTCAAGCTCCTCACGGTCGACCCGGAGGAGCTCGAGAAGCGGAACGAGGAGATCAAGACCAGGTTCGTCGAGTTTTTCGGAGCCTGATCTGGTCGTGAGCTTCGTTCGTCTCCAGGGCCTCGACCGCTCCCTGCCCGTCTGGGTCGCCGCAGCACTCGCCTTGGTGCTGCTGATGGCGCTCCCGATCGGCTGGATCGCCTCGCTCAGCGTCGGCGGAGAGGCCGGCCCGACCTTTGCGCACTACCGGCGGGTCTTCGCGGATCCGGCGCTGCAGAAGGCGCTCTGGAACACGATCGTGCTCGCCTTCTGGGTCGGGCTTGCGTCGATCGCGATCGGCGCGCCGCTCGCGTGGCTGACGGCTCGCACGGACGTACCCGGCCGCGGCCTGATCCGCGGGCTCGTGATGGCTTCGTTCGTGACGCCGCCCTTCCTCGGAGCTTTCGCGTGGGTGATGCTGGCGGGGCCCAACGCCGGCCTCATCAACAAGCTCTGGCGAAGCCTCAGCGGCGCCGATGAGGCGCTCTTCAACATCTTCAGCATGCCGGGGCTCGTGTTCGTCGTCACGATCTACACGTTTCCCTACGTCTACATCATGATCGCCAACACCCTGGGGCTGATCGCCTCCGATCTCGAGGAAGCCGCGTCGATCCTCGGCGCCGGACGCTTCACGGTCGCGCGCACGGTGACGTTGCCGATGGCGGCTCCGGCGCTCCTGAGCGGGTTCATCCTGTCGGTCCTGCAGGCGCTCGCCCTGTTCGGGTCGCCGGCGATCCTCTCGCTGCCGGCGGGGTTTCACACGATCACCACGCAGATCTGGACCTTCTTCCAGTTCCCGCCGAAGACCGAGATGGCCGCCGCGTTCTCGATGCCGCTGCTCCTGGCGACCGCGCTCCTGCTGCTCGTGCAGAAGCGGCTCCTCGGGCGCCGCGGCTACGCCGCGGTCGGCGGCAAGGGCGGCCAGCGCCGGACGATTCCGCTGGGGCCATGGCGCTGGCCCTCTCTGTTGGCCGTCCTGGCCGTGATGGCCTGTCCCATCTTCCTGCCCTACGCGGTGCTCGCGAAGGCCTCGGTGTCACGCGCGTGGGCGCAGCCGCTCAGCTGGGACAATGTCACGCTCGCAAATTTCTCGTTCACCTTCTTCGAGTACAGCGCGACCCAGGCGGCGATCGTCAACACCCTCGAGCTCGGCGTGATGACGGCCTGCGTTGGCGCAGGGCTCGTTGTCCTCCTGTCCTACGTGACGAGCCGTCGGCTCATCGTCGGTCACCAGCTCGTGGCGTTCCTGGCGCTGGCCCCCGTGGTCATTCCCGGCGTGGTTCTGGCGGTCGGCCTGTTCATCGCCTACACGCGCCCGCCGCTGCTCCTCTACGGCACGCTCTGGATCCTGTTCATCGCCTATCTCACCAAGGAGATGCCGGTCGGCTACGCGCAGTCCGACACGACGTTCCGCGCGATTCCGGTCGATCTCGAGGACGCCGGGCGGATCCTCGGCGGCGGCCGCCTGCGTGTGCTGCGCGATATCACGGCGCCGCTGGCCCGGAGCGGCGTGATCGCCGCCTGGTGCTTCATCTTCATCGGCGTGATCCGTGAGCTGTCGGCCTCGATCATCCTGTTCACGCCGTCGACGAAGGTCATGTCCGTCGTGATCTTCGACCTGAAGGAAGAAGGGCAGTTCGGCGCGATCGCCGTCCTCGGAATCGTGATGCTCGTCATGACCTTCGCGACGGTGGTGCTGGTGCAGCGCGTGCTGGGGCGGGACTTTCTGGGGGCGCGGGAGTGACGTGGGAAGTCGTTTGCGATCCCTAGTGGCTCGCTGCCCTTTTGCGTACCCCACACCTGAAGGAAGGTTCAGAACCACACGTCACACGCCGATCGTGGCCACGATTTGTCGGCCTCGGTCGTGTTCGCTTCCGGAAACCCGCGAATCTCTTGATCGATCGCCGCGTCCTCTTCTAGAGTAGATGCATGGTGCTTCGCAATCTTGGACTGCGATCGCTCGGATGGGATCCGCTGAAATTCGAGATCGATCCGGTCGCAGGTGCGACGACAGCGCCAAGAATTCTGGGTGAGGAGCTGTAATGGAGGCGAGGGCGTCTCTCGCCCGCGAGGAACTGCTCGATCGCGTCTCGCGGATTCTCGGAGCTATGCTCGGCGACGCGTTGCCCGCCCGGGATATCGACGAGGGCACGAGCTTACTGGGTCACGGAATTGGGCTTGATTCGATCGAGATACTCGGTCTCGTCGCTGCTCTGGAGGACGAGTTCGACCTGGCCATCGACGATACCGAGCTCGACGTCCAGTACTTCGCGACGGTCGGCGGTGTCCTTCAGCTGATTCTTCCGAAGCTGCTCCAGCCGGCCGGACGACAATGACTGCTAGCGATGCAGTATCCGACCACTTTGATCGCGTCGCCGCTCGGGCCGGGGATCGAGTCGCGATCTTCGAGGGCGATCGTCCGCTGTCCTTTCGTCGGCTGCTTGAATGGTCTCATGCCATCACGAGAGTTCTCGCTCCGCTGGTCGGTGAGCCAGGTGTCCGCGTGGCTCTCCTGCTCCCGAACTCCGCGACCTTCGTCGCCACGTTTTATGGCGCTCTTCGTCTCGGGGCCGTCGTCGCCCCGCTGAACCCTCGGTAT
>Ga0209267_1002033_pt1 | contig 13338 bp, 9 predicted proteins | sample GraSoiAngelo_137_FD_185894 | JGI IMG/M metagenome (GOLD analysis project Ga0209267, IMG submission 185894) | Grasslands soil microbial communities from the Angelo Coastal Reserve, California, USA - 14_0929_09_30cm (SPAdes) (version 2) | ecosystem: Environmental > Terrestrial > Soil > Grasslands ... | reverse complement strand
CTCTATATAGCCATACATCTGGGGATTGACCGCGCAAAGCAAGGACTGGTGAATACTGCAAACCTGGCAGATTCCGCTAGGGTTTTTCTTCTTGATCAAGTACTGCACGTCTGCACCATTATCGCGCTGGCATGGTTCCTGATGCGGCCCACCTGGGCAAGTTTGAGATCCCAGCTCAGTTGGTCTACAGCGACAGGAGATAGGGTTCTCGAAGCGGGAATTGTCTACGTGGCGGTTATTTTCGCAGGAGGATATCTCATCCGTTACTTAACTCGTAATCTCGCGGCTGGAGTGGAAAAGCCGGGCGAGACGGCAGAAGAGGTCAAAAATGCGGGGATGTACATTGGCTGGTTAGAACGGTTTCTAGTCGTGACCGCCATATTGGTTCAGGCTCCTTCGATGGTAGGACTGATTCTCACGGGAAAGTCAATCGCAAGATTTCCGGAGCTGAGAGAACGATTTGCGGAATATTTCCTCATCGGGACTCTCCTAAGCATTGGGCTGGCCGTGATCGGCGGGCTGGTCCTTGCGAAGCTCTGGTACGGAACAGTGTCTTTAAGGTGATCACGATCTTCTACGATTGGCGTATTGTGAAAAACGCGACAGAAGTCGCTTCGAATTTGGTCCAGTTGTTCTTGATCCCAACTTCCGAAATCCCAACTTCCGGGGTCGCCGACAATCCACTCAGTAGCTTAGTAAAAAGTTGCGGCTCCGAGACGAACGATGGCAGGGATCGGAGGTCGTGCAAGTGGAAGGTGTGGGGAAAATCGGATTGGGCCAGGGTGGTCATGACGAAGGGAGATTTGCATGTCGGACGAAGTGGACCTCCTTAAGCGTGTTTACGACCGCTTCAACGCTCGTGACATGGAGACGGTCCTCGCAGCCATGCACGAGGATGTCGTTTGGGCAAATGGCATGGAAGGCGGTCATGTCCACGGACGCGACGAAGTTCGCAACTACTGGACACGTCAGTGGGCGATGATCGACCCGTACGTCGAGCCGGTCGCGTTCGCCCACGGCCCCGAAGGGGAGGTGGTTGTCGAAGTCCATCAGGTCGTGCGCGACCTCAACGGGAATCTTCTAGCGGATAAGATGGTCGGTCACGTGTTTCGAATCGAAACCGGCTTGGTCAAGCGCTTTGATATCCGCGGCGCATAATGCCCGGCTCGCGTCTCTCGGGCGGAGAATGTTCCGGCGCGCATCGAGTGCCCGGGCGGATCACGGGCAGACTGGACGGTGATGGTTTCTTCCGGTTTGCCGACCATTCACCGGGAACTCGTTCCATGGCTCCAGCAACCACCGTGTGCTCGTTGACTTTCCTTAGCACCATTCGTAGCATTGGCGTACTCTGGACTCGTCGCGCCACCAATGACGGACGAAACCATCTCCCACTATCGCACCATCGAAAAGCTCGGCGGCGGTGGGATGGGTGTGGTTTACAAGGCGGAGGATGTCAGCCTGCGCCGCTTTGTCGCGCTGAAGTTCCTGCCCGATGATGTTGCGGGCGATCCCGAGGCTTTGGCTCGATTCCAACGTGAAGCGCAAGCTGCCTCTGCCCTGAATCATCCCAATATTTGCACAATCTACGAAGTCGGGCAGGAAGACGGCCGGCCATTCATCGTCATGGAGTATCTCGATGGCATGACATTGAAGCATCGCATCGCAGGCCGTCCGCTCGATAATGAGACCCTGCTTGCGCTCGCCATCGAAGTCGCCGACGCCCTCGACGCCGACCATGCCGAGGGCATCGTTCACCGCGACATCAAACCTGCGAACATCTTCATCACCAAACGCGGACACAGAAAGATTTTGGATTTCGGGCTGGCAAAGGTCACCGCCTTCACGAGTTCGTCGAGTCAGATCGCCTCAGCCATACGCAGACGGTGGGCGACGAGCACCTGACTAACCCTGGCGCGACTCTGGGCACAGTCGCTTATATGTCGCCAGAACAGGTGAAAGGCAAGGAACTAGATGCCCGCACCGATCTGTTTTCTTTTGGAGCGGTGCTGTACGAGATGGCCACAGGCGCTTTGCCAGCGGTGATGACTGTCAGTGCGACTCAGGTCACGATTTCTTCTCAACTCATTCTGGCGTCAACTACTTACCCACTACAAAGCCCGCACGGAGGCACTCTACGAAAGTATCGAGAAAAGCCCAATTGACGTACATGGGAGCAAAACGCGGGGCACGTTTGTGGCACAGTCCGTTGGGGCATGGGTTGGCAGTTCAAGGGGAGGTAGTCATTCGAAAGGTGAACCCTGCGCTTGTGAGCGGCAGCATTTGTCACTGAGTGATAAGGCGATTTGTCCTAAGATTTATCGCCAACGGACGCGTGAGTACACCGAAATCTCCTCAGCCTTCATTGACTTGGCCTACCTCTAGACCTAACATTTCAGCCCGATGATCGGCCAGACCATATCGCACTACCGCATCGTCGAAAAGCTGGGCGGTGGGGGAATGGGCGTCGTTTACAAGGCGGAAGATACGGAACTTGGCCGGTTCGTTGCTCTGAAATTCTTGCCCGATGATGTGGCGCGCGAACCGCAGGTGCTGGAACGATTTCGCCGCGAGGCCAGGGCTGCTTCCGGTCTCAATCATCCCAACATCTGCACCATTCACGAGATCGGACAACACCAGGGTCAGCCCTTCATCGCGATGGAGTTCTTGGACGGCGCGACGTTGAAGCGTCGCATCATGGGCCGGCCTATGAACAGCGAGACTCTTCTCGATCTGGGGGTTCAGATTGCAGATGCGCTCGAGGCCGCCCATACGAAGGGCATCGTGCACCGGGACATCAAACCTGCGAACATCTTCGTCACCGAGCGGGGACAAGCGAAGATTCTCGACTTTGGATTGGCGAAAGTCATCCCCAGCCAGGCCGACAGAGCCTCCGTGGTGGCGGCTGCCCCTACCGCTTTGAGCGACGAGCACTTGACGAGTCCGGGCAGCACCCTGGGAACGGTCGCTTACATGTCGCCGGAGCAGGTGAAGGGACAGGAACTGGACACACGCAGCGACCTGTTTTCGTTCGCGGTCGTTTTGTACGAGATGGCTACGGGTGTACTGCCGTTTCGCGGCGATACGTCGGGCGTGATTTTCAATGCGATTCTCGAGTGCACGCCAGTTCCGCCTGTGCGGATGAATCCCGATTTGCCGGTGAAGCTGGAAGAGATCATCAACAAGGCACTCGAAAAGGACCGCGAGTTGCGCTACCAGCACGCCAGCGACATTCGGGCAGACCTCAAGCGGCTCAAGCGGGAGACAGAATCTGCGCACTCCGTGCGTCCAACAGATAAGCAGAAACTGGCGAGATGGAAGGTGGTTGCAGGCGGAGCAGCGGCCGTGGTTGCGATTGCCGGCGCAGTGGCCGTTTATGCGCACTACCGCTCTGCGCAGCCCTCGAACGCCACTTCCACACCGGCATCGTCGCCAGTTCAGCCTTCGGTCCGCACCCTAGCGGTGTTGCCGTTCCGTGATCTCTCCGGACAGGCCGACAGCGAAACCTGGGGCATCGGAGTTGCCGACGCCATAATCAGCCGCCTGGCTACGCTGCAGAATCTCACCGTCCGTCCCACCAACGCCGTTCTGAAGTACGCCAAAGCGGCCGACGATCCCGCGCAAGCAGCCCGCGAGCTTGAGGTTAACTCCGTGCTGGCCGGCACTTACCAGCGAGTGGGCGGAGTCATGCGCGTCTCTGTACAGTTGATTGATCACGGCGCTGCGCGCTGGGGAGGGCGCTTCGACTTGCAGGGCCACGACCTCCTGCGCTTCGAAGATGACGTTGCTCAGAAAGTCGTGGAGGGCCTCAGCGTACAGCTCTCCGGCGCAGAGCAGGAATCCTTGAAGACCTCCTCCACAAAATCCCCCGACGCCTACAACTTGCTGTTGCAGGGTCGCGCGTACTGGGCGGCTTATCTTCTGAACTCCCGACGGGAGACTCTGCACAACACACAGCAAGCATGCCTGCGCGCCATCGAGAAAGATCCCAAGTTCGTGGATGCCTACGCGCTTCTGGCGCAGTCTTACTCGCTCGAAGCCACAAACTTCCAGGAAAACGGCGCCCAAAACCTCGCCCTCGCCGAACAGTCCGCCCGCAAGGCGATGGAACTCGATCCGCACTCCTTCGACGCGACTATGGCGCTCGGAGCGATCTACGGCGAAGAGGGAAATCTCGCGGATTCCCTGCGCCTGCTTCGCAAGGCGTCAACCCTGGCCCCAAATGCTCCTCTGATCTGGAAGCACTTGGGCTACATCTACCACTACGCGGGTCTAACTGACCAAGCTGAGGCCGCCTGGGGCCGCGGCCGCGATCTCGATCCCGCTGCTCCCCAGGTCTACTGGATGCACGGACGAATGCTGATCTATCAAGGCAAGGCTCGTGAGGCGGAGGAGGAAATTCGCCGGGGCCTCGAGCTTTTTCCGAACCAGTTCAAGCTGTTGACCTTCCTCGGCGCTGCGCTCTACTACCAGGGAAGAACTGATGAGGCAATGCAGGCGCTCGATCGCGCCGTGCAAGTGACTTCCCGGGGAGATGACGAAGAACCCATGGTCATTGGCGGCATCGTGCATGCCTCGCGCGGCGACCGCGACAAGATTGATCCTCGCATTTTTCAGTACAAGCCGGAAGAGATCGTGGATGGTGACTTGGCAGAGTGGGTTGGCGCCGTGCATGCGCTCCTGGGCGAGAAAGACCTAGCGATCGCTTTCTTGCGGCAGGCCGTTCGGCGCGGCAATCACAACTTTCCCTGGTTCCAACGCGACAAGAACTGGGATAAGCTGCGCTCCGACCCTGAATTTCAACACATCATGTCAGAAGCAGAGCGCAACTGGAAACACTACACCGAATTGTTTGGAAAAACGATGAGTTAACAGATCCTTGCTGGGTTCTAGTCAAATCTCAGGCCCTTCCGGCTTTCCTCCAAAACCACGTGTTCACAATTGTCGCAATCAGGCCATAGCGCTCAGAATCCAGGTCAGGCCGCGTCCATCTCCGACAGGAATTTGGCGAAAGAACGGATCGACTTCAGCTTCCCAGATGCTGACTTCTGGCCCGCTTCAGCTGATTCAATTCTGGGAGTCACTTTCCAACCAAAGCGGGAGTTCCCAGTGGGCCATCATTGGTGACAACTCTGTCGACTGACGCCGCGGTTGACTTCCTCCCATTCGTGTACGACATGTATAAGCCCTTGAGACTTGGCTCGGATACAAAGCTTATCGACTTTTGCCAGACGGCACTAGCAACGTTTATCTTGGAGCGGCATAGCCATTCAGAGAGTGCGCTGCGTATGAACGTCCTCGTTGTAAACTCCGGAAGCTCCAGCTTGAAGTTTCAAGTGATTTCGACTGATCTCCAACGGATTAAGCAATACAAGGACGATCGTCTCTGCCGGGGGGAAGTTGAGGGGATTGGCGGGGAAGCCATCATCAAGGTTCAGAACCGGCAGGGGCAGAGTCAGAAATTCACCGCTTCGCTCCGCGATATTGCAGCGGCGCTGGACTACCTAGTCCGGTACATTGCATCTGAGCAGTCAGGCGTACTGGAGATCAAGAGCGCGGGCGATGTGCACGCCGTAGGACACCGCGTCGTGCACGGGGGTGAGCTGTTCTCGGAGTCGGCCCTGATTGACGACAAGGTGTTACAGGGGATCGAAGACTGTATCGATCTTGCCCCACTTCACAATCCGAACAATATTAAAGGCATTCTGGCCGCTCGCGAGCTCTTCGGCAAGACCGTTCCCCAGGTGGCAGTCTTCGATACGTCGTTCCATCATTCGATTCCGGAGCGGGCTTACCTGTATGCCGTTCCGTATCACCTATATCGCCGTCACCGCATCCGCCGCTACGGGTTCCACGGAACCTCTCACCGCTACGTCGCGTTCCGCTACCGCGCTTTGCGAGGACTCACGCGCGAGCAGACCAACATCATCACCCTGCACCTGGGAAACGGCTGCTCCGCCGCTGCGATCCGGGGAGGATCGCCGGTGGACACTTCCATGGGTATGACGCCGCTGGAAGGTCTCGTCATGGGGACTCGCTCCGGCGACCTCGATCCCGCCATCGTCAACGTCATCGCCCGGAAAGAGGGAATGTCTCCCTCGGAAGTTGACACGCTGCTCAACACGCAGTCGGGCCTGCTCGGCATCTCTGGACTCACCCACGACATGCGCGAATTGCAGGCGGAATTGAAAGAGCACGAGGACCGGCGGGTGCGGCTCGCGATTGAGGTCTTCTGCTATCGGGCCCGCAAGTACATCGGCGCATTCCTGGCTGGCATGGGTGGCGCAAACGCGGTGGTCTTCACTGGCGGCATCGGAGAGAACTCGCCCGAGATCCGGGCCTTGATCTGCGGGGGCATGGAATGGGCCGGTCTCAAGCTCGACCCATCACGCAATCAGGAGACCGTGGCTCGGGAAGGCAAGATTTCCACCGAGGATTCCTCGCTGCTCGCTTACGCGATCCCGACCGATGAGGAACTATTGATTGCGCGTGATACGGTGCGCGTCATCCTGGGTGAGCCCCATCCCTCCTGAATTTGGTTCCCTGGTGCACTAGTATGGCCACTTCCACCCCGCCGCCTCAGGCTGGTCGACGCCGTACTGGTGAGCGTAATTCCGACACTCAATCTGCTGGTTCAGGAATCTCTCCTTCGCATGAGCACCGATTCTTTGCAGTCTTGGCACCCGGTCGATGACATCCATCGCCAGGCTGAAGCGGTCGATGTTGTTGTTAATGGCCAGCTCCAGCGGCGTGTTGATATTGCCTTTTTCCTTGTAGCCACGCACGTGAATGTTGTCGTGATTCTTGCGGCGATAGGCCAGGCGATGGACCAAATACGGATACCCGTGGAAATTGAAGATCACCGGTTTGTCGACCGTGAACAGCGAGTCGAAATCCCGATCCGGCAGTCCATGAGGATGCTCCGTGCTCGGCTGGAGTTTGAAAAGATCGATTACATTGATGAACCTGATCTTGATGTCAGAAAACTCCTTGCGAAGAAGCGCGGTGGCGGCCAAGGCCTCCTGGGTAGGAATGTCGCCCGCCGAGGCCATGACCGCATCGGGTTCGCCGCCTTCGTCGTTACTGGCCCAGTCCCAGATGCCAACGCCCTTCGTGCAATGCGTGATGGCGGCCTCCAGGTCCATATACTGCAGGTGCATTTGCTTGTCGCAGACGATCACGTTTACGTAGTTCTGGCTGCGAAGACAATGATCCGCGACTGACAGCAGGCAGTTCACATCCGGCGGAAGGTAAATGCGGGTGACATTCGCACTCTTGTTGGCCACTACATCGAGAAAACCCGGATCCTGATGCGTGAAACCGTTATGATCCTGTCGCCACACCGTTGAGGTGATCAGGAGATTCAGGGACGCGATGGCTTCGCGCCACGACAGGTGGCTACAGATCTCAAGCCACTTGGCATGCTGGTTGAACATCGAGTCAATCACGTGCACGAACGATTCATAGGAGGACAAAAAGCCGTGTCTTCCCGTCAGCAGGTAACCCTCCAGCATTCCTTCCACGGTGTGTTCGCTCAACATCTCCATGACTCGGCCGTCGGTGGCAAGCTCGCCGCCGTCCATGTCGTCAGGGAAAAACTGCTCGATCCAGAATTTCTTGCTGACCGCGTAAATGGCATCGAGCTTGTTGGAAGTGGTTTCATCCGGGCCGAAGACCCGAAAGTTTTTCATGTTCAGCTTCATCACGTCTCGCAGGAGAGCGCCCAAGGACCGTGTGTTCTCTGCCTGGCTTTGGCCGGGCTTCTCGAATTTGAACCCGTACTCGCGGAAATCCGGCAGACGCAGGCCTTCCTTCACTCGTCCCCCGTTGGCATGAGGATTCGCGCTCATTCGCCGGTTTCCTTTGGGCGCCAAGTCTCTGAATGGGGCAGCAAACTTGCCGCTGCCATCGAAGAAATCCTCCGGCTTCAGCGAGCGCATCCATGTTTCAAGAATTCGAAGTTGCTCGGGATCCTTCTTTACGTCGGGCAGCGGCACCTGGTGAGCTCGCCAGAAGCCCTCCAGCCGGTGGCCCTCGACTTCGTGCGGCGCAGTCCAGCCCTTCGGTGAGCGCAACACGATCATCGGCCAGCGCGGGCGGCCATCCGCGCCCTGGGTGCGGGCCGCCTGCTGATGTTCCCTGATCTTCAGAATGCAATGTTCCACCGTCGCCGCCATAGCTTGATGCATGCTTTCGGGTTCGGAGCCCTCAACAAAGTAGGGGGTCCAGCCATAACCCGAGAGCAGGTTCTCCAGTTCTTCATGCGAGATCCGAGCCAGCAAGGTTGGATTGTTGATCTTGTAACCGTTCAGATGCAGGATGGGCAGAACTGCTCCATCGCGCGCAGGGTTGAGAAACTTATTGATGTGCCAGGAAGTTGCCAGAGGTCCTGTCTCGGATTCTCCGTCGCCCACAACCGCCGCGACAATCAGTTCGGGATTGTCGAAGGCCGCCCCACAGGCATGAGACAGCACGTAGCCGAGCTCTCCGCCCTCGTGGATCGACCCCGGCGTTTCGGGTGTGCAGTGACTCCCGATGCCTCCAGGAAAGGAGAACCCCCGGAAGAACTGCCGCAGCCCCTCGACGTCTTGGCTTTTTTCCGGATAGACCTCGGAGTAGGTCCCTTCGAGGTACGCAGGACCGAGAACGCCGGGCGCGCCATGCCCCGGACCAGCCAGGAAGATCATGTCGAGATCGTATTTCTTGATGAGCCGGTTCAGGTGAACATAGATAAACGACAGTCCAGGGCTTGATCCCCAGTGTCCCAGCAGCCGGCTCTTGATATGCTCCGGGCGCAGCGGTTCCGCCAACAACGGATTATCGAGCAGGTAAATCATGCCCAGGCTGAGGTAATTGCAAGCTCGCCAGTAGGCATCCGTCCTGCGCAACTCTTCAGTGCTGAGCGGCTTTTCTCCAATAGTCGATCGAGTCTCACCGTACGGGCTGAGAGAAAGGATTTCGGCGGCGGCGTTCGAAATGAGGGTGCTCATTAGGATGACTCCTGGGAATAGGCTATGCCCTGAAGCGGCTTGGTGACGAACCGAGTCGCCGTTCGTCGTTGACTCAGTGGTCAATCAACTGGACGGCGAGTCGAAGGCATCGAAGTGCATTTCCAGAATTTTACTCTCACGCGGTACAACTCTGGTTAAAGCAGCGATTTTGGCCTGACCCGTGACCATCCATCTAGGCACCGGCTCCGCTGCGGCCGATAAACATCCGCTGGAGACTCGCTGTCGAAACTGGCGGGTGAGACACGGGCTTGTGGGCAGTGCGAACGAAGGCTCCGAATTCTCGATAACCAAACAAATTTGGCTACCCGACACAATAGAGCCCAACTCGTTTTGCCTTTCCACAAGTCTGACCCGGTTCGTTGCGGGGTTTGTGTGCGAGAAGTGTGCGAAATCTGGAAGACCGTGTTCAAGGGCGCAGGTCACTCCCGTGGCTGACTGTCGGACAGCCACATCCCGCCTTTTTCGGGGCGTTCAGAGGCGATTGTGTGCCGGACGCGTGCTGAATCCTCAATCTGCTCTCCCGTCTCGGACGGAAGCCTTATCATCAAGCCAGTGACATCATTCATTTCACTCCTGAGGCACTGGGGCGGTATTGGTGTGTTCATTCTCGCTGTCCTCGACAGTTCCGTCCTCCCCACCCTCGGTGCGGTTGACGCGCTCACGATATTGCTAGCCGCAAGGCACCCAGATCTATGGCCATATTATGCGATGTGCAGCACCGCAGGCTCGCTTTCAGGAGCGTCACTGGCCTACCGCCTGTCGAGTCTTGGAGTTCTCCATCGCCGCATTAAGGGAGTGGCATTCGACAGGGTTAAGTCATTCTTGAAGCGTTTTGGCAACCTTGCTCTGTCTCTTGCTGCGCTTTTTCCGCCACCTTTCCCGACTTCCGTATTCGTGCTTTGTGCTGGTGCAACGCGCTATCGTTTCGCTTCATTCGTGGCGTCTTTTGGCGTAGGACGGGCGTGCCGATTTGTTTTGCTGGCTTATCTCGCGTCTGTGTTTGGCAGGCGGTTGGTAACAAAGGCGTGGTCGGCCCACAGTCTGCTCCTTCTAGCGGCTATCGGCGGTATATTGGTGTGTCTCAGCGTGTTGTCGTGGCTCGCCTTTCGTAACAAGGCAGATGACCCTTTGAGCTCCGGTGAACAAGGCAAAATTCACGGCCGAGCAGAATGACGTGTTCCCTTTGCCGCCAACCGAGTGGCACGCCGAACAGCCATATTTCTCAAATAGCTGCTTTCCCATGGTGACGGGTCGCTATTCGTATCCACAGTCGCCTTGTCGCGTTCTGCGGGCTTCCGATGAGATTCGTCATAAGCCAGGAACTTTATGATTTGATCTGCTTCGCGGCCGTTAATGCGCGAGCTCGCCATGGCTTGCATGCGACGTACTTCCGCTGCCCACCCTTCGGCTGAACGCCCGGGAAAACTCCAGCAGCACAGGAACCTTTCTAGGAAGCGGGTCTGCACCATCCACGACCTGGGCGAGTTTCAGACTGGCTAACGTGGCGGCCCTAGCTGCTTTGCTTTCCTGGGTTGAGCCACGATAGCGCTGGCCGCGCACCGGGTTGGAGTGATAAGCCGCTTACGCATATGGTCCTAATCTACCTCCGGCACAACTCTGGTCGTCACCGATGGGACATACTCGGGTTTATGGGTCGCTTTTCGGCGGATTCGCTCGGTCTGAGATCACAAATGTCGGCCAATCGCCTCGGTCGTCTAGTGCTGGATTCTCTTGCTGCCATTTGGGTGTCTCATTCTGTTGAGCACTCTTTACCGCCACCGCAGGCCGCTCTTCGCCAATAGTTGACCGTATGCCTAGTTCCTAGTACATGTCTCCCATGCCGCCATGGCCGCCGGCAAGGGCAGCGCCCTTCTTCTCTTCCGTAATGTCGGCGACGAGGGCTTCGGTAGTCAACATCAGCGCCGCAATCGAGCCGGCATTGGTCAGGGCTGTGCGCACGACCTTGGTTGGATCGAGCACGCCGGCCTTTACCAGGTCTTCGTACTCGCCGGTCAGCGCGTTGTAGCCGAAGTTATTGTCCTTAGAGTCGTTGACCTTGCCCAGGACGATGGCGCCTTCTTCGCCGGCGTTCTCGGCGATCCAGCGCAGCGGCTCCTGCAGGGCGCGCTTTACGATGTTGACGCCGATCTGCTCATCACCCTCGACCTTCAGCTTGTCGAGAGCAGGCTGGCAACGGACCAGGGCCACGCCGCCGCCGGGCACGATGCCCTCTTCAACGGCCGCGCGGGTAGCATGCATGGCGTCCTCGACCCGAGCCTTCTTCTCTTTCATTTCGGTTTCGGTTGCGGCGCCAACTTTGATTACGGCCACACCACCGACCAGCTTCGCCAGCCGCTCCTGCAGCTTCTCGCGGTCGTAGTCGCTGGTGGTCTTGTCGATCTGGCTGCGAATTTCCTTCACCCGGCCTTCGACGTCGGCGCGCTTGCCTTTACCTTCGATGATGGTGGTGTTGTCCTTGTCAATGGTGACCTTCTTGGCCTGCCCGAGATCCTCCATCTTCACGTTCTCGAGCTTGATGCCTAGATCTTCGGTAATCGCCTTCCCGCCCGTGAGCGTTGCGATGTCCTGCAACATGGCCTTGCGGCGATCGCCGAATCCAGGCGCCTTCACAGCAGCCACCTGCAGCGTCCCTCGCAGCTTGTTGACGACAAGAGTCGCCAGGGCCTCTCCCTCGATGTCCTCTGCGATGATAAGCAGCGGCTTGCCACTCTTGGAGATCTGCTCAAGCAGAGGGAGGATGTCCTTCATGGAGCTGATCTTCTTTTCATTGATGAGGATATAGGCGTTCTCGAAGGTAACTTCCATGCGTTCAGGATCCGTGACGAAGTACGGCGAGAGGTAGCCGCGGTCGAACTGCATGCCTTCCACGACTTCGAGCTGGGTCTCAAGCGTCTTCGACTCTTCGACGGTGATGACACCGTCCTTGCCTACCTTCTTCATCGCATCCGCAATGATGTGGCCGATGGTCTCGTCATTATTGGCGGAAATGCTGCCAACCTGGGCAATCATGTCGCCGGTGACGGGCTTGGAGAACTTATCGAGTTCGCCCTTAGCGCGCTCGCCTGTCTTGGGGTCGATTGCGCCGCAAATCACGGTGATGGCTTTCTCGATGCCGCGTTTCATCGCCATAGGATTAGCTCCGGCAGCAACGGTCTTAACGCCTTCGCGATAAATGGCCTGGGCCAGGACAGTGGCGGTGGTCGTTCCGTCGCCGGCGACGTCGGAGGTCTTGGATGCGACTTCACGAACCATCTGTGCGCCCATGTTCTCGAGCCCGTCCGGCAATTCAATCTCTTTTGCAACGGTGACGCCGTCCTTGGTGATGGTGGGGGCCCCGAACTTCTTCTCGATAACAACGTTGCGGCCCTTGGGGCCGAGGGTCACCTTCACGGCGTCCGCCAGAAGGTTGACGCCGCGGAGGATCGCTCGCCGGGACTCTTCTCCGTGTACGATTTGCTTTGCCATAATTCTTTTCTCCTTTTATTGTCGTCCCGAGCGGACGCTCGTAACCCTCGAGGGATCTGATTTCGTCACCACTCGCAATCGCGGAACGCAATTGCAATGAAAGCGCGAAACCAACATCCGATCTTACTTCTTTGCTCCTACGGTCTCTTTCTTGGCCGCGCCGGAGACGATGCCGAGGACTTCCTCCTCTTTCATAATGAGGAGGTCTTCTCCGTCAATCTTGATCTCGGTGCCGGAATACTTACCGAACAGAATGCGGTCGCCTTCTTTTAGCGCGAGAGGAAACACTTTGCCTTCGTCATTGATCTTGCCTTTGCCAATTGAGATGACTTCCCCTTCTTGTGGTTTATCTTTGGCAGAATCGGGGATGATGAGGCCGCCACGAGTGGTGCCAGCTTCTTCTATGCGCCGCACCAGAATACGGTCATGGAGTGGGGTAAATTTTGTAGCCATGCTTGCAGACTCCTTTCATTTGAATCCGGTTAATACCAGGGAAAGCTATGGAAACCCATCACCGGTCAGAGCCAGGACCGTCGAAGCGTGGACCACAGCGGAAACTGGACCAGACCAACCGCAGCCAGCAGGACGGATAGCGCCAGAAGTATCAGCATCATGTTGCTGCCGATGCTAAGGCTGAGCACGGCATTAAGAATCCCAAGACCGCCTAGACCAAGTCCTAGCCACAGCCGCCACGCAGCAGTACCCGGCTTCACTATTTTAGATCTCATTTCCACCGTTCTGGCTCTTTGCTTCGCTCTTGCGAGCTTACCGCGGGTCTGAATTTACAGGTCACGCCTTATCCCACAACCGAGACCAGTGGCGCGGCTCGAAGGTTCCTTGAAGG
>Ga0209267_1002025_pt1 | contig 13360 bp, 10 predicted proteins | sample GraSoiAngelo_137_FD_185894 | JGI IMG/M metagenome (GOLD analysis project Ga0209267, IMG submission 185894) | Grasslands soil microbial communities from the Angelo Coastal Reserve, California, USA - 14_0929_09_30cm (SPAdes) (version 2) | ecosystem: Environmental > Terrestrial > Soil > Grasslands ... | reverse complement strand
AGAGCGCCTATGAGGCGCCGAACGCGACGACCGATCGGGCACGGTCGCGCGGCGGCGCCGAATCGAAGCGGCGCGGGCGCCCCCGCGCCCGCCGAGCGCACTGCTGCCGCGCCCGCGCGCCGGCCGGCCGCTACTCGGCGCCGGGCCCGGGCTTCGGCTTCTTGCTCTTGCGCACGACCAGCACTTCTTGACCGTTCACCTTGACGGTGCGCCGGTCACCCGGTGCCACCTCGCGCGGGGGCTTGGAAGCGGCGCGGCTCTGACGCCACTTCTTCAGCTCCTTCTCCAGGTTCTCGAGCATCCCGCTCCTCCAGCCGGGCTACTGCCGCTGCACGAAGGTTTCGAGCGTTCGGGCCCGGTTCGGGCTGCGCAGCTTGCGGAGCGCCTTGGCTTCGATCTGCCGGATGCGCTCGCGCGTCACCGCGAAGCGCTGCCCGACCTCCTCGAGGGTGTAGTCGGACTTCTCGCCGATGCCGAAGCGCAGCCGCAGGATCTGCTCCTCGCGCGGTGTGAGCGTGGCGAGAACCTTGCGTGTCTGCTCCTCGAGCGAGAGCGCCATGGCGGCGTCGGCGGGCGACAGCGTCTGCCGGTCCTCCACGAAGTCGCCGAGCGAGCTCTCCTCGTCGTCCCCGATCGGGGTCTCGAGTGACACCGGCTCCTTCACGATCTTGAGGACCTTGCGCACCTTGTCGGCCGGCATCTCCATCTGCTGCGCGATCTCCTCGGCGGTGGGCTCGCGCCCGTACTGCTGCACCAGGTAGCGGGACGTGCGGATCACCTTGTTGATGGTCTCGATCATGTGGACGGGGATGCGGATGGTGCGCGCCTGGTCGGCGATGGCGCGGCTCACCGACTGCCGGATCCACCAGGTGGCGTAGGTCGAGAACTTGTAGCCGCGCTGGTACTCGAACTTCTCGACCGCGCGCATGAGCCCGATGTTCCCCTCCTGGATCAGATCGAGGAAGCCGAGCCCGCGGTTCGTGTAGCGCTTGGCGATCGAGACCACGAGGCGGAGGTTGGCCTCGATCAGGCGCTTCTTCCCGTCCTGCGCCTTCATCTCGCCGAGCCGGATGGTGTGGAGCGAGGCCCGCAGCGCCTCGGCCGACATGCCGACCTCGCGCAGCACCTGCTGCGCCTTGCGGCGCGCCTCGCGGATCGCATCGGCGGCCTCGACCACCTGCGCCGCGGGGGCGCGGAAGAGCCGGCTCGCGGTCCGGGCGGCATCCTTCTCGTCGGCGCGGATGCGGGCAGCGTGCTTCAAGATGTCGGCGGCGGGGTGGCCGAGCCGCTGCTCGAGGCGGCGCACCTCGTGCTGGTCGGTATCGATGAGACGCTGCGCTTCTTTCAGCTTGTCCACCAGCATCTGCACGTGCTTGGCGCCGATCTGGGTCTCGAGCAGCACCTCGCGCACCGCCTGCGCGATGATCACGAGCCGCTTCTCGATCCGCGCGTGCCGGGCCTTGGTGGTCTTGGCCTTGCCCGCCTCGGCGACCAGCTTGTCGCGCTCGCCCGCCAGGCGCTTCAGCTTGCTCACCTGCCGGAGGAAGGCCTCGGCCCGCTTGTCCTCCTTGCTCTCGGTGCCCTCGGCCGGCTCGGTCTCCGGCTCGTCGTCGCCGAAGATCTGCCGCGCCTCGATCTCCCCCCGGCGGAGCTTGTCGGCGAGCGCGAGCACGTACTGGAGCGCCAGATCGAGCGAAAACACGGCCTCGCGCACCTCGCGCTCGCCGCTCTCGATCTCCTTGGCGATCGCGACCTCCTCCTCGCGTGTCAAGAGGGGCACGCCGCCCATCTCCTGGAGGTACATGCGCACCGGGTCGGCCGTCTCGCCGGGCGCGCGCTCGGCCGCTTCCTCGGGCTCGGGCTGCTCCTCGGTCCACTCGGGCTCGACCGCCTTCTCCGGCTCCTCGGCCAGCGGCGTCTCCTCGACCGCCGAGTCGACCTCGATGTCCATGTCGCCGAGCATCGAGACCACCTGGTCGAGCTCCTCGGGCGCCGTGCCGTCGGCGGCGACGTCGCGCTGGTCGCCCGCCTCGGCGGGCGCCGCTGCCGGCCGCGGCGGGCGCGGCCGCGACATCTCCGGCTTCTTCTCGTCCACTCGCTTTTCCTGGCGCTTCACGCGACCCCACCTCGAGGGGCGCCGGGCCGCGGAGCCCGGAGGGGTGGCCTACGCCAGGCGCTGAGCAGGTGCCGAGGAATGGGCTTGCCCGGTGTCCGAATCGTGCCGTCCGACGGGATAAGGCCGCCCGGGGGTGCTGGGCCTCAGCAAGACAACCTAATCGCGGCGCCGGACGGAGTCAAGGGGAATTTTTCAGCTCCTCGGCCAGGCCCGGGGCCCGGGCCTCGAGGACCCGCCGGAGGCGAGCGAAGCGCGGCCCGCTGAGCGTCTCCTCGAGGGCGTCGTGGGCCGAGAAGTTGACCAGGCGGCGCTGGCGCGCGGCGATGATGTCGGCCGTCCCCATCGCACGCCGCCGCGGGTTCGCCACCACGAGGTCGAGGCGGGTGCCCGCAAACAGCTCGGCCGCGACCTCGATCCGCCGCCGGCCCTCGGGAGTCAGGTCGGTGCCCTCGGCCGGAGGCACGTCCCAGGTAGAGCGTCTCGCCGTGCCGCATGAGGTAGCGGCGGCACACTATACGCGCCCGGCCCGGCGCTTTCCATCGCCGGGAGCCGGCCTGTATGCTCGGCCGCCGTGAGCGGGAGCGCTGGATGTCGATGGATTCGATCGCCTTCATCGGGGGGACGGGGCGCCAGGGGCTCGGCCTCGCGCTCCGCTTCGCCGCCGCGGGCGCGCCGGTCGTAATCGGCTCGCGCGTGGCGGAGCGAGCCGCCGCGGCGGCGGAAACCATCCGCGTCGCGCTGCCCGGGGCCTCGGTGCGCGGCTGCGAGAACGCCGAGGCGATGGCGCGCTCGGAGCGCCTCGTCCTCACCTTCCCGTTCGCGGGGCTCGCGAGCTTCCTCGCCGCGGCACGCGAGGCGCTGGCCGGGAAGCTCGTGATCGACGTCATCGTCCCACTCGCGGTGCGCGCCGGTTTCTTCGAGCTGATGCCCGTCGAGGGCGCAGCCTCGGCGGGCGAGCTGATCCAGCAGACGATACCCGCCGCGCGCGTCGTCAGCGCGTTCAAGAACCACTCGGCGGAGACGCTCCAGGATCTCACCGTGCCGCTCGAGGGCGACGTCGTCCTGTGCGGCAACGACGCCGCGGCTCGGACCGAGGTCGCGGCGCTGGTCGGGCTCCTGCCCGGGCTCCGCGCCGTGGACGCCGGGGGGATCGCCAACGCGCGCTACCTGGAGGCGATCACCGCGCTCCTCCTCAATCTGAACCGCCGGCACAAGGCGCGCGCGTCGATCGCCATCCTGGGGCTGCCGACGCCGTGAAGCGCCGCGTCCTCCTGGCGACGCTCCTGCTGGCCGCCTCGGCGCGCGCCGGGGCGCCCCCGTGTCCCTTCGCCGCGGGCGCGCGGCCGGCCGACACGCTGCCCGCCGGCGCGCCGCACGGGTCGCAGATTCCGCTCGACGCGATCGTCGTTCTCATGCAGGAGAACCGGTCGTTCGACCACTACCTCGGACGCCTCCACTTCGAGGGCAAGCGCGCCTCGGAGGGCGAGCCGAGGGACGCCGCGAATCCGAATCCGCAGGGCGGCGCGCCGGTCGCGGCCTTCCACCAGAGGCGCTACTGCGAGGTCGCAGACCTCGACCACTCGTGGAACGGCACCCATCGCGAGTGGAACGGCGGCGCCATGGATGGCTTCACGGCCGCGAACGTCGACGCGCACGATCCGACCGGCAGCCGCAGCATGGGCTACTACGACCGGCGCGACCTCCCCTTCTACTATGCGCTCTACCGGAAGTTCGCGACCGGCGATCGCTTCTTCTGCTCGCTGCTGAGCCAGACCTTCCCGAACCGCTTCTATCTCCTCGCCGGCACCTCCTTCGGCCACATCCGCAACGACTTCCCGGGGCCGACGGAGTTCGCGCAGCCGACCATCTTCAACCGGCTCGACGACGCGGGTGTGGCCTGGAAGGTCTACTCGAGCCAGTTCCCCTTCGCGAACCTGTTCGCCTACGTGCGCACCACCCGGCAGGCGAACGTGATGCCGATCGCGCAGTACTTCGCGGACGCGGCGAACGGGACGCTCCCCCAGGTCGCGTTCGTGGATCCCATCTTCGCCGACAGGCCGACCCGGGAGAACGACGAGCACCCGCCGGCGAACGTGCAGGTCGGGCAGGAGTTCGCGTCGCGCGTCGTGAAGGCCCTCTTCACGAGCCCGCAGTGGCGCCGCGCGGCCCTCTTCCTCACCTACGACGAGCACGGCGGCTTCTTCGACCACGTGCCCCCACCCTCCGCCTGCGTGCCCGACGCCATCCCGCCCATGCTCGAGCCCGGCGACGAGCCGGGCGCCTTCGATCGCTACGGCATCCGCGTGCCGGTCGTGGTCGTGTCGCCCTATGCGCGCCGGCGCTTCGTGTCGCACGAGGCCCACGATCACACTTCGATCCTGCGCTTCATCGCGACGCGCTTCGACCTGCCCGCGCTGACGGCGCGCGACGCGAGCGCGGATCCGATGCTCGAGTTCTTCGACTTCGGGCATCCGCGCTTCCGCAAGCCGCCGCGCTTGCCGAAGGCGCAGATCAACCCGAAACGGCTCGCGCAGTGCGGGCCGCCCTAGCCCGTGCCCGTCAATAGCCACTTTCTGGGAGGCGGCGGTGCGCAACGCCGTCGCCGCGATCGGCGCGGTTGAGTGCTCCTCGCGCTCCCGGTAGAAGTCGAGCATGAGCGCACTCCGGATCCTTCCCGTCGTGCTCCTGCTCTCGGCTGCCGTCAGCTCCGGGGGTTGCGGCACGAGCGACGCTGGCTTCAAGCTGATCCACGTCGACGACCTCGTTGCGATGCTCGGCTCGAACGAAGGAGCGGTCACGCTGCTCGATGCGAACGGCTCCGACTTCCGGACGAAGGAAGGAGTCATCCCAGGGGCTACCCTCCTCTCGAGCTACAAGTCGTACGACGTCGAAAAGGAGCTGCCGTCTCGCAAGGACGCTCGGCTCGTCTTCTACTGCGCCGACTCACACTGAAGGGCCTCGCACGGGGCTGCCCGTCGGGCGGTCGAAGCCGGCTACACGGACGTCAGCGTCATGGTGGATGGTCTGAAGGGCTGGAGGGCGGCGGGGCGGCCGGTCGGCAAGTCGTAGAAGAGCTCGGAGCGCGGCCGCCTGCGGCCAGCCCCGAACGAGACCCGGGTCTCTCATTGCCATCGTCCCCGGCCCCGTCGAGGTCGACCGCAACGCCAACGGAACGATGATCGTCAGAGGTAGCGATCGAACTGGCGCACCTTCCTCACCACGAAGACGCTCGGCACGGCGTAGCGGGTCGAGAGGGTGAAGGCGGAGGCCGCCGCGAGCCAGCACGCCACGGCCGCATAGACGAGAGCCCGGGAGCCGGGCGAGAGGCGCGGGTACGGCAGCAGGTAGAACTGCCAGTAGGCATGGTAGCGGGCGCTGCTGGGGAACCCGAGTACCGGTACGATGCCGACGACACCGAAGAGAACGAGCAGGCGGGCGCGCGCCGAGAGCCGCCCCTGCTGCCAGGCACACCGGGCGGTCATCCAGGCGGTGGCCAGGGAGGCCGCGAGCACGGGCTCGGTGAAGTAGCGCCGGTTGTAGTCGATCACCTTGCCCGCCAGCTGCCAGCGGGTGTATTGGCCGTGCAGCTCCAGGCGGAAGCCGAGCGCGGTCGCGAGCTCGTGGGTGCCCACGGGTCCGCTCACCCACGCCGCCACGGCGGCGGCGAGCATCAGAGCGAGGAGGCACGCGCCCACGCTCGCTGCGAGGAAGCGCATCCCGCCGCCCCGTCGCCAGCGCCGCGCCGCATCGACCCCCAGCACCACGAGGAAGAGCGGCATCGTCCAGTCGACCAGGCTTCCGAGCGCCGTCAGGGCGAGAGCGAGTGCGAGCCAGCGCGCGCCGTTGCGCTCCGCCCAGCGCCAGTAGGCAAGCACGAGCCCGATCATGAGCGGCAGGACGACGGGCTCGAAGTTCACCAGCTTGCCGAAGTAGCTGCTCATCGGCACGACCGCGAGGGCGAGGGCCGCCATCAGCGCGGGCACGCCGGAGTACTGGCGGCGGAGCAGGCCGAAGAGGAGGAGGACGCTCACGAGATGGAAAAGCGCGGGCAGCGCGCGCGCCGTTCGGGGCCCGTCGTTGCCCGTCAGGCGGAACCAGCCGGCGAGCAGAAGGCCGAGGCCCGGCGGGTGATGCCCGTACGGGACGAGGCGACCGGAGCGCGGGTCGAAGAAGAAGTCCCGCCCGCCGGTTTGGGCGAGTCCGAGGGCGAGATGCGTGCGCGCGTAGGACGAGTAGCGCCGGCCGTTGTCGTCGTGAAGGTAGCGCCACGGGTCCGCCGAGTGGAGCGCCAGCAGGGCAGCGAGCAGGACGACGAGCGCTGCCCCGGCGACGAGCGACAGCCCGGGCGACCGATGCCCCGACGCTACCATCGGAGGAGCCAGGCGGGAGCAGCCGCGCGCATGCCGCCGGGAGAGATGGCGTCGAGGACGACGCCGCGCACGTCCGCGACGGCGCGCCCGTTCAGCCGCAAGCGGACGGCGCGCGGCGCGAGCGCGACGCGGACGTCGTCGGCAGCGACCAATGCACCCCCGGGCGCACCGCCCAGCACCTGGGGGACCGCGCCGAGCATCACGAGCCGCTCCTGGATCTCCTCGGCTTCGACGTAGCGCAGACGAAGCCGGCCCCCGCCGGCCACGTCCGCACCGCAGGCCGAGCGCGGCACGTCGATCGCGACCCCGCCTGACGCGCGGTGGACTCCCGGCCTCCAGCGCGACATCGCGCGGTTCGCGTGCACCAGGACGCCGCCCGTGAACGGCTCGTTCTCCGCGGCGAAGGGACGGAGCACGGCGCCCCGCGCGAGCTGGGAGCGGTACTCCTCGATGAGCGAGGCCTTGAGCGCGACGGTTGGTGGATCGAGCCGAAGGTCGGCCCAGGCAAGCGAGGCGCTGCAGCCGCCCGGCCGGGGGATCGTGCCGCATCCCGCGCTCCTGCGGTGCGCCGGCCAGCCGGGTCCGCCATGCACCAGGTAGGCGAGCAGGCCGGGCTGGCCGGGCTCTTCGAGCATCGCGAGCATCGTGAGGCGGCCGAGGGCGGCGTGGTCGGGATGCCGGTCGAGGGGCATCGGCAGGACGACCGTGTCGGGCTCGAACGTGCGGAGCGCAGCGTGCAGCGCGTCCACCAGCCGGGTCGCGGAGACATCGCCCACATCGCGACGCGCAACCTGCCAGCGCTCGCTCCACGCGGCGGCGAGGCCGCCGTCCGCGTAGCCGAGGAAGGTGACATCGCCCGCCCCGAGTCCGAGGCGTCCCAGCGCACGGCGGGTCTCGGACTCGCGCGTCGCGGCGAGCCGCACGGCGCGCTCGCCGCGGCCGTCTGCGGCCCCGTCCGTCGCGACGATGACCTGCGCGCGTCCACCACGTCGCAGTGTCCCGGCCAGCAGGCCGGTCGCACCGAGCACCTCGTCGTCGGGATGCGGAGCGAGCACGAGCACGCGGTGGCCGAGCCGGGGTGGGCGACCGAGCGGTCGAGCGCGCGGCGGGCAGTTGCCCCGGCAGCCGACGAGCGCCAAGGCGAGCGCCAGGCCGAGCACACGGCGGGTTGGCCCTGCCGCATGGCCGCCGGGCAGGGGCATCCGTCGGAGCTCCGGCCCCCGCCTGGTCACTCGCGTCCGGCGCCCCCGCCCGGACCCGCCTTTCGCCGTTCCTGCTCGCGCAGCTCGACGCGGCGGATCTTCCCGCTCACCGTCTTCGGCAGGCTCGCCACGAACTCGATCGCGCGCGGGTACTTGTAGGGCGCCGTGACCCGCTTCACGTGCTCCTGGAGCTCGCGGACCAGCGCCTCGCCGGGCGCGTGCCCCGGGCGGAGCACGACGAACGCCTTCACGATCTCGCCGCGCACCGGGTCGGGGCTCGCCACCACGGCCGACTCGACCACCGCCGGGTGCTCGAGGAGCGCGCTCTCCACCTCGAAGGGGCCGATGCGGTAGCCGGCCGAGATGATGACGTCGTCGGCGCGCCCGACGAACCAGAGGTAGCCGTCCTCGTCGCGGCGGGCGCGATCGCCGGTGAGATACCACTCGCCGCGCCGGCACGCCGCCGTCTCCTCCGGGCTCTTCCAGTATTCGCGGAAGAGCGACGGCGGCTGGCCCCGCAGCGCGAGCTCGCCCACCTCGCCGGGCGGCAGCTCCCTCCCGTCCTCGCCGGCCACGCGCAGGTCGTGGCCCGGGAAGGGCTTCCCCATCGAGCCCGGGCGGATCGGGAGGCCGGGCAGGTTCGCGGCGAGGAGGATCGTCTCGGTCTGCCCGTAGCCGTCGTGGATCAAGAGCCCCAGGGCGTCGTGCCAGGCGTGGATCACCTCGGGGTTGAGCGGCTCGCCGGCGCCGGTGCAGTGGCGGAGGCGCGGCAGGTGGCGGCGCTTCAGATCCTGCTTCACGAGGAGGCGGTACTCGGTGGGCGGGGCGCAGAAGACCGACACCTCGTAGCGCGCGAGGAGATCGAGCTGGCGCTCGGGGTCGAAGCGGCCGTTGAACATGAAGACTGGTACGCCGTGCATCCACGGGCCAAAGAGGACGCCGTAGGCGGCCTTGGCCCACCCGGTGTCCGAGGTCGTCCAGTGGAGGTCCGTCCGCTGCAGGTCCAGCCAGTACTCGCCCGTGTAGCGGTGCGCGAAGGTGTACGCGTGCGTGTGGAGCACCGCCTTCGGCTCCCGCGTCGTGCCCGAGGTGTAGAAGCAGAGCGCGGGCTCGTCGCTGCGCGTGCGGGCGGGGACGCCGCTCGACGAGGCGCGGGCGAGGAGCGCGCCCAGGTCGTGCCAGCCGGCCGGCGCGCCCCCGAGCGCGACGCGGTGGGTGAGCCCAGGGGCGTCGGCGAGCGCCTTCTCCACCTCGGGCACCTGCTCGAGCGTGGTGACGATCGCCTTGGCGCCGCTGTGGCGGGCGCGGTAGGCGATGTCCTTGGCGCGCAGCGAGGCCGTGCACGGGATGACGAGCGCGCCCAGCTTCAAGCCGCCCACGATCGCCGTCTGCCACGCCGGGACGCGCGGCAGCATCACCATCAGCGGGTCGCCACGCCCCACGCCCAGGCCGGCGAGCGCGTTCATGCAGCGGTTGCTCGCCTGCTTCACGTCCCAGAAGGTGTGGCGCTCGGTGCGCCCCGCCTCGTCCTCCCAGTAGAGCGCGACGCGGCTCCGGTCGGTCGCCCACGCGTCGACGAGCGCGCCGAAGTTGAACTCCTCGGGCACGGCCCAGGCGAAGGATGCCACGAGGTCCCCGTAGCGGCGGCTGACGGTGATCACGACGCCACCCGGCCGCGGCGCGTCGAGGCCTCGATGTACTTGCGCGACACCGGCGAGAGGTCGTCGGGGTGCACGATCGCCTCGATCACCACGAAGGACTCGAGGCCGGCCGCCGCGGCGAGCGCGGCACGCAGCTCGTCCACGCGCTCGACGTAGAAGCCGCGGCCGCCCCAGTCGTCGGCGAGGCGGGCGTAGGGCCAGGCGGGAACGTCGAGCAGCTCGGCGCGGGCGACCACGGGGCGGAAGATCTGCCACCCGCCGTTGTTCACGACCAGCACGATCGGGTTGAGGCCGTGGCGTGGCGCCTGCGCGATCTCGGGCCCCGTCATCTGGAAGGCGCCGTCGCCCGAGAGGACGAGCGGCCGGTCGCCGGTGCCGAGCTGCGCGCCGAGCGCGCCGGGCACGCCGAAGCCCATGGAGGCGTAGTAGCCCTGCGCGAGGTAGCCCCCGCCGCGCTCGACGCGCACGTCGAGGCCGGCGAAGAGCATGTCGCCTGACTCCGCGACCACCATGTAGCCGCGGCGGCCGCGGAGAAAGCGGTTCACCTCGTGCAGCACGTCGGTCACGCGGAGCCGCCGCTTCGTCTCCGCCGGCTGCCGGGGCAGGTTGTCGCAGTAGCGGACCTTCTCCTTGTGCCGGTGGAGCGGCGCGCGCAGGAGGCCGCGCACGAAGTCACGGATGTGCACGTCCGTGTAGGTGTGGAAGCTCACGTTGACGCGCCCGCCGACCGCCCAGATGGAGCGGTCGCGGGTGATCTGCGGCGGGCGGCTGCCGAGGTTCATGTCGGTGAGCAGCGTGCCCAGGTTGAGCACCAAGTCCGCCCGATCGACGCGCTTCACGATCGGGGGCGGGCTCAGCGGGCCGATGTGCACGCCCATGAAGAGCGGGTGGTCCATCGGGAAGGCGCCCTTGCCGAGCACGGTGGTGGTGACGGGCGCGCCCATGCGCTCGGCCAGCGCGCGGATGTCCTTCTGGAGCTTGTAGCGAAAGGTCTCGATCCCGACCATGGTGAGCGGGCGGCGCGCGGCGTTGAAGCGCTCGGCCGTCTCGCGCACCGCCTCGTCGACCCGCCGCTCGTCGGAGCGGCCGAAGACGAGCGCGCCGTCCCAGGCGATGATGCCGCGCGGCACCGGGATCGGGCGCTCGACCATGTCGCGGTGGATCTCGAGGTAGCCGGGGCGCTGCTCGCGCCACACGGTGCGCACCACCTCGTGCACGCTCTCGGCCGCCGTGGCGGCATCGTCGATCACGCGCGCGGCGCAGGTGAGCTCCCGGTAGATGCGGAGCTGCGACTCGATCTCCTTCGCCTGGTGGTGGATGAGCGTGCCGAGTTTGCGCTCCTCCTCGCCCGGCCCGCCGCTGATCACCAGCACCGGCACGCGCTCCGAGAACGAGCCGGCGACCGGGTTCACCATGTTGTGCCCGCCCGCCCCGTAGGTGACGCACACGACGCCGATCTGTCCCGTGGCGCGCGCGTAGCCGTCGGCCGCGAAGCCGACGCCCGGCTCGTGCGAGAGCGTGACGATCTTGAGCCCGCGCGGCTTCCCGAGCCGCGAGAACAGCCGCAGCACGAGATCGCCCGGGATGCCGAAGAGGTGCGTGACGCCGATCTTCTGGAGGTAGGCGACCAGGAAGTCGCCGAGCGGCATGGTCGAGCGCACGCGGGGGCTTCTAGCTGAAAAATTCCTCGACGTCGCCCGAGGCGACGGTGACGGTGCGCATCTCCCGCCCGCGGAAGATCTTGAGCGTGACCGACTCGCCGGGGCGGTGGGTCCAGAGGAGCCGGTAGAGCGAGCGGCGGTCGCCCACGTCCTGGCCGTCGACGGCGAGGATGACGTCGCCCGCCTTCAAGCCCGCCTGCTCGCCGGGGCCGCCGGGAAGCAGCCCGGCGATCACGACGTGGTCCTTCACGGCGTAGCAGAAGATGCCGAGCCAGGCGCGCGTGGTGGCCGCCGGCGCGCGCCCGCCGAGCAGCGTATCCCGTCCGTCCAGGTAGTAGTCGGCAGGGATCGAGAGCGAGAAGCGCCCGATCTCGTTCAGGTTGAGCGAGACCACGCCCACGACGCGCCCCTGCGTGTCGAGGAGCGGGCCACCGCCCAGCCCGGGGTTCATGGCGGTCGTCATGATGGCCCGGTCGAGGACGTACTCCCAGTTGGCGTCGAAGGGGCCGATGTAGCTGATCGCGCCGCTCGCCACGCGCACCCCGCCCTCGCCGACGCTGGCGACGATGAACACCTCCTCGCCCGGCACGAGGTCCGTCGTGCGGCGCAGGGGCAATGCCGACAGGTGGTCCTCCGGGATGCGCACCAGGGCGAGGCCCGAGGCGTAGTCGTGCCGCACCACCTCCGCGACGTAGGCGCGCTGGTCGAGGAGCGTGACGCGCACCTGCTCGGCCCCGAGCACCACGTAGTTGACGGTGAGGATGAGGCCCGCCGCGTCGACGACCGTGCCGGAGCCCATGCGCTCGGCTCCGAGGATGCGCGTCGAGGCATGCGACTCGGGGATGCGCGCCTGGAGATGGACCGTCGAGGGGAGCACCCGCTCGATGAGACCGACGGCGGCGTTCACGGGGCCGACGCTAGACGCTCGTCCGGCGGGACGCAAGCGCGGGCGCGAAAGACCGGCGACGCGAGACGAGCTAGCGGGACGAGCGGGCCGCGGGTCGATCCCGCCCGACCGCGTCGCCCCAGCGGGTGAGGAACGCGGTCACGCATGCTCCGCTCCGTCCCAGAACGGTTGACGCGCCCGCGACCCACCCCTACGATCCGCCGCCATGCGCGTCGTGCCGCTGGCGCTCCGCCGCGATCCGCTGGAGGTGCTCGCGAGCCTCGCCGCCGAGCCGGGCGCGTTCCTGCTCGAGGTGCCGGACCCCGCGCAGCCGCTGACGCTCCTCGGCTGCGCGCCGCGGGCGCGGCTCCGCATCCTCGCCGACGGGTGCATCGAGCGCGACGGCCGCCTCGCAGGGGGCGATCCGCTCGCCGCCCTCGAGCGCTTCGTCGCCGAGGGCCCTTCCCTGCCCTTCCCCTACGGAAGCGCGGTTGGGTACCTGGCCTACGAGCTCGGCCGCTGCACGGAGCCGGGGCGCGACGGCGGACCGCCCGCACCCGACGGGCCGCTCGCCGTCCTCTCCCGCTACGATCCGGTGCTCGCGTACGACCGGAGCCGCGCGCAGTACACGCTCGTGTGCGCCGAGCCCGCGAGCGCGCGCGTGCCGTGGCTCGAGCGCCTCGCCGTCCCCGCACCCGCCTGGGACGGGCCGCTCGCGGCGGCGCCGCTCGCGCCGCTCCTCCCCCGCGCGCGCTACCTGGCCGCCGTCCGCCGCATCCTCGACTACCTGGCCGCGGGCGACGTCTACCAGGTGAACCTGACGCAGCCCTACGCGGCGCCGCTCGCGGCGCCCGCGTGGGCGCTCTTCACCGCGCTCGCGCGCCGCCACCCGGTGCCGCACGGCGCCTACCTCGACGTGGGCCAGGCCTGCCTCCTCGCCAACTCGCCGGAGCTCTTCCTCCGCCGCCGCCGCGAACGGGTCGAGACGCGCCCGATCAAGGGCACGCGTCCGCGCGGCAACGGCCGCGCGCGCGACGCCGCGCTCGCCGCGGAGCTGGAGGCGGACACGAAGGAGCGGGCCGAGCACGTGATGATCGTCGACCTCGAGCGGAACGACCTCGGGCGGGTGGCGGCGATCGGGTCGGTCGCGGTCGAGGCGTACGCGCGCGTCGAAAGCCACCCGACGGTGCACCATCTCGTGTCGTCGGTCGTCGGCCGGGTGCGGCCGCACGTGGGTCTCGCCCGGCTCCTGCGCGCGACCTTCCCCGGCGGCTCGATCACCGGCGCGCCCAAGGTGCGCGCGATGGAGATCATCCGCGAGCTCGAGCCGGTCCCGCGCGGCGTGTACACCGGCGCCTTCGGCCTCTTCCACCCGAGCGGCGACCTGGAGCTCGGCCTCGCCATCCGGACCGCGGTCGTGGCCGGTGGCGAGGTCCGCTACCACGCCGGCGGCGGCATCGTGGC
>Ga0209267_1002024_pt1 | contig 13363 bp, 9 predicted proteins | sample GraSoiAngelo_137_FD_185894 | JGI IMG/M metagenome (GOLD analysis project Ga0209267, IMG submission 185894) | Grasslands soil microbial communities from the Angelo Coastal Reserve, California, USA - 14_0929_09_30cm (SPAdes) (version 2) | ecosystem: Environmental > Terrestrial > Soil > Grasslands ... | reverse complement strand
AGTTCGCGTAGAGACCGCCCTTGCCGATGAGGAGCCCGCGCTTTCGTGTCGCTTCCATCAGGCGGTTCGTGCCCTGCGGATCAGGCTCCTTGGTGCCGCGATCCTTGACCAGCTCGATGGCCTGCATCAGCCCCATCCCGCGCACCTCCCCGATGCCCGGGAAGCGCTGCTGCAGGGATTCCAGCCCCTCGCGCAGCGCCTTTCCCATCATCTGGGCATTGAACAGCAGCTTCTCCTCCTCGATCACCTTGAGGGTCGCGGTCGCCGCAGCCATGCTGATCGGGCTGGCGCCGAACGTGGAGATGTTCGCAAACGTACCCTTGTCGGCGACCGACGCCTTCGCCAGGGTCAGGCCGATGGGCTGACCGTTCGCCATCCCCTTCGCGCTGGTGAGCACGTCCGGTTCTACCCCGTACTGCTGGACGCCCCACCATTTGCCGCCGGTGCGACCCCAGGCGGTCTGGACCTCGTCCGCGATGAACAGCCCTCCCGCATTCCGCGCGATGGGAACCGCGACCTCGAAGTACTCCTTGGGCGGGGTGATGAACCCGCCGACGCCGAGGATGGGCTCGGCCATGAATGCGGCGATCTCGCCGTCGGTGGTGGTCTCGATCAGCGACTTGAGGTCCTTGGCGCAGGCGACTCCACAGTCGGGGTACTTCAGCCCGAAGTCGCACCGGTAACAGTATGGCGCGTGCGCGAAGCGGATCCCGGGGACCTCGCTCTGCGTGCGAGGGCGGTAGTTCTTGTTGCCCATCGTGCTGAGCGCGAGGGTGCCGCGGCCGGCGTAGTTGTGCCGGAGCACCACCAGCTCCTGCCGGCCGGTCGCCTCCTTCGCGAGCGCGACCGCGGTCTCGTTCGCTTCCGTGCCGGAGTTGGTGAAGAAGACCTTCGCGCGCTCCTTCATCGGACGCAGCTCGACCACCTTCTCGGCCAGCTCGAGCTGGGGCACCGTCGGATAGAGGGTGGAGACGTGCACCAGCTTGCGCTGCTGAGCGATGGCGGCCTCGGTCACTGCCGGATGGCATGCCCGACGCTGACGGTGAGGATCCCGCCGAAGAAGTCGAGGTACTCGCGTCCCTCGACGTCCTTGACGAACATCCCCTTGCCAGACTCGAGCGGCAGGGCCTGCTCGTAGTATGTGCCGACGTTGGGGAACAGCAGCTCTTTCTGCTTGCGGCGGACAGCGTCTGCGGTGCTTTCAGCCATTCTCGGTCGCCCTCGGGGGAAACGGGTCAATCCGAGAATAGCACCTGGACCGCCTGAGAAGCTCTAAACAGAGGGCGCCGATCGGGCGCCCCCTGGAGGCTTTCCGGTCAGTGGCTGCCGACGTCTCCGCCTCTTCCGCTCCTCTCGCGACCGTTCGGAAGATCCACGGTGTCGGTAAAGACATCTTCGTCGCGGATCACCCCGTTCGCCGGGGTGTACGGGTCGGCATTGCGCGTATCGGACCAGATCGGATGGGCCTCGGTACCCTTGTTGATGGTCAGCCCGCTGTAGTCGCCATTGAAGCCAGCCTGGACGCCGTCGGGCGGCGGGAACACCGGCGAGAGCACCTTGAAGCCGTACGGCGTGTCGCGATCGGTGCCGCCCGCGAGGACATAATCCGAGTTCTTCACCCCGGTCCCTGGACTGCACGCCTTGGGATCGCCGCCCTGGTTCGGATTGCAGCTCAGGAAGCCGCCCTCCGGCGTGGTGTTCTCGTTCGGGATGCGCTGGGTGCGGTAATAGCTGACCCCGACGCGGTCGCTGCTGCCCGGCAGGGCCTTCTCCACGGCCGGGAAGTAGTGATCGAGCCCGCGGTCGGGGTTCACCGTGCCCGCTTCCTTCCAGGTATGCCCGCCATCCTTCGAAATCGAGAGCTGGATGTCGTACTCCCCGTTCCGGTAGTCCTGCCAGACGGCGTAGAGGTGGTTGTTCTGCGTGTTCCGGCTGATCCGCGGGAAGTCGTTGGTGCGGATGTACGCCCCGGGGATGCATTCCTCGGGACCGCGCCCGAAGTCGCATTGCGGCTCGCCGGTGATGACGTCGTCGCCCACCTTGGTCGGCTCGGTGCAGTTGAGGTGCGCGGTCCCGTTCGCAGAGTTGCCCGTCGGATGGCAGACCACGCCGAGCTGCTGCCCGTTGGGGTTCCCCGCCGGGGTGTTTCCGTTGTTGAAGATCACCACCAGGTCGCCGTTCGGGAGGACGGTAGGGTCGGAACCCTGGTTGAAGTCGCACTTGTGCTCGGACAGCGTCGGATCGAAGAAGTTGCCGAAGAAGCAGAGCGTGTCCGAGCTGGCGCTGATGTCTTCCGGCGTCGAGAAATGCCGTCCGCCGTCGGTCGACATCGAGCCGAAGATGGGTCCCTGCTGGTAGTCGCCAGTCGCTGTGAAGCGGAACGCGGTCCAGGTCACGTATACGTTTCCGCGGTTCGGGCTCGACGGATACCGGTCCGCAGCGATGAAGTTCTTGTCGTGGAAGACGAGCGGGCTGTTGTCTTCGACGACCATGAACGCACGGTTGGTGATGTTGAAGAAGAACGACCCATGGGCGCCTGGCGGCGACTGGGCGACGTAAAGGCCGCTCGCATTGCTGGCGGCATCGAAGATGACGCAGCTGAAGTAGCCGCGGCCGAGCGCATCGAACGCCACCGCCGGATCGCTACCCACGTCGTACGTATGGTTCGTCCCCGGACCGCCCACGATCGTGTGCCGATTCGGATCGCTCGGCGTCGGTTCCTGTCCCGCCGGGTTGTTCAGCTTCTGCCGGAAGGGCGGCAGCAGATCGCCCCAATGATTCCCGTTGTCCATCGACCAGTCGATCCCGCACTGGTTGAACCCGACCCGGCTGTCGTTCTGGCCGGCCAGCAGGTTGTTGGCATCGAGCGGGTTGAAGGCGATGGTCTCCTCCGCCTGACGGCGGAAGGTGCAATCCTGGTTCACCCGCGTGTTGCCATTGCTGTCGCGGCCCGAACAGCCGAAGGAGCCGGGAGCAACGCCCAGATCCGGGGCGGGCAAGTCCTGTCCGGTGCCGGCCGCGTCTGCACCCTCGAGGCGCTCGTCACCTGCGCTGACGCCGGGCGCGTGCTGCGCGGCTGCGATGGTGCCGGCGGAGAGGAACGGCAGCGTCCGCGGGAGGGTCACCACCTGCCCGTCCCTCTGGACCTGCATCTGCAGGACGGGAGCTTTCACGTTGCCCTTCGCGGCCTTCTTCGCGATGCTTTCCCCGCTCTCCGCGGCCACCGTCGAGCCACTGACCGCGAGCGCTCCGAGAACGCACAGCATTCCTCGTACTCGCATGCTCCCTCCCTTTGGTTGCGTGCAGGTTGGCGTGGAGTCCCGGCGTGCCAATCGGCTTTTGACGGCGAGGAATCAAGCCGCCGCCTGGGGAAGTGTCGAATGACAGCGGGGAGCGACGACGCGCGAGCCAACGATCCGACAGCGACGGGCCCCGGGGATTGCCAATCCGCTCGGTTTGCGGGACAGTCCCGCGCGCATTTCAGACGCAGCTGCCCCTCAACACGGATCGAGAAACCGGAGGGCCGCCATATGGCCCGAAAGAACCCGACGCTTCCGGCCAAGGCTTCCGCGCGCTCCGCATCGGAGGCGCGCGCAGATCTGGTCGCGCGCGCGGCGCGCAACGCGGAGGGCGCCACGCTCTGTCGTTCCGACCCGCTCGCGGACGCGCAGGCCGTCGCCGCGGTGGTGCGCGCGGTCGAGGGCCACGCGGCAGAGCTCTCGCGGCGCGGGCTCGACGGCGCGTTCTGCGAGGCCGCGCTGCAGCTCGCACGCGAGATCGAGCACCACCTGCAGGCGATGCCGGCGGCGGCGGTCAGCGCTCGCGTGCGCTCGCAGGACGCGGCCGAGCTGCTCGCCGATGCGGCCGCCACGGCCCAGGCCGTGCGCACGGCGGTGCTGCGGGTGACGCGGAGCTCGGAAGGCCGGCGCGTGGCGCGCGATTTCGGGCTCGGCGATCCGTTCTCCACGCGTCAGCCGTCGCATGTCGCACGCGCGCTCACCCGCATCCTCGCGGCTCTCGAGGTGCACCGGGAAGTCCGCGACGACATCGGGCTCTTGCCGGAAGACGTGCAGACGATGCAGGACCTCGCGCGCGACCTCGGCGCGATCGCCGGAGCGCCGGCCACCGTTTCGGACGAGCAGGCGCAGCTGCTCGAGGCGCAGGGCGCGCTGCGGGCCTTCTTCGATCTCTTTGCGGCGAAAGCGTCGCTCGCGCTGGCCGCCGATCCCGACGAGCGCGCGCGTGTGCTCTCGTTACTTCCACGGGTGGAGGAACGACGACATCTGCGCCGCGAGCCTACCCGGGCCTCCGGCTAAGGTCCCTTTTACCGCCTCCGGTGTTCACGGGTTGATGGAAGGAACCCGGAGGGGGACTCGATGAAAACGCTGTGGAGCGGAATGGTGGCGGCACTGATGCTCGTCCCCGCGATGGCGCGCGCGGATCGAGCGGAGCGAATGGAGAGGCGCGCTGAACGGATGGAGCGGCAGGGCGAACGGCGCGAGAAGCGCGGCGAGCGCCGCGACGAGCGCGGCGAGAAGTTGATCCAGAAAGCGGAGGCCAAGGATCAGCGCGCCGGGGAACTGCGCGCCGAGGGGCACGTGAAGGCGGCCAACGCGCTCGAGCGCAGCGCGGACCGGCAGGAGCGCCGCGGCGAACGGCTGGAGCGCCAGGGTGAGCGCATGGAGCGGCAGGGCGAACGGCGCGAGAAGCGCGGGGAGCGGCTGGAGCACCGCGCCGATGCGCTCGAGCAGCGCAAGGCCAGCGCGCACGCCGCGACGCCGGCCACGCCCGCCGAGCCGACCGTCACCCGGCGGTCCCGGCGAACTAGATCGAGGCTCGATGCACTCATTGAAGGCGCGCCCCCGGGCCCATTGACTCGGGGGCGCGCTCGTTTTCGCAGTCGCCCGGATCCGGTCCTTGAAAACAACTCCGCGCTCGTGCGTAGGTTACGGACCATGAACGCCGAGATGCTGCAGATATTCATCCCGATCGTCGCGATCCTCGCCGTCTTCGGCTTTCCGGTCGCGCTGGTGTTCATCTGGAAATGGTTCAAGTTCAAGGACAAGGAGCTCCAGCTCGACGCGGAGATGCGCAAGACGGCGGGCCAGGCCCTGGAAGCGCGCGTGCAGCGGCTCGAGTCGATCATCCTCGCTCTCGATTCGGACCTGCGCGCGAAGCTCGGCGTGGCGCCCTCGCTCCGCACCGACCTCATCGGAGCGCCCGGCTCGTCGGAGACCAGCCAGGCATCGCTGCTCGGGTCGCCCGGCAAGACGCGGTAGTGCCTGGAGAGCCGCCGAAGGCGGCTTGGTGACCATACTCCCGTCGACCAGGAGCCCCGTCCGCAGGGCCGCAACTACCTCGAAGGCGCCCAGCGCGGCGCCGCGGATGCGCCCGGCGGAGCCTCGCCGGAGGGCAGCGCGGGGAAGGGCGCTCAGACCGATCCGGACGAGAAGCCGTCGTCCGGCCCACGAAGCCGTTAGCCTTCGTCGAGCAGGTCTGCCAGCTTCTCCGGCTCCAGCACGATCTTGAACTCGCGCGCTCCGTGCGAGGTGAGCTGCTTCTCCCAGTTGGCGAGCCGTGCGCGGTACGCCATCGGATTCGCGTTGTCGGGGCCGAGTCGCTTCACGTTCATCGCCAGCACGCGCACGCCCCTCAGCTCGTCGGGCGCCATGTCCCGCTTCACCCCGCGCGGCAGGTCCTCCTCCATGTCGCTGAAGATCACCATCGTGCGCCGGCCCGCGTTGGTCTCGCGCAGGTACTCGGCGCCCAGCATCATGGCCCCGCGGATGTCGGTGTGCGCGGTGCGCATGGGCTTGTGGCTGAAGGTATCGAGCGCGCTCGCCAGGGCCAGCTTCTGGGCGTTGGCTCTCGAGGGGCGCACGTCCAGTGTCACGCTGGCCTCGACGTTCGCTCTGGTGTAGCTCTCGCTGCCGATCCGGATGACGATCAACGTGTCCCCCGGCGTAAGTTTCGGGAGCAGGCCCTTGCGGATCACCCCCACCACTTCCGGACGCTGGTCCGCGTAAGTCCCTGAGACGTCCACGAGCGCGACGATGGCCTGGGCGTATTGCGCGCCGCTCGAGCAGGAGCTCGCCAGGAGCGCCGCCGCGACGACGGACGTCCGGTTCATGGCCGCACTCCCTGTCCGCGCACCCCGACCGAAGCCACGGGGCTCTGGCGTGAGCCGTTGGTCACCATCCGCTCGATCTGCAGCGGAATGACGATGTAGATGTCGTACACGTGGCGGGCGGCTTCGCAGAGATAGCGCATGCCGTGGCCGCCCAGTCGGCAGACCATGCTGCCCAGGTGCATCCCGCCCGTCACCGCGCTGAGCACGATGTGCCCGCCGGTCGAGATCATCGTCTCCAGCGGAACGGCCACCATCGCCAGGATCCAGGGGAGGATGAAGCCCAGCACGGCCTGGCCGATCACCGGGATGCGGGAGGTCGCCGTCTGCGCTACCGGGTGCTCCTTCACTCCCGCGAGCGACGCCTTCAGCGCGGTGGACGACTCGACGATCTGCTCGCGGAGGATGGCCAGCGACGCCTCGATGCAGGCCAGCATGAGAAGTCCGCCCACCGCCACCACCAGGATGATCCGGCGGCGTGACCTCGGGATCAGCTCCAGCTTGGGGAAGAAGCTGGTGATGCCCAGCATCTCCATGGCGAAGACGCCGGCCGCGATCTCCATCAGGACGATCACCAGTGCGGCGACTGTGGCCACCGGCATGCCTGCGATGCGGTTGCCGGACGGCACGAGCTCGCTCATCGGAAGCGCGATCAGGTTGAAGTTCACGAATGCGCCGCCCATCGCCACCGCCATCACCAGGAGGGAGACGACGAAGAGCTGGGTGGCGTTCCAACCGATGGCGCGAGTGGCATTCTTGTCGTCGGCGCGCACTTGCTCGTACGAGGTCATGTAGCCGTCGATGCGCTTGGTCGCCTCCAGCGCTCCGGAGACCGCGCGCGAGACGTCCGTGGCGGTCTTCTGCACTTCCTTCCAGGCCGGCGCCATGCGGGAGAGGATCCTGTGCCGCTTGGCGGTGGTCTCGCGGAACTCATTCAGCGCCTTCTTTTCGCCGGCCGCCGCCGACTTCTGGATCTCCTCCAGGACCTTCTTCACCGTCCCGTCCATGTTGGGCGGCATCTTCGCCACCGCGGCGACCGCCTCGGTCCAGCCAGGCGCCGCCGGGGCGGCGGTCGCGCACTCCTGGAAGTCGGCGTCGATCTTGGTGACCACGTCGTCGAGCTTGCGGTGGAGGTCCGGGTAGCGCGCCAGTTCCTTGGCGAAGGCGCCCTCGATCCGGTGGAACTCGCGGCCGATCTTGGCCTCCGTGTCCCCTTTGCCCATCTCGGCGATCATCTCGTGGTCGCGCCGGGCAGCCGCCGCGGCGAGCCCGCGGCACCAGCGCGCTCCGATGCGGAACACGCCGCCGAGAAGGCGGCCCGCCTCGCGCAGCGCCCGGTGCATCGGCACCCGGGCCGCGTAGAGGAAGACCTGCGACAGAATCCACAGCGTGAAGATCGACGCCGCGGGATTCGTCGGCCAGAAGTAAAAGCGCTCCATCGTTTCTCCCTCCCTCGTTGAAAGCGTCAGCGGGCCAAGGCCCAGTCGAGCACGCCGCGGATCGACGGCTCGAGCCTGAACTGTGCGAACCGCACCCTGCGCCGCAGGCTGCGGACCTTTCCGATCCGGACGAGCAGACCCGCCAGCAGCCGCTTCGCCTCGTCATGGGTGCCGTCGCGGCGGAGCTGGTCGGCGAGATCGATCGTCGCGTCGACGTGCCCCGGCTCCAGCTCCAGTACCTGGCGCAGCAGCAGGAGCGCGAGCGGCCGCTGGCGCTTGTTGCGCAGCATCGAGCGCCCCTGCAGCAGCGCGAGGACGGCGTCTTGCCGCTTGCCGCGTTTCACCTGCTCGTTGGCGATCCGCTCCCAGTATTCGACCTGCTCGGGAAAGGTTTGCGCGGCGACCGTCCAGACCGCGATCGCCTTGGGCGTGAACCCCGCGTCCAGATACCCCGCGGCGGCCTTGTCGAAGTTCTGGCGCGACTCGTCCCAGCGCCCGACGCGCGCGAGCAGCGGCGCGACCTTGGAGCGCACGACATGGTCGGCCGGATCGTGCTCGAGCACCTTGAGGTAGCAGCGGACGGCCTTTCGCACGCGGCCGCGCGAGCGCGCTTTCTCCGCCGCGGCCATCGTCTTGCCGCGATCGTAGCTCCTTCGCCAGAACACGAAGAGCAACCTAGAGATTTCTGCGTGAAGGTCGTAAGGGGCTGCGCGTGCGCAGCTCGCCCCGCATGTGCGCGGCACGCGCTTGGCGCGCATTCATCGCCCCTGCTTGTACAGTCTAAAATCCGTAGTCGCCAAGCCGCCTTCGGCGGTCCGCGACTAAAGCAGCGGAATCTGGCCCGGTGAAGATGCAGCAGGCCTGCTCGGTGGCTCCGGCGCCGCCTCGTACTGCGGAGCGGATACCTCGAACACCGCCAGGAGCGGACCGTGGTCGCTCGTGCCGAACTCGCGGAAGCCGGCGCAAGAAGTTGCTTTCTCCGCGAGCGAAGCGGTGGCGAGAACGTAGTCGATGCGCCAGCCGATGTTCCGCTCGCGCAAGTTGCGCCACGGCGCCCACCAGGTGAAGAGGCGGTCGTCGTCCGGGGCGAATCGCCGGCCGAGGTCGACCAGCCCGCGCGAGAGGAGCTTCGCGAGCAGCTCGCGTTCGAGCGGAGTGGTTCCGATCTGGTCCTGCTTGCGCAGCTTCGGGTGCACGTCGCGCTCCTCGCGCGCCACGTTCAAGTCTCCGCAGAGCAGCAACCTGACGCCCTCGGCCTGCGCGGCCGCGGCGAACTTCTCCAGCCCCTCGAGGAAGCGGATCTTGGCCGGCAGGTCCTTCGCGCCGTTCGGGACGTAGACCGAGGCGAGCAGCAGATCTCCCAAACGCGCGGTCACGATGCGCGTCTCGTGATCGAACTCCGGATGCGTGAAGCGCGGGCGGCCGGGGAAGGTGGCCTTGCGCAGGTGCAAGGAAACGCCCGAGTAACCCTTGAAGCCGTGCCAGAAGCACCAGTAGTCGCCCAGGTCGCAGAGGGGAGCGGGGACGTGCTCGGGAGAAGCCTTGATCTCCTGCAGGCAGAGCACGTCCGGCGATTCGCGCTCGATGTATTGGAGCACCTCCGGGGCGCGGGCGCGGATGCCGTTGACGTTCCAGGTGGCGATCCTCAGGGTCACCGAGGCCCTTGGAACGAAAGGCGGAACCCCGAAGGGTTCCGCCTCACGGCGCAGCGCCGACGAAGGGGGGGATTCGCAGACGCCGCGGACCGTTGGACGTTACTTCTGCTCCTCAAATTCAGCATCCACCACGTCATCCTTTTTCGCCCCGCCCGCCTGTCCGCCGGGCTGGCTACCCGCCTCGGCGCCGGCCGCGCCGCCTGCCCCGTCCGGCGCTCCGCCGGCGGCCTTGTACGCCTCCTCCGCCATCCGGTGCGAGGCCTGCATGAGCGTCTCGCTGGTGCTCTTGACGGCCTCGATGTCGGAGCCGGCCAGCGCGTCGCGGACCGCCTTTACCTTCGCTTCCAACTCGCTCTTCGTCGCCGCCGGGATCTTGTCGCCCAGGTCCTTGAGCGACTTCTCCGTCGCATAGGCGAGGTTGTCGGCGCGGTTGCGGATCTCGATCTCCTCGCGCCGCTGCTTGTCCTCGGCCTCGTGGGACTGCGCCTCCTTGACGGCGCGCTCCACGTCGTCCTTCGAGAGACCGGAGCTGGCGGTGATGGTGATCTTGTTCTCCTTGCCCGTGGCGCGGTCCTTCGCAGCCACGTGCACGATGCCGTTCGCGTCGATGTCGAAGGTCACCTCGATCTGCGGGACGCCGCGCGGAGCGGGCGGGATCCCGTCGAGATGGAACTTGCCCAGCGTCTTGTTGTCGCGCGCCATCGGCCGCTCGCCCTGGAGCACGTGCACCTCGACGCTGGTCTGCCCGTCAGCCGCCGTGCTGAACACCTCCGACTTCTTCGTCGGAATCGTGGTGTTGCGCTGGATCAGCTGCGTGGCCACGCCGCCCAACGTCTCGATGGAGAGGGTCAGCGGGGTGACGTCGAGAAGCAGGATGTCCTTGACCTCGCCGGTCAGCACGCCACCCTGCACGGCCGCGCCGATCGCGACCACCTCGTCGGGGTTCACCGACCGGTTCGGCTCCTTGCCGAAGAAGTCCTTGACGATCTGCTGCAGCTTCGGCACGCGGGTCGCGCCGCCCACCAGGATGACTTCGTCGATCTCCTTCGGGTTCTTCTTCGCGTCCGCGAGGCACTTCTTCGTCGGCTCCAGCGCGCGCTGGAACAGGTCCTCGCACATCTGCTCGAACTTCGCGCGGGAGAGCCGCTTGACGAGGTGCTTGGGGCCCGTCTGGTCGGCGGTGAGGAACGGGAGATTGATCTCCGTCTCCATCGTGCTGGAGAGCTCGATCTTCGCCTTCTCGGACGCCTCCTTCAGACGCTGGAGGACCATCTTGTCCTTGCTCACGTCGATGCCCGTCTCGGCACGGAACTCCTGGATCAGCCAGTCCATGATCTTCTGATCCATGTCGTCGCCGCCGAGGTGCGTGTCGCCGTTGGTGGCGACCACCTCGACCACGTTCTCGCCGACCTCCAGGACGGAGATGTCGAAAGTGCCGCCGCCGTAGTCGAAGACGGCAACGACCTCGTCCTTCTTCTTGTCCAGTCCGTAGGCCAGCGCGGCCGCCGTGGGCTCGTTGATGATGCGGCGCACTTCCAGCCCCGCGATGCGGCCGGCGTCCTTGGTCGCCTGGCGCTGGGCGTCGTTGAAGTACGCGGGCACGGTGATGACCGCCTCGCCCACGGTCTCGCCGAGGTAGTTCTCGGCGGCCCTCTTCAACTTCTGCAGGACCTTCGCGCTGATCTCCGGCGGGCTCCACTTCTTTCCCTGGATGTCCACCACGGCGTCGCCGTTGTCCGCCCTGACGACCTTGAACGGAACGCGCCTGCGCTCGTCGGCCGTCTCCTCGAACTTGCGCCCCATGAAGCGCTTGATCGAGTAGACGGTGTTCTCCGGATTGGTGATCGCCTGGCGGCGGGCGACCTGGCCGACGAGGATCTCGCCGTCCTTGCTGAAGCCGACGACGGACGGGGTGAGCCGGTTGCCCTCCTCGTTCTCGATCACCTTCGGGTCGCGGCCTTCCATGATCGCGACCACGGAGTTCGTCGTTCCCAGGTCGATTCCAATGATCTTCTTCGCCATTTCGTGTGCTCTCCCTCGAAACTTTTCGCGGCGGTTGGGGTCTGCCGCAGTGCGGCGTTAGAGTAAGTACGCGAAGGGGCCTGTCAAGGAACGCCGGTCGTGCCTGCAGGCCCGGACCCTCGGGCGAGGCCCGAAGGCGGAGCATGGGCCGTGCTGCAGCCAGGCGATCGCATCGGCGGCAGGTATGTCCTCGAGCAGCGCCTCGGGCTCGGCGGAATGGGCGAGGTCTGGCTCGCGGAGCTCGAGGGAGCGGGCGCGTTCCGGCGGCGCGTGGTGCTGAAGATGCTCGCACCCGAGAGGCGGGGAGACGCGCCGATCGCCGCGATGCTCGCCGACGAGGCGCGCGTGGTCGGGGCGCTGCACCACCCCGGGATCGTCGCCGCCCTCGACTACCTGGAGACGGAGGAGCACGGACCCGTCTTCGTCCTGGAGTTCGTGGACGGCGCCTCGCTGCGCACCGTGCTGAAGCTCGGCCGTCGCCAGAACGCCGTGATGCCGGAAGTGCTCGCGGCGCACATCGGCGCGCAGGTTGCCCACGCGCTGCACGCGGCGCATACCGCGCTCGGCCGCGACGGCCGGCCCCTGGAAGTCGTTCACCGCGACGTGGCGCCGGACAACGTGCTGCTCTCCCGCGCCGGCGCGGTCTACCTCGGCGACTTCGGCGTGGCGCGCGCCGCCGGCAGCGCCGAGATCGAGCTGCGGGACGCGGGCCCGAAGGGCAAGCGCGGGTACATGGCGCCGGAGCAGGCGCGCGGCGGAAAGGTCGGTCCGCACGCCGACATCTTCTCGCTCGGGCGCGTGATCGCGGAAGCCGCCGACGTCGATTGCGGGCCGGCCCTTCGCGCCGTCATCGAGCGCGCGACCGCGGAGGATCCGCGAGACCGCTTCGCCGACGCCTCGGAGATGGCGGCCGCGCTGCTGCACGCCTGCCCGCCGCCGAACGACCCGGACCGCGCGCTCGCGGAGTGGGTACGGACGTACGCGTCCTCGGCGCTGCTTCCGGCGAGAAGCGCGGCGACGCCGGTGCCGCGATCGGATCCTCCGCCGGCGGGGCGGCCGTCCGCCGGCGATCCGCGCCGCCTGGAACGCGCGGAGCCGCTGTTCGCGGCGGTGCCGCCGCCACGGCGCCGGGTGCTCAAGGCGGTGGCCGCGACCGCGGCGCTGCTCTTCTTGCTTCTGCCCGTCGCGCTGCTCTTCGCCGCCCCCCGCCGGGCGCAAAGGTTCCTGCACACCGCCATCACGGGCGCGCTGGAGCCGGCGAACGGACGGCTCCGGATCACGGCGTCGCCGGGGGAGGCGGAGGTGTACGTGGACGGGACCTTTCGCGGGGTGACGCCGCTTCGGGTCGACCTTTCTTCCGGCAATCATTCCGTGAGGGTAGGGTCGGTGCAGCTTGGGCGGTGGCGCGGGATGGACGTGCGCGTCCAGGACGGAATCGAGTACCGTTTGGACATCGATCTCTCCCGGTAACATTCCGCGCCCGCCACTTTTTTTGGCGGCCGCGGTGCAGTGGGTGAGTGCCGCTGCTCCTCCCGGAATCCCTCTCCCTACCCGATTGACAGGTGGCCTCATGGAATGGCGAATTCGCAACCGTGCGCTCGCTTGCTTCCGCCGTGTTGACACGCTACTCAAGATACGCTACTCCTGCGAATGCATTCACGCGATGCTACTCAAAGCATCGCCGTTGGGGCGGGGGCGTACGAGGGGGCGGCACCTTGAGCGAGGTGTTGGTGGCGCAACGGGAACGCGACGACTTCGACATGCTGGAGCAGGAGCACCCGCAAGGGATCTCCGCCGTCGAGATCGTCGACTTCTTCGCGCCGCGGGGCGTGAAGCTCGCGCAGGCGACCTTCCGCAAGTACGTGCAGCTCGGCTTGCTCCCGCGCAGCCGGCGCGTGGGCGAGAAGGGGAAGCACCGCGGCTCGAAGGGCCTCTATCCCACGAGCGCGGTGCGTCGCATCCACGTGATCAAGTCGCTCATGGACGAGGGGATGACCCTGGAGGACATCCGGCATTCGTTCATCTTCTTCCGCGGGCAACTCGACGGCGTAGAGCGGTCGCTCGACGAGCTCTTCGCCGCGCTGGAGAAGGCCATCGCGGACAAGGGCGAGCTGCGCCCT
>Ga0209267_1002022_pt1 | contig 13369 bp, 6 predicted proteins | sample GraSoiAngelo_137_FD_185894 | JGI IMG/M metagenome (GOLD analysis project Ga0209267, IMG submission 185894) | Grasslands soil microbial communities from the Angelo Coastal Reserve, California, USA - 14_0929_09_30cm (SPAdes) (version 2) | ecosystem: Environmental > Terrestrial > Soil > Grasslands ... | reverse complement strand
TCTTGGACACGGGCTAGTGTAGTTTCCGATGTGATACACCCAGTTTCCGATGATGTCGTCATCCGACGCCGCATAGTTACCATCGTGAATGCCGGCGCCACCATCGGAAGGACAGCCCGTCGCCGGAATATCATGGACTTTGTTGTCGATGATGCGGGTGAAGGAACCTTCGTTGTAGATTCCCAGCGCTCCGCTGCCGGTGATTTCAAAGCCCTGGATCTCGACGTAGTTGCCCTGGTTCCACCACGTCGCGTCGTTGCCGGTCAGGTTAGTAGTGAGCTTGGCGCCCCATCGCACGTCCGACACCCAGCGAATCGGCGCAGATAAAGTCCCGCTCGTAGTTGTGAGAAGACGGCCGCTGTCCTCAAGAGTGTTCGGGTATACGCCGCAAGCTACGTGGATGGTGGATCCAGGCACAACACCCTGATCAGCTCGGCTGAGTGTTTTCCACGGGTGGGCTTGAGAACCGTCGTTGGAATCATTGCCGATCGCGGAGTTCACGTAGTACTGATTGCCGTTCACGGCGTTCGTCCACGAGGGCGGAGTTTGAGCAGACAGATTGGTTATCGAAAGGAAGAGAAACAGCAAGGTAACGACTGCGAAGCGTTTCACGGGGCACCTCGCCCGTCGCACCTGATAGAAGCGAGACTACGCGAAGACGCCGGTGCGAAGCGGGCACCAGGTCCAACTGGTCTTGCCGGCGCATATCCGCAAGCCCAACCTGTTTCTGCACACCAGAGTAAAAGGAGTGAGTACCCTTGACAATAAGAGGAACCCCTCAGACCTAAACTTAGACGGGCAGAACGAAAGACAAGCGAGCCACCGCCGCTTGGTTTCCGGAGAGCGGGGGGTACTCCGCCAGCGAGGGGAACGATTTCGTTATATGTACTAATATGTACTCATCTTTCGTAAAAAAGCCGGGGCTGCGCCGCTCCGGCTCAATGGAAGGTTTCTGCAGTCAGTTCAGAAAGAGAAGCTGTGAACCATCCTGACGCTTTCTATTGTTACCGAGCCAAGGCCGTAAGCTGCTCCGCCAACTGCCGATCCGCTACCGGTATTCACCACTGCGGCGGAATCCGCCGCAGCCTGTATCGATAGGTAGTAAGTGCCGACTCCGACGTTCGGGAAAATAAAGTTGTAGCCATGGGCGCTGGTGGTCTGAAGGATGAGCTGAATGGTTGAAGTGAAGTCACAGGTTCCCGTGCCTGCCACGCCGCTGACTGTCACGTTGACCACGCAATCACTTAGCGATTGCGTGAGTGTCTGAACGCGAGAGTCCAGAACGACTCCAGAATTGGGTCCCGTTCCGGAGCATCCTAGTACGGCTGTATTGCATGCCGCCGCTGGATAACCGTACATCACGGGGCTGCCGTTAGGGCCGTCCAACAGGACAGCGCGCAGATAAACTCCGCCGGTTGCGGTGGCTGTCGACGTGTTCGTCCCGCCGGCTGTCTTTGAGATTTTGGTTGTAACCAGGGTGTTGGTGTACAGGCCAGTCACCAGTGATGCTGAAGCGAATAGTGACTGGCTGTTCGAGACTTTCACGGTGCTGCCCATCACTTCGACATAATGGTCGGCGGTCACTGGCTTGGCGGCGCCGGTGAAGACATCGCCACAACTCCAGGTCCCGCTGGTGGCAGTGATGCTGCAGCCCACCGCTGAATTGTAGGCTGCTGTGGCCTTAGAACTCGGCGTTCCGTTCTGGGCAAAAGCAAGCGTGGCAGTCAGGAGGGCAAGGGTGCATAGGGGGGTGAACTTTTTCATTGTCATTTCTCCGAGTTGGATTTGACGAAGGAGCGATCGTCGATCGGACTGCCAGAGGATTCCACCTTACGTCTGAATAATGGAGTTTTCGAGGTCACCGAAGGCCAGCGACTGGGGCCTCAAAGCGGATGTCCATGAGTACACCAGCAATTCGCGTTTGAGAAGCACCTGTGCCTGAGAGCAGACGGCCAGTAGTACATTCGATGAGAGGGTCCGAAGGCATTGCCGAAGTGTCCGCTGGTCAGGCAGACATCGGAGGATCACCACAAAGCTTGCTCGCTCTTGCTTGTTCCGAAGCCTCTTCCCTCTTGTCATTCCGAGGCATCGAGGAATCTGCTTTTCTCGCGATTCCGCTGAAACTGCAGATTGCTCACCGGCTGAAGCTGGTTCGAAATGACACGTGTTCCTAGAAGATCAGCTTCATCCCGAACTGCAGCTGGCGTGCTGAACCCGAGTCTCCGGTCGGAAAGCGCGTGCTGCGGATCACGCCAAAACTGCTGCTAATAACTGCCGCGCTCAAACCCGGATTTCCGAAGTTCGGATGGTTGAGGAGATCGAAAGTCTCAAGCCGGAATTCATGACTGACCCGCTCGGTAATTTTGGTCACTTTGGCGATGGAAAAGTCGAGGTTCTTGAAACTCGGTCCGATAACCGAATTCCTTCTCATGTTGCCGAAGTGCACACCACCGAAAGTGGGCAACTCGAACTGCGCCCCTGCCGGGCATCGACCGGGAGTACTAGGATCGCAAACCGAATTGGGCGCGAACCATTGGACACCGCCGTCGGATCTGAGCTGGTTGACGATAATGGGCGTCGCCAAAAGGTCAGGACGGAGATTGCCCACGCCAGTCAGCGTGCTGTTTGCCACCGTGACATTCAGCGGGTTTCCGCTCTGTAGCTGGAGAATCCCTGATAGCCGCCATCCTTCGGTCAGCCGATGTCCTTTGAAAGGCAACTCATACAACGGGCTGATGACAAAGCGATGCCTGGCGTCGAAATCGGAAGGACCGTAGTCACCCGCAGGATCGAGGCTGTTCTGGACAGTCAGGCCTTGGAAGTTTCGCGAGTTGTAATCGAGCGACTTGGACCACGTATAGGAAGCGTCAAACTGGAGACCATGCGAGAGATGCTTGGTTCCCGTTACCCACAGCGCGTTGTAATTGGAGTTGCCACCGCTGATGTTCTCCGTGATGTTGCCTAAAATCGTGCCCGGCAGAATCGGGCTTGACGGCGACAACGTCCGGAAGGGGCGCGTGTTGTTGCTGAACTTCTGATTCTCGTTGATCGCCAGGTTCAGATGTGTTCCCCTGGAACCGAAATATCCCACCATCATTCCCAGGCTCGGCGTGAACGAATGCTGAAGGTTCAGGTTATAGGACTGAATGTAGGCGTTCTTAAAGTTGGGGTCGACGGCCGCTGGACTGAGGCCGGCAGACTTGGCGTCAGTTAGCAGGGTCCCGAAACTAGTAGTCGTGGCCTGCGCGGGTGTAGCCAATGGGGGATTTCCGCTGAGTACCATGGCCCCTGGCAGGAACTGATCTACCTGGTATCCATAACCGCCGCGCAGCACGGTATTTCCGTCGCGAAACATGTCCCATGCGAAGCCAAGGCGCGGCTCAAAGTTGTGTTCGTTCTGGTTGATCGTATCGGTGTAGCCGTTAGTGCCGAGCCGTACCAGTGAATCGGTTGATGGGAAGAAATTCACTGACCGTTTGTCGCCTTCCGTGGGAGACATGTTCCACTCCCAGCGCAGGCCGAGTTCCAGCGTGAAGTGAGGGGCGACCTTGAAGCTGTCCTGAGCGAAGAGGCCCAAGGCGCTGGCGAAGACTCGTGCGGGACGGCTACCCAGTGTCATCGAGAACGGCACACCCTGGTTGTTGAAACTACTTGGGGCAGCGTTGACGCGGCCATGGACAAAATCATCGAATGTGGCGAAACCCAGGCCGCCGTCATCCGAGGTAAAACTATTGCCATTGAAGCGCCGGAATTCTGCCCCGAATTTCCAGGAGTGCCGTCCACGCAGGTAGTTGACGGTGTCGGATAGAACTCCCGTGTAGTCTCCGCGGCCTTGTGGGAAGTTGCGGATGCCACCGAAGGTCAGGCTTGTTCCAATGATTTGCATCTGCGGAAGTCCCACCGGCCCAGTCAGTCCATTATTGATTCCGAAGGTTGATGGATCTTGTTTGGAATCTCCCACAAACGTTATGTGGATGCGGTTGTAACCAAAGCGGAACTCATTGACCACCTGCGGATTGAATATGTGCGCCTCGTTCAGGGTGAAGATCTGCCGGCGGGATTGCCGTGTGTCACCAAAGCCCGGAATATTGTTGCCTTGCAGGTTCGGCTCCTTCCGCTTATCTCGCTGGATGGCATAGTAGCCGTGCAGGCGGTCTTTGTCGCTGAAGTTGTGGCTCACATCGCCCGTCCACTGATCGATGTTGACGGGTGCGCTGGCCGAACTGACGAATCCGGTAGTGCCCTGGTTGGCATCCGGAATCAGCGCCAACAGTTTCAATGCCGTGGGACTGGCCGTGGGGTCGCTCAGCGCGCTCTGGCGCTCGGCCGCGGACGGCACGCCGGCGTTCAGCGTCAGTCCCTGTCTTTGCCGCAATCCCTCATAGCTGAAGAAGAAAAAAGTATGGTTCTTCCAGATCGGGCCGCCGAGGTTGGCTCCAAAGTTGTTGCGCTTGAAGGTCGATTGCGGAAGGTGGTTTCCGAGATTGTCGGTCGCCTTATTGAAGAAGTTGCGCGCGTCGAACATCTGGTTGCGCAGGAAATCAAACCCTTCGCCGTGCCAATCGTTGGTCCCGGAGCGGGTCGCGATATGAATGATGGCTCCCGAGTTGCGTCCGTTCTCGGCACTGTAAGTGGAATTGTCGGCTTTGAATTCCTGGACCGTATTGATGGACGGTTGGAAGGTAATCTGGCCGTTGGCCATGTCGTTCAGGTTGACACCGTTGATCAGGAAGTTGACCGTGTCCTCCCGATTACCCGCGGTATTGATGGCAAAGGAGCCTTGTCCGCGCAATGGAGCCGTCAGGAATCCGTTCTGAGGAGGGGTGACGGTACCCGCCAGGAGTAGCCCGAGATCAACAAAGTGACGTCCGTTCAAGGGGATCTCTTGGACCGTGCGCTGGTTGATCACCGCGCCCACCGTCATGGTACCCTGGTCGATGACCGGGGCTTCGGCGGAAACCGTAATGACATCGGAGGTTTGTGCAACCCCTAGCTTAAAGTTCTCGACTACGATCTGGCTGACCTGCAAGAGCAGCCCCGTCAGCGTTTGAGTCTGCATGCCTTTGGCGCGCGCTTCGAGCCGGTAAGAGCCGATGGGCAAGGCAGGAAGCTCATAGTTGCCGCTGCTGTTGGTAATCGTCGTCCGCGCCAGACCGGTCGCTTGGTTCTGCGCAGTTACGGTCACGCCCGGAATTACAGCGCCGGTAGCGTCTGTGACGGTGCCCCGAACGGTCGCTGTCGACTGGGCAAACAGGTAGGGAGTGGCTGCGATTGACAGGAGTACTGCAAGCGGCCCGAACAGCTTGGCCAGAAAAGGCCTATCCATAAGTAGCCTCCATGAGGACAGGAACGCTCATTGGGACCGAGCCTGCACCTGAAGGCGGGTAGGTTACAGATCAGCCTCCTCCCATGGGCATCAGGTGTGATGAGAAACCCCAGGTTGCAACCGATTGAGCACGTGAAGGACCAAGGGCGAGTTCGCTGGAACTCAAAGGATTCGCTCGACTGCTCCCGTACAAATCCAAATTCAGGAATACAAATTTTGGAAATTCGCTACAGTTTCTGGAAGCGTGGCTGGGAAGCTCTCGCCGAGGCCACGGCGATGCGGCTCGAGGTCGAATAAACCACGCGTTTGAGCATAAGGGCGCCGCGCGCTAGCAGCACCCCATCCTTATCTCGCCAGTATCCGTTACAGGCGTGCCGAACGCTTCTCGTGGCACAGGGGCGCCGTGCAACACCAGATACCACCGTCGCAGGGCGTCAATCATCACCAGCACTACGCCGGCGATGAAGATGACCATCAGAGCAGAATCGAGGTACCCCGTGAAAACCTTCCCGGGCTTCTCGGTCAGGGGCCAGAAGATGTTCTGGATCGACTCGATGCCTGCGGTGATGGTGGTGACTCCAACAAAGACCATAGGGACGGCGGTAATCCAGGCGTATCGCACCTTTTCCATGTTGATGAGGAACGAGGTGCTCACGGCCAGGGCGATGGTCGCCAGCAATTGGTTGCCGGTTCCGAACAGCGGCCACAGCGTCGAAATGCTGCCGGTGTAGATCAGGTATCCCCACGCCAGCACCACGAAGAAAGTCGTCACCAGGTTGCCGGGCATCCAGGCGCTGTTGCTGAAGGGCTTGTGGACCTTGCCCATGAGTTCCTGCAGCACGTAGCGGGCAACGCGCGTTCCCGTATCGATCGTGGTGAGGATGAACAGCGCCTCGAACATGATGGCATAGTGATACCAGTAGCCCATCAGGCGATCCATGCCGGGGAGCCCCTTAAAGATCTGAGCCATGCCGACGGCGAGAGAAACGGCACCCCCAGTCCGTCCGGCAAGTTTTTCGCCGACTTCGCGAGAGAAAGTGTCGAGGTTCGCCGTGCTCATGCCCAGCTTGCTGAAGACTTCAGGCGTGGTGTTGATGGCAAAGTAGTCGCCGGGATGCATGGAGCAGGCGGCAATCAGCGCGAGCACCCCGACCAGGGACTCGCAAATCATGGCGCCATAGCCGATGAAACGGGCGTCAGTTTCCTTATCCAGCATTTTCGGCGTCGTGCCCGAGGAAACCAAGGCATGGAATCCGGAGACCGCTCCGCAGGCAATGGTCACGAACAGGAATGGGAAAAGCTTGCCTTTGATGATCGGCCCGCCGCCGGACATGAACTGCGTGAAGTTCGGGAATTGAATGTTAGGGTGAACGATGAACACGCCGATTATCAGGATCACGATGGTTCCGAGCTTCACGTAGGTGGAGAGATAATCGCGGGGCTCCAGCAGCAGCCACACAGGTAGCACCGATGCGATGAAACCATATAACGCCATCAGGATGGTGATTTGGTGGGCGTTGAAGGTCAGTGCTCCGGCTGCGCTGGTGTGCGCCACCCAGTTTCCGGCAATCACGCTGCCCATCAGGAATACGACTCCGAAAATGCTCGGTCCGGCCACCTTGATTTGTCCGGCGTGGCTCTTGAACATCCACAGGCCCATGATGACGGCGATGGGGATAGTCATGCCGATGGTGAACACGCCCCACGAGCTGTTTGAGAGCGCGTTAACGACGACGATACCCAGCCCGGCCAAGGTCACCAGCAGAATGAACAGGACTGCCACCATCGCAACCAGCCCGGCAAATGGGCTGATCTCCGTGCGCGCGATCTCCGCCAACGAACGGCCACGATGCCTAATCGAAGCGACCAGAACGGTGAAGTCCTGGACGCATCCGGCGATTACTGCCCCGATCAGCAGCCATAGGAAGCTAGGCGCAAACCCAAATTGCGCAGCCAGAGTGGGCCCGACCAGCGGGCCAGCTCCGGCAATCGCTGCAAAGTGATGGCCAAACAGAACCCATTTCGGGGAGGCAACGTAATTGTGATTGTCGGCGAACTGATGTGCCGGAGTGGTGCGGCGGTCGTCAAGGGCCAGCGCTTTGGCCGCAATGAAAGCGCTATAAAAACGGTAAGCCAGCGCGTATACACAAAGAGCACCAAGGAGAATCGGAAGCGTATTCATGCACTCACCTCAAACCAGGCTACGTCATCGAACATATCTTCGATGACACAAAGCCGACTTCAGCCCGACATGGCTTCTGATCTGAGAAACCTAAAACGCCTTTCTCAGTTGCTTGTGCTCGGGAAAACGCGGGTTGCCTGAGGCAAGGACATACGTCGGGCCGGGCGCTTGAAACCGAACCAGATATCGGAGTGACAGGGGTTCAGAATGTGTTCGCTCAATCAGCTTTCCGGCGGTTGTGTTGCTGAGGAACAAGCTATCGGTTACAAATGAACGCATGCCGATGACCTTACAAGTGAGCAGGTGAACTGGTACTCCGGATGCCTGACGTCACCACTTCAGCCCGAGACAGGGTTATCGCGGCTCCGAACTCCTTCCTACGATGGTGGGCAAAGGCGAGAACTTCGTTTTTCTGGATCGTAGTGGTTGCTTTCGGGCTCAGGGTGGGGGCGATCGTAGCGATGCATACCTACAAATTCCGTACCCAGGAGGCCCATTTCAGTTTTGGCTGGGAGATGGGTCGGGTCGCGGCAGCCATTGCCTCCGGGCAGGGCTTTAGTAATCCGTTTGAAGGGCAGACAGGTCCTACGGCGTGGGAGCCGCCACTTTATCCCTATTTAATTGCCGGAGTTTTCAGACTCTTCGGTACTTATTCGCAGGCCTCGGCCTTCCTTCTACTTACATTCAGCAGTCTGTCTTCGGCGCTGACCTGCATTCCGATTTTCCGCATTGCAAAGCGATGCTTCGGAGAAACAGTCGCCGTCTGGTCGGCTTGGACGTGGGCGCTGCTGCCCTACACCATGTTTTGGGCGACGAAGGTGGTGTGGGAAACGAGCCTTTCTGCGCTGCTGGTGGCAGGAATTTTTCTGCTGGCTCTCGAAATGGAAGACAACGATGGTCTCGGACCCTGGGTTCAGTTCGGGATGCTCTGGGGCATTGCCGCGCTGAACAGCACGGTGCTGCTGTCGTTCCTGCCTGCTTCGGGACTCTGGGCGTGGTATCGCCGCGCCAAGCGCGGCAAGGCATCTTTGGGCGCCGTAGTGCTGGCCTCGATCATATTCTGCGCGCTCGTGACACCTTGGATCGTGCGGAATTACAAAACCTTCGGCAAATTCATTTTTGTCCGCGATAACTTCGGCGCTGAACTTCGGCTCGGCAATGGACCCTGGGCAGATGGCACCTGGATGCACTACCTGCACCCTACGCAGAGCGTTTACGCCATGCGGCGATATCGGGAGATGGGTGAGCTTGCCTATATCGAGATGCGCAAGCAGCAGGCAATGGAGTTCATCAAGGAAGATCGGGAGCGGTTTGTCTGGCTCGACTTCAAGCGGTTCGTTTATTTCTGGGCCGGAGTGCCGCGCATTGCCAAGATCTGGTGGTTGGCGCAGACCAAGAATTCAGGCTTTCTGGCTTCTTCGGTTCTGATGTTCTGGGGATTAGGCCGGGCTCTGCGCAAGCGCAAGCCGGGAGCGTGGTTGTTCTTCTGGCTGATTCTCTGCTATCCGGCGATTTACTATTTCGTGTTTCCCTACCCCAGGTACCGGCACCCGATTGAGCCGATGATAGTCATCCTGGGCGTTTTTCTGATTTCTGAGGCGGAGGTTCGCGGCAGGCCTCTTGCCGGGACGCCGTAAGGAGCAAAACCCAGATTCCTCGGCGTTAAAGCGCCCCAGAATGACAAGAAATAACCGCCTTTAACCCACACTCACCGATTTGGCCCTGGCACGTCTAACCCAGCAAAGGAGGTACCCCATGCCAATGAAACAAGAATTTGCACAGCGGTTAGGGCTGATCCTGGGGGCCATCTGCGCTGTGTTGTTGTCCGTTGCTCTCGGTCATGCCTCCGATTACGGTGCCTTCGCGGAGGAGTTTCACAAGACTTATCCCTTGACGGCGAACGGGAGGGTGGCGCTGGAAAATATCAATGGCGATGTGCGCATTGCCGCCTGGGATCGCAACGAAGTCCAGGTGGATGCCGTCAAGCGCGCTCGCAGCAAGGAGCGGCTCGAGCAGGCGCAGATCAAAGTTGATTCTGACGGTACTTCCATTTCCATCCGCACCGAGTACCCCGACCATGATCTGACCTTTTCGAACGACTACGATCACGACAATCCCGCCAGCGTTGAGTACAGCTTAACCGTCCCGCGTGCGGCCAGCTTGAATAAAATTGCCCTGATCAACGGCGCTTTGGATGTGCAGGGGCCGTCGGGAGAGGTTCGGGCCTCGTGCATTAACGGCCGTCTGACGGCCAAGGGGCTGCAGGGACGCACCAAGCTTTCCACCGTGAACAGCCGAATTGAAGCGGAATTCGACAAGCTCAGTGGATCCGCCATTGACCTGAATTCGGTCAACGGTGGCGTGGTGTTGACCCTGCCTTCCGATGCCTCGGCTGATCTGGAGGCTTCCACGGTCAGCGGCAGAATATCGAATGAATTCGGACTAGGCGTGAACAACCACAGGTATGTTGGCCACGATCTGAGGGGACAATTGGCCAGCGGCGGCACTCGAATTCGTTTGAGTAACGTGAATGGTCGAATTGAGATTCGTCACGCAAATGACAATCGCGCGCTCAGCCCCGTTAAGGATTTGAGGGATCGCCACGAAGATGAGGACGAGATTTGAAGCGCTCGTTACAAAGCGTGAGAACTACTCTGTGGATCAAAACGGTGGAACGGAATCCGCAAGATACCAGCCCCGGGCGGGGCGAAACCGGTTAGCCCAGGACATAAGTCCTGGGTAAAGTGGGGAATCGGAGCGAGTCCCGGAGGGACGATACCAGTCCTCACCTACACTTTGAAGCACTGCTTCGCCCAAAACCAGACTTCTTCTAGCCTAGCTTAGCTACTTTTCGGCGCAAAAATGACGTTTCGAGCGACCGCAGGGTTGTGCCGGATAGATCAGGGGCCTTGCCCGAGTATGGCATCGGTGCTGCCCCGGGCTTTTTTCCGTCGCCCGAGGGAAGTTCTTTTCCCCCAGGCGCCGTACGGCTTTATCCATTCCTCCGGCTCGCCAAAACTCTTCCCACATTGATGAGCGTGTCTGCGACCACCCCGAATCCGACCCACCGTTCCATCCCATCCTCTCCCCGATAGCGGCTGCGGTTTAGCCCGTGCCGTCGTTTGAGCACGCTGATCCGGCCCTCGCATCCCGTCCTCCATTTCTGCCCCTTGCGGAACCAGCGTTTCTTTTGGTGCTGGCGTCGTGCCGCGCTGTGAGTGGAACGATTGGGGATCGAGACCCGCTGCACCCCCAGCGCGTGTGCCTGCCGTTCATTTTCTGCCGAGTAAAAACCGGCATCGCCGGCCAACAGCTCGGGCGCCCGCCCCAGCCGTTGCTGATGCAGGCGCACCGCTCCCAGCAGCAAGGTCGCGTCGGCCGGCCGCCGCCGACACACGGCATAGTGGGTAATAATCTGATTCTCGGCTTCCTGAATCTTCACCAGCTTGCCGAACTCGGTGGGCTTGTTCGCTTTGCCCTTGCGGATGATTTCCGCCGTGGGTTCGAACACGCTGACGATCTTGCCGGGTGTGTCGGTGACGCCCCGAAAAACTCGCGCGGTGGTTTGTCGCAGCACCTGGTTGACCAGCGGAATCATCGCATCCAACTCCTGTTTCTTCCCCCCAAGTACCGCTTGCTGTTTCCGATTCACCGCACGCTTCACTCCGCTGTGGATCTCCTCCGAGAACCGCTGCCCCTGGTTCCGTACCTGTCGCGTCAAGCGCACCAACTCCCGGTATTTCTCCTGCATCTTCTTTTTCTGCTCCTGACCCTTGCACCGGCTGAGCCGGGCAATTTCCATTACCCGGTATCCGATCGTTCGCAGCCGATCCCGCAATCGTGTCCCTTGCTCTCCGACCAGGTCGTTGATCTGCTTCATGATCCGGGTCAGCACCCGCGTCCCATCCCCCAACAGACTGCTGTCGGTTGGATAATGAATGTTCACTTCCGTTACCGTTGTATCGAGGCGCATCCTTCTCCCTTCCACCACATGACGTTGACAGGCAATCTCCACCAGTCGCTGATGAATCTGCTCCACGATTTTGCTCCCCAGGGCTCGTCCCAACTTTCCCAAGGTCTTGGCGTCGGGCACCGTTTCGGTCCCGATGCGCGTGAACATCCGATACACCAGGTTGGCTTTGACCTCGCGCTCCAGAACTTCGTAGCTCCAGTTCCGCACGTGCTTGAGCACCATCAACCGCAGCACCACTTCGGCCGGAGTCGCATTCCGGCCCCGCTTCCGACTCAGAGGGCAGCGCTGCCCCAGCTGCTCGTAGATCAGATCCAGCAGCGGTGCGTCTTCCAGGATCTGGTCGGCTTCCTTCATCCACGCTTCCATCAGAGATTCCGCTTCGCGGGCGAAGAATACCTCCCCCAGGTTTCGCTGGCTATGCCGTAGTCGAACCATGGCGCCTCCGGGGTCTGGATTTTTCTTTTTGGCACTGCCGCCGAAACTCCTGGCGGTTGCCAGCCGCCAGGCGGACGGCGCTTGCCCAACACTCGGCCCAGGCGGCATGAGCACGGCGGGCCTGCTGGACGCGGTCGGCGGGCACGTACAGCGAGCGGCTGCGCCCCTTCTCGGTCCAGGTGATATAGAGGTGAGGACCGTGGCGGCGATCCGGATCGCGATGACAAGCGCAGTTCGGGTTGCCGCAGCGGCGGGTGGTCTCGGACAGCCCGCCCTGGATCATGATCTGGGCGGCGTGAAGGAGCTTGCGGAGGAGTGTGGTATGCCTACTCATACAATAATATTAGGCATTTCAGGATAGCTCCGTCAAGAAAAAGAGTACACTTGGGCACGGTACTTACAGTCGAAAATGCGAAAACAGGGGTTTAGGGCGCCGCATTTTGCGCCGAAAAGTAGCTAGCGCCTCCCCGATGCGGATCGCAGTAACCGCTACCAAGATCACGAGCACCCGAACCAAAGGGTCTTTGATTCGTTCCAGTATCCGAAAGGATTCCTCCGGGCTCAGGCTGACCGCTTCATAATCCGAGACAGTAGATCATCCCGAGTCTGTGGAGGATTGACTTTAGCAGCCTCTGATTTTTAGGGCGTGGTCGGCTCCGACCAGCGAGTGTTCTTATCAGCATTGAGCGGGACTTACGGCTCAATTTCATTAAAAGGCAGCTACCGGCGGTTTTTTCAGCAGGTAAGATTTTGGTTTGCCATTCCTCGCGGCGAGGGTCTGGATATTCTGTGTGGACGCTTTGCGCTGAGTGAATTGTGCCAGATTCTACATGTTCGAGGCTGTTGGACTCTTTGCCGATGTATATGATTTGAGCGACCCCACCCGAATGTGCCGCCGCTGCGACTGCGAACTGTGCCCAATACTGTTGCTTTCCGAATCGAGAAGATTGTGACGCTCGCGGTCGCAGAGGTCACTATCGCTGGTGGCTAGCATCACGACACAAGGGTCATGCTCGATTAAAAGGTTGGGGATGCGAGAATATGGGCCAAGTTGCCCTTGCTTTGTTCGCGACCAAGAAGGGACAAAGTTGAGTCGGCTCATTAGAATAGGTTTGGGAGTATACAGATTGGCTACTCGGACAAAACGCAACCACCGCGGTATTGAGGCGGAGATTTTTGAGCGCCAAGCAAGCATCTGCAAGGCCTTTGCGAATGCAACACGGCTGCAGATGCTCGACTTCCTCGGCAAGCGCGACTGGGCTGCGTCTGACCTTCAGGAACAACTCGGAATTTCCAAGGCTAACCTTTCGCAGCATGTCGCAATCTTGAAGGCCGCAGGCATCGTGGGGACACGGCGACAGGGCAAACGAGTTTACTTCTCGCTGGTAATGCCTGAAGTGAAGAGCGCTTGCCGGTTGATCCGGGATGTACTCCGGGCACAAGTCCGAAACGG